>Ga0105044_10013029_pt1 | contig 11302 bp, 10 predicted proteins | sample MAT01_FD_78092 | JGI IMG/M metagenome (GOLD analysis project Ga0105044, IMG submission 78092) | Freshwater microbial communities from Lake Fryxell liftoff mats and glacier meltwater in Antarctica - MAT-01 | ecosystem: Environmental > Aquatic > Freshwater > Ice > Liftoff microbial mat | place... | reverse complement strand
TATTTTCGAACGGAACAAGCCACACGTGAACGTCGGCACCATCGGTCACATCGACCACGGCAAAACGACGACCACGGCGGCGATCCTGGCACGCCAGGCGTTCAAGAACAAGCTGAAAGAATTCAAGGACTATTCGACGATTGCCAAGGGCGGGATCGTTCGCGATGCGAACAAGACCGTGACGATCGCCGTTTCGCACGTCGAGTACGAAACCGAAGCTCGCCACTACGCCCACATCGACTGCCCCGGGCACGCCGATTATATCAAGAACATGATCACCGGCGCGGCCCAGATGGACGGGGCGATCCTCGTCGTCGCCGCGAACGATGGCCCCATGCCCCAGACACGCGAGCACATTCTGCTGGCCCGTCAGGTCGGCGTGCCACGAGTCGTGGTGTACTTGAACAAGTGCGACACGGTCGACGACCCAGAACTGCTGGAACTGGTCGAACTCGAAGTCCGCGAACTGCTGACGAAGTACGAGTTCCCCGGCGACGAGATCCCGATCATTCGCGGTCAGTCGAAGGATGCACTCGAAAACCCGAAGACCGACGGCCCCGGGTCGAAGTCGATCGACGAGCTGATGAACGCGCTCGACACGTACATCCCCGAGCCGAAACGCGAAGAAGATAAGCCATTCTTGATGGCCATCGAAGACGTGTTCAGCATCAAGGGTCGTGGCACCGTGGCAACCGGACGCGTCGAACGCGGTACGGCCAAGGTCGGCGACGAAGTCGAAATTCTCGGTCTGCGGAAAGAAGTCACCAAGACTGTACTTACCGGCATCGAAATGTTCCAGAAGACTCTGGACCGTGCGATTGCAGGCGACAACGTCGGCGTGCTGCTTCGCGGTATCGATAAGGAAGGCATCGAGCGCGGCCAAGTGCTCGCCAAGCCAGGAAGCATCACCCCGCACACGCGGTTCGAAGGGAACATTTACGTTCTTTCGAAGGACGAAGGCGGTCGTCACACGCCGTTCTTCAGCGGATACAAGCCACAGTTCTATTTCCGCACGACCGACGTGACGGGTAGCATCACGCTCCCCGAAGGCGTCGAAATGTGTATGCCTGGCGACAACGTCCGGGTCATCATCGAACTGATGGAAGGGATGCCGGTCGCCATGGACGAAGGCCTCCGCTTCGCGATCCGCGAAGGCGGTCGTACGGTCGGTTCGGGCGTGGTTACCAAGATTCTCGCCGATCCAATCCCCGTGAAGGGTGCCGCACCCGTCAAGGGCGCACCACCAGCGAAGAAGTAAATTGCGGTTCGACAGCGAGCAAGTGGTTCGCTGTCGTCCGTTAGACGCGAGTCGGTCTGATGGCCGATCCGGTTTTAGGTGCGTAGCTCAATTGGTAGAGCAGCGGTTTCCAAAACCGCAGGTTGAAGGTTCGAGTCCTTCCGCACCTGCTCCCGCCTCTGCCAAGCGGTTCGAACGCAAAGCCTGCAAACATTATCAGTGCCCGTCAGCCAAGTAAGGATGGAAATGGCTACAGCCGTCCAACCCAATAGTCCAGTATCGACCGCATCGAACCCGAATACGCGACTACTGTTCGCCAGTGTCGCGGGTGCCGCGTTCCTGATCGGCGGAGTGATTCTAGCAGGCTTCGGCGTGCCACGATTGCTGAGCGAAATCCTGCCCAGCGGGAAATCGGCCACATTCCTGTCGTCATTCCTGCAGATCGCTATCCAGATCGCGGCCATCGCCGGACTGGTCTACGTCGGCTCGCAGCTCGGCGGTGCGAATCCGCCCAAGGGACTTCGCGGCGGAATTTTCCTCGTTATCTCGTGCGTGATCGCCACCTTCTTCATCACTCGCGCCGTCGGCCTCGCTTTCGGTGATATCCCCGGTGCGGTGGCAGGTGCGGCACTCGTTTATGGCTCGTTCTGGTTTCTCACTAGCAAACGTGGCACCGGAACGATGCACACCCTCGAAGAACACGGCTGGTTCCACGCCGTTGGCTACAAGAAAACACAAGGCCGACGCATCCGCCAGTACACCATCGGTGGTCTCTTGTTAGTCGGCCTCAGTGGCGTCTGGTCGATGATGAGCCATAACACGATCGGCACCGGCGATCTGACCTACACAATGCCGTTCGGCCTGAATAAGCTCACGGTGCTTTCCAACAAGCAATATGCGGTCCCGATGTTGCTCGCCGCCGCCGTCATCTGGCTCGCCTGGCGGGCCGTGAACATCCCGACGTTCGCCGACTTCCTCATTGCCACCGAAGCCGAAATCAACAAGGTGTCGTGGTCGTCTCGTAAGCGACTCATCCAGGACACCATCGTCGTGCTCGTTACGACGGTATTGCTGACGGGATTCCTGCTAGTGATCGACCTGTTCTGGGGCTGGTTACTCGCCGACGTGGTTGGCGTGTTGCCGAAACCGGATCCGAACAAAAACAAGGCGAAAGATCCAACCCAGTCGAGCACGTGGTAAGTGGCGCTGGCAAGGTCTAGTCCCCATTCCGAGTTTGACATGACGACCGACGACGACGTGATGACAACCGATTCCGAACCGATAACGGACGCAGCCACGGCGGTGGAAGACCCACCGGAACCGGCCGTCGTCGAGAGTGCGGAGCCGGTTCCCGTTCTCGAACCGGTGATCGAGAGCAAGAAGCGTTGGTACGTCGTTAAGGTGGCCAGCGGGCAAGAAGAGTCGATCAAGGCTCGCCTGGAGCGCAACGTCAAAGTCGAAGGCCTCGAAGAATTCATCGCGCAAATCATCATTCCCGTCGAGCGCGTGACCGAGGTCAAAAAGACCACCAAGAAGAACGAGAACGGCGAGAAGGTCACGAAGGAAAAGCGGGTCATCAAGGAAAAGAAAAAGTACCCCGGCTACCTGATGGCCGAGGTCGAGTTCAACGACCAAGTTCTGTATCTGTTCCGCGAAACGAGTGGCGTTGGCGACTTTGTCGGTGGCGGGCCGAACAAACCACCCGCGCCGATGAGCGACCGCGAAGTCGCCGTCATGCTCGGTACGGAACTTTCCGCTGCGGCGGGTGGCGACGTCAAAACCACTCGTAAGGTGAAGGTCAAAATCGACCTCGAAAAGGGCGACAAAGTTCGACTTCGCGACGGGGCATTCGCTGGTCAAGAAGGCGAAGTTCTCGAAATCGCAGAAGCGAAAGACGACAACGACACACCAAAAATCACCGTCGTCGTCCAGATGTGGGGCCGTCCCGTTACGATGGACAACCTCGAGTTCTGGCAGGTCGACAAAATCTAGTTTTTGCCGACGTTCTTCATCCCGCGTAGCATCTGCCACATTCCGGACCATCGCTCGCGCCAACGGCGGGCGTGGGTCATTCGCAAAATCCCGGTCGTGACGTCGCTTACGGCTGGGTTACCAGAAATTGCAGCGTCGATGTGTGGTCGGAACTTCCCCTTTCGCGTCGTCACAACTTGCGGCACCGTCATTTCCATCAAACCCTCGACGCCCTGCGTGACGCCCCAACCAGCCGCGCTTCGACCACCGAACGGCGTGGCGGGGTGGGCCGTCGGTGCAATCACGTCGTTGATCGTTACCGTACCCACGCGCAATTTGGCAGCCAGTTCGTTTGCCGCATTTGCATCGCTCGTGAAGATCGACGCTGTCAACCGGAACGGCGACTCGGCATGAATCTGCACCGCACCATCGAGCGTGTCGTATGCCATCACCGCAAGGTTTGGCTCGAAGGTCGCATCGCGGCGCGACGAATCACCAACGGCAGGTTCAACGAGAATCGAGATGCCGTTCGCCGGGAGTGCCCGTAGTGCGTTTGTGAAAGCCTCGAAGAGTGGCCGGGCAACGATCGCACGGCGCACGGCCATACAGGTTCGCCCTTTGTTAAGCGTCGCGCCGAACCAAGCGGCACGCGCGGCGAGTTGCACATCGGCATCGGGTAAGACGATAATCGCATCGCAGCCCGAAAGTTCGAGAGCGGATGGTATCAATCGCTCGCCGAGCCGCGTCGCGATTTTTCGCCCGACCGGTTCCGAACCGGTAAAGTGTAAGAAATCGATGTCGGCTTCGAGAAGCGTCTCACCGCCATCGCGGGTGGCGGGCAACAACACGAACAGTTCTGGTGGGAAGCCCGCTCGCAGGAACAATTCGTGCAGCAATGTCGCCATCTTCGGCGTCCGCTCGCTCGGTTTCCAGATCACCGCATTCCCCGCAACGAGTGCGTGAAGGATCGGCACCGCGTTCAAAAAGATCGGGTAGTTCCACGTGCCAAGGATGCCCACGATGCCACGTGGCCGCCGGTGTACGACATCCCGGCAACCGATCAACCACAGCGGCCGTCCGGAGATGCGCCGCGGTGCCAGAATCCGCGTGGCATCGGTTTCGAGAAAGCGACACGCCGCCGCCGTGGGCAGCACATCGGTGGCAATCATTTCATACGGAATCCGGTCGACTTCCGCACACGCGATCGAAGTCAGTTCATCGCGCGATTCGACGAGTAAATACCTCAACTCGCGGACGAACCGCAGCCGTTCGCAAATCGGCGTATCGGTCCAGGCTTGCAGGGATTCACGACAAGCGTTTGTGATCGCTGTGTATGGTGGATTCATAAAGACAGGATAGGACTTTGGATAGACTATTTACCATCGCGGTTGAAGCGGATCTGGCAGCCGCGAGCGATGGTTTCGGCTTTCTCAACTGCTTTTCCAGATGCAATCGCAAGTAGGACGGCTTCGATGTGGTTGACTTTCGCTTCCTCGGCGTTGGTTTTGTCGTCGAACGCGCCCATGTAGACGATCTTGCGTTCCTTGTCTAATACGAAGAATTCGGGTGTGTAAGTTGCACCGTATGCCTTCGCGATTTCTTGCGAAGGATCGTAGAGATATGCGTACGGAAGCTTCTTCTTTTGCGCGCGTTCCTTCATCTTCGGCAGTTGATCGACTTTAATCGTATTCACGTTAATCGCGACAACCGCAATCTTGGTATTCGGCCCCGCGTGCTTCTTCGCGAACGCGATAATGCGATCTTCGTAATCGACCGCGATCAAACAACTGTTGCAAGTGAAGACGACTACGACCGCGTCTTTGTCTTTGAGGTCTGCGAGTGCGTGCAACTGGCCATCGGTGCCTTCGAGGTCTTTCCACGCCGGTGCTACGTCTCCGATGTTGCGTTTCTTGTTGAATTCGCCTGAAGTTGCTGCGGTCGTTACGAGCAACGCGAAGGCGAGTGTGATGAGAATCTGCGAACGAATCATGATCGAACCCCGTGCAGTTACTGTGTTCCTTTCGCAATTCTATCGCAATCGCGTTGAATATTCGATGCGTATGTGGGATATAAACACTCGCTTTCCCGGAGAATCTATGTCACTCATCGCTCGCGCTCTTTTTGCTGTCGCAGTTGCCCGTGACCCTTCAGCATTTTGAAGTAGACGGTAGTTTGTTGGACAGTACTAAAAGTATTTGTAAGGGTTACCCATTGAACAAGGGCAAGCCAAACAAGTTGTAAGCGGTAGGGCTGCGGGCATGTTTTTGATGTGCCCCTGTTTCTGTGTCACTTCTGCAAAATCAATTTCCCGCGGCGCGTGATTCGCAATTTGTACCGCTCGCCCTCGTATTCGATAACGATTTCGCGGCGTTCTCCGAAGAGTTGCTTGGCTTGCACTACTATCGGGCATGGCTTCACTTCGGTTGCGCGAGTGAGGTCGTTGCCGGGGGATTCGTCGCTCATAAAACGCCTCTTTTAAGACGGGAACTCAGTCAATTTGGAATCCGCACTGAATTACGGCGATTTTCTCCGTCGCACTCTTGACTCTATCGGACACCCCGTTAAAGTGAAGGTGTCTTGTTGAGATTCTGTCGCAACAAGACGAGTTTGCTCCGCCAACGTTCGGGATCGCGGTACCCTCCGCTCACCATACCGTCGCAACGCAACTCAACGGTTTCTGTCACCACAGTCCCGGAGAGTCCCATGCAGTCGCATATGCCGAATCGCCGTAAGGCGTTCACCCTGATCGAGTTACTGGTCGTGATTGCGATTATCGCGATCTTGATCGGGTTGCTGTTACCCGCTGTGCAGAAGGTGCGCGAGGCGGCAGCCCGAACGAAGTGCATCAACAACGTGAAGCAGATCGGGTTGGCCACGCACGGCTATCACGATGCGAACGAGAAGTTCCCATACGGCACCCTCGATCGTCAGTTAAACGAGACGGTTTCGACGTATGTGACTGGCTTCATCCTGATTCTGCCGTACCTCGAGCAAGACGCCGTCGCCAAGCGTTGGGACCCAAAATTACCCCGCAACGATAGCAGCACGGAAGTGGCACTGGGTTACTCGAACAACAGTCTGCAAAAGATGCTGATCCCGTCGTATACCTGCCCATCGATGACGCCTCCGACCGGCCCGCTCGGTGGCACCGAAAATCGCGCGTTTTGCAGTTACTTGTTCTCGGCTGGTACGCAAGATGTCACGACTCATCCCTATTGGGCCGCGTACGGGTTGTCTTCGCCGCCGGTGTTCGATGGCGTTGCGATCCCGACCGACAACCCGCTGACAGTGCCAACCAGCCCGAACCGCATGCCGACGCGAATGGCTTCGATCACCGATGGGACTTCGAACACGTTTCTGGTCGGCGAAACCGATTTCAAACCGAGCGGCGTGCCTTCGACAACCTACGGCGGCGTCTGGGCGTACGGGTACATCGGGTATGCCTGGGGTTCGACTTTTCACCCATTCAACAAACATAACCACGTGACCACACCGTACGGTGCGTTCCGCAGCGAGCATATTGGCGGTGGTAATTTTGCGCTCTCCGATGGTTCCGTGCGATTCGTCCGCGAGTCGATTGAGAACAATACTTACCAGGCAATGGCGACCCGTGCGGGTGGCGAAGTCGCACAACTCGACTAATGCCAAAGGGGGATTCGATGATTTCGTTGGCACGAGTTTTGACGTTCGCGATGATTCTCGCACTCGCCGGTTGTGGCAGTGCGAAGCCCGATGCGACGGCGCAAGTGGGGCCACTGACCGTTGCCGAGTGGCGATTGTCGCCGCCGGAACGCAAGTACACCGCGGAGACAATCGAGCGTCTGAAAGAAGGCGACCCGATACTCGCGACTCCCGAAGGCTGGGATGCGTTCAGCAAAACGACCCTGATGGAATCGCGTAAGAAAGACTTCCCGAAGGGTAGAAAATAGTGCGTCGCTTCGCCCGGTTTTTAAACGACATTGGAGTTCACACCATGCGGTTTATTTGTGCATTCATGTTGACAGGAGTGCTGGCGGCTTTCGCTGCGGCGCACTTCGTGTACGTTGTGCCTGCGAAAGATGGCCAGACGTTGCAAGTCGTGTTCAGCGACAGCCTCGAACCCGATGAAGCCGTTGCGATTGAAAAAGTGACGGGCCTGAAGTTGCTGGCACGCGACGAGAACGGCCAGACGACGACGGTAGAACATAAGACCGACAAACACTCGCTGACGGCCACGGTGCCTGCAAAGTCCAAACTCCTGTTCGGCACGGTGACGTACGGCTTGATGTCGCGTAAAGACACGAAGCCCGCACTACTCGTTTACCACCCAAAGGCCGTGATGGCGGGTTGCGATGCGAAACTGGCGACGATCGGCGACAAGGCCGCAATCGAAATCATCCCGATCACGCACGATGGTAAAACGGCGTTCGAGGTACATGCAGCCGGGAGGCCCGTGCCGGAAGTCGAACTGAGCGTGCTGTTGCCGAACGGCGAAAAAGCCAAGTGGAAGACCGACAAGAGCGGCAAGACGGAAGCGATCGCGGCGTCGGGCCGATACGCGATCTGGACAAAACAGACCGAAGCGAAGTCCGGCGAGCACGACGGCAAAAAGTACGAAGAAATTCGCCACTACGCCACACTCGTCGTCGACGTTAAATAACGGAAATACCCAAACAAACAAGGCGATTCAACATGCGAAATCGAACGGTATTCCTGCTGATGCTCTTCGTCCCTGCCTTCGGGTACGGGCAAGAAAAACCGACGTTGCCCCCACTACCAGCGGCGGTGTCGAGCCTCGGCGCAATCACGTGCGATGGCTACCTGTACGTTTACGGCGGACACGCGGGGAAGACGCACAGCTACGACACGAAAACCGTCCTCGGGACGTTCGTGCGACTCAAACTCGATGGTGGCGCGAAGTGGGAAGACCTGCCTGGCGGGCCAATTCTACAGGGGATGAACCTCGCGGCGCACGGCGGCAAAGTCTACCGCGTCGGCGGGATGCAACCGCGTAATGAACCGGGGCAACCAGCGGATAACAAGTCCGTAACGGATGCCTCGGTTTACGATCCCAAAGCCGGCAAGTGGTCGGCATTACCGAATTTGCCCGTGGGCCGTTCATCGCACGATGTCGTCGTTGTGGCGAATCAGTTGATCGTCGTCGGCGGCTGGAATCAGCAGGGCCGCGGCGAAAAATCGGTGTGGCACGATTCGGCACTCAGCCTCGACCTGACAGCGAAATCGCTCGTATGGAAGCCGCTTCCACAACCGTTCCAGCGTCGCGCGCTGACCGCCGCCGCCATTGGCACAAAGCTGTACGTGATCGGCGGCCTCGATGCCGAAGCGACCGCACAGAACCGCGTCGACGTTTACGACACGATCGAAGGAAAATGGTCGACGGGGCCAAATATCCCCGGTGGTCGCGTCGGCTTTTCGCCCGCAGCCAACACGATCGACGGCCGACTGATTCTCAACACGATCGAAAGCCCAGTGTATCGCCTGACGAAAGCGGGTGACGCATGGGAAAAGGTCGGCGAATCGCTGACGAAGCGAATGGTCCACCGGTTGGTACCGCACGGCCCACATGCGTTGCTCGTCGGCGGTGCCAGCAAGGGCGGCAATGTCGCCGATCTGGAAGTCATCAAACTGGCCGAACGCGGCGAGAAAGTCGCTGTCAACAAGTGAAATACGAAACTTTAACTGGTATAGGAGTATCAACGACAATGAAACGCTTACCTCTCCGCACGGCGTTTACCCTGATCGAGTTGCTCGTCGTGATCGCGATTATCGCGATCTTAATCGGGTTGCTTTTACCCGCCGTGCAGAAGGTGCGGGAAGCCGCCGCACGTGCGAAGTGCCAGAACAATCTTAAGCAAATCGGTCTGGCGTTGCACAACTATGAAGGTACGAATCAGTGTTTCCCGCCGGCTGCGACTTACCCTCGCGCACCCGTCGGCTTTCAGCCGTTCGGCATTCACGCGTACCTGTTGCCGTTCTGCGAGCAGGACAACCTGCAACGCCTTTTGAACCTCAACGAACCGTACAACAGCGCGACGAATGCTCCACAAGCGAAAACGCGGATTCCGTTTTACCTCTGCCCCAGCGAAGTGAAAGACGTCGAACGGCGCGATGGCGCAATGACATACTACCCGCTGAACTACGGTGCCGTCATGGGTACGTGGTTCGTGTTCGATGCGACCACCGGCCAAAGTGGCAACGCGGCCTTCCCGGTGAAGTATCAATCGCGGCCCGGCGAGACGATCGCACGCGGTCATTCGGTGACGAGCCTCACCGATGGAACGAGCAACACGCTCGGGTTCACCGAGTTCAAGGCCTGGACGCCGTACCTCCGCGATGGTGGAGCACCCGCAGCAGCCAACGCCGCGATACCTGCCACGCCTGCCGACGTGACGGCGTTCGGCGGCACGTTCAAAACGGATAGCGGCCACACCGAATGGGTCGATGGCTACGTCCACCAGACCGGCATCACGACGCTATTCCCACCTGGCACGAAAGTGATTTATGCAACGGGCGGTGCGAACTACGACATCGACTTTACCTCATTGCGTGAAAACCGCGTCGCCGGAGCGTTGACCTACGTCTCAAGCACGAGCCGCAGCTATCACGTCAACGGCGTGAACTCGCTACTGATGGACGGCAGCGTACGATTTATCACGACCACGATACCCCTCGCAACATGGCGAGCGCTCGGGACGATCAACGGTGGCGAAGTCACTGCGGATTTCTAGTTCCTTACGTCGATCGCAGATCGTCTGCGATCGTCGATGTCAAGCGGGTCAAAATGAGCATGTCGACCGTCCTCGAACGCACTGGCATGATGCACTGAAATAGGATGCATCTCACATTTCCGCTATCGTACGATTCGCGCCCGCGAGCGCACTTCTTGCGGGTGACGAAGGCGACTGTTGCGATTCCGATTCGGTCGCAAATCTATCGCGGGATCGCAATCTAATTGTCCGGAATCCTCCGAATTGTTGCGATTTTACGTGTCGTCTGACTTAAGCTCCAATGAGATTTATAGCAGTTTTATCGTATCGCCCCCCGCATCATTCAGAACATGGATGACGATTCATGCTTACTGCCCAAGTCACTACCGAATCGTCGATGTTGATTCCCGCTGGCCATTATGTTCGCAAACTTCTCGGCTCCTCAATCGTGCCCGTTGGTGAGTGGGATGCGCTGACACCGGAGCAGAAAGCGGGATTGCTCGCCCTCCCAGACGACGAAACGCTGCTATTCGGAATGGCACGCGCCGGGTTGCTCACGCCGTACCAACTCGGTTGCATTCGCCGCAGCGAAACGCACACGTTGGTGCTGGGTAACTATCGCATTTTGGACAAGATCGGCGCAGGTGGGATGGGCGTCGTGTTCAAGGCGGAGCACATCAAGCTGCGTCAACTGGTGGCCGTGAAAGCGCTGTTCGTGAACGGCGATAAAAACCGGCGTGCGGTCGATCGGTTTTTTCACGAAGTGCTCGCCGTGACGCGGTTGAAACACCCGCATATTGTGGCCGCCGTCGATGCGGGCGAACAGTCTGGCGCGGGACCGCAAGGCGCACCAGTGCCGTACCTCGTGATGGAATACGTCGAAGGCCGCAACCTTGAAGATCTCGTGTTGCAAGACGGCCCGCTTCCCATCGAGCAGGCCTGCTTGATCGCTCATCAGATTGCCGATGCCCTCACCGAAGCGCACCGGCACGATCTCATTCATCGCGACATCAAACCCGGCAATATCATCATCGCGCCCGATGGCAACGCGAAGCTCCTGGACTTCGGCGTAGCGCGTTTGCCCCGCCCCGACGAACGCATGACCAAGGACGGCGCGCGGCTCGGTACGATCGGCTATATGGCCCCGGAACAAGTGCGATCGGCAAAGAGCGTCGATGCCCGCGCCGATATTTTCGGCTTGGGTGCAAGCCTATATTTCACGCTGACGGGACGCGATCCGTTCGAACCACCGATCGGTTCGGCCGGCGCAACTCGCACGCCATCGGCCCGCGAATGGCGACGCGACGTACCGTACGAACTCGATGCGGTGATTGCCAAACTGATGGCGCTCAACCCCGAATCGCGGGTGCCGACCGCCGATGCCGCC
>Ga0105044_10013028_pt1 | contig 11302 bp, 15 predicted proteins | sample MAT01_FD_78092 | JGI IMG/M metagenome (GOLD analysis project Ga0105044, IMG submission 78092) | Freshwater microbial communities from Lake Fryxell liftoff mats and glacier meltwater in Antarctica - MAT-01 | ecosystem: Environmental > Aquatic > Freshwater > Ice > Liftoff microbial mat | place... | reverse complement strand
TCAGGACCGCGCGGCTTCGACTTCAACATGCGCTGGATCGCGTCGCTGGTGGCCGAAACGCATCGCATTCTCATGCGCGGTGGTGTCTTTCTGTACCCGCGCGACAGCAAGGACCACACGCGGCACGGTCGCCTGCGACTGCTCTACGAAGCAAATCCGATCGCGTTCCTGATCGAGCAAGCCGGTGGAATGGCGAGTACTGGCTACAGTCGCACCATGGAGGTGCTGCCCACCGCGCTGCATCAGCGCATCGGCTTCGTGTTCGGCTCGAGCGAGGAAGTACTGCGCATCGAGCAGTATCACCGGGACATGCCGGACGTGTAGGGTGTGACGGCCGCGGCCTCATGCGAACAAACAACAGTAACTGACAGAACACGGATGACACCCTAGAACGGATCGGTGTCATCCGTGTTCCGGCTGTTGTTTTTCCTTTTGTGGTTGCCGTTGCTGTTTCACGTTACCCGCCGATCGCAGCCCGTGTTACCCGCGCGAGACCAATCGTCGCGAATGCGGCGGCGATCTCGTCGAGCGTGGCCGGTTCATCGATGGTCGGCGGCATGGTCCACGCGTCGCCGTCGGCGATCGCGCGCATGGTTTTGCGCAGCACTTTCCCCGAGCGTGTTTTCGGGAGGCGCGACACCACCAGCACCTGCTTCAAATTGGCCACCGGCCCGACTTGAACTCGCACGAGCTGTACCAACTCGGCCGACAACTCGGCGGCAGGACGTGACACGCCGGCCTTGAGGACCACGAGGCCCACTGGCAGCTGTGTCTTGAGCGCATCGCGCACACCAACCACCGCACATTCGGCCACATCCTGATGACTCGACAGCGCCTGCTCCATCGAGCCGGTGGAGAGGTTGTGCCCCGCCACGATGATGATGTCGTCCACGCGACCCATGATGAACAGGTAGCCGTCTTCGTCGATGTAGCCGCCGTCTCCAGTAAGGTAGTAGCCCGGATAGCGCGACAGATACGTGTCGATGTAGCGCTCATCGTCGCGCCAAAGCGAGGGGAGCGTGCCGGGCGGCAGGGGGAGCTTGATCACCACCGCGCCCTCCTTGTTGGGCGGCAACACCTGCCCGTCTTCATCGAGAATCTCGACGACGTAGCCCGGCACCGGCTTGGTCGGCGACCCGGGCTTCACCGGGAAGCTGGTGAGCCCGAGACAGTTGGCCGCCACGGGCCATCCGGTTTCCGTCTGCCACCAGTGATCGATCACCGGCGTCTGCAGCAGCGCGCGCGCCCAGTGATAGGTATCGGGATCAAGTCGCTCGCCAGCGAGAAACAGCGCCCGCAAGCACGACACGTCGTACTTCGCGTAGAACAACCCGGTGGGATCTTCGCGCTTGATGGCGCGGAACGCGGTGGGTGCGGTGAAGAGCACACGCACGTGATGCTCTTGAATGACCCGCCAGAAACCGCCGGCATCAGGCGTGCCCACCGGCTTGCCCTCATGCACGACCGTGGTGCAGCCGGCCAGCAGTGGCGCATACACGATGTACGAGTGCCCCACCGCCCAGCCGAAGTCGGAAGCGGCCCAGAAGACCTCGCCCGGTGCCACGTCGTACACGTGCTTCATCGTCCAGAGCAGCGCCACGGCGTGTCCGCCGTTGTCGCGCACCACGCCCTTCGGCTGACCCGTCGTCCCCGAGGTGTACAGGATATACAGCGGGTCGGTGGCCAGCACCGGGACACAGGACACGGGTTCGGCTGTCGTCATGGCCTCTGCCCAGTCGATGTCGCGGCCGGAGATGAGCTCGCAGCGATGCACGTCTCGCTGCAGCACCACACAACGCGCCGGCTGATGAGTGGCCAGCTCGAGCGCCTGGTCCAGCAACGGCTTGTAGGGCACGATGCGCTGCACTTCGATGCCGCAGCTGGCCGTGAGCACCACCTTGGGCTGCGCGTCGTCGATACGGACAGCCAGCTCGTGCGGAGCGAAGCCACCGAACACGACCGAGTGCACCGCGCCGATGCGCGCGCAGGCGTACATGCCGATCAACGTTTCCGGTGTCATCGGCATGTAAATGACCACGCGGTCACCCTGCTCCACCCCCAACGAGCGCAGCAACCCGGCAAAGCGCGCCACCTCATGCTGTAGCTCGGCGTAGCTGATCGTGCGCTTGGTGTTGGTCACGGGGCTGTCGTAGATCACCGCCGCCTGCGCGCCACGGCCATCGAGCACATGCCGGTCGATGGCATTGTAGCAGGTGTTCATCTGCCCGCCGCTGAACCAGCGATACAGCGGCGCCGCGCGGTCGTCGAGCACCCGTTCCCACGGCGCGTCCCAATGCAGTGCGAGCGCGGCCTCCGCCCAGAACGCGTCGGGGTTCGCGCGAGCGGATTGGTAGGCGGTGGCGTAGGCGAGTGGCGTTGTCATCTGAGAGAACGATTACGCGTGTGGCTATCGCGCGCCAGAGTGATTTCCCCCATACTGTGTCATCATGTCCGGATTTCTCGATCGACTCGCCGCGATGTTTCGACCACCCGCGCCGAACACCGAGGGCACGCGTGCCCCGGAAACGGTGCGTACCACGTTACACGGCGTGTCGGTCGAGGTGATCAATACCCGCGCCGACGTCGCGACGGCCGACGTGCTCGCGCGACTCGATGAGTCGCTGGCACTCATCGGCACGTATCAGCCGTGGCGCCTCGCGCATTTGCGGCGGGATATTCGCGGCATCCGCGTGGAGCGCTTCGCCTGCCGAGGCGCGTTCATACCGCAGGACAACGTGATCATCACCGAACTCACGTTCCTCGCGCGTCGCGACATCAGCGCCGCACCGGTGGCGTCATCCATTCTGCACGAGGGCGTCCATGCCCGGGTTCACGCCATGGGCGTCTATCGCACTGAAGAGGACCTCCCGCGCGAGGAGCGCCTCTGCCGACGAGCGGAATTGGCGTTCGGGTACGCGTTGCCCGCGGAGCTCGGCGCCCCGGTGATCGAGCGTGCGACGGCCAGTCTCGCGCTCGAGGATCGTGAGGTGGCACCGATCGTGGATTGGCGGGAAGCGCAGCGCCGGCAGGATGCCGCCGACCGCAGCGCATTGAGCTGACTACGCGGTTGAGTCGATCCGGTTTTCTCTGCTTTCGTGCGCGGCGACCGTGGTGTCTTGAATTCTCTGCCTTCGGCCCAGTTTTCCAAACTGGCGTGGAACGACAGCTGAAGGCCTGCGGCGGGAGCACGCGTCATGGACGTTGAGTAAAGTCAGTATGGCATCAGCACGAGGTCCGTCTGTGGGAAGTCATTCCCTTTGCACAACACCGGCAGGCGCATCGACTTGGCAACACCGTAGCACAGACAATCACCGAAGCTGAGCACGGCCGGCACCCCGACACCCTTGCCGTACCGGCGATACGCCGCTCGCGCGGCATCGGCGGCCGCGGGTGTCATCGCGACGCTGCGGATAGATAGCCGCTGCAACAGAGCGTCCAATGCCAGTTCACCGTCCGCCCCGAGACGCGCGAACACCACCATGCCGGCCTCCGTCAACGTCGGCGCCGACACATAGCGCTCCCTCGTCTCTTCGAGCGCCTTGACCATGGGCGTCGCTTCGGGCTCGCCAAAAAGCATCGCCAACAATGCCGTCGAGTGGATAACGACGGCCCTCACGTCGGCACGCCGAAGGTGTCGTAGCCAAGGATCTCATCGGTTGTGCGCCGATCACGCAATGGCAGTCGCCGCACATACTCCTGAATTTCGGCAACGCGCTCGGACAAGTCGTCGGAAGCGTCGCTGTCATCGAAGGCGCCGGTAGTGACAGCACTGACGTCCGACACGTGCGCGTCGCCATAGCGCGGCGTGGCCTCTCCAACTCGCGCATGCGCACCGAGCACGGCGCACGACCGCGCTAGCTCGGACCGCACGCCGTCCTCGATGAGCTGCGTGAGCGTGCGGCCAGTGCGACGCGCGTGCCGCTTCGCGTCGTCCAGGAGCGCATCAGGGAGCCTTACGGTCGTTCGCAGCATATGTCTGATATGTCACCGCATACAGAATATGTCAATACCGGACACAGCAGTCCCCCGAGCGCCGAAGGTCGGAAACGACACGATCGGTCGGGCTGACGCGCCACGGTCACGTTCCTCCGCTTCGCGGCCGCGTTCGGCGCGTCCATGCGCTCAGCTACCGCGCCGCAGCTTGAAAGTCCGTAGTCCTTATCTTTACTGGAAGCGAAAGGAGCGCTCATGAGCGCTGCAACGATTACGTCCAAAGGACAGATCACCATCTCCGCCGCTGTCCGGCGTCGACTTGGACTCGAAGCGGGAGATCGGGTGGAGTTCGTCAAGCGCATTCTGAGTATCCGTCAGCTGGCGGTGCAGGACGCTGAGGTGGTGTGGCAAGCACTCCGGCAGTTCGAGTCGGGTCGTGCCGACTTCGCCGATTGCCTCATTCAGCGTATCGCGGAAGCAGCGGGCTGCGTCAAGACCGTAACATTCGACAAGCGCGCTGGGATGACATTGCTCAGATAGCGAGGGACGATGCCGCTTTGCCTGTTCCGTATCGCATCATTGGCGTTGGTGTTGTTCGTGTCGCTGCGGTCGATCGTCGTCGACGCGCAGCCGGTGCCGCGCGTTGTCGGTACGGTGCGCGACGGCATCACGGATGCGCCGATCAGCGGGGCCGTGGTTACTCTCCTCGACGCCGACCGGGTCATGCAGCGCCGTACCGTTACCGGCACGCGCGGCGAGTATCGACTCGAGCGCACCGTTCACAGCACGCGCATGCAGCTGCTGCGACTCGGCTATCGCCCGCGCGAGATTCTACTCCCGTCGGTGTCACCGCGCGACACCACGCTGGACGTGATGATGGAGCGCTTGCCGAATCTGCTCGACGGGATGCGCGTCACGGCGCGTGCCGCCTGCCCGGCCCGCGCTGATACGCCGGTCGCCTTCAGTCTCTGGGAACAGGCGCGCTCGGCGCTGCTGGCCGCGGTTGTGACGCGTGAATCACAGTCGGTCATGCTGCGTCGCTACAGCTTCGATCGCGAGACCGATGGCGAGCGCGCGACACGCATGACGGTCGTCACCGACTCAGCGACCGGTACCATGGCGTCTTTCACTGCGGCATTGACGCCGGCGGGCTTCGTCCACAGTGGTTTCGTGCGGGACAGCGCAGACGACCGCGTCTACTTCGGTCCCGACGCCGAGGTGTTGCTCAGCGACGCGTTCCTGGACGGGTACTGCATGCAGCTGGCCAAGACCGATCCGGTACATCCCGAGCGCGTCGGTGTACGGTTCACGCCGGCACGCCGCCGCACCGACCGGGTCGAGATCGACGGGACGCTCTGGATCGACAGCGCGCGGCGCTCGCTCTCGCACATCGACTACGAATACCTCGTGCCCGACGGCCGACTACGCGCGCTCCGGCCGGGCGGCCAAGTGGTCTTTGGCGACATGCCGAATGGATCGATCCTCATCGATCATTGGTCGATGCGTCTGGCGGGTTTCGTGATGGAATCCGACCCCGGCGTACCCAGCATGACCGTGCGATCGGGCCGTCGCGCAGAGGTGAGCGGCGGCGCGGCGAAGCGGCGCGTCAGCGTGATCAACGAAACGGGCGGCGCACTGGCCGAAGCACGCTGGCGCGACAGCACGCAGTGGCGTGGTCGCTTCGGTTCGCTCCTGTTGCGCGTGCTCCCCGATTCGACGCAGTCGCTGGTTGGGCGCGAGCTCAGACTGTCGCGGTCACCGTATCGCGCACGCATCGACAGTACCGGTCACGCACGCTTCGCCGAACTGATCGCCGGACCATACGAGGTATTTCTGGCGGACGAGCGACTGCGCGCCATAGGGCTGGAGGTGGCTGTGCCGGTGCCCGGTGCGGTGCGCCGCGGTGATTCACTCAACGCATCCGTACGCGTGCCAACGGCGGAGTCATTCGTGACGGAGCGGTGCCAGCGCGCGAAACAGTGGCGCGACGGCGATCGTCCGCTGCTGCTGATTCGCATCATGTCGGAGACGGGCAATCCCGTGGAGGGCGCGCGGGTATCGATCGCGTGGGAGTCTGCGGAAGGGGTATGGCAGGACGCCTCGAGGGACTTCACCACCGGCGCGGACGGCGTAGCGACGTATTGTGCGTCGGCGGCCGCGGTTGGACGGCTCGCGCGCATTTCGGTTCGCATGCGCAACGCTGACCCAGGAGTATTCGACGTGCAGTTCGGCGGTTCCCTGCAGATGGTGCCGCTGGTCGTGCGACCGCAGAACTGACGAGCGCTATCGCTTCGCGGCGCACGGCCGCGCTCACCGGCCGCAGTCGATTGGCATACGATAACGAATGATTTAGCATCCCTGAAGTACGTCCTATGGACGATAAAGCACCCTTATGGCGAATATCGACATCCTCCCTACACGCGTCCGACGCTCACTGGTTGCCGCTGGCCGTGGGATCAACATCGCGCGACGCCGACGCAAGCTGACGGCTGCGATGATGGCCGAGCGGATTGGCGTGACCCGTCAAACCTTCCGCCGAGTTGAACAGGGCGATCCTACGGTGGCGATGGGCACCTACCTGATGGCGTTGTTCGTTCTCGGACTCGAGTGGGGTGGTCTCGAGCGCGGCACCGACCCGCAGGCCGACGACACGGGCACCGCCTTGGAGATCGCCGACCTGCCCACGAAGGTCCGCCCCAGGCGGACCCCACAGCCGAAGTAGCACGGGCGGCGGGAGCACGGGTCGTTCGAGTACGCCGCCTCATGGCTCGGCGTACCCACCCGCTACGCGATAGACCCGACGCTCCCGCTGGTGAGCGGCCCGCCGTTCGCCCCGCACGCGGCGAGGACATGGACGTACTCGTCACCGCGCTGGATTTCCTCCTCGCGGTTGATGATACCTCGCGCGGCAGGCGGGGATCGACGTGGCGGCTGCACGCCTGGTGGACAGCGATGGCGTTCGGGTCGCCTTGGTGCGCCGGTTCGACCGAGTCTGCGACTTGGTGACGGGCGTCGAACGTCGAATTTTCTTCGTTTCGCCCGCGACGCTGATGACGATTGCACCCCGAGAGAGCGGCGAGCACGCGGAGACGGAGATCGCCGACGTCATTCGGCAACGAAGCGCCGATTCGGCGGCCGACCTCGAAGAACTCCGGCGCCTGTCGCCAGCCTTCGACGTGAATCCGTTCCACGACCGTGCTCGGTGACGTCGAACGCGCCGTGGCACAACGCCGTATGGCGTGAAGCACAGCGTCGTCAAGACCGCGCCGACCGCAACGTGTCGAGCTCACTACGTCGTAGAGTCAATGCGTCGGATGATGAAGTTCTGCTTGCCGGGCGGCAGCGCCTTGAAGTCTTTCGTCACGACTGCACGATCGGGGACGGTGAATCGCAGTCGAACACGATCGCCGGTCCTGGTCTTCGTCTCCTGACGAACCTTGGCCGTGATGCGTATGAAATGCTTCCCGCCCCGCAACAATCCATGCCTTCGACCCGATTCTCCGGAATTGCGTGGAACGACCACTGCCGGCTTGCGGCTGGAGCGCGCTTCATCGCCGCAGGATACGGCGCTCGATTATCGCTCGCAAGCTTGAAAAAGCTTAGTCCTTACTTTATTGTAAGGAAAAGGAGCGCTCATGAGCACTGCGACCGTAACGTCCAAAGGACAGATTACCATCCCCGCCGATGTCCGGCGGCGACTTGGACTCGAATCGGGAGATCGAGTGGAGTTCGTTGAAGTGGATGGTGGTTTCGCCATCAAGCCGGCCAGTGATGACGTGCGCGTGCTGAAAGGGCTGCTGCGGAAACCGGCGACACCGGTCAGCATCAGCCAGATGAATGCGGCGATCCGTGCACGCGGCGGCGGTCGGTGATCGGTCTCGACACCAACGTGCTGGTCCGGTATCTAGCGCAGGACGACCGGGCGCAGGCAGCCCTTGCGACCGCGTTGATCGAAACACGATGCACCGCAGAAATTCCCGGCTTTGTCGGGTTGGTCGTGCTCGCCGAAGTCGTCTGGGTCAGCGAAAGTAGCTATGGGGCGACGCGAGCCGAGGTCGCGGAGATCGTCAGGCGAATTTTGAGTATCCGTCAGCTGGCGGTGCAGGACGCTGAGGTGGTGTGGCAAGCACTCAGGCAATTCGAGTCGAGCCGTGCCGACTTCGCCGATTGCCTCATTCAACGTAGCGCGGAAGCAGCGGGCTGCGACAAGACCGTAACATTCGACAAGCGCGCTGGGATGACATTGCTGAAATAGCGTGGCATGCTGCGCACCCCACTCGACGGCTGGAACACACAGCTTGCGCAGTTCGTCAAACAGCGACCCGAGGGGGCGCTACGCCAATCGCGGCAACGTCAGCGCGCGCCGCAGGTGCTCGCGCGTGGTGGGCGCCACATCGAGAAAGCGCGTGATTGCGTCGACCAAGATGATCACAGGTACTTCTTCGCCAGCGCGCGATAGCGGTCGTCGTCGCCATCGCCAGCGCGCGCGATGAACTTCCCCCGCCACATGGACGAGAACGAAGGCCCGTCGCTCTCGCGGCTGACGTGCCGCAAGTTGGCTTCGATCAGCTCGGAGAGCGAGACGCCACGTTCGCGAGCATAGCGCTTGGCCTTGGGGAGCAGGTCACGGTCGATGGTGACAGTCAACTTGATCTTCATGGCATGCCCCCAGCTATACGCACACGTGTCCCCGACGCTGTCAACGTATTGTTCTGCGTGATCGTAACGGCGTTGCGCGGTTGGTCCCCGCTCTCACTCCCCCGCTGGAACCTGGAAACGGCCGCACCGACCGATGCCCGGCATACTCGGTCCTCGCGCCGTGATCACGAAACGCTGCCAATCTCGACGGTCTCGACCATCGAAATTGTGGAGGTGAAGTACTTGCGTCGGTGGATCGCCCTCAGATCTTTCCAAGGAGCTTGCGCGGCCGCACTCCGCGCGAACCTCTGAGATCTACGCCAGGCGACTTCTTGGTTTCAAACACTAGGCCCTCAGGGAGGCGTCCCGCCGGTGCCGGACGCTCCTGCAGCAGTTCCGCGGTCGAAATCGCATAGAGAATCCCCTTCGGCCCGACGACTTCTCGACGCCTTGATCGGCGACATCGTCGTCGGCATAGCGCACGTGCCGTGGCACAACGCCGCATGGCGTAAATCACGCGGAGACCTTCGTTATCCGCGCGTATTGGCGCGGAGGACAGGCTTTCGAACGTGTGATTAAACAGGTCAACGGGAAGCTTGCGGAATCGAATGAATCGCAGATAGGCAGGATGCGGTTCTGGCTTCGGCAGTTCCTTCGCATACCATCGTGAAGGCTGCGTGCCAAGCCATGTCCGAGCTGGCTTCGCGTCTGCTTAATCCGATGGCGCATTCGACCGCCGCGCCTGAATCCACGGCATCACAGCGAAGGCGAACTGCCCCGCCAGTCCCAATTGGTGTGGCAACTCTGAGTACAGGGCGAGATGTTCCGTAAGGTCGCGGCCGGCCAGTAGAGTCGACAGACAGGCTTCGAGCAGCATCAGCAGCGAGAAAGCGCCCGCGCCCATCCCTGCAGCCGCAGATGACGAAAGCGGCCAGCGCCGCAAGATGAGCACGCAGACCAGCCAGGCTATGGTCAGGATCACGGGCAGTTCCAATAGCACCGCCCACAGTGCTCCGAACAGCGGCACCAGCACCAGCGTGCGCAACACTCCCAGCACGAAGCCCGCGGAGAAGATCGCGACGACATAGGTAGTACCTGCGAGAACGACTCGTTTCATGGTGATTGTCGCGCCCCGTTCTCGGGCGTCATGACTTCGATGACCGCACGCTCGTGCGTGAGAACCGTGCGATGGTTGATCCAGACGACGATTACAGCCACGGCGACAAAAGGGCAAGTGTCGTACAGCTGCGCATCCGGCCAGTACGGATTGTTCAACTGGAGGTGAAACAAGGCGGGCAACAGGATGCCGCCGCGCGATCCGTTGAACGGCGACGTCCGAATTGCGCTGAGGCCGACGCTGTCGAACTCAGCGCTGACGCGCCGTGCGTCGAGGAGCATCGTACTGATACCGCTCGACTCCGAGCGTTGGTGCGCGATCGCCATTCCACGCGCGAGGCCCCCAACGCCATGCAGACGAACGACGCGCTTGGCTCTACGAAGTCGCCTAGCTCCGAGACGCAAATCAACGGACGCCCAACACTATCCTGACGTGTCCGGGGATCCCTGACATAGCGCGGGGGGGTTGCCCGATAATGCGCGATTCTGATGTGTGCCATAGTGATCCTGCGTTGGGCCCACGTGCCGTTTATTCTGCTGCCGACCCCGTGCATTTCCTGCTGGTCCAGATGGTCCACAATCACTGATGAAGGAGAATTTGATGAACACGATCCGCTCATGCCTCGTTCTGGGTGCACTCGTGCTGGCCCCCGTCGCTCCGTATGCACAACCTGCACCCACCGCATCGCGTTTCTCGCTCGAAGTCAGCGGAGACGGTGCGCTTCCGGTCAGCAAGTTCCGTGGCGCTGATCTCGATGCCGGATTCGGCCTCGGCGCCAACGTGCGTGTGCGTGTGCAACAGCACCTGCTCGCATACGCCGGGTGGGAGTGGCATAGGTTCGCGACCAACGAATTGATCGTCGCGAGCAAGAATGACGTCGAGGAGACCGGGTACACCTTCGGGCTCCGCTTCGAACATCCCTTCCGCGGTGACGGGACCGCCGACCAGGGTCGAGCATCAGGCGTGGGCTACTGGGTCCGTGCCGGCGGCCTCTACAATCATGTCGAGATCGAGAACGATGCCGGCACGATCATCGGCGACACGAAGCACGGACTCGGCTGGGAACTCGGTGGCGGCCTGACGATCCCGATGACGCAACGTCTGGCTCTCACGCCTGGCGTTCGCTATCGCTCACTCACACGCGACCTCACGCTCGGATCAAGCACACGCTCCGCGACGCTCGCACAAGTGAACGCGATGGTCGGCTTGACGATCGCTTTCTGACGGATCATCAGTCGGTGGTCAAGTTGACCACCGACACGCTGGCCCCGTAACGAAGGAGCTGCTCCCATGCCGCGCTTGCCACATCGTTTTAGCTTGCTGCTGTGTTTCTGCAGCAGCGTGGGCTCGGTCAGTGCGATCGACCGTGATGCGCTGTTGATTCGCAATGTCAACATCGTCGATATCGAAGCCAACCAGGTCATCGCCACGCGCGACGTCGTCGTCGTCGGTGACCGCATCGTCGGCATTCAGGCCGGGGGTACGGCGCGGCTACCTGCCGGTGGGCGCGTGGTCGATGGCAGCGGCAAGTTCCTGATGCCGGGCCTGTGGGACTTCCATGTCCACCTGTTCAGTGCCCCGGGCGAGGAAGACTTTGCACTGCCGCTCTACATC
>Ga0105044_10013026_pt1 | contig 11303 bp, 10 predicted proteins | sample MAT01_FD_78092 | JGI IMG/M metagenome (GOLD analysis project Ga0105044, IMG submission 78092) | Freshwater microbial communities from Lake Fryxell liftoff mats and glacier meltwater in Antarctica - MAT-01 | ecosystem: Environmental > Aquatic > Freshwater > Ice > Liftoff microbial mat | place... | reverse complement strand
TGGGCGCGTTCCGGGGCAAGCGCCGGGCCAGCATAGCGTTCGGACACCAATCCCAATTGATGCCGCGCAGCGGCGATCAAAGCGCGCGCAGTCTGTGTCTCGCCGCGCTCCGCCATGTCGGCCGCACCCGTCAGCGCAGCATTAACAAGCGACAATTGGTCCCTGAGCCCGTGTGCTACGAACCTGGCCCCATCGCCGGGGCAGAGCTGAATGGCGCGGATATAGGCACCAAGCGCAGCGAGCATCGCCGCAGTCGGCTCGCGTCCCGAAAACTCCTCGACGATCAGCATGCGGATAAAGGGTTCCAGCGCGCCCGCTGCCGGGTCGCGGGAGACGTTGCCCGGCACCGCGAGGTCGGGAATGATAACCGGGTCGAAACGTCCATTGCCGCGTGCGGCGCTGAAAAAACTGTTGGTAACGTCTGCTGTACCCGGCTGGTCCGACACGCCCGACAGCAGGAAATGCGCGTTGTCACGGCCGTTGACGTGGCAACTGGCGCAGTTCAGCCCGGCCTTGGCGGCCTGTCCACCGAGCAGTGCGGGGCTGTTGAACAAGGCCTGCCCGGCGTCCACCAGCGCCGCATCCTGCAAACCGAACACAGGACAGGCCGCAGGCTGGGACGTCAGTGCCGCCAGTTCAGCCCCGGGCGCAGTCCAGCGCAGCGTTTCAAACATTGTGGGCGTAGCGGCGGGGGCGGCGACCGCCACCGCCGCCGCCAGCACAATGCCTGCGATCAGCTTGCCGATGGCGCTTTGTCCGCGATCCAGCGGCGCAGTTCGTCCGCCTCGTTACAGCCAAAGCCGCAAATCGCCTCCAGCTTCGCCAGATGCGCTTTGGCCCCGGCGACATTGCCGCGTTCCAGCTTTAGCTCGCCATAATATTCGAGAGCGCCACGATGTTCGGGGAAAATGGTCAGCGCGGCCTGATAATAGCCCTCGGCCACGTCATAGCGCCCCAGCTTGCGGTTGGCGAAACCCAGATAGGTCAGGATGTCGGGATGCGGTCCCGCCGCCCAGCGCGCATCATTGAGGTAAGCGATGGCGTCTTCATACCGCTTGTCGTTGATCAGGCTGACTGCGGTGACATAGGTTTCATCCGCCGACCTGGCATCGGAGAGCCGCACATCGGGACGATAGGGCAGTCCAGCCTGCGGGCCGCCCGTCAGCGCCGCTTGCACCTTAGCGACTGCGTCCATCAGCTTTGCGGCGTCGGCGCAGGTGGCCGCGCAAGCCGTCTGCATGGCGATCAGCGCGTCCAGTTGCGGCTGCGCCTTGTCAGCCTGCCCCAGCCGGGCATGGGTAATGCCAAGGTCACGCCGGGCGTCGATCATCTTGCCATCATATTTGACCGCCAGTTCGAGCGGTTTGGCGGCCTTTTTATAATCGCCAATGCCGATATAGCTCGCGCCGAGCAGATATTGGGCTGGGGCCTCCTTCGGTACAGCCGACACGACTTTCTTGAAATGGCCGACGGCGGTATTGAAGTCGCCCGCGCGATACGCTGTAGTACCCTTTTGATATTCAGCCGCAGGATCATAGGCCGGAGTCGAAGCGCTGGGAGCGCCGCCGCCCCCGCCGCCACCGCCGCCAGCCGCAAGGACAGGCGGGATCATAAGCAGGGACATTGCCGCAGCAGACGCCAGCAGCCAATTACGGGAATCGGTCATCAGATCCATCTCCTTCGCCCCCACGCAGTTCCGATGATATCATTTCGTCAGCACTGTTGCAAAGCCGCAGCTGTAAGTTCGAAGCGGCGAAGGAAATAATATTTATATAAGTTTCAATAATTATTGAAACTTAGGGGGTAGTGCATTATTTGCCAGCCATGGACTTCTCGCTCATCCCCGAATCGCCTGCACCCGATGGCTCCGCACCGCTCCGCCTGTCCCCGCTCGCGCAGTCCTTTGTCCTGCACTTCGGCGAGATGGGCAGTCGCTGGGGCATCAACCGCACGGTGGGCCAGATTTACGCGATGCTGTTTCTGGCCGATGCGCCGCGCCATGCCGAAGAGATTTGCGAGGCGCTGACCCTGTCGCGTGGCAGCGTGTCGATGGGCCTTAAGGAACTGGCGAGCTGGAATCTGATCCGCCTGCGCCATGTGCCGGGTGATCGGCGCGATTATTACGAAACGCCGCGCGATGTGTGGGCGATTTTTCGCACCCTGGTCGAGGAACGCAAAAAGCGCGAGATTGACCCCACGCTGACCACACTGCGCAGTTTGATGCTGGATCCGGCCAATGACCCCACCGACCGTTTTGCGCAGGCGCGGATGGCGGAAATGCATGAGCAGATTGAGCTGCTGACCGATTGGTATGGCGACATGCGCCACCTTGACAACGACCGGTTGCTGCAACTGCTGCGGCTGGGATCGAAAGTGGTGAAAGTACTGGATTTCAAAGACCGTATCTTCGGTCGGGCCAAGGGCCCGCAAACAACGGACATGAACGATGGAAGCGCTTGACCCCCTGATCCTTGCGCGGATTCAATTTGCCGCGAACATCAGTTTCCACATATTGTTTCCGACGATCACCATTGCGCTCGGCTGGGCGTTGCTGGCGTTCAAGCTGGCCTATAATCGCACCGGGAATGAAGCCTGGATGGATGCCTATCGCCTGTGGGTGAAGATATTTGCGCTCAGCTTTGCCATGGGCGTCGTCAGCGGCATCACGATGAGTTTTCAGTTCGGCACCAACTGGCCGGGCTTTATGGAACGCGTGGGCAATATCGCTGGACCGCTGCTCGCCTATGAAGTGCTGACCGCCTTTTTCCTGGAGGCTGTTTTCCTGGGCATCATGTTGTTCGGATTTCGCCGCGTGGCCAATTGGGTGCACACGCTGGCGACCTTTCTGGTCGCGGCGGGAACGACGCTGTCGGCCTTTTGGATTGTCGTCCTGAACAGCTGGATGCACACGCCCGTCGGGTACGAGATTCGCGACGGCGTGGTGCATGCGACCGACTGGTGGGCAATCATCTTCAATCCTTCCATGCCCTATCGCCTGACCCACATGCTGATCGCATCGGCGCTGACCGTCGCGTTCCTGATTGCGGGGATGAGCGCGTGGCGCTGGCTGAAGGACGGCGGCGGCGAAGGCGTGCGACGCACACTGAAGGCCGCCGTTTATGCCGCTGCACTGCTGATCCCGGCGCAGATTTTCGTCGGCGACCTGCACGGGCTGAACACGCTCGAACACCAGCCCGCGAAAGTTGCGGCGATGGAGGGCAATTGGGAAACGCGCGGCAATGTTCCGCTCGTGCTGTTCGCCCTGCCCGATGAAACGGCGCGGACCAATCATTTCGAGATCTCCATTCCATCGGGCGCCAGCATGATTTTGAAACATGACCCGGCGGCCGTCATCCCCGGGCTGAATGATTTCAAAGGCAATCATCCGCCTGTCGCGCCGGTGTTCTGGGGTTTCCGCGTCATGGTTGGCACCGGGATGCTGATGCTGCTGATCGCCTGGACCGGGGTGTGGCTGATCCGCAAGCGCGGTGTCGATGGCCTGCCGCGCTGGTATGCTTATGCGCTGGTCGGCATGACCTTTTCCGGGTGGGTCGCAACGCTCGCAGGCTGGTATGTGACGGAGATCGGCCGCCAGCCGTGGCTCGTCACCGGGGTGTTGCGCACGCATGAAGCGGTCGGTCCGGTCAGTGCGATGATGATCGCGAGTTCGCTGACGCTGTACCTTAGCGTCTATGCAGTGCTCCTGGCCGCCTATATCGCTGTGCTCTACCGCCTCGCGCGGTTGGGGAGCCACGCCCCTGACGGCAAACCGATGTTCCCGCTTCCCGGTGTCGCCGAGGGACCAGCCCGCACTCAGTCGGAGGCGCACGCATGACGCCTTTTATCGATCCGCAATGGCTGCCCGTGATCTTTGCCGGGCTGATGGGCCTGTCGATCCTGCTGTATGTCATTCTTGATGGCTATGATCTGGGCGTCGGCATGCTGACCCGGCTGGAACAGGATGCCAACCGCGACCTGATGGTCGCCTCGATCGGTCCGTTCTGGGATGCCAATGAAACCTGGCTGGTGCTGGGCGTCGGCCTGTTGCTGGTGGCCTTTCCGGTCGCGCACGGCCTGATCCTGACCCAGCTGTATCTGCCGGTCACGCTGATGCTGGTCGCGCTGATCCTGCGCGGGGTGGCGTTTGAATTCCGCGCCAAGGCACCGCCGGGGCATAAGCGTCACTGGGACAGCGCGTTCTTTTATGGCTCGCTGATTACCGCCCTGTGTCAGGGCTATATGCTGGGCGCCTATGTGCTGGGCTTCGATCAAAGTTTCACCGCCGTCCTCTTCTGCCTGCTTGCCGCACTCGGGCTGGTCGCGGGCTATCTGTTCGTCGGGGCCTGCTGGCTGTTTTATAAGGTCGAGGGCGAATTGCAGCGCCGCGCCGCACGTTGGGCCGGGACCACACTGTGGTGCACCGCACTGGCCATGGCGGTGATTTCCATCGCCACCCCGCTGTTGTCAGACCGAATCTTTGATCGCTGGTTCCGTCTGCCGGAAATTATCGCGCTGCTGCCCATACCCATCGCGTCAGCGGCGCTGTTCATCGGCCTTTCCATTTTCCTGCGCCGTCCGGTGCGCGAGGATGATGCGCTGGCGTGGGTGCCGCTGGCGACCGCCGGGATCCTGTTTGCACTTGGCTTTGTCGGCATCGCGTACAGCTTTTACCCCTATCTAATCGTTGACAAGCTCGACATCTGGCAAGCCGCAGCAAGCCCCGAGGCGTTAAGCATCATTCTGATCGGCGCGCTGTTCGTACTGCCGGTGATTTTGGGCTACTCGATCCTCTCCCACTGGATTTTCCGGGGCAAGGCGACGCAGCTTACTTATTATTAGAGCGCAGCACCAGCGCCTCCACCGCCCGCGCCGCGCGCGCTGCTGCGGCTGTCAGGTTCGCGTGAAAATCCCCCGCGCTATCGCCATTAGCCGCGTCGGTCGGGGCCTTAACCGCCGCCCAGGGCAGGCCCAGCATGACCGCCACCTGCGCCACCGCCGCAACCTCCATATCAACCAGGTCGCAGCCCGCCGCGACCAGCCGCGCTGCTGCATCGGGGCACTCCAGAAAACTGTCCCCGCTGGCGATCCGCGCGTGAGGCAAGCCCAGGCCGGGGTCGGGCATGGCGGCAAAGGGCCGGTCCGCCGCCGGACCCATGGGCCAGTCGCCCGCCGGATAGGTCACAAACCCGTCCGACCGCGCCGCGCCATAATCATGCTGCACCGCCTCAGCCAGCCAGAAGGCATCACTCGTGGTCGCGCCAAGCCGCCCGCACGTGCCGGTCATCAGCAACGCGGCGGGCTGTGTCCGTTCGGCCCACAGTGCCGCTGCGGCCGCCGCATTGACCTTGCCCAGCCCGCAGGTGACGATAGTCACGTCATTCACCCGCCGCGCCGCGAATGGGGCGTCGGCAATCGCCTTGCCCTGTCCAGCAAAGAGCGCATCGGCCTCTTCGGGCAGCGCGGCGAGGATCAGCAGCCTGGTCATGGGCGCGTCATAACCGGTCGGGTGCGCTTGCCAAGTCGGTTGCCGCGCGCCATCGCGTTTTGCGATGATTGCGCGCCTGTTCCCTGACCGCTTTGTCCTGATCCTGCTTGCAACCATTGCGGCGGCGAGTTTGCTTCCCGTGCGCGGCGCAGGAGCGACGACGGCCGGGTATATCGCCACCGCCGCCGTTGTCCTGCTTTTCTTCCTCAACGGCGTCCGCCTGCCCCGCGCAGAGGTGGTAAGCGCCATGCGCGATGTGAAGCTGATGGGGGCGGCGCTCTTATTCTGCTTTGTCGCGATGCCAATCGCCGGGCTGGCGCTGCAACTGGCGAGCGCGCCGTTTCTTCCACCGTTGATTGCGCTTGGCTTTCTGTATTGCGGCATCCTGCCCTCAACCGTCCAGTCGGCAACCGCTGCGACCAGTCTGGCACAGGGCGATGTGTCAGCAAGTGTGGTGATGGCGGCCCTGATCAATCTTGTCGGCGTCCTTGCCGCGCCGCTGCTCTTTGCCCTGCTTGGCGGGAGCGCCGTCAACATCAGCGGCGCAGCAGCGCTGCGGATCGTGATGATCCTGCTGCTGCCCTTTATCGCCGGACAATTGCTCCAGCGCTGGCTCCGCCCGACTGTCATGGGCCACCCCGCGCTGGTGCGGACGCTGGACCGCAGCGCCATTGCCATCGCGGTGTATGTCGCCTTCTCGGGCGCGGTGGTCAGCGGCCTGTGGGATCATCTCAGCGGCAGCGACCTCATCGTCATCACCTGCGGCATCCTTGTCCTGCTCCTCTTCGGCTATGGCGGCGCGTGGCTGCTCGGTGGTCTGCTGCGCCTTCGCCGACCGCAGCGCACCAGTCTGTTTTTCGCGGGCGCGCAAAAAAGCATTGCCGTGGGCGCACCACTCGCCGCAACGCTGTTTCCGCCGGCGACGGCGGGCATGGTGCTGGTCGTCATCCTGGGCTATCATATGGTGCAATTAATGGTTGCTGCATGGCTGGCCGCATGGCTCGCGCAAAAAGCCGCAGCGTCCTAGTTGAATAATACAGCTGTGCATGCCATATCGGCGGGCGCAAGGGTGTGAAAGGCGTTGAGACAATGAGCGAAGTCAACAAGGGCAATGCGGCGGCAACGGCAACGATTACCGATGATCTGGTGCTGACCCCGCCCGACCCGCTGCCCCCGTTGTCGCCTGAAAAAGCGGCTGGCCTGGTCCCGCTGTCGGGTGAACAGCGCACCAAACTTGACGACCGCGTCGATGGTTTTGTCGATGAACTGGTGGCGCAGGATGTCAACTCCCCCGCCTTTGGCCAAAAGGTCGATCAGATCACCAATATGGGCCGCAAGGAAATGCTGGAGGCCGCCAGCCTGTCCAACCGCTTCCTCGACCGCCCGGTCAAATCCATGGACCGCGACAGCGACATTGGCGGCAACCTGATTGAACTGCGCAACACCGTCCAACGGCTCGACCCGTCGGCCAATGGCAAATTGCTGTCCAAGCGCGGTTTTCTCGACAAATTTTTCGGCAACGGCGTTACCAATTATTTCGCCAAATATCGTTCGGCCCAAACCCACATCAGCAGCATTTTGACGGCGCTGGCCAATGGCAAGGACGAACTGATCATGGACAATGCCGCCATCGACGTCGAACGGCGCAAGCTGTGGGAAGCGATGGGCAAGCTGGAACAGATGGTTCACATCGCCAAAAAACTTGACGAGCGGTTGGAGGGCAAGGCGGCCGAGCTGGAGGGCAGCGACCCCGCCAAGGCCAAGGTGCTGCGCGAAAGTGCGCTGTTTTACGCGCGCCAGCGGACGCAGGATCTGCTCACACAAATGGCCGTGACGGTGCAGGGGTATCTGGCGCTTGATCTGGTCAAAAAGAACAATGTCGAACTGGTGAAGGGCGTCGACCGCGCCAGCACCACCACTGTCGGCGCGCTGAAAACCGCGATCACCGTGGCCCAGGCGATGACCAACCAGAAACTGGTGCTGGAACAGATTACCGCGCTCAACTCGACGACCGCCAGCATCATCGACGGCACGTCGAAAATGCTGAAAGACAACACCGCGCGCATCCATGAACAGGCAGCGACCAGCACCATCCCGGTCGAAACGCTGCAACGTGCGTTTCAGAATATCTATGACACGATGGATGCCATCGACACGTTCAAACTGCGCGCGCTGGACACGATGAAATCGACCGTGACGACGCTGGAGGGCGAGGTCGCCAAATCCAGGGGCTATATCGCGCGCGCCGAGGGTTCGGCACAGGCGCAGGCCAGCATGGGCGGCGCCGACAGCCCGCTCGCCTCGCTCGAAGCGTGACGGGAGCAAGGCCAATGGTCAGCGAAGTCGACCGGGTTGTGGCGCAGGCCGATGCCGCCATCGACAGCATGCGGTTTCGCAACCATCATATCGGCCTGAAAAGCCGCGCGCTGAAACGCGCGCATGGCTGGCGCAAGGCTGGACGGATGCTGGTCGCGGCGGGCGCGGTGGTGGTCGGCGCGGTCTTGTTCGGCGTGATCATCCAGCCGCTGGGTTTTATCGGCACACTGGTCACCGCGCTGCTGATCGGCGCGGCAGTTGTCGTCTTTGGCATATGGCCCAAATTTCCCGAAACCCGCGCCGATGAATTGCCAAAGGTGGACCTGAAACAGCTGGCCGGGCGTACAGAGATCTGGCTGGAGGCGCAGCGCCCCGCGCTCCCCGCGCCGGCCAAAACATTGATCGACGGCATCGGCGTCCAACTCGACCTGCTCGCCCCGCAGTTACAATCGCTCGACCCCGGCACCCCCGCCGCCGCCAGCATCCGCAAGCTGGTGGGCGAAGACCTGCCCGAACTGGTCGGTGGTTACCGCCGCATCCCCGAACCGCTGCGCCGCGAAATCCACGCCGGGCGCACACCCGATGATCAGCTGGTCGAGGGACTGAAGCTGATCGAACGCGAAATCGGCGGCGCAGCGCGCAGCCTGGCCGCCGGAAAACTAGACGAACTGGCCACGCGTCAACGCTATCTGGAACTGAAATATCAGGGTGCGGGGGATGCGGGGCCGTAAACTGCCCGCAAAAATGGATGCCCCGTGAGGATTCGAACCTCAATAGTCGGTATCAGAAACCGAAGTCTTACCATTAGACGACGGGGCAATTGGGGGGCGCAAATATGGGCGTGGGCCGTCGCTGTCAACCCGGACGCGGCAGACTGTCGGTGCCAAGGCGCTTGCCCCCTCGCATTTCGGCGCTAGCATTGCGAATGTCGGGGGGGAGAAGGCATTCATGCGTCATATCGCCATCGTCGGGTCAGGCCCGGCGGGATATTATACCGCCGAGGCGCTGCACAAGGCGGGCGATATTGCTATCGACGTCATCGACCGGCTGCCCGTTCCCTATGGCCTGATCCGCACCGGCGTGGCCCCCGATCACCAGTCGATCAAGGCCGTCGCGCGGCGGTATGAGGGGGTCGCGCTGTCCGACAATGTGCGCTTTGTCGGCCATGTTGCGGTTGGCGGCGATGTGACGGTTGACGAACTGACCGGCCTGTATGACGCAGTGGTGCTTGCCACCGGCGCGCCCGATGACCGCGCACTTGGCATCCCCGGTGCCGATCTGCCCGGAGTCATCGGCAGCGCCGCATTCGTCGGCTGGTACAATGGCCATCCTGATTTTGCCGACCTTGCCCCGCCGCTGGATGCGCGCGGCGTCGCGATTATCGGCAACGGCAATGTTGCGCTCGACGTGGCGCGCATCCTGGCGAAAAACCCGGCGGAGTTTGTGGGCAGCGATATCGTCGCCCACGCCCGCACCGCGCTGGCGGACAGCGCGGTGCGGCATATCCACATTCTGGGGCGGCGCGGGCCGCACCAGATTGCGATGACCCCCAAGGAACTGGGTGAGCTGGGTCATCTGGAACGTGCCAGCCCGCGCGTCGATCCCGCCGACCTGCCGCCACTGGGCGACGATGCGCTGCTTGAACCCGGCATGCGCAAATCGGTGACGCACCTGCGTACTTTTGCCGCCAATCCAGTAGCGCGGCCCGTGACGATCGAGTTCGACTTTTTCGCCATGCCCGTGGCAATCGAAGGCGAAGGACGGACGCAGCGCGTCATCGTGGAGCGCACCGCGCTCGATGCCGATCTGCGCTCTGTCCCGACGGGCGAGCGTTACGCGATCGAGGCGGGCCTGGTCATCGCCTGTATCGGGTATCAGACGCCGCCGATCGCTGGTGTGCCATACGAACATGGCCGCGGACGTTTTGCCAATGACGAGGGGCGCATTCTGCCCGGCCTTTATTGCGTCGGCTGGGCGCGGCGGGGGCCGAGCGGAACCATTGGCACCAACAAACCCGACGGCGCACGGGTCGCCGCGCTGGTGCTGGAAGACGTCGGACATGGCAGCGGCAAAGCGGGCCGCACCGGGCTTGACGCATTGCTCGCATCGCGCGGAATTACCCCGGTCACCTTTCGCGACTGGCGCCGCATCGACGCCGCCGAAGTGGCCGCAGCGCTTGACGGCAACCCGCGCGAGAAATTCGTGGCGATTGACGCGATGCTGGGCGCGACCGGACGATGATACGGGAGCGCATCCGTGCGATCCTGCGCTGGCTCCTCGCGCTATTCTATGCGCTTGCGGGCTATGCCCATCTTGACCGGCCTGAGGGTTTCCTGGCGATCATGCCGCCCTGGGTGCCAGCGCCTGAGCTGGTCGTCGCGCTGACCGGCGTTGCCGAATTATTGGGCGCGGTTGGCCTGGTGTGGAAACCGGTGCGGCGCTGGGCGGGGATCGGCCTGGCGCTATATGCGCTGTGCGTGTGGCCGGCCAATTTCCATCACGCATTCAGTGACATCGCCGTCAGCGGAACCGATCTCGACTGGTCTTATCACGCGCCGAGGCTGGCGGCCCAACCGCTGATCATCTGGCTTGCGCTGTGGGTGGGCGAAGTGGTGGGATGGCCGTTTCGGCGGCCTTAGCAACTCCTATTTCACCGCCGTCTCGATCACCGGCTGGTCCTTCTGGCTCGCGGCATAAGCCTCAACTGCCTTCAAAACCCGTAGCGCATTGCCGTTCGAAATCTGCATCAGTTCGGCCTGCGGATAGCCGCGCCGCGCCAGTTCGGTGAACAGCGCTGGATAGGTCGACACATCCTCCAGTCCCTGCGGCACCGTGTCGATGCCATCATAATCGCCCCCGATGCCGATATGGTCGATACCGATCATCTTGCGAATATAGTCGATATGGTCGGCAACATCGCTGATCGTCGCGCGCGGAGCGGGATTGGCCTTGCCCCATTCCGCAAGTCCCGCCGTCGCCGCGCCCGGCTTTTCCGGGAACTGCGCCTTGAGCCGCGCTTCCTCGGCTGTCCGCATCAGTCCGTGTGCGCGCACCCCGGCATTCACAAATCCGGGGACAAAGGTGACCATGACAATGCCGCCATTGGCCTTCACCAGCGGCAGTACTGCATCGGGCACGTTGCGCGGATGTTCGGTCACGCCGCGCGCGCTGGAGTGGCTGAAAATCACCGGCGCTTTGCTTTCCGCCAGCGCGTCGCGCATCGTCGCCTCGCTGACATGGCTCAGGTCGACGATCATGCCGATCCGGTTCATCTCGCGCACCACCAGCACGCCGAAATCAGTCAGGCCGTCATGCACCGGTGCATCGGTGCCCGAATCGGCCCAGGGCACATTCTTGCTGTGGGTCAGCGTCATATAGCGCACCCCCATGCCGTACATCTCACGCAGCACGCCCAGCGATGACCCGATGCTCTGCCCGCCCTCAATCCCCAGCATGCCTGCGATCTTGCCCGCCTTCATCGCCTTTTCAAGCTCGGCGCTGT
>Ga0105044_10013025_pt1 | contig 11303 bp, 12 predicted proteins | sample MAT01_FD_78092 | JGI IMG/M metagenome (GOLD analysis project Ga0105044, IMG submission 78092) | Freshwater microbial communities from Lake Fryxell liftoff mats and glacier meltwater in Antarctica - MAT-01 | ecosystem: Environmental > Aquatic > Freshwater > Ice > Liftoff microbial mat | place... | reverse complement strand
GCGTCGTAGCAACCGAAGCCTTCATCAGCTCAACTGCAAGATCCCCCGCCGCGGTGTCGACGCCCGCCGCACGGTAGCTGCTGGCGGCGTCCTCGATCACGGCTCCAGCGTAGTGGCGGGTTAGGCGGCGCCGAGAAGCGGTATGCCGTCCAGTCCGTCTCGATTTCGCTAATCCGCCTGGCAGCTACCCGGATCGCACGAGCATGCGGGCACCGTCGGGATCGCATCCCCACCCGGTGCTCCAACTCACTCGTGAGCTGTTTCGCTTGAACGCGCCTGACGCCGGGACGCTGCCCGGGCGATGAAGTACAGCACGGTCCCGACGGCTAGCAGTACCGCACCGAAGATCCAGACTTGGCCGCTCTGTTGGGTCAGCAGCAAAATGCAGGATGCGACGCCGAGAATCGGCACGACGGTCCAGACGCGAAAATGCTCGTGCTCGACCTTGTCACGACGCAGCACCAGCACGGCCACGTTCGTCGAGATGAAGACGATGAGCAGCAATAGCACCACCGTCTCGGCGAGCGTTGCAAGATCACCGATGGTCGTGAGAATCATGGCAACAACGGTTGTCACGATGATCGCGACCCAAGGAGTTTTTCGTTTCGTGAGCACGCGGCCGAGCACGCTGGGCAGCAGCCCTTGCTCTGCCATGCCGAAGGTCACACGGCTTGCCATGATCATTGTCAGCAGGGCGCCGTTGGCCACCGCGATGAGTGCGATAAGGCTGAATACCCATTCCGGAATGCCGACCTCGGTCGCTGCCACTACGGCCAGCAGCGGTCCGCTGGAGTCGGACAGCTCGTCGGCCGGGAGTGCGATGGAGCTAGCGATTGCGACGAGCACGTACACCACTCCGGCAGTGATGAGAGCTCCGAACAGCGCCTTCGGGTAGACCTTCGCGGGATTGAGCACCTCTTCCGCGACGTTGGCGGAAGTCTCGAACCCGACAAACGAGTAGTACGCGATTATCGCGCCACCGAGGATGGCGATCGCGGGAATTGAGCCATCTGGGAACTGAGTGACCCGAGTCACATCTCCACCGCCACCGCTGAGCATAAAGCCGACCGCCGCAATGACGATTACAAGACCGGTGACCTCGATCACGGTCATCACGACGTTACCCTTCAACGACTCACTGATCCCGCGGGCGTTGACGCACCCTATAAGTGCCAGAAAGACAATCGCGGCCGGAATCGGTGGCACGGAGATAAACGTCGCGAGGTAGTCGCCGGCGAAGGCAAGTGAGAGACCGGCAGCGCTCACTACGCCAGCTGCAAGCATGCAAAAGCCGACGAGGAACGAAACAAGTGGGCGCTTGTATGCCCGTTCGGCGAAGATCGCCGCGCCGCCGGCCTTCGGATACTTGGTGACCAACTCTGCATACGATCCCGCCGTGAGAAGTGCGAGGAGCAGGGCGATAAGCAGCGGCACCCAGAGCGCGCCTCCCACTTCGCTAGCGAGCACTCCCATGAGAGCGTAGATGCCGGCTCCCAGTACATCACCGAGGATGAAAATGAAGAGCAGAGGGCCTGTGATAGCCCGCTTCAATTTGGTCGGTGGTTGAACATCCGTTTGAGGTTCTGTCGGCCCCCCGGCGGCCTCGGCCGGACCGGCACCGCCAGCCGCAGCTACCTTGGCATCTGATTTATCGGTCACTATCCGAAGCTAGGGCAGAGCCAGCCGCATGAGTCGGGGCTTGACAAAACGATCGCGCGGCTCGCGTCAACCCCTGTTAGCTCAGGCGAGGACTCCGTGAGCAGGACCTATGAGACCACGCACTTGGCAGGGCACCGAAAAGGTCGTCGTTGAACATGTGCAGAAGGCCGAGATTCTCGAGCTCACGGTGGCAGTTGCTCAGGCACGTCACATGTTCGCGCACAGGGGTAATATTCGGTCTAACCAGGAGGTGGGTGAGGTGTATTCACGCGCGCAGCTTCGGCAAGCCATGTACCGCGACGAGTTCACCCTCGTTTTCCAGCCGATATTCAAGTTCAGCACCGGAAAATTCACCGGGGCTGAGGCGTTGCTCCGGTGGAACCTGCCGGATGCGCCCCAAATCAGCCCCGAGGAGTTCATACCCGACGCTGAGAACAATGGCGGAATCGTGGAACTTGGTGAATGGGTAGTTAGTCGCGCGGTGCAGGAGGCCGCCCGGTGGCCATCGTATGCTTGGCTCGCGGTGAACGCCTCCGGGCGCGAGCTCCAGCGTCGCGGCTATGGGCAGATGGTGATTGATTGCTGCGCGGACGCTGGGTTCTCACCCGCCCGGCTCCAGGTCGAAGTCACGGAGTCAGACTTTGATGTGACTGGACCAGCTGCGCAAGCAAACTTGCGATCGCTGCGCGAGGGAGGGGCGCTCATCGCGATCGACGACTTCGGATCGGGTTCGTCTGACGAGCGGCGTCTTGCTGAGCTAGATGCGGATGTCATCAAGATCGACCGATCGCGGGTAGCACAGATCAGCTCGCCCCGAGCAAAGGACCGCGAAGAACTCAAGACTTGGATGGATGCTGCGCTGAAGGCGGATCGCCAGATCATCGCCGAGGGAGTGGAGACGAAGTCGCAGGAGACGTGGCTCATTGCACGAGGTGGCGAACTCGGGCAAGGCTATCTGTATTCGCAACCAATCCCTGTCGCCGAGTTTGTCGACGGGTTCTTGCCACCGTAGGCCCGACCCGCTGGTCCCCATTGACCGATCAATCCCCCGTCAATCAGCGAACGTGGCTCTTGCCCGCACTCGGGGAGTACGCACCCGTGTGGGACACTGAACCGTGCCCGCTTCGGGTACGCGAGCTTTCGAGCATCAGGGAGCAACCGGCCAGCATGTGCGGCATCGTCGGAATAGTGTCATCCCAGCCGGTGAATCAGCAGGTGTATGACGCGCTCCTCTTGCTCCAGCATCGCGGCCAGGATTCGACCGGCATTGCGACCGCGGACGGCTCGACCCTGCACATTCAGAAAGCCAAAGGCCAGGTGCGTGAGGCATATCGCACGCGAGACATGCGAAACCTGCTCGGCACTGTCGGGCTCGGGCATGTGCGGTACGCGACCAAGGGGAGCGCCGCCAACGAAGAAGAAGCCCAGCCGTTTTATGTAAACGCACCGTACGGCATCATCCTTGTGCACAACGGCAACCTCACCAACACCCGCGAGCTGACCGAAGAGCTCTTTCGGGTCGACCGCCGGCACCTCAACACCTCGAGCGATACCGAGTTGCTTGTCAACGTGCTCGCCAATGAACTGCAGGCCCAGGTCTCGGGCACCGATCTCGACCCAGAACAGGTGTTTACGGCCATCGCGCGCGTGCACGAGCGCGTCGAAGGCTCGTACGCAGCGATCGCGCTTATCGCAGGTCATGGGCTCTTGGCGTTTCGCGACCCGTTCGGCATCCGACCGCTCGTGCTCGGGCGCAGGCAGACTGGGCTCGTCGGGGAAGAGTGGATTGTGGCATCCGAGTCGCTTGTGTTGGAGAGCGCTGGCTACGAGTTCATTCGTGATGTCGCGCCAGGCGAGGCGATCTTCATTGCGAGCAACGGCGAAATGACTTCGAAGCAGTGCGCTGCCAACCCTCGGCTTGTGCCGTGCTCGTTCGAATACGTCTATCTAGCCAGGCCAGACTCGGTGATGAACGGCATCTCGGTGTACGAGGCGCGGCTACGGCTTGGTGATCGGCTAGCCGACACGATCGCGGCATACACCCCGCTTGGCGACATTGACGTGGTCATGCCGATCCCCGACTCGTCGCGCCCGGCGGCAATGCAGGTCGCACAGAAGCTCGGCGTCGAGTATCGCGAGGGCTTCTACAAGAACCGCTACGTCGGCCGAACCTTCATCATGCCTGGGCAAGCCGAGCGCAAACGCAGTGTCAAGCAGAAGCTCAACGCGATGTCGATGGAATTTCGCGGAAAGAACATCCTCATTGTCGACGACTCGATTGTGCGCGGCACGACCTCCAAAGAGATCGTGCAGATGGCTCGTGAAGCCGGCGCCAACAAGGTGACTTTCACCTCGGCGGCGCCCCCAGTGCGGTTTGCGCACGTGTACGGCATCAACATGCCTTCGCGGCAGGAGCTCGTCGCGCACGGCCGCAAGATCCCGGAGATCGCGATTGAGCTCGGCACCGACTACCTGATCTATCAAGAGGTCGCCGACATGAACGAGGCCATTCTCGAAGGCTCGGATGTGACGGCCCTCGACACGAGCTGCTTCACCGGCGAGTACGTGACCGGCACCGTCACGCCGGAGTACCTCGCATGGGTCGAGAAGAATCAGCTCAGTTAGTGGCCAGTTCTGCTAGCTTCAGCGGCATGAGTTTTAGCGGTTTCAGCTCGCCGATCGCTTTTCCAATTCCAGTGGATGCCGCGACCGCCGTGTGGGCAACGCCCGTCTTCGTGCTCATGGCGCTCACCGGGGTCGCGGTACTCATCTGGCAAACGGTGCGCTACTTTCGCAACAACCGCGACGAGTAGCCCGGATTCTGCGCCGACGCCGTGGTGGTGCGACACACGGCGCGAGTAGCTTGGAGTCGTGCGATTCGGACTCTTCATTCCCCAAGGCTGGCGACACGATCTGGTCGACATCGACCCCAATGAGCACTGGTCGGTGATGAAGCGGCTGGCGTTGCACGCCGACGCTGGCAAGTGGGAGTCGATTTGGGTCTACGACCACTTCCACACCGTTCCTGTGCCGAGTCACGAGGCGACGCACGAAGCGTGGAGCCTGATGTCGGCGTTCGGTGCCGTCACCGAGCGCGTACGCCTCGGGCAAATGTGCACGTGCATGGCCTACCGAAACCCCGCATACCTTGCCAAGGTCGCCGCGACCGTTGACCATGTGTCTGGCGGTCGCGTCGAAATGGGGATCGGTGGTGGTTGGTACGAGCACGAATGGACCGCATACGGTTACGGGTTCCCCGAGATCGGCGATCGGCTTCGGATGCTCGACGAGGGCGTGCAGATCATGCGGCAAGCCTGGTCAACGGGGAGTGCGACCCTCGACGGGCGCTACTACCGGGTCAACGGCGCGATCGTGCGCCCGCTCCCGCTGCAGCTGGCGGGCATCCCGCTGTGGATCGCCGGCGGTGGCGAGAAGGTCACGCTGCGCATTGCCGCCCAGTACGGGCGGTACACGAACTTCGGCGGCACGCCAGAGGAGTTCACACACAAGAGCGAGGTGCTGCGTGGACACTGCGAGCGCCTTGGCACCGACTTCGACGCGATCACGCGATCGACGAACTTCAACACGGTTGTCGGGCGCGACGAGGCGGAAGTCGCTGAACGCATCCGGGCAATCGAGGATCGACTGACCCGCTACGTTGGGCCAGAGCGTGCAGCAACCGCGGTCGCGGACCTGCGCAACGGGGCCGGACTTGCGGGAACCCCAGAGCAGCTCGTCGAGAAGCTGCGCGCTCGTGAGCAACTCGGCATGACCTACGCGATCACCTATTTCGCCGAAGCGGCATACGACACGAGCGGCATCGAGCTGTTTGAGCGGGAGGTGCTGCCCGTGCTGCTGTAGCGGCCGGCACTCCTACAGCGGCACTCACTCTCAGCCGTTGCGGAGGACGGCGCGAGACGCTCAGTCCGACGCGTCCGTCACCGTCTCACGCTGCATCACGGTCACCTTCGCCCGACGGCTCGCAATGACGTCAAGAATCAGTGCGACCAGGGCCCCAAGCACAACACCCGCCGGGATGCCGAAGAGCGCGAAGTACGCGAACAGCGCCCCAAATCCAATGAGCGGGTCCGCCGGATACAGCGAGGTCAAAATGTACGTGACGATCGCCCCGAGCCCGCCGCCAAGAATCAGAAACGTCGGAACCTTCGGGGCACGTCGCACCCGAACTTCTTGCGTGTCTGATGGCCCGTCTGATTGGGCGTTTTGCGGCTCGCTCACTCCCCCATTGTCTCCCACTGCAGCGGAAGATGCGCCGAAAGGTCTGCGCGTTGGCCCGAAGCCAGCACGGCGCCGGCCGCAACCGCTGCGGTCCAGCTGAGCGAACCGGTCGCGAGGGCGAGCCAAGTCGTCGCATCCGTCTCAATGACATTGGGCGGGGTACCGCGCGTGTGCCTCGGCCCCTCGATCGCCTGGACCGCACCGAATGGCGGCACCCGCACCTCCACCGTGTTGCCCTCGGCGTGCTCGGCGAGCACTTGCAGGAGGTAGCGCGTTGCCATCGCGGTGTCATCCCGAGTGGCGGATGCCGCTAGCGCGCGCTGCACGTGGGCGCGGCCATCGACATCCGAGATCTTTGCGCGCGCCATTACCCAACGCTAGCAACCTGACACCAGAAGCGTCGGCGCGGGTAACGTTGGCACGTGCGCATTCTCGTTCTGGGCTCCGGTGCCCGCGAACACGCGATCGTCAACTCGCTGCTGAGCGAGGCGGCGGGTCACGAGATCACCGCGGCGCCCGGCAATGCTGGCATTGCCGCCGTCGTGTCAGTGATGGCCCTCGACCCGACGCGGCCAGCGGTCGTGACCGAGTACGCACTCGACAACGACATCGAGCTCGTCATTATCGGCCCTGAGGCGCCACTCGTTGCCGGCGTCGCCGATGCGCTACGCCAGCGCGGCATCGCCGTGTTCGGGCCGGGCAAGGCTGCCGCAGCGCTCGAAGGAAGCAAGACCTTTGCCAAGCGAATCATGGATGCCGCTGGCGTACCGACCGGCAAGGCGACTCGTGCGGGCAGCCTTGAAGAAGCGCTCGAGGCGCTCGATGAATACGGTGCGCCATACGTCGTGAAGGCGGACGGGCTGGCAGCTGGTAAGGGTGTGCTGGTTACTCCCGACCGGGACGCCGCGATCAGCCACGCGCGCTACTGGCTCCAACACGGCGCCGTGCTCGTCGAAGAGTTTCTCGCCGGCCAGGAGGTGTCGCTGTTCCTCGTCAGCGACGGGCACACCGTTGTTCCGCTCTCGCCGGCGCAAGACTATAAGCGTGTGTTCGACGGCGACGAAGGCCCCAACACCGGCGGTATGGGGGCATACTCGCCGTTGCCCTGGTTGCCGGCGGGATTCGTTGACGAGGTCGTCGAGACCATCGCCGTCCCGACGATTCGTCAGCTCGCGAGCGAACGCACTCCGTTCATCGGTTTGCTGTACTGCGGGCTCATCATCACCAAACGCGGGGTGCGGGTGATCGAATTCAACGCGCGCTTCGGTGATCCAGAAACTCAGGTCGTGCTGCCCCGGTTGGTCACCCCGCTCAGCGGGCTGTTGTTCGCGGCCGCGACCGGCGAGCTTGCATCCCACCCGAAACCGGAGTTCTCGACCGAGGTCGCCGTGACCGTCGTGCTGGCGAGCGAAGGGTACCCGGAGGAGCCAATCACCGGCGCAACGATCTCCGGGCTCGACACAGTGCGCAACGTATCGATCGCGCACGCCGCGACCGGCATCGTTGACGGCCGGTTCGTTACCACCGGCGGACGAGTGCTCAGTGTGGTCGCAACCGCTCGCACATTCGCCGAAGCTCGCGCTCGCGTCTATACCGCGCTCAAACAGATCACCCTCGACGGCGGCCACTACCGCGCCGACATTGCGCTGCGGGTTGTCGAGTGACCCTGCCGGGTTGGAACCACGTCTACTCCGGCAAAGTTCGCGACCTGTACGACAGTGATGACCAGCCCGGGCGGATCCTCGTGGTCGCCAGTGATCGGGTCAGTGCCTTCGACCATGTGCTAGAGCCGGGCATCCCCGGCAAAGGCGCGCTACTGACTGAGCTGAGCCTGTGGTGGTTCGGGCAACTCGCGGGTGTGGGGAACCACCTGGTCGAACCAGCCGTGGAGCGTTCATCCACGGGCATCCCCGCCGAGGTCGCTGACCGCGCCATGCTCGTTCGCCGCCTCGACATGCACCCAATCGAGTGCGTCGTGCGCGGCTACCTCGCTGTCAGCGGCTGGCTCGAGTACCAAGCGACGCAGAGTGTCTGCGGGGTCGCGTTGCCGGCCGGACTGCACGACGGCGACCGGCTGCCGACTGCGATCTACACCCCAGCGTGGAAGGCGCCACTCGGCGAACACGACGAGAACATCAGCTTTGAGCGCACGGTCGAGCTGGTCGGAGCGGCAACGGCGGCCGCGCTGCGGGATGCCTCCCTCGAGGTGTTTGCACGGGCATCCGCTATCGCAGAATCGCGCGGAATGATCCTGGCCGACACCAAGTTCGAGTTCGGCACCGACCCGGCCACCGGTGAACTTACCCTCGCCGACGAGGTGCTCACCTCGGACAGCAGCCGGTACTGGGATGCCGCGGCATACGAGTCAGGCGACCGCACCGCGAGCTTCGACAAGCAGATTGTGCGCGACTGGCTGGCCGCCAACTGGGACCGCACCGGAACGCCACCGCGCCTCCCGACCGAGATCGTCGAGCGGACCGCTGCGCGGTACCGAGAGCTCGTTGAGCGATTAACCCGCGAGGCCTAACGTGAATCAGCCCCCGAGCCGCTCGTCGATTTCGCGGATGATCGGCCAAGCGCCCTCCTCGGAGTTGGAGAGCACGGCTACGTCGAGCCCGTCCTCGAGGTAGTGCCTGATAATTGCGGATGCCCCGGTGTTGATACCGTCCTTGAAGTACGAACGCACCGTGCCATCCTCGTTCATGTCGAACTCGAGGCCGAAGCCGTACCAAGTTTCCTCATCGTGCTCGACCTGTGGCGTGAAGAACTCCTCCGTGTACTCCGTGTTGAGTATCTCCCCGCCGCGCACCGCCTGGATGAAGCGCACGAGATCGGCGGCGGTGGCCTGTGCGCCATCCGCCGGGCTACCGATCGGCGGGTAGCTGTAGATGTTTTCGACCCAGCTGCCATCGATGAGGTCCCAGCCTTCTGCGACGCGTGGCGCGGCATCCCGTCGGTCATAGAAACCTGAGTCGAGCATGCCAGCTCGGGTCATGACCTCATCGAAAACGTGCTGGCGGTAGGCGCGGCCCGTGACCTTCTCGATCGCAAGGCCCGCCAAGATGTAGCCGACGTTGCAGTAGCGGCACTGCACGCCGGGAGCGGCGAGCGCCTCTTTGAATGCGAACTGCGGCAAGAAGTCTTTCGTCTCCATGATCGAGTAGTTGGGCTTGTCGATGAAGAGGTCTGCGTAGTTCTCGCCCGACTCCTCGTCAGCATCGTCGGCAATACCGCTCGTGTGGGTAAGCAGGTGCAGCAAGTTGACCTCTGGGCTGATCGTCGTGCCGTCGAGGTCGACGTAGTGGTGGATCGAGGTTTCAAGGTCGAGCTCGCCCTTGCCGACCAGATCGAGCACCGCAACGCTGGTGAAAAGTTTGGTGATCGAGGCAACGTCGAAGCGGGTTTCCATCGTGTTTGGGATGCCCCAGCGCTGCGTCGCGAGTCCGGTCGCAGATTCGTAGACGGTCGACCTGCCTCTCGTGATCAGCACGACCCCGGAGAAATCGTGCTGGTCGAGAAAGGCATCGAGTCCGGTCGTGTCCATGCCACCGAGCCTAGAGTTGATTCGTGGCCAGTGCACCGAGATTAACCCGACTTGCGGCAGTGCCAAGCGCCCCGTTGCTCATCGCGCAGGCTCGACGACTTCGACGGGAAACGCCCCGCTTGCCGGATGCCGCGAGACCATGGTTTGGCGCCGTCGCCGGTCCCGACCCGTTGCGATTGCTCGTGCTCGGCGACTCGACGGCAGCCGGTGTCGGCGCAGCAACGCAGGACGAGGCATTGCCCGGCAATCTGGCCCGCCTGTTGCTGGCGCACACCGGTCGAGGGGTCGAGTGGCGGGCGGTCGGCGCCAACGGCGCGAACGCGCGCGACCTGCGACGCGGCTTCCTCGACGAGGCGCTTGAGCAGCCGGCCGATGTCATCTTCGTGAGCGTTGGAGCCAACGACGCGCTTGGCTTGCGCTCGCGATCGGCGTACGGTTCTGACATCCGCGCTCTGGTAGCTGCGTTGCGGGAGCGCAACCCGGATGCTGTTCTGCTGGTGTCGAGCCTGCCAGCGTTCTTTCGGTTCGGGCTCCTGCCGGAGCCGCTCCGGGGCCGGCTCTATGCGCACTCGCAGTACCTTGAGGCGACTGCGCGCGAGATCGTGGCGGGGATGGACCGAGTGCACATGTCGCCGCCTCCGCCGCCATACACCGCGGGGTTCTTCGCTAGTGATCTGTTTCATCCGAGCGCGGACGGGTACCGCGACTGGGCGCGCTTCGCGTTCGACAATGCTGTGTCGGCTGGCGTGCTGTGAGCGGAGGGCCCGTCGGCGACGCTGCTGAGCACGTCCCGGGTGCGCACTCGGCCTCTTCTGCGGAATCGGTGGTCGATCGCCTGACCGGGATTCGCGCGTCGCTTGCTCCGCGCCCGCGCGTCATTCTCGGTATCGCAGGCGCGCCCGGCGCTGGCAAGTCGACGATCGCAGAACTGCTCGTTGCGCGGCTTGGCCCGACTGCCGTGCTGCTTCCCATGGACGGCTACCACCTGCCGCAGGCCGAGCTCGTGCGACTCGGGCGCCGCGAGCGCATGGGCGCCCCCGACACCTTCGACGTGCCTGCCTTCGTCGCGACCCTGCGCGCCCTCCGTTCCCTCCCTGTCCCAGAACCCTCCGCCGAAACCGTGAGGTGCCCAATTGGCACAGTAAGCGACCGCGCAGACTGTGCCAATTGGGCACCTCAAGAAAGCGACGCGGGATGGGGCGACTGGGAGGGGAGCACTGTGGGGCCCTCGGCGGCGAGAGGCGCTTACAGCGACCCTCCTTTCAACAACTCCGGACTATCGGTTGTCGCACCCGGGTTCGACCGCGAGATTGAGGAGCCCGTGCCCGACGCCATCGCCGTCGGTCAGGAGATATTGACGGTAGTGGTCGAGGGCAATTACCTGCTGCTCAATTCAGGGGGATGGGAGGCGGTCACGCCGCTCCTTGACGTGACCGTCTTCATCGAGGTCGGCGAGGGCGTGCGACGGGCGCGCCTCATCGAACGCCATGTGCGCTTCGGCAAGACCCGGACGGATGCCGCGGCGTGGGCTCTCGGCCCAGACGAGCACAACGCCCGCACCGTTGCCGCGACTGCCGCACGAGCCGACCATCTGGTGCGCCTCGCGTGAATGCCACCGGGACGCGGTCGCAGCGCCTCGATAGACTTACCTCCTAAGCCTGCGTATCAAGCCTGTGCACTATCCCTGAGCATTATCCCTGAGCACTATCCCTGTGCACTGCACCTGTGCACCAACCGCCCGGAGCGCCGAATGCCCACCATCATCGTCGAGGTCATGCCGAAGGCCGAGCTCCTCGATCCGCAAGGCAAGGCCGTCGCCGGGGCCCTCAGCCGCCTCGGCAAGAGCCGGTTTCAAGCCGTG
>Ga0105044_10013024_pt1 | contig 11303 bp, 10 predicted proteins | sample MAT01_FD_78092 | JGI IMG/M metagenome (GOLD analysis project Ga0105044, IMG submission 78092) | Freshwater microbial communities from Lake Fryxell liftoff mats and glacier meltwater in Antarctica - MAT-01 | ecosystem: Environmental > Aquatic > Freshwater > Ice > Liftoff microbial mat | place... | reverse complement strand
TGAGCGGGGTCGGGACATGAGAGTCTGGATCGGGAGAGAGCAGTGCGCTTACAACCAGATGAAATCTAACAGGGTGTTGCCTCACCGAGGCCTCACGACAGACGACGCCACAGAGCCGACGTGCCGCCACTGCTCGCGCAGTGTGCTCTGCGTGCTCTGCGTGCTCTGCGTGCTCTGCGTGATCGGTTCAACGGCATGGGCGCGGCACCCCACGCGCCGAGCACGTGGACCGGGCCCGTCGAACTGATCACGCAGAGGCGCTGAGCACGCAGAGGACGCCGAGGGTTGCCGTGGTGATTGACCTGACGGCAAACACGGGCCTGCCGGAGTTGAATCCGTGACACCAAACACCATTCGCATCCGTACAGACTATATCTTTCACAACGTGTGCACCCTCGTGATTCATACCGACAACCGTCGTCCTGCCGACCGCCGCCCTTGGCGCGCGCGGCGGATGATGATGTGGCTCCTCGCGGCGGTCGTTGCCGTCGGGGGATCGCCGGCGCGCGTGTGGGGGCAGATGTCCGCGCAAGGTCAAGCGTTGCCGGGCCAGCCATTGCCGGCCCCCGTCGGCTACGTGAACGACTTCGCCAACGTCTTGCAGCCCGACGCGGCGGCCCGTATCGACGATCTCGCCAAACGGGTCAACGCGGCCACGCGCGGCGACATGGTCGTCGTCACCCTGCCGTCGCTCGGTGGACGCCCGGTCGAAGAAGTGTCGCTGCGGCTGGGCCGAGAGTGGAAGGTCGGCGCCAACGCGGCCATCGGTGACCAGGCACGCAATGCCGGCGTGATCATCCTGATCGTGCCCAAGGAAACGTCCGACGACGGCCGGGGGTATTGCCGCATCGAGACGGGCCAAGGCACCGAGGGGTTCATCACCGACGCGACCTCCGGTGAGATCTGCCGTGAGCAGACGCCGCTGTTCCGGGCGCAGGACTACTCGGGCGCGCTGGAGCGCATCGCCACGAATGTGGCGGCGCGTTATGCGGCCAACTTCGGCGTCACGCTCGACGGCATACCGCCGCCGCAGCAGCGAAGTCGGCGGCCGCAGTCGCAAGGCATTCCGCCGTTCATGATCGTGCTGGCGCTGGTGATCCTCTTTTCGATCCTGAGTTCCTCCGGCGGCCGACGCCGCGGGTGCGTGGGATGTATTCCCATTCCGATACCCGGCCCCTCGGTGGGCGGATGGCACGGCGGTGGCGGATTCAGCGGCGGCTTCGGCGGCGGTGGTGGTGGAGGCGGATTCGGTGGGTTCGGCGGTGGCGGCGGATTCAGTGGTGGTGGTGGCGGCTCCAACTGGTGAACAGATCCATGGCACGTGCTTCGATGTCTCTCGATGATCTCGTCCAGCAGCTTCGCCAGGTCCACGGCAGCGCGCTGCAGGCGGTGGTGCTGTACGGATCGGCGGCCAGCGGTGAGCAGATCGTCGGGCACTCCGACTTCAATGTGCTCGTCATCGTTTCGTCGATCGACGTGGCGCAGATACGCAGTCTGGCGCAGACGATGCGCGCCTGGGCTGAAGCGGGCAATCCGCCGGTCCTCGAGCTCACCGAGCAGGAGTGGCGGCGTTCGGCCGACATTTTTCCGATGGAGTACGCCGATATCCTCGAACGACATCGGTTGCTGCACGGCACGCTCGCGCTGACCGAGCTGGTGGTCGACATGCAGCACTTGCGTTTGCAGACCGAACAGGAAGCGATGGGCAAGTTGCTGCGGCTGCGGCGAGGCGTGATGGTGGCCGGTACCGACGCCGCGCGACAGACCGATCTGCTGCGTTCCAGCTTCAGCGCGCTGATGGTGATCTTTCGCGCCGTATTGCGCCTGCATGGCGTGAAACCGGAGCGCGACGCGACGCGCGTGATCCAGGACGTGGCCGCGAGATGCGGCTTCGATCCCGCGCCGTTCACGGCGGTGTCGGCGTTGGTACGCGGCACGGCCTTGCCGAAGGGCGAAGCGGAAACCGTGCTGACGGGGTATGTACGCGGCATGGACGTCCTCGTCGGATATCTCGATCGATTCACGTCGCCTTCGGCGGCACCGGAAGTCATTCCCCCAGTCCAATCATGAGGAGCCCCATGGTCACCACGCAGCTTTCGCGACGTCCGTCAAGTCCGTTCTCCTGGTCACGCGCGCGCCTGCTCGCGGTCGCCCTGGTGCTGCCGCTGGGCATGAACGCCTGCGGCTACAACACGATTCAGTCGTACGACGAACAGGCCGCCCAGGCCAAGCAGAACATCGATGCACAGTTGCAGCGGCGCGCCGACCTGATTCCGAATCTCGTGAGCACGGTGAAGGGATTCGCCGCGCAGGAAAGCGAAGTGCTGACGGCGGTCACGCAGGCGCGGGCCGGGCTCGTGGGCGCGTTGCAGAAGCCGGGCGGCTCCGATCCGGCCGAACTGGCCAACGCCAATCAGCAGCTCACGACGTCGCTGAGCCGTCTCGCGGTGACCGTGGAAGCGTACCCGGAGCTCAAGTCGAACGAGAACTTCCTGCGATTGCAGGATGAACTCACCGGCACGGAGAATCGCGTCGCGGTGTCCCGCACCGATTATAACGGGGCGGTGCGGCTGTACAACGAGTACATCCGCAAGTTTCCGGCGGTCCTGACCGCAAAAGTCACCGGCGCCAAGCCGCGTACCTATTTCGAAGTGACCGACGCCGCATCGCGCGCGGCGCCGACCGTCGACTTCAAGAAATGATCGCAGGTCGCCCCGTTACATCTTGTTCTTTTCGTAGAGCAGATTACGCGGGGCGACACGCCACTCATACCAGCGAGAGACCGGGTTGCCGCCGTTCACGGCGGGATCGCTCCGATCACTCTTCATCTTCGCGCGAATGCGAACACCCATGACATCATTGCCGTCGTTGGTGGTATCGGCGTCGAGGCCATCGTACGTCGCATGCTCGGCGCCCGACAGGAAGACCAGCTTGCTGGTGAACGCCTCCACGCCGGTGGCCATCACGTCGCCATCCGGTCCCCCGGTCGACTTGAGCCGTTGGGCGCGCATCAGTTCCTTGGTAGCCGCATTCCGCCAGTACATCACCACGTTCAGGCGCTGAATCGTGGTGCCCGATCGCGACAGCAGCAAGCTATCGAGGCCGGCATCGCGGTTCACCAAGCGCGTGGCGGGAAGGAACTGAATGCGGAACAGCGTACTGCTCCGGTTCGCCACGCTCGTCAGCAAGAGCAGTCGGCGCGTGGTTCCCACCTGCAGTCGTACAAGATCGCCCGCATTCAGCGCGTAGGTGCCGCCCACCTTCCTGAAATCGATACACGTGGCACCACAGGTGCCACCGGGCGGATAGTTGGGCAGCGTGTCACCGTCGTCAAAGATCGGATACACGGGCGCCTCCTGCGGTTCGAACGGCACGGACAACACCGACACGGTGTCGCCCGCTGAACCGAGCGCCGAGAAGACGTTCGTTCCCACCATCGCGATGCCGGCCTCCTGCACATCACGGGCGATCGAAAGCCCGACGAAGCGCGCGCCACGATCCACGCCTTCGCGTACGGTCCAGGATCGACGCGTTTTCCAGCTGTTGAGTGAGAACGCCGTGGCGGATGCGAGGACCACCATGCCGATCGTCATCGAGATGAGCACTTCGGCCAACGTGAAGCCGCGACGATAGCGTCGCGACGGAGTGCGTCGTGACGTGGCGGGAATGGTACGCATCAGGGCGCTCCGGAAAGACCGTTGCCGCGGAACAGCAACGTAGTGAGCATCACGGGGGTCGTCGCGCGCGGATAGTCCACGGCGACATCGATCTTCACGAGATTCTGCCGCGTGACGGTGACCGCCATCGTGCGGACGTACGCGCCACCCGCGTCCGGCGTACCTTCGGCGCCGAGTCGAACAGCGGATTCCGACTGCACCAGCCAGGGGTCGCGCGTGCGCACCTGTTCGAGATAGGATCGCCCGATGGCGATGGCATTCGTGCGGTTCTGGGCCAGCGTCTGCAGCGTGAGGGTGCTCGCGTTGGCGCTGGCCAGCGCCGACAGACCCACCGCGAGGAGGACAATGGCGACGATCATCGACACCAGCGTGAAACCTCTACGCAGCGATGACACGGTGCGCGTGCGGTAAGAACGAGATACGGGGCGATTCATTGCCAACCTCCACTCTGCTTGTAGGTCCAGAACCGGACATTTCCGGACGGCGTGACCTGAATGGCGACCACGGCGTAGGGATCGTTATCGTTGGCCAGATAGACGACGCCACGCGTTCCCATCGGGGTCGTCAGCCCGCGCGAGTCGAACTCGATGCGCGTACTGGGAAAGGTGACCGCTCCCGACGCGGCGTCGCCGGGGATCGGGCCAGCCGCACCGCGACCGTACTGCACATGATCGGGCAGCTCACGCACGCCGAAGCCACGCAACGCCTGCCACTCCGCATCCGACTCGACGATGATGCCGTCGCCGTTGTCATCGAGATAGCCGCCGTACTTGCGCGTGCTCGTGTTGAAGGCCACGCGCACCATTTCCCGCGTCGAGAGCGCGCGCGTGCGCGACACGTCGAGGTCTTGGGCGAGTTGCATACCGGCGAGCTGCACTTCGGTTTTTTCGGAGACTTTGAACTTGGGCAGAATGATGGTCATCATGATGCCGACGATCGCCACGACCGTGAGCAGTTCGACCATGGTGAAGCCCCGACGAGCGCGATGGTAGGTGATGCGTGACATGCGGATCCCGGGGAAGCCCCGATGGGACAGTGAAGCGGTCAGTACAGGGGACGGAAGGCGGTTTGCAACACGGTGCCGACCGACGGCGTGCCCGGCGGAAGCCGCTCGGGAAAGCGGAAGTTCACGTCGAAACTCCACTGACGTGTGGGCGGCGTGTAGTAGGCGCCACCGTTCGTGACGTTGCCCCAAAGACCGGTCACGAAGCGACTCTGGTAGAGCGACACCAGCGAACCCGTGTATCTGAAGATCCTGCCGCCGCCCCAGTTTTCCAGGAACCGCGGAAAGTTCTCGAGGCCACCACCATACGGTGGCACTCCGCAGCCTGCTCGTGCGTAGTCGCACGGCGTGGCCGAGTGTCCGGACAACAGCGCCGCGTTCACCGTCGTCAGGTTGCTCGCCGACCGCTGAATGGGACCGGCTTGCTGCGAGTCGCACCAGCCGGGCAAGGCGCATGGTGCCATGGCCGGATTAGGAGGGTTCGACAAAAACGTGATGGCATCACTCATGATGGCGGCGGGACGCCAGACGGTTGTGTTGTAGTCGCCAAGCACGTACAAGGGGCGCTCCGTCACCATGGAGAGGCCACCCGTATCCGCGGAAGTCGCCGGCATCGGCAGCTGCCCGCCTGCGCGAAGTCGCACGGACACGAGATCGCGATTCGTGCTGCCGCCGAGGTTGGTAAAGTTCAGATAGATGATGCGCGGGGAGCGGTCCGCTCTCGAGGCATCGCTCCAGAGGCGCAACTCGTCCATGTGGATGTCGAGCAGGTCAGGACTCAGGTCTTCACGGCCATCGTAGAAAGCGTTGGGGCGTGCGACGAAAATTCTCGCGCAGTCTGTGGCGTCGGGCGTCGTCAGGCCGCCTGAGCGGTCATGCGTCATGAACAGCGCCGTGCAAAGTGACGCATTCCTCGCCGCCTGAGTCGGCAGGTCGAACACCGCCGCGTCGATGGTGATGTACCAATCCGACTTCCAGGCCATCTTCACATCCTGCACAATCGGGGTGTCGCCGGGATTGCGCGGCTGCACGAGCGTCATCGCCGGCACGTTCACCGGCAACGGCAGCTTGAGCGGGCGCACACCATGCGCCTTCGACATCAAGCGGCCGCTGAAACGTTGCTGGCTGCGCGTCTTGAACGCCGGCTCCGACAAACTGCGGGAGTCGAAGTCGAGCAGTACGGCCGTGCCGGCCACATTGTTGATACGGACGCCGCCCAGTCGCTGGTTTTCGTTCTTGCGATTCCAAAAAACGCTGTCGGGCGTCGTGATATTACTTTGGAACGTGGCGCTGTTCGACGACATGTACAGGTTGCCGTTGGTGTGTACCCAACCGACGAAGGTCATGGGCGCACCAGGATTGATCTCGAGATCATCCTCGTAGAACACACCGAACTGGAAGAGCGGAATCGTCTGGGCGTTCACCGACAGCACGGCGGTCGCCTTGTTGCCCGAGGTATCGCGCGCCTCCACGGTGATGTCGATCGGCTGATTCAGCGAGTACAGTCCGGAGAACGGACCGGCGGTAATGGTGCGCGACACAGGGACGCCGGTGGTATACGTCGTTTGCGTCATGCGATAGCCGGTGATCTCAGGACTCGTGATCGACGCGATGTCGGAGCCGTTGATGATGCCGTCCTGCATCGCCGCATCGAGCTGCGACATGATGTCGTCCGCACCGCCCTCCGCCGCGTACGACGCACGAGCGCCGCGATAATCGGCGTTCGAGGTACGTGAAATCGTCGTGACCGCCGAGAGTCCGGCGAGCACGATGATCGAGAACATCACGAGCATGAGCACGACAACTTCGAGTGCGAAGCCCCGGCGCGAGCGGACCAGTCGGGGCTGTGGAGCATGAATCGGCATCGTCATGAGACTTCCTCTGGCTAAGGATCGGTACGCCAGAAGAAGTACGACCGGTTCGCTGCGAACGTAATTTCACAGGTGGTAGTGCGTCGCCACGTGAACGAAACAGGCTGTTTTCTGTGACGGTCACCTGCAGCGGCGAAACGAAATCACCGCTGGTGTAACGGGCTACGTGCTGGCGGGTGCGGTCGGCGGCGCCGGTCGGGGAAACACGCCCTCACCCTTTTTCACCCGCCAACCGGCGGGATCGAGGGTGGCCAGCGCGTCGATTCGTTGCGCAGCCACGGCGCCGGGGGCACCGAGTTGCACCCACACGGCGTCGACCTTGGTGGGCATGAAGGGCGCGAGCAACACCGTCTGTCGCGCGATGCGACGGATCAGCGAATTGAGAATTTGCTCGAGCTCTGCCACACGCGCCGGATCCTTCGCCACCGCCCATGGCGTCGTCGCCGCGGTGTACTCGTTGGCGCGCGCCGTCATGCGCGATACCGCGGCCAGCCCCTCGTGCAGCAGCCACCCTCGCGAGCCGTTCATGCCGGCGTGGTACGCGGCCACGTCGGCGTCATCGTCGAGCTCCGCCTCGGGACGGGGCGCCGCGGGCACCACGCCACCAAAGTACTTCTCCACCATCGCGATCGCGCGGCTCGCGAGATTGCCGAACGCATTGGCGAGATCGCTCGTGTAGCGCTCCTCGAAGCGCTCCCACGAGAAATTGCCGTCGCTGTCGAACGGTACTTCGCGCAGCAGCACGTAGCGGAACGCGTCGGCACCGTAGCGATCGATCGCTTCACCCAGATCGAGCTTCACGCCGGCGCTTTTCGAAAAGCGCTCGCCGCCGAGCTGCACAAAACCGTGCGCCCACACCTGCTTCGGCAACGGCAGCCCCGCCGCCTCGAGCATCGCCGGCCAGATCACCACGTGAAAGCGCGTGATGTCCTTGCCGATGATGTGCAGGTCGGCCGGCCACCGCTGCTCATAGCCGGCGTCGGGGAAGCCCGTGGCTGTGAGATAATTGGGCAGCGCGTCGAACCACACGTACGTGCCCTGCGTTTCGCCGTTGGACAGTACCAGCGGAAAGGGCACGGCCCAGTCGAGGCGGGCGCGTGACGCCGAAATATCGTCGAGTCCCTGTGCGAGCAGTCCCAGAATCTCGTTGCGACGGCTCTCCGGTTCGATGAACGACGGATTCGTGGCCAGTAGATTCTGCAGAAAGCCCTGATACTTCGACAACCGGAAGAACCAGTTGCGCTCTTCGACTTCTTCCAGCGTGCGCGTCGCGTGCAGCACGCACCGTCCCTCGACGATGTCGTTGTCCTGCTTGAACGCTTCGCAGCCCACGCAATACATGCCGGTGTACGAGCGCTCATAAAAATCATCCGGATTACGCTCCGCGATCAGCCGAATCAGCGCCTGCACACCAGCCTTGTGATGCGGCTCGGTGGTGCGGATGAACTGATCGTAGGAAATACCGAGTCTGGCCCAGATCGCCTGAAAGCGCGCCGCGATGTCATCCGTGAAAGCCTGCGGTGCCACGCCATTACTCGCTGCGGTCTGCTGCACCTTCTGGCCATGTTCGTCCATGCCGATCAACAGATGCACGTCGTCACCGCACTGGCGACGATAGCGCGCGATCACATCGGCGCCGATCTTCTCCAGGGCATGTCCAAGGTGCGGATCGCCATTCGCGTAATCGATGGCGGTGGTCAGAAAGAATCGCGGCACGTCCGGCTTACTCCTCGTTGTCTTCGCCAATATCGCCGTCGTCGCCGACATCCGGCGTCGTCGGCGATCCGTCCGGATCGGACTGGCGTCGCTGCTCCGCAGCCCTGAGACGCCGGCCACCACGACGGCCACGCCGCCGTTTGCGACGGGTTGCATCGCCGGCCGGATCCTCGGCGTCGTCGGCCTCTGGTTCCTCGGCGGCCCCGGTCTCAACTACGGGCTCCGATGCGGGCTCCGATGCGGGCTCCGATGCGGGTTCCGATGCGGGTTCGGGCTGTGGCACGAGATCCGGCTCCACCACCGCTATCGTTGCGGCCAACGGCGCGATCTCGACCTCGACGGTGTCCAGCATGGCACGCATTGCCGCGTCGACCGGATACTCCGCACCGTATGACGGCGCTTCGTCGTGCGCGTGGTCGGTCGGCTGCTCGAGCCCTTCCAGTTCGGTCTTGAGATCGGCCAGCGCAATCACGCGACTATCGCCTTCCGCCGTACGCAGCGTAATGCGTTCGTTGAAGATGTCGCAGGAAACGACCTTCTCCTCACCGAGCGACGTCGTGAGGATCTTCCCTTCCTTCGGGAATTTGCGACGGCTCTGCACGTAAAACTCGTGCTCGTAGCGCAGGCAACACATCAGACGTCCGCAGGCACCGGAAATCTGTTGCGGATTGAGCGACAGCTTCTGGTCCTTCGCCACACCCAGGTTTACCGGGAGCAGCTCGGGGAGCCACGACGCTGAGCAGTATTCACGTCCGCAGCGGCCGACGCCGGAGAGTCGCTTCGCCTCGTCGCGTACGCCGATCTGCTTGAGCTCGATGCGTGTGCGGAACAGCGCCGCGAGATCGCGCACGAGGCCGCGAAAATCGACCCGACGTTCAGACGTGAAGAAAATCGTGAGCTTACGCCGATCCCACTGCCACTCGGCGTCCGTCAGCTTCATCACGAGATGGTTGGCCTTCACGCGCTCCATCGACTTGCGACGCGTGTCCTCGTTCTCGGCCGTCAGCTCGCGGTCGAGCTGCTCGTCGGCCTTGGTGGCCAGGCGGAGCGCCGCGCGCGGTGGCGGGGTCGTGCCGCAGCCATGGGCGCAGCCGTTGCAGCGGACTTCGGCCAATTCGCCCGTGGAGTGCACACGACCAAAATCCTCACCACGGTCAACCTCGACGATGACCCCCGCCTTGAGTGGGGGTACCGTCTCGCCTGTCCAGGTGAAGAACTCCTTCCGGTTGCCGCGGAACGCGACTTCGATGAGATGCGCCACAGCGTGAAAGCTACTCGGTGAACTGCCCCATGCGCAGGAACTTCTCACGGCGGCGTCGCACGAGTTTATCCGGCTTCAGGCGACGCAGCTCTTCGAGGTTCCGCGCGAGACTCTCGCGAAGATTGTTGGCGGTCGTGACGTGATCTGAATGGGCGCCACCGACCGGCTCGGGGACGATTTCGTCGATCACCCGGAGCTCGATGAGATCGGGGGCTGTGATGCGCAGGGCGGTGGCCGCTTTCTCCCGCATTTCCGGGCTCTTCCCGTCCTTCCAGAGAATAGCGGCGCAGCCTTCCACGGAGATCGTGGAATAGATGGAATTCTCCAGCATCAACACGCGGTCGGCCACGCCGAGGGCCAGTGCGCCGCCGGAGCCGCCCTCGCCGATCACGGTGGCCACGATCGGGACCTGCAGATTGCTCATCTCGAGCAGGTTGCGGGCGATCGCTTCGCTCTGCCCGCGTTCTTCCGCGCCGAGGCCGGGCCACGCGCCCGGCGTGTCGATAAAGGTGAGCACTGGCACCTGGAATTTCTCGGCGAGCTTCATCAGCCGCAGCGCCTTCCGGTAGCCTTCGGGGTGTGGCATGCCGAAGTTGCGGCGCAGATTCTCCTTCGTGTCGCGGCCGCGCTCGTGACCGATCAGCATTACCGTTTCGCCTTCCAGGCGTGCCCACCCCGCGAGGATCGCCGCGTCTTCGCGAAACAGTCGATCGCCGTGCAGTTCCACGAAGTCGGTGAACGCCAGCCTGATGTAGTCCGATGTAAAGGGGCGGCGCGAGATGCGGGCCACCTGCACGCGCTGCAGCGGCGTGAGCTTTTGGTAGATCTCGACGCGCAGCTCAGTGAGCTTCTTCTGAAGGGGCTCCAACTCCTGCGAGACATTCAACGCACTGTCAGACGCGAGTCGTTTCAGCTCCTCGATCTGTTTTTCGAGCTCCGCCAGAGGACGCTCGAACTCGAGAACCGGGGCACCAGCCATGACAATCCTGGAAAAGGGACGCCGCGCTCGCTAGCTGCCGGCGCGCACGAGGCGCACACGATCAGCGCCGAGCAGCGCGCGAAGATCGGACAAAATGGCGGGCGACGCTGCTACGGTCAGCGACTTCGACCGGAAGCGAATGATGCGCCCGGTGCCGTCATCCCACCGCAGTTCGAGCGGCGCCGAGCCTTCATGGGCCTCGACACTCGCCCGCACGTCGTCCATCACGCCGGGAGCAAGATCGAGCTCCCGACTCAAGTCGATGGCAACCGCCAGCTCACCGTTGGCGCGCACTTCGGCGAAGCGCGTGACCGTGTCGACGATGAACGTGGCATTTTCTACGCCCTGATCTTTCCGCGAATAACCACCCTTGAGCAGCAGCGGCACATCGGGCCGGACACGTTCGGCGATCACCGCCCACGCCTCCGGGAAGACCAGCACTTCGGAAGATCCGGAAAAATCCTCGACTGTCAATCGGGCAAACTCCGCGCCCGACCGTTTGGAAATCTGCTTCTTGATGGCCGTGATCACCACACCGATCGTGACTGCATCACCCGTCCAGTTACCGAGCTGTGCCACCGTGCTGTTGGTGAACAGTTCGCATTCTGTTCGGTATGGTTCGAGGGGATGCCCGGAAATGTAGAAGCCGAGCAACTCCTTTTCGCGTGCGATCCGCTCACTTTCGTTCCAGACCGGTACCGATGGGAGCGGGGGCGGCGATCCGGCATTGCTCGACCCCGCCGCCTCGTGGTCGTCACCACCGAGCAGGTCGCCGAACAGCGACACCTGCCCCTTG
>Ga0105044_10013023_pt1 | contig 11304 bp, 7 predicted proteins | sample MAT01_FD_78092 | JGI IMG/M metagenome (GOLD analysis project Ga0105044, IMG submission 78092) | Freshwater microbial communities from Lake Fryxell liftoff mats and glacier meltwater in Antarctica - MAT-01 | ecosystem: Environmental > Aquatic > Freshwater > Ice > Liftoff microbial mat | place... | reverse complement strand
CTGACATTCTTCCCCATGGCGGCTCCTTTTGTTTGGGTTTGGTCACCCTCCGTCCCTACCGGGACGGCGAAGGAGCCGCCAACTTCTCACTTCACGATTTCAGCAATGGATGGGACATCCCCCTGTGTTGGAGCCGATCGGGTAGTCGTCGAGGGCTCCTGCTCCGCCGACCTGGCGCCGCGCGCCGCTGACGTCCGCCGGCACTTCTGGCGAGGGAATTGCCGGTCGTGCGGCAATTAGTCGTCAGATGCGGACATCTCCGTCTCTGAGACAGGGCAGTTGCCCCACCACCTGGGTGGGGAGGCGTCGCTCGCGCGATCCGATGATGGACTCGAGCAGTGGCATCGATTTCGCACACCAGACCTAACAAATCCCACCGGTCGTGATAGAACCCGCGGCGGCCGCTGGGTGGGGATGTGAACGATGAACAGGGACGGGCGAGTACGTCGGCAGGTCTGTATCGGCGCGGCACTGTTTGGCATGGTATGCGGCGCGGCAGCAGCCGCTTTCGCCGCGCCGTCGGACGGGACGGCGGCAGGCGTCCCGGACAGCATCCGTCGTTTCGAGATGCTCACCCTGTCGAGTCCCGCCGGCGCGTCCGCTCCGGGTTCCGGCGCCATGCAGGCCCGCGCCGGTGGCAGGCGACTCGCGGTGACGTTTCTCACGTTGGGGCGCACGTTCGAGCTCGACCTCGAGCCGAACGATCTCTTCGCGCCGGGCGCGAAGAACGTGTGGATCGATGAGGCCGGCACCGTCGAGGAAGCGCCGAGTCGCATTTTCTACCGCGGCAGGGTGCGCGGCAGTGACGATTCCTGGGTGCGCGTTGCGGTCCGTAACGGGACCATCGACGGCATGATCTGGACTCCCGAGGAGACGTACTTCGTCGAGCCCGCGGGGCGCTTCATGGCCGACGCCGCGGCGGACGAGATGATCACCTACCGGCAGTCAGACACCGTCTCCGAATGGACCGACGAGAGCTGCGCCGTCGCGGTGCCACACCGCCGTCACCTCGCGCGCCTCTCGAGCGGGGCCAAGCCCACGCGTTCGCTGCATCAGGCCCTTGCCGCGGCATTGCAGCAGACAGCGTCCGCCGTGCAAATGAAGGTCCTCGATCTCGGCCTGGTGGCGGACTACGAGTACTTTCTGCGTCACGGCGGCGATTCCATGAACTTCCTGCACACCCTCATGAACCTCATGGACGGCGTCTATCAGCGCGAGATCAACCTCAAGGTCCGCGTCTCGCACACCGTGGTGTACAGCGCGGCAAGCGATCCCTTCGGCCCGACCACCGTCCCCGTCACGTTGCTGAACGAGTTCTCGACCTACAAGAGCAACAACAGCGGCGCGGGCGGTCTCCTGTTCGGCGCCGACCTGGCGCACCTGTTCACCGGGCGCGACCTCGACAGCAGTGTGGTCGGCATCGCCTGGCTTGGGACGACATGCAGTCTCGGCAACGGCGCGGGCGTGTCGCAGGACTACCGCGACGCCAACCAACCCAACGCGCTCAACTCGCTGGTTTCGCTGACCGCGCACGAGGTCGGCCACAACCTGAACGCCAGCCACGACACCGACGTTGGCTGTCTGCAGGGCTTCATCATGTATCCCTCGGTGCTGACCGTGGGAGACCTGAACGACCTGCACTTCTCCGGCTGCAGTAAGAGTGCAATCAGCAGCCACGTCGCCAGCCGGAGCTGTCTCGCCGACGCCGTGCCGAACACGCCGACGCCGACGCCGACGGCGACCCCGACGCCCAGCGCGACGCGCACGGCGACACGCACGGCGACACCGCCGCCGGAGCAGGAGCCGCGGGCGCGCGAATTGATCACGTCCTACTACACCGGCATTCTCGGGCGCGCGCCGGAAGCGGGCGCAGTGGATGCATGGTTCACGGGGTACTTCCTGGCCGCGGTGAGCGCGGCGTTCGACGTGCGTTTCGCGCCGCAGGAAATGGGGCGGTTGTTCTTCCTGAGCCAGGAATACGCCAGCCGAAATCGCACCGATGCGCAGTTCATCACCGACTGCTATCAGGTGTTCCTGCGCCGCCCGCCGGGCCAGGCGGAGCTCGACACGTGGTTGGCGGATCCCTCGTGGAACCGGCCGCAGGTCGTGGCGCTCTTCGCGCAGTCGGCGGAGTTCGCGACGTACGTGCAGGGGTTGTTCCCGGGGTTGAACGGCGTGCCGGCCCGCAACTTGGTGACGACGATGTACGTCGGGCTGCTCGATCGCCTCGTGGACGAGGCGGGGTTGGCCTACTTTGCGGGCCGCTTCGAGTCGGCGTACACCAGCACGGGAATCGAGGGGGTCCGCAGCGAAGCGCGATCCCTCGGCGGGATGACCCTGGCGTCGGCAGAGTACCAGTCGAAGAGCCCGACGAACCAGACGCATGTGGAGCGGTTGTATCGCGGCTATTTGGGCCGCTTCCCGGCCACCAACGAGCTGAACTACTGGCGCGGCGAACTCGATGCCGGGCGGCAGACAACCAACGCGCTGATCGATACCTTCGCCGCGTCGGCAGAATTCACCGGCCTGCTGAACGCCACCTTCAGCCCGCCCTGACGCTCCGCGCTCCCGACACGCTCCTTTACCTTCTCCTGCGTTCGCGGCTATTGCCGGGGAAACCCGCGATGGCCCACAATGTTCCTCGTTCGCAGCCCGTCCCGGCCAACCGACAGGCCGCGCCGCCGCCTCTCCGTGCGTGGGCGGGGCTGCCGGGGTGAGCGACGCCGGCGGGACCAATGCGGCTCGGACGCGCCGCGCCGCGCTGATTGTCGCTACGCTGGCCTTCGCGGTGTACCTCAGCAATCTGCGCCAGATGCGGTCGGGCGACACCATTCCGGCGCGGCTCCTGCCCTTCAGTGTGCTGCGCGAGCGCGATCTCGATCTCGACGAGTTCGCCTGGTTGCGGTCGCCCGACCTTCCGCCACCGTACTTCCTGACCCGGGACGGCGCCGGTCACTGGCGCTCGAAGTACCCGGTGGCGACGCCGCTGGTCGCGGCGCCGCTGGCCTGGCCGTTCGTGTGGTGGGTGCGGGCGCACGGCATCGACGACCAGGACGCCCGCTTCCGTCTCTTGACCGTCGTCTTCGAGCGAGTCGCAGCGGCCCTCTTCGGCGCCGTGTCCGTTGCACTCGTGCTGCTGGCCGCGCGCGAGGTCGCCCCGATCCGTTGGGCGGTCGCCGCGGCCGTGTTCTACGCCTTCGGCACCAGCACCTGGGTGTACAGCCAGGCGTTGTGGCAGCACGGGCTCGTCCAGGTGACGATCGCTGGCGCGGCCCTGTGCCTGCTGCGTCCCGCGACCCGATGGCGCGCCCTGCTGGCCGGCGCCGCGACGGCCCTGGCGCTGGCGACGCGCCCAACGACGTTGATCCTCGTCCCCATCTTCGCCCTCTACGTCTGGCGCGAGCGCCGTACCGGATTCTGGTACTTTCTCAGTCCGTTCATCGTCGGGGCAGCGCTCCTCGTCACGTACAACGTTTACGTCCTGGGGCAACTGACCGGTGGGTACACGACGCGGAACATCGCGCTTCCGGAAGTCGGGCGGCTGTTGGGGCTGCTGGTGAGTCCCAATCGCGGCCTGCTCGTCTATTGCCCACTAGTCCTGCTTGCGCTCGCGGCGCTGCGACGCGGCACGCAGCCGGTCGTCCTGCGCTATTTCGCCATCGCCCTGCCGGCATATGCCGTTTTCTTCGCCGCATTCCGGATCTGGTGGGCCGGATGGTCCTTCGGGCCGCGCTTCTTCACCGACGTCATGCCCCTGGTGACGCTGACCGCACTACCTCTCGCGCAACGCCTGTGGGCACGGCGCGGCGGCCGCGCGCTGCTCGTGGCCGGCCTGGTGTGGGGTATCGGCGTGCAGGGGGTTGGGGTGTACTTTGACGACAATGATTGGAACGCGTCTCCTGTGAGCATCGATCAGCAGTCCGACCGGCTCTGGTCGTGGTCGGATCCGCAGATCCTGCGCGCGCTCCACTCCGGCTGGCGGGGCGGGGAGCTGGCCCCGCTGCTGTGGCAACTGCTGACCGATCCCCGCCCGGCGCCGCTCGTACCCCTGGAGCCCGCGCAGCTGTCCGGCACGATCGAGGCGGTGAGCCCGCTTCCCTGGCGCTGCCGCGCCGGTGCGCCCTGCACCGCCGACGTGCGCATCACGAATCGCAGCGCGTCCACCGTCTGGCCGGCCTATGCCGATCTCGGTCCGTACGGGGTCACCCTGGGTGCCTTTTGGCGCTCCGACGATGTCCAGCCGAGCGTCCCCGGGTGGTCGATCCTGCTCGGCCGCCATCTCGGCCCCGGCGACTCAGCGCGTTTGCGCCTGCCGATCAGTCTGCCGGCACGGGCGGGCACCTACGAACTCGGCATGGCGATTCTCCAGTACCGCGGCGCCGCAGAACCGACCGGCGGCGCGTCGCTGTCCGTTCCGGTGGTCGTCGAATGAGCCGCGCGCGACGCGCCCGTGGCGCGCACCGGACCGCGACTGTAATGACATGATTCCGCGGCAGCTCACATCCAGAGGGATCGTCGGCGGCATGGTGGCTGCCTTCCTGGTTGAATTGCTGATGCTGACCTGGTGCAGGGGCTGGTTCGGACACCTCGCCAGTCCAGTGGTGTTCTTCGCCGCGTCCCTGGCGATGGGGCTGATGGGTATCGCGCTCGCGTTGTCCGCCTGCGATCAGGCGGAGAGACGGGAACCGCGCAAGGTCTCTGCTGCGCTCGTGCTGTTCGCTCTGCTCGTGGCATTCGCGAGCCTCGCTGCATCACACATCTTTGCTGTCACGCCGATCGATGCCGCCATATCGGATATCATCCCCCAGATTCAGACCATGGTGCAGCGGTTCCTGCGCGGCGAGATGCCGTATCGGCCGATTCCTTATGATGGGTACGTGATGTTCCCGACCTATCAGCCTCTGCAGTGGTTGCCTATCGCACCGGCGGAGCTGTTCGGTTTCGATTACCGCTTCATGCCGCTGGCGGTGTTCACTGTTGCCTACGCGGCGTACGTGCTGTGGGTTGTCAACGAGGCGGACAACGCTCCGCTGCGCATGACGCTTACCCTGCTGCCCTACCTCGTGCTGGCTTCTCTCATGCAGACGGCGCCAGAGGTGTTTGGGCATACCGTGGAGCCGCTGGTGGCTGGGTATTATCTACTGCTCTGTCTGGGGACTGTTCGGTTGAATACGCTGGGCATCGCGGGTGGCCTGTCCCTGTGTCTGTTCTCCAGATACGCGGTCGTTCTCTGGGTTCCCCTGGCGGTGCTGGTGGTCTGGCTGGAGAAGGGATGGCGGGACGTCGCGAAACTTGCGGCGGTGATGCTCGCGGTCTTTGCGGTTGTAGAGTTCCCGTTTCTCCTCCAGGATCCTAGATTGACCTTGAAAAGCTATGCGTCCCACAGTGGCTCCGCCCTGGCGGAGTGGGACGGCCAATCCTGGCAGCCGCAGGGCGCACTGCCGTATCAGCTGTTCCGGGGCATCGGGTTCGCTTCCTGGTTCTACACCTTCTGGGAGGGGGCGCTCGGCGACAAGCTGCGCGCCGTGCGAACCGTGCACCTGGTGCTCTCCCTTAGCGTGGTTGCCGGTATGGCATGGTGGTTCGTTCGCGCCCGTGCGCGCCTCAGCGCGCGCGTCTTCCTGCTCGCCTCACTCAAGGTGTACCTTAGTGTATTCTATCACTTCATACATATTCCCTACAACTATATCTTCATGGTGCCGATGATGGCCTCGGTGGTGTTGCTGGCGGAGTGCCTCATGGTGTCGAGTCGAGTTGGATCGCTGCGCCTGGCACACCGGGCAACGTCCGCACCGGCCGCTCACCGCAGTGCGTCCTCGTAGACGGCCCATGTGGCGACGGCGCAGCGCTCCCAGGTGAATCGTACGGCGCGTGCCGGCCCCGCGCGTTGCAGGTGCTGGCGCAGCGCGGAATCGCTGATGCCGCGTCCGATGGCAGCCGCCAGCGCATCGTCATCGCATGGGTCGACCATGAGGGCCGCTTCGCCGACGACCTCCGGCAGTGCGGCGGCGTTCGAGGACAGCACCGGCGTGCCGCACGCCATGGCTTCCAGCGCCGGCAGCCCAAAGCCCTCGTACAGCGACGGGAAGGCGAAGAGGACTGCGGCGCGATAGAGGACGAGGAGCTGATCCCCCGACACCGGGCCTGTGAGTCGCACGACGTCCGCGAGGCCCTCCCTGGCGATGCGGGCGCGCACCGCCTCGATGCCCCACCCCGGCGCGCCGGCGAGGACGAGGACGTGCGGCAGGCGGTATTCGCGACGGGCGCGGCCAAAGGCCACCACCAGGCGCTCGAGGTTCTTGCGCGGCTCGATCGTCCCGACATGCAGCACGTATGGCGCCGCGATGCCGAGGTGGCGGGCGACGGCCCGGCGCGCCGCGCCTGCGTCGCCGGGCGTGAACAGCGCGTCGCAGCCGAGCGGTACCGTGCGTACCTGGCCCGGCGCCGCGCCGAGCAGTTCGATGACGTCGCGCCGGGTCGCCTCGGAATCGGCGATGACGCGGCGCGCCTCGCGCACGGAGTACGCGGTGCGCGCCACCAGCCGGCGCAGCGCCGGCGTGCCGAGGTCCGGATGGCGCAGCAGCGCGAGGTCGTGCACCGTGACGACGAGGGGCACGCCGGGCGCGCGCGGCATGGCGTAGTTCGTGGCATGAAAGAGATCCACGCGGCCGGTCGCGGCGCGCAACGGGACGATGCGGGGCAGCGGCAGCGGGTAGCCGGTGATCAACGGGTAGAGGGATGATCGGCGCCACTCGACGTTCGTCGGCAGGGCCAGCTCGGCGTCGGGTGGCACGGCGCGCAGCACTGTGCGCGCCAGCTGGCTCAGGCCAAGGAGTAGGAATCGCGCGTCGGGGCGCAGGCGCGCCATGGCGCCGACGAGGGCACGCGTGTAGCGGGCGATCCCGGCGGAACGCACCTGCAGCGGCAGGCCGTCGAGGGCGATGCGCGCGCCGGGTCGAAGGCCGGGGGGCGTGCGACCGTGAACGGAGCGATCGGGACTCATGACGACAGCGCGCCGACCGGTCTCGCCTGACGGAGCTCAGCGCTGCGGATGGGCGAGAAAGTAGAAGTTCGTCCCTTGGTGGAACTGCTCCGCGAGTGTGGCGCGTGACAGCGGCTGCCGCTCGGCCAGCCAGTCTCCGAGCAGCGAGATGCGCAAGTCGCAGACGTCGACGAGCAGATCGTAGATCGCCTCGGGCGTGGTGCCGTAGAAGTCCGAGCCGCCGAGGCCGTGCTCGAAAATGACCAGCGGGCGATAACGGCTGATCGTGGCGACCGCTCCCCGCAGCACTTCGAGTTCGGCGCCCTCGACATCGATCTTGATCAAGTCGACGTGCTGGGCGGCAGGGAGCACCTGGTCGAGCGGCTGCACGTCGACCGTGATCTCGACCACTTCCTCGTTCGGGCGGTCGTAGCGGCGGCGGCGCAATCCGCTGTACGCATGATTGGTCACCACGTGCTGGAAGGTCGCGCGACCGCTGCGGTCGCTCAGCGCCAGGTTGAATAGTTCGACGTTGGGCCGATGCCCGAAGCGACGGCGTAGGTCGCGAAACAGGTCGGGTAGCGGCTCGAAGGCGTAGTGCCGGCCTTCCGGCGCGACCCGCAGCATCGCGTCAAGGATCGCACCGACGTTGCAGCCGACGTCGACGCAGGATGCGTCGGCGGCGAGCGATTGCTCCATGATGGCGATCGTCTGGCGATCGTACTCTTCGCTGAGGGTCATCCGGTCAAGCCCTTTCGTCGGCCGCGGCGGGACGCGCCCCCGCCGCGGCCGCCTGCCGCTCCCCCTTTCGGACGCAGATGGAGTAGGCGCAGTAAAAGGACGGATCGATCGCGGCGTGGTTGGTGTAATAGCGGACGTCGACGAAAAAGGGGCGCGGCAGGCGGGACAGGACGCGCGCGGCGAACGAGCGCGGATCATAGTTGCGGTGGAACTGGCACCCGACGGCAAATTCCGGCCTGACCGTCTCGAAGTGGTCGAAGCCGCAGTAGAAGGGGATGACCAGTAGCGCGCCGCCGGGGCGCAGGATGCGGAACGCCTCGTCGGCAAACCGTCCGTCCGCGTCGCCTTCGAAATGCTCCAGCGAACAGTGGAGACCGATCGCGTCGACCGCCTCCGCCGGCAGCGGCATCGCGCAGGCGTCCGATCCGACGCACTCGATCCGCACCGCCGTGTCGAGCTCCGGGCGCCCATCGCCGGGCGCGGGGCGGGTGGCGCGAAAGAGCCGCCTCGCCAGCCGGACGGCGGCACTGGCCGAGCGTGTCGAGTCGTCGAGCAGGCGCGGGAACGAGACGGTCCGGCGGCCGGGTGTGTAGTGCAGGTCCTGGCGGATCACCGGCGCGCCGACCACTTCGGCGACGAAATTCGGAAACAGGCTGACGCAGCTCGCCACGTCCAGATAGGCCGTCTGTGGCTGCAGGCCGAGCGCCACGACGGTCAGGTAGTACTCGAGGATCTTCTCCCGCGGCGGCTCGCAGTCCGGCCAGGTCGCCGCGCCCGGAACGGCGCGATGGACCTCGCCGCGCCGCTCGACCAGCGGGCGGAAGCGGCGCTCGAATGCGGCGAAGTCGGTGGCGTCGATTGGCGACTCGATGTGACACGTGTCGATGTCTGGTCCGAAATCGAGGATGGCGAAGTTGGGCATCTGGGCCTCCAGGGCCGGTCCGGACGATCTTCCCGTCGGCGCGCACGCCGCCCCGGGCGTCGGGCGCATCAGGCCAGCCTGCGGAGCCAGAGACTGGCCGACCATCGCCCGCCCCCTCCGTAGCGTGGCGAGAACTCGACCAGCTTCTGGTTGTGGGCGACGTGCAGGTAGCTGCCGGCGTACAGGATCTCGAAGCGGTGGTTGAATGAGAGGAAGGCTTCCACGAGGTACTGCTCGTTCCAGAAGCGGTGTTCGTCGAGGACCCAGCCGCGCGGATACTCGACCGGAAAAAAGATGTCGTGGAAGTGCACCAGGACGCCGGGGGCGAGGCGCGGCAAGATGTCCAGGACCTCGCGCGTGGTGTCGCTGCCGATCGCCACGACATGGCTCGAGTCGATGAAGAGCACGTCGTCGGCCTGCAACTCTTCGAAGAATGCCAGCGGCACGGCCTGGACCGGCGCCGCGACGACGCGCGTCAGCCCGGGGAAGCCGGCGCGCAGGGTCTGGTTCGGATAGGGCTCGACGCAGATCAGCTCGCCGGCGGGGGCGCCGTCGCACGCGTTGAGGCACAGGGCGGCGGCCGTGACCAGGCTGGAGAACCCGCTGCCGATCTCGACCACCCGCCGCGGTCGGTAGTGGCGGATCATGCAATGCAGGATCTCGGCATCGGTGCTGGCGAACTGGCCGTTGTTGTCGTGGAACTCATGCGGACATCCCGTCGCCTCGCGGGGGAACCGTTCGTACTCGTGGCGATAGCAGTCGGCGAAGCGATCCAGGCGCTGCAACTGCGCCTCGACCAGCAGATCGACGCCGGGCATTTCGCGCACCTGCTCCCAGAGGGCAGGGTCGAGCTGCCGCGTATCGGGGATCGGCTCGTAGAAATGGACCGGTACGACATGCGCCCCGTGCCGCTCCCAGAAACGGAAGCTGCGCTTGATCCACTTGTAGCGCTGGAAGGCGAGGTGGTCTCTCAGTGTCGGCATCGAGGTCTCATCCGTCCTGGGGAGCGGCGCTGGCGGCCACCTGCCTGGCGTCGGCGCGGGGCCCGGTTCCTGTCGTCGACTGCTCAAGCACCGCCGCGATCGCCGACGCTATCCTGTCCCACGTGTAGCGCGCCAGCGCCTTCTCCCGGCCCACCGCGCCGAGCCGGGCGCCGAGTTCCGGGTCGCTGAGGAGGCGCGCGATCGCGGCGGCGAGGTCCTCCTCGTCGCGGCAGAGGAGTCCGTCCCGGTCGTCGTCGATCAGCTCGGCAAACGCCGCGCAATCGCGGTTGGCGATCACCGGTTTGCGACAGGCCCACGCCTCGACGATGACGATGCCGAAACTCTCGCTTTCGCTCATCGTCGCCAGGCAGGCGCACGAGGCGAGCGCGCCGAGCGCCACGGCGCGCGGTTGGCTTCCATAGTAGCATGCCCCAGCGGCGGTGATTGGGGTGGCGTCGGAGTCGGGGCCGATGAGGACGACCTCGCAGTCGACGCCGCGCCCGCGCAAGCGTTCGACCGCGGCGACGACGCGGTGGTAGCCCTTGTTCGCCTCCTTGCGGCCGAGGACGAGCACGAACGGTCGCGGTGAGGAGTGTACGGCGCGGAAGGCGCGCTGCGCGGTGTCGAGGTCGTCGAACTCCGCCGGATCGATACCGCCGCCGGGAACCGCGGTGGCCGCCGCGCCGCAGCGCTCGAAGAACAGCGGCACGGTGCTGTCCGGGCTGGCCAGCACTCGGGCGGCGCCGCGAAAGAGGTCATAGTACGATCGCCAGTGATAGTAGCGGTCGTCCATGTGGTAGTGGGGCAAGACGACGTACGGGACGCCGGCGGCCCGGGCGGCGGCGCCGGCCTCGACCGCCGGCGAGAATGGGATGCCGTGCGCCAACACGAGGTCGTAGCCGGGCAGATGTTCGGCCAGCCAGGCGTCGTAGCGGCGCGAACACGGACCGCGGGTGAGCTGGAACGGAGCGTCGTCCTGCGGGTCGCGCGCCGCGGTGGTGGCCAGTAGAGCAGCGACCCACGCCGCCGGGTCGGTCCTGCGCATGTGCGTGCCGTAGTCCTCCGCCAGCGAGAGGTCGCGGGCGCCGTCCGCCGCCTCGACGGTGAGGCGCGAGACGCAGACGCCGAGGAGACGCGCGTCGTCCCGACTGCGATGGCGCGCGTCCACGTCGAGGGAGAGGATGCCCGGCGTGGCATTGTCGAGCGTCAGCCGCAGGGTGAAGGCGCCATGGGCGATCCCAGCGTGCAGCGGCCGGCCGTCGAGGGCGAGGGCAATCGGGGTCGCGGTCGGCGCCTGACCATGAATCGTCAGCGCCCGGCAGCCGGGCGGGCAGAAGATCTCGGCGCGCGCGCTGCTCCAGCGCTGCATCCGGTCGGGGTAGCGCTCGACGGGATACCAGCCGCCAAGCAGGCTGACGTCGGTGAGACGCCCGACGAACTGACGGGCGAGGGGAAGGTCCTCGCGCTGCCATAGGGCGAAGAGGCCGCGGCAGGCCTTGATCATCTCGCCGGACGCCGGTGCTTCGACCGCGAAGCCGTGCACGCGGCGCACGAATGCCGGCGTGGCGTGCGAACCGGCCTCGTAGCTCGCGCCGAAGTGGCCGATGCCACCGATCTGGCCGACATCGAAGGTGGCGACATCGATCGCGAAGCGATGCCGCCGCGCCAGGGGCTCG
>Ga0105044_10013022_pt1 | contig 11305 bp, 10 predicted proteins | sample MAT01_FD_78092 | JGI IMG/M metagenome (GOLD analysis project Ga0105044, IMG submission 78092) | Freshwater microbial communities from Lake Fryxell liftoff mats and glacier meltwater in Antarctica - MAT-01 | ecosystem: Environmental > Aquatic > Freshwater > Ice > Liftoff microbial mat | place... | reverse complement strand
GTTTCAGTACCCTTCATACGGGTCGAAGCGGTGCAACATAACGGAGGTGGCTGGTGATCAAATCAAGTTTCGTTTCAGTACCCTTCATACGGGTCGAAGCGGTGCAACTCCGTAAATGATCATATCACTACAGGTCAAAAATGACCATAGACTGGCATTTCGTGCGATACAGGGCATTCTGGTGATGATCATTTTCGAAGATACCTACAAAATACAGAACACCTGCCCTATAAAATATGAAACTCCATTTCTGCACGCTCTATGCAGAGGGTTTCATAACCTAGTTTACAGCGTTTACAACACATCGCCGCAAAAGTTTTGATACTGGCATGAGCGGCATTTGCCGATTTGTGCGACCGGCGGCGGACAGACTTCACTTGTGATCATCGTATGCAATGCCGCAATAATCTGTGTCAAGCGTTTCGTGTCTCGGGCTTCAACCGTGACGCTCTGGTATTGTTTTGTCGGTATGGTATAGATGTAACTTCCTAAAACTGGCGTTCCCATCTCTCGTGCTGCCAACACATATGCCGCCATTTGCGTTTGCCAATACCCATAATCGCGATCCGTATCCTTATAATCGACTAGATAAAGACCAGAGTCGGTTTCGACAATTTCATCAATCCGTCCGATCATGCGATAATTGTGGCTGACGAGTTGCACATCGTAATGGCGTCTCCCTTCATGAACAGCGTGGAGCGCCGTTTTACGCCGTTTCATTTTGCTTTTAACATCCTGTTCTGCCTGGATGCCCCCTTTAGACAAATCGGTTTCACGGTCGATATGCAAACAGAGCGCATAAAACGAGATACGCGCACAATACAGATAATTCTTGATCTCGTTGATGCGCACATACCCATTCGTATCAATCTCATTCATGGAGATACACGTCCCCTAATTCGATGCGTTTTTCCCAATCGTCCGATGCTATCGGCACAATCAAGATATTGCCTGTATCCGTAAATGGTTCTAGTGCTTTGGATAAAGCACGCACATGGATCGGTTTTAGACATCCGCTAAACATGCTAAATTGGCGTCGATCTAACCCATAATCCAAACAGCAGTCGCTGACCTTTTTTCGATCTTTATCATTGCTGATGTCATAAATCACGATGACCCGCAGCATGTCCTCTGCTTAGCCTCCGCCATAAGCTTCATAATGTTGATCGCCTCGAAACGCCGCCGCCAACCGCCGCGCCTGCATCTGGATGATCGAGCGCAGTTCGTAGCGCTTTTTTCCGTATATCCCCTGCGCTTTCATCCGCGACAACACATGATCCGCAAACGTCCGCCGACACTCCGTTTCCAAGCGTCCATCCTCACCAAATTTCACCCCATACTGGCGGGTTGCCAATCCTAAGACCGTGCGATCAATGATCGGCGCGCGAAACTCTTCAATCAAGTCACAGGTCAGGCTCGGCTTGCCGGGTCGATCCGTATGGATTAGCCCTGCATACGGCTCCAAGCCCGCAACGATCAGCGCCTTTTGAACTTCGCTGTATAAGATGCCATAGCCATAGTTAAGCAAAACATTGATAGGATCGGTAGCGTGTCTGCCAGTACGTGCTGTCCAGCCATATTCATCAGGGATCAACGGTGCAAGTGCCGCCCAATACAAACGCGCGCAATATCCCTCAATACCCATCATTTCTGACCGCACCTCCTCAATCGATCCCGCTTTCATTCTTTCGATGCGATCCGCATAGGATAACAAATCAGCTTCGCTATCTTTCAAGCTCGCGCTGATATCATCTTCTTGGCGTCGCCCAATATAGCGCAGGTTGATCGCTTGGGCGCGGATTTTGCCAGCGCCCAGTGCTTTCGCAATCTCCACCCCCCGCCCATCATGCAATGCCTCTAACTGCGCGCGACGGGTAGCGACGACTGTCGTCAGCGCTGATGAGATAATAGAGGCGTAATTCCCCTCAAAAGCGTCAATAAAATGGACGGGTATCCCAGCTTCGCTGCATGCCGATATTGCCGCCGCGCTGATGCTCGCCCCCCGCGTTAACACTTGAATACTGCGTAGGTAGAGCAATGGTGCTTCGACACTATCCCCCGTTTTCTGCTCTACACGAATACGTTTGCCGTTTAACCCGATAAATGATCCGGGTTCAGTAATCACCAAATCTTCAATAATTGCCATGTTCGTTGTCATGCCTCCTCATCTTCGCCGATGCCTATCCACTTCATCCCCCGCCCCGGCATCAAGATTGATGCGAGGGCGGAGAACCTCATTCAGCGCCAGCGATACCCAATCTCGTACCAACCAGCACCTTTGATAGTGTTCTTCCCTACTTGCAATGCCTGCCCCACCAAGATGTAGGGCAACAGCGTCGTCAGTTCCCCTTCATACTGCGCCTCACCGATAAAGCCGCTGGCAGGTTTGGTCATCCCATCCATGCGCGAATGACTCCACATCTCCTGCCAGCGGGTCGCATCGTGTCGGATGCGCACCCCTTCCGCAGCGGGCAACAAATCGTGAAATGGGATCCATACTGGCACAGCATACAAGTCGCTGATCTGGCGGATGCGTTCAATTAACCTCTGGAACCAAGGGCGGAAATCGGGTTGATGGCAAAGCTTCCCCTGATCCACAATGCGTGTCGGCGTCAAAAACTGCATACTCAACTGTGTGGAGTGCATCAACTGCGCAAATTGGGCATAAATTTCTGCCGAGGGCGGCGTCGGCAACGGCGCCACTTGCTTTCCAGCACCATCAAGGATGACGATCTTCTGTTTCGTGAGTGGGTCAATGGCGCGCACCTCGCTCAACGCATAGCGGGTATGTTTACGATTACGCCCCACCCCCACCGTACCCATTGCTGCCACTGCCGAGATCAACATCGGCGCAGCATCCACACCCCGCCCATATAATGCCATTGTGATCGTCTGTTCTTTTCCCTCCATCCCCACTCGTGGTGGACGAATAGCGATGGGACGGGGGGCGTCCTTGCCCCCCGTTTTTTGCATATCTTCTAGCCGCAATAACCACGCGACCGGATTCGTGTCCGTGTCATAGCGCGACAACGCCGCGTCACCCGTGTCGTACATCGCGGCAAGCGTCTCATAGAGACCGCCCCGCAAGCTCGCTCCCGGGTTTGCCCCCAAATCAAGGGGATATTCTCCTACCAACACAAACTCCAAAATGGTGACCGGGATCATAACGCGCCTCGGTTGCGTCTGTAGACGGTATGACCCGCCCCATGCCGTGCCAGCTCATACGGCAAAATAACGGTATACGAGCGTCGTCCCCCTTTTGCTTTTGGGTTCCAAATCGAAATATCATCAAAGGTCGCCTCTGGCACAATATCGTCCATCCGCTGCAAAAAGCCAACCGATAGCGTCCCCAGAGCGTCACTCGCCGATAAATTCACGAATCCATTGTTCTCGTGGGGTGGATCAATTTCCAAGACGTCACCATCCCACTGAAAAAACCCGCCCCGCCGTCCAAAATAATTAATGGCGGTGAAGGCGTGGCGTAACGTCGCTGTCTGGAGGCTATCCTCCTGCACTGCCATAGCGATGGTCATCTCGCCCATATGAAAACAGAATTCCCGTTGGGCAATCGTGCTGTTCCAAACCTCTTCTTTCCCACCCGCTGGTCGTTGGATTTTCTGGAAGGTGCGGTTCACGGCAACCACCTCTGGCACTCGTAAAAACATCTCCAAATCGCGGATGAGCGGAAATAAAACGCGCGTTGGGGCTTCGCCTTCCGTCCTGATGATGCGGTCGATTAGTGCCAGCTTCATCGCGTATGGTGTTGGACACATCAACGATTTGCCGCCACTGCTGGTCGTATTCGATGGACGTAATCCGAACACCGATACCGGAAGATACTTCACATAAAGCCACATGCTTTTACCCTCGATAGGTGCCCGGCGTGCTGGTCTCAAACAAAGTTGCCAGTTGACCCAACAAGTTTTCACCACCCGCAAATGGCAATATGTCCACAGCATTGGCACCATGCAAGCGATTAATCCCGTGAGCAATGTCCATGCTGCGTCCGATATAATTGTCGGTCAGGGGGCTAATCAAGGGAGCAGCCGCCGCAGTCTGCGACACGCTGACGAAGCCTTCAATCTCAACCACATGCGGTAGTTGCGTGGATGTCAACGCACCCTTCGGATGCAGCAAGGTTTGTGCCAACGACGCCAGCACCGCGCGCAAACGCTCAGCCCGTTCCGCTGCCGAGATTGGATACTGTTGGGTGATGTCGTTAAAACCAATCGCACACGCATCCACATGCGCTACAAACGCATACACGCCGGACGACGCCGGACGATTAAAGATCATCTGCCCGATATTGGCTTCTTTGTCACTATCGGCTTGGGCTTTCGTCTCTTTATCGCTGTCCTTATCGATGCGCGTCCGGTTCACCCGCGTGACCGCATGACGGGCATGGATGAACTCCTGCACTTCTGACGCGCCCGGTAGCGCCACCGTCCAACCAAATTCCACCGCCGATTTGCGTTTGATCGATGCCCCGCCCGCTGTGATCAAAATACCGCCCACGTCGTCCAATGAACACGTCAACAATCGGTCGATCACATCGGCACTGGTGTGCTTGTCTTTCTCTTCCATCCACGCCCGAAATTCAGGGTTGCCCATCATCCGTGCGGGGTCGAGCGCCTTGCACGCTTCACACAAGGGCAAGCCTCGCTCCAACGCGATATGGTGAAAATAATCGACGAAAATATGCTTGTTCATATCGCCGGAAATGGCATTCACGGTCGAGCGGTTAAATCCATCCATCAGATGATCTTCGTTATAAGTCGGGGTCACAATCCCGACCTGACGAGTCATCAAGCGGTTGCTTTCATTGCCTTCGTTGTTCAAAGCGTGCATTTCCATCACAATACGAGCGGCGATAGACAGGGATTTAAGAACGGTCATGGGGTTTCTCCTCTTAAAGTTAAAGGTACAGATCAAGCTTTAGGAATTGTCAGATTGCTTTTGATACGCTGAAGCATAGCCCGTTGCGACCAACAGATTCGCCACCACGCGCGATCCGTAAGTCGCGATCAAACCAATCACCTCCTGTATGTCCGTCTCACTCACAAAGGCGCGCGTTCTATTCGCGTCGCCAGCTTGCACATTGCTACTTTCGCGCGCATAGTCGAACAAAAATTGGCTGAGCGACGCCACAAACAATTCTGGATTATCAGCATTGCGCAGCAAATCGTCGCCCAAACCATGACGGGTTTTGAAACCAGTTTTCATGTGTTTCACGTCGTCATAGTATCGATTGGTGACCGTAGCGCTACGGATCGCCGAAGCAATCGCGCGAAAACCGTGATTTTCAAGCATGGGTCGATAGTCGATATGGTCAGAGGGATTAGTAGGCATATTGAGGAGCGTCCTTTCAAAAATGGTCAAGTGCAGGTCAGGGGTATAGATTTCGGACATGGTGCGAAAATGATACAGGTTGTAACGAATGACAAAATCAATCCATCCTGTGTGTTCTCCTCGGGTGATAAATTCTCGGTAAGCGTTCAACACGACTAGTTCGTCGGCGGTCATTTTGTATTTAGGCGCTTTGCCTTTGATCGCGTCGATCAGGTCATAGTGACTCCTCAGTAAAAGGCGCGCCTCTTGGAGTGCATCAACATCGTGATGAGCGGCATTGGGCAGCCACAACGGCAGGGCGAACAAGGTTTCATCAAAAGGGATTTGGGTGCTGATGTCCTTGTAGTAGTAGCCCACGAATCCGCTATGAGCGTCTACAAAATCGCCAAAATACATATTGGGTTGTTGGGCTTCAAAGTGCATCAGCATGTTCCCGTAAAAAGCGATAGCAGCCATGATGTCCAGTTTGGCGCGTAACATCAGGTTAGAAAAACTGTACAAGCGCCGCGTCTCCGCGCTGCCCCGCGCACTGTCCATCTCGATTCGCAATTGGGCAAGGCTAATATCGCGTGGTAACGGGTAGTAGGTCAGCACATCGCTGTCCAAATTAAAGGGCATCGCCACGGTCATATAACCAGCGAAGGCAAAATACATCACCAACCAAAAGGCATCGGGCGTGTTTTCAACCAATAGTGCCGCACCTGTCAAAGAGGATCCTCCTTTACTAGTCGAAGGCGACACAATCGCCAGCGCGCTAATGTCTACCAGCAGGGCGTAATCTGAATAATCCAGCTTTCGAAACAGATCGCGTTTCCAACGGTCTCGTAATCGTTCAATATCGTTGGACGAGTCCCCAAAGCACTCGAGGATCATATCCAGCAACAAGTGCGCATTTTCGCCATGATGCGCAAACCAACCATGCAGCACAGCGGGGTAGCCAATGCGCATCGCCGAACCTTTGCCAAAATAGGAGCAAAGATTCGCCCACAAGGGATAATCACGGTCAGCTTGCGGTGCGCCCCCTTCTTCGCGCGTTTCTGCTGCCTTCCCACGCGGTGCAGCTTTGGCGATCTCTTTCTCGCGTTCATACTCCACCACTGCCCCTTGAAACCCTTGAGGCACATATTTGAAGCGCAAATCACTGTTGGGGTCTTTTTCCAGTTCTTTTTGCTCCCCTGATGAAAAGCCTTTGCGAATTGCCGGGATAAGCGTCGGCAACCTTTCTTCCGTGCGGCGTCGCAAGTGGGCATGAGCATCGCCTGCGTTGTATGGCACGCCAATGTGATACACGCCTCCCAAATCTTTTAAGCGCACCTCAACCTGCCGACCGCCCAACTCGTAAAACAGCGTTGCGACACCCACTGCTATAAAAGTCGAACGCATCAAATCAGTGTCTTTTTCTACAAATAGATCCATCGTCTTGGTTTTCCCCTTCTCTAAAATCATGTTATCCCTCCAGCGTCGACAAACGCACCGCATCACCCGACCGTTGATCGGCGAGGCGCAAAATACGCACAAACAAGAGATATAAAAACATGCGCGCGGGATCGGTGTCTGTTGTCCGCAGATAGGTGAGCGCTTTGTGCAGTCTGGCGCTGCTGATCTCAAAACGACGTTGTAACAGTCCCATCCAAGTTTCGGCATCCTCCTCGAAACCGCATAGAGTGAGTGCCTCGATAACCGAACGATCAGCATGAGGGATGACACTAAACGAACCACTTTCATCGGCATCAGGAGTATGATGGTGCATAATCGCTACTAATGCTACAAATGCCCATAACGAACGTTTTTCACATGCAATCGCGAAGATCGGGAGACAAGATTCGGCACTTTCAACAGCATGAGGACCGCGTGGCGCATGTTTAAACGCTTTTTCCAAGCGTTTTAGTGAGTCGTCTTGGCGATCATAGCCGGTATCGGTATGTGCCAATGGCGTGCCATCAGCAGGACGAGTTGGATTGCCCAAATGGGCCGCATAATAGGCTTGCCATGCCTGCGCCCACGATTGCCATGGACGATTCAGTTTACCGACATCATGTAACGCCAGCGTCAACCGCAACATGCGTTCGCCCAAAAACGCATCTTCACCAATGCTCGCGCAAACGCGCCGTAAGGGGTACAAGAATTCGTCACGCAGGGGCGGTTGTTGATAAGATTTAGAGGAAATCGACGCTGTGTAAGCGCGATATAATCCGCCTATATGCTCAACGTAGCTGTCGGCAGTGTAAGCGATCCGCTCCCGACGGCTTTTTTCAATGAGCGGTGAAGATTTCGCAGGGTTAGATGATGGAACAGTGCCAAACCCATTATCCTCATCGTAACTCACCGCTGTTGGTTCCACTGCAAACCAAGCGTAAGCACTCCCATAGACCTCGCTCGCTTCGCGCAATCGTCGCCATGCGTAGCGCGTGACCGTCATAGCATCATCACCATCCTGATCGGCGATCCCAATTCCGGTACAGCCAAATACGGGAATGTCTAAGTCTAGTTGCCCTTCAGCAAAATCCTTAACGACATGATAAATAGCGCCTCGTGATAAGCTCAACGACTCGAACTGAAAGGGTTGCTCCGTGAGACCGGACTCTTTACGCTGTGAGTCGCCATCACTTTGAATGGTATTGCCGGGTGGATTTGGGTGAATGAACAGCGGCACATTGGGAATATCACGGATTAGCGCGCGCAAATCACCGTCATTGCGCACCGCCAGACAACGCGCAATCTCAGCCATGCGGTCATCGATTTTCTGAGGCAAGCCCTCTACGAATTTCGCATCATGATCGCCATGAGCGGCATCAACGAGACGTTGTTCTTCCGCAAACCGTATCACCCGCCCATCAAAATCAGAATGCGTCAGCGCCTCCCAAGTGCGCACACAAACATCCTCCAATCCATCCTCAATGTAGGGAGCGTAATTCACCTGCCCTTCTTCGTCATAAGGTTGAAATACATACACCCTCCCGATTTGGTCGGCTCGGCGCGCACAGCGCCCCGCCCGCTGAATCAGACTGGCAGCGGGGGCGCACTCCGTCAACAGGACATCGGCGCTGATATCCAGCCCGACCTCAATCACTTGGGTAGCGATGATGATGATGTCGCGATCCGGTGGGCGCTCATCGTCTGTGAAAGCGGCTAACAATCGCGATTGAATCCGCATTCGGTCGCCTCGATAAAATTGTGAATGCAACAAAACACACTCCACCTCAGGCAACGCCGTTTGTAGTGCCGCAAACAGCGCCCGCGCCCGTGAGACGGTGTTGCAGATACAAATAGTGCGCCGCCCTCGTCGTTGGCGAACCGCATCGGCGTCCAAAGCACCATCGACCGCGTGCCAAATCCGTGTTTGTGTTTGCACATGCGTGACATCGGCAAACAGGGAAGCCCCTGTTCTTTCGAGTGGATCGCCAATGAACTCAGCATCCACAGAATCGGCAATCGCTTGGAGAAACACTGCCGAAAAAGTAGCACTCATCAAGGTAAACCGTGAGATACCTTTTAGCATTTTGATCATCGCCAGAGCCGTCAACATCATCTGCCCACGCGGATACAGGTGAAATTCATCAAAGATTAGATAGCTGCCGATCATTGCCCCAGCATTGAGATTATCGAATCGTCGCCCGACGCCATACGGCAAGGTGAGGAAGCTCGCCAGCATTTGATCGACAGTGGCGACGATCAATTTCCCCTCAAAGAACGCATCATCTGGTTGATCGCCAGTCTGGATACGAGGCTGCCATTCGTGTTCCCAAGCTTGTTTCGTATACGATTTCTGCAAATTATTCAAAGCGCTGCTGGCAAGAGTGCGCATGGGCTGTAGGTATAGAATGCGAGGCGGGTAATCATGCCGACCGTGCCCCTTATCATGATTGAAACCCGCCAATCCGGGTTCGAGCGCAGCGCGCGTTTTGCCCGCGCCTGTAGGTGCTTGTAGAACAATATCGCGCCCCTCCCGAAATGAATCATGGACGCGACGCTGGAAGACAAATGCAGGTGTAGACATAGTAAATACCCCTAAAAAGTCAGAAAAAACTGCGTTCGTCATCGTGGGCGGCGTATAAGCGCGCCGTCCGTTGTGCCTCTGCGGCAATCTCTGCCCGCAATGCCTTTGGTTCCAGCACCTCCACATCTGAACCCCATCCCCGAATCCAAGGCATCATCTCGCGCGGTTCCGCAACCAGCGCCGTCCACAATAAGCTACCATCGGCTTGGGGTTGCAAGGACTGTGTCGGGTGCCAGCGCGTTTCATGCACCCGTTCGACGACTCGGTAATTGAAACGCAATGCCACAGTGACCGGTTGATCACTTCCCCAAATTCCCCATGACTCGTTGACTCGTTGAAGAAGATCATCTGCCGACGGGCGCTCAAATCGCTCTGACAGTAATTGCGCCGATTTAATGCGATCAAGCTTGAGCATCAGGGTCTGATACCCATCTTTTCGAATTACACCAGCGATCAAGTAATTTGAGTCCGTCCACACGGCGGGTTCCAACGACCATGGAGCAACGGTCATGATCGTGGGTGTCGATGCGCCAAGTGCTGAATATTGAATTCGCACCAGCTTTTGCTTATGCCAACCTTCGATCAATACTTCTAAAATGCTGTCCCATGCAGTCCGTTGAGTCGCTAATCCGAGATTGATTTGATCGGCAATGTCACCATGTAAACTTGAAAGCAGCCTTGTGAGTAAACTGTTGACCAGTGTATAGCGGCTAAGGTCAGCACGAACGACGCGCCGAACGAGCAAATATAAAAACCATGCCTGCGCCAGTGACAAACGAAGCGGACGCACATAATCACTCGGATCAATCGTGAACACCCAAGGTTCCACCTCGATAAGCGGCACCTCTTTATCCTGTAAACTCGTTAGATAGTTACGGATACTCTGCTGTGTTGTTTCAAGCGCATCCGCTAATTGATGGGTATTCAATCCTTGCGGATAAGATGCCATCAACAATTCGATCATCCACTGTAATTTCTTTTCTGTGTCGTATCCCATATCACACCTCCTAATTTCAGTATGACGCGCAATGCAAAAGATTCTTTTGCGAAGCGGAATGAAAATAAAAATCCCGATTATTAGCATACATCGAGTTCTAGACAAATCTCCGAGCAGTAACCCGAGACCGTAGCAATATGCGGCGCGCTGCTCCGGATATTCAGGGCGTGATGGCAGGATATGAATATGCACAACGCGGACATGCGCCCGATGCAACAATGTTCTGTGACCGTTTGAGTAGAACCAACCGTCTGTGGAATGACCAGAGATGGACCAATACTAGGTTTGGTCAAAGTCAGGTTGGCTGCGGATCGTGGTTATGTTTATGTAGCGACCGAGGATAGGGATCAGGTGCTTCAACCTTCGTTTATGGAATTGCATGCTGTAGGCGAAGGACTGTACGTTTACAATCGAAATATTTGAACGGCGATGGGCACATTGGAAGTAACCAGCGCATCAGCAGCTACATCTCACAGTTGGCATAATTCCAGAGCGTCGGGATAACTCATCCCCATCGCGCGGTAGGCTTGCACTTTTTCGCTGAGATGCGCCTGATGGGGTTCTTCGCTCCGAACACGTGACGGAGCAGATACCCGAAGGCTCCCCGTTAGACGACCGATAATGTACGGCTTACCTCATATCGAATCTAGCTAATCCGCTACGCTGATCACATTCGCAAATTATCCAGATCTCGTGACCGAGCGTTACAATTTTATTACTTCAACCCTCAATCTCCCCTCAAATACCCAAAACTGTAAATTTGCTTTTCGTAACTGGAAAATTACTAACCCCAAACGGGAAAATTACAGGTTTTGCGCTAGGCAGGTATGCCACACTGGATACAACAACACGTATGCAGGAGGTTCCACCTATGGGGCAGCGGAAACGCCAACCCGCATCTTCCGAAACAGCATCAAAACGCGATCTCATCGAGACGCTACATCCCAGTCTCCGAGCGACCT
>Ga0105044_10013021_pt1 | contig 11306 bp, 8 predicted proteins | sample MAT01_FD_78092 | JGI IMG/M metagenome (GOLD analysis project Ga0105044, IMG submission 78092) | Freshwater microbial communities from Lake Fryxell liftoff mats and glacier meltwater in Antarctica - MAT-01 | ecosystem: Environmental > Aquatic > Freshwater > Ice > Liftoff microbial mat | place... | reverse complement strand
TGGCCATGGCGGCAGCGGCGCCCATCTCGCCGGCTTCGTCCAGGTTCAGGATGGCGATGCTGGCGACCTTGGTTTCGGGTGCATACAAGAAGACGACCGCCGAGATGGTGGTCATCGCGTTGATGAAGAAGTAGCGCGCAATGTCCACCAAGGCCGGCGTGCAAATGGGCAGCGTCACACGCCAGAAGGTCTTGTAGAAAGGCACCTTCATGGATGCCGACACTGCCTCGAACTCTGGGTCCAGGGCCTTCAAGGCAGTGACAGCCGTGAGGTGGCCGGTGGTGTAGAAGTGCACCACCGTGCAGATGGTCAGCAGCGTGAGCGTGTGATACAGGCCATTCAGCGGGTTGGCCGGCTCGTTGAAGAAGAAGATGTAGGCCAGCCCCAGCACCAGACCCGGCACCGCCATGGGCAACATGGCCAGCAGGCGCACAGCGCTGCGCAGCGGGCGTGGCCCGTTGGTTTTTTCGAGCAGATAGGCACCCACAAAAACCAGCAGCGTGCCCAGCACCGCCGCGCCGCCCGCCATCAGCAGGCTGTTGATGAGAGCCACATCCACCTCGGCCTCCAGCAGGCCGTACACATAGTGCTTCAGACTGGGCTGCAGGTTGTAGGGCCAGAAGGTGGCAGTGGACGCAAACAGCGCCATGCCCAACATGGCGAGGATCAGCACACACACGCCGACGCAATACAGCGACATCAAAGCATCGAACACCGGCGCCTTCTTGGGCCGGTAGGGCACAGCGCGTGCAGTCAGCATCGCTGTCTGTTTGCGGCTGACCCAGTGATCCACCGCAAACGTCAGCACCGCCGGCGCCAGCAGCAGCAGCGCCACCACCGCGCCGCGATTGAAGTCTTGCTGCCCGATGACGAGCTTGAACACATCGGTGGCCAGGACATTGAAGTTGCCGCCGATGACTTTGGGGATGCCGAAGTCGGTGATGACGAGCGTGAACACCACCAGCGCAGCGCTGATCAGGCCGTACTTGGCACCCGGCAAAGTGATGGTGAAAAATTTGCGCTGGGCGCTGGTGCCCAAGGCATCGGCCGCTTCGTACAGGCGGGCATCGGATGCCGACAGCGCCGTCACCAGGATCATCAGCGCGTGCGGAAAGGTGCTGAAGATCTCGGCCAGCACGATGCCCGGTGCGCCGTAGATCTGATCGATGCCCAGCGCCTGCATCAGGCCCTTCAGCACCCCTTGGTTACCGAACCAGTAGATCAACGAAATGGCCGCCAGCAGCGAAGGCGCCAGCAGCGGCACCAGGGTGATGGCGCGTGCCAGACCCTTCAAGCGCATGCAGCTGCGGGTCAGTGCGTAGGCAAACACGAAAGCAGCGGGCACCGTCACCAGCGTCACCACCCCGCTCACCCAGACGCTGTTCCACAGCGACTGCATCAGCGCCGGCGTCTGCGCATAGCTGATGAAGTTGGCCAGGCCGACAAAGCGGTCGCCGCTGTCCTGCACCGCCTTGATCAACAGGGTGCTCAGTGGCGCGGCCAAAAAGGCCAGCAGCAGCAGCGCCACCCCTGCCAAGGCCGCATGCGCGATGCGCTCGCTGGCATGCACACGCTGGCGCACGGGGGTGCTTTGGGGCGCCAGTGCAGTGGTGCTCACCCGGCAGCCTCAGCCAAATACCCGCATGCGTTCAGGCAGCAGCCGCAGCGGCAAGCGGCTGCCTACTTCAAGCTGCGCTTCGGCCAGATAGTTCAGTGACAGGTACACCGTCAGCGCCTGCGCGCCCAGCATGTCGGCGCGCACCCGCACCAGGCAATACGGGCCCATGAATTCGATCTTCTCGATCAGGCCCTCGAACACATTGCTGTCACCGGGCGCGATCGGGCGTGCCAGCACGTCTTCGGGCCGCAGATACACGCGCAACTCGCGGCCGCTGGTGTGGCCGTGTACCGAGACATGCTGGCAATCCAGAATCTGCGTACCCACGCGCAAACCCCCTTCATGGGCCATGGCAGGCAGCGCATTGATGCGGCCCACGAATTCGGCCACAAACAGCGTGGCCGGGTCGCGGTAGATTTGCGTCGCCGTGCCGACTTGCTCGATGCAGCCCTGATTCATCACCACGATGCGGTCAGCCACCGCAAAAGCCTCTTCTTGATCGTGCGTGACCATGATGGTGGTCACGCCCAGCTTGCGCTGCAAGCTGCGGATCTCGCTGCGCAGCTTCACGCGGACGATGGCGTCCAGCGCCGACAGCGGCTCGTCCAGCAGCAGCAGGCCCGGCGCTGTGGCCAGCGCGCGTGCCAGCGCAATGCGTTGTTGCTGGCCGCCCGAGAGCTGCGATGGAAACTTGGCCTCGCTGCCCGGCAGCCCCACCATCGCCAGCAGCTCGGCCACGCGGGCCTGCACCTGCGCCTTGGGCACCTTGCGGTTGACCAGGCCGTAGGCCACGTTGTCGGCCACGTTCAGGTTGGGGAACAGCGCGTAGCTCTGAAACACGATGCCGTAATCGCGTTCAGCGGGCGGCAAGGCTGAGATGTCGCGCCCGGCCAAATCGATGCGGCCTGCGGTCTGCACCTCGAGCCCCGCCACAACGCGCAACAGCGTGGTCTTGCCGCAGCCGCTGGGCCCGAGGAAACACACGAACTCGCCCTGCGCGATGTCGAGGTCGATGCCCTTCAGCGCAGTGAAGCTGCCGAAATCCTTGCGGATGCCTTCAAGCCTGAGATAGGGAACCAAATTGCCAACCTGCTGATGAACAGAATGAAACGCAATCGACGCAATCGACGCAATCGAACGCAATCAAGCGGCCGCCAGAAAACCGGTTCTGCCGTGCCGCCAGCGGCGCCCTCTGGGACAAGCGCCGCAGGAAATGCGGGGAGTCCTTATCTCCTGGGCTCGCTCTTGGCGTTGTAGCGCTTGTTCCACTCGGCCAGGATGCGCTCGCGGTTGTCGGCTTCCCAGTTGAAGTCCTTCTTCACCAGGCGCGCTTCATAGTCCTTGGGCACATTGGCCAGTGGCGCAGCCACGCCCGGCTGCGCGGTGATGGCAAAGTTCTTGCCGTACAGCAGCATCGCGTCCTTGCTGCTGGCCCAGTCGGCCAGCTTCTTCGCGGCATCCAGTTTCTTCGTGCCCTTGTGGATGGCAAAGGCCTCCAGGTCCCAGCCCAGGCCTTCTTTCGGGAACACCAGGTCGATGGGCGCGCCCTTGGCCTTGTTGCTGTTGGCGCGGTACTCGAAGCTGATGCCCATCACGAATTCACCCGCCGCGGCCATGTTGCAGGGCTTGCTGCCGCTGTGCGTGTACTGCGCGATGTTCTCGTGCAGGCCGTCCATGAATTTCCAACCGTCGCCTTTGCCGTCCTTGTCACCCCACAAGGTCAGCCACGCCGTGACGTCGAAGAAACCGGTGCCGGACGAAGCCGGGTTGGGCATCACCACCTGGCCCTTGTAGACCGGCTTGAGCAGGTCCTTCCAGGTCTCGGGCTTGGGGATGTTCTTCTTCGCCGCTTCAACCGTGTTGAAGCAGATGGTGGCGCCCCAGACGTTCATGCCGAACCAGGCCGGTGGATTTTTCTTGTCGATGTACTGGCTCATGATGGCGTCGGCGTTTAGCGGCCGGTACGGCTCGAGCATGCCGTTCTTGTCCAGCAGCGCCAGGCTGCTGGCCGCTACCCCCATCACGGCATCCGCCTGCGGGTTGGCCTTTTCGGCCAGCAGTTTGGCGGTGATCACGCCGGTGCTGTCGCGCACCCACTTGATCTCGATGTCGGGGTAATGCTTGTTGAAGCCTTCCTGATAGGCCTTGAGCTGGTCGGTTTCGAGCGCGGTGTAGACCAGCAGCGTGGTCTTTTGGGCAAAGGCGCTGGTGCTCAGGGCCAGCATCGCGCCAGCAGCCATCGTCAACAAGGTGCGATTCATCTGCATCGAGGTTCTCCGGTGAAGGTGATGAAAATAGGGTCCAACCCAACATGGTGCCGCTGCCGCGTGACAACGTCTTGACAAGTGTGGGCAGACTTGGGCGAGGTCGACCCTCATCGCCGTGGTGCCCTCCCCTCCGGGATGCAGCAGGGAACGTGCCAGCCCTTGATTGCCTGCCAACCGTCGACCAATCTATGCGCCGGGGCCCGTCGGTGTCAACGGTACTTTGCCTATTGTTGACAATCTACGATTTGCGGTTTCCAATGAGGAACCCGCCGTTCCGCGCCGTCATGACACATCCGACCATTGCCATCTTGCAAAACAGCTCGCTCACATCGGTGGTGCAGCAAGAGTTGGAACGTCGCATCGTGGCCGGTGAACTGTCGCCGGGCGACAAGCTGCTTGAAGCCGCGCTGGCCGAGTCTCTGGGCGTTTCTCGCGGCCCCGTGCGGGAAGCGTTTCGCATGCTTGAAGAGGCCGGCCTGGTGCGCCAGGAAAAGAACCGCGGCGTCTTCGTACGCCACGTGCCAGTGGACGAGGCGATGGAAATCTTCGACCTGCGCGCCATGATGGATGAAGCCGTGGGCCGCCAGCTGGCCGTGGCCATCAAACCCGAGCAGCTGCGCCAGGTGCGCGCCATGGTCGACGCCATGGAGCGCGCAGTGAAGGCGGGCGACGCCGACCAGTACCACCTGCTGAATCTTGAATTCCACGACGCGCTGCTGGCCTTCACCGGCAACCGCAAGCTGACGGTGCTGTACCGGCGTCTGATCAACGAACTGTCGCTGTTCAGGCGCCTCAACCTGGCTGATTCCACACAGCTGCCGGTGTCGGCCAGCGAACACCGTGCCATCGTCAAGGCCATCGCCAGCGGCGACGCCCAGGCCGCAGGCCTGGCCATGCGCCAACATGTACTGGACAGCAAGGCGCGTACGCAACGCAACAACACCCGTGAAGTGCGCGCAAAGATTGCGCAGCATCCCTGTGCAGCCACTGCAGCGACTGCAACCACTGCAACCACTGCAACGGTTGCAACGGCTGCAACCGCTTCAGCCCCTGCGGCACCGGCGGCCCGCGAGAAAGTCACCCATGCTTGAGGTCAACGGTCGCCACTACGCCCTGCCCACGCAACCCACGGTCGTGGTTTGTGTCGACGGTTGTGAACCCGATTACCTGGCGCAGGCCGTGGCCGCTGGCCAGATGCCCTGGCTGAAGCGCACCCTCGGTGCGGGCGATCGGGGCGGCACGGCGCTGATGGCCGACTGCGTGGTGCCTACCTTCACCAACCCCAACAACCTGAGCATCGTGACCGGCGCCCCGCCCAGCGTGCACGGCATCTGCGGCAACTTTCTCTACGACGTGGAGACAGGCACCGAGGTGATGATGAACGACCCCAAGTGGCTGCGCGCACCCACCATCCTGGCAGCGCTGTCACACGCCGGCAAGCGCTGCGCCGTGGTGACGGCCAAGGACAAGCTGCGCCAGTTGCTGGGCAAGGGCATGAGCCTGGCCGGCGGCGGCGTCTGCTTCTCGTCTGAAAAAGCCGACCAGACCACGCTGGCCGACAACGGCATCACCGACGTGGTGCAGTTGGTCGGCAAGCCCGTGCCCAGCGTCTACAGCGCCGATCTGTCTGAATTCGTGTTCGCCGCCGGTGTGCAGCTGATGCGCCGCCCGGTGCATCAGCGGCCCGACGTGATGTACCTCAGCACCACCGATTACATCCAGCACAAGCACGCACCCGGCACGGCTGGCGCCAACGCCTTCTACGCCATGATGGACAGCTACCTGGGCGCACTGGACGAAATGGGCTGCGTGATCGCGCTGACCGCCGACCACGGCATGAACGCCAAGGTGTGGATGGACGGCAGCCCGGACGTCATCTACCTGCAAGACCAGCTCGACGCCTGGCTCGGTGCGGGTGTGGCGCGCACCATTCTGCCCATCACCGACCCCTATGTGGTGCATCACGGGGCGCTGGGCTCTTACGCCACCATCTACCTGCCAGCGGCGGTCGTGGCTGATGCGGCCCGGCGCATCGCCAAACTGCGCGGCATTGAAAGGGTGCTGACGCGCGCCGAAGCTGCAGCGGCCTACGAGCTGCCAGCAGACCGCATCGGTGACCTGGTGGTGGTGTCTGAGCGGTCCACGGTCATCGGCACCGCAGCTGCTCGCCATGACCTCACGGCGCTGGAGGTACCGTTGCGCAGCCACGGCGGCGTGTCAGAGCAGCACGTGCCGTTGATCCTGAACCGGCGCATCCAAGGTTTGGACCACAACCGCCGTTGGCGCAACTTTGACGCCTTCGACCTGGCGCTGAACGGCGCCCAGTAGGTCGGCAAGCCGCCTGTACGGCCAGACGCCCATACGCCCATCTGCCGAACCTCCAAACCGCTCACACCCCACACCACGCCATGCGACAAGAAGCCCTGCGGATCGACGGCCAGAAGATCGGCGCCGACGACCGCCCACCCGAGCGGCGCATCGCCGTGCACAACCCCTTCACCGGCGCCGTGGTGGGCAGCGTACCCAAGGCCACGCGGGCCGAAGTGCAACGCGCCTACGAGGTGGCACAGGCCTACAAACCGCGGCTCTCGCGCTTCGAGCGCGCCAACATCCTGAACCGTTGCGCTGCACTGGTGCGCGAGCGTGGCACCGAGATTGCCCAGCTGATCAGCGCCGAATCGGGCCTGTGCATGAAAGACGCCAGCTACGAAGCGGGCCGGGTTTCCGACGTGCTGATGTTCGGTGCCAACGAGTGCCTGCGCGACGACGCGCAAACCTTCAGCTGCGACATCACGCCCCACGGGCGCAAGCGCCGTGTGTACACGCAGCGCGACCCGCTGCTGGGCGTCATCACCGCCATCACCCCTTTCAACCACCCGATGAACCAGGTCGCACACAAGGTCGTGCCCTCGGTGGCCACCAACAACCGCATGGTGCTCAAGCCGTCTGAAAAAGTGCCGCTGTCGGCGCTGCTGTTTGCCGACCTGATGCTCGAAGCCGGCTTGCCGCCGCCGATGCTGCAGGTCATCACCGGCGACCCGCGCGAGATTGCCGACGACATGCTCACGCATCCTTCTGTGGACCTGATCACGTTCACCGGTGGCGTGGCCATCGGCAAGTACATCGCCAACCAGGCCGGCTACCGGCGCATCGTGCTGGAACTGGGCGGCAACGACCCCATCATCGTGATGGAAGACGCCGACCTGGACGAAGCCAGTTCGCTGGCCGTGCAAGGCAGCTACAAGAACAGCGGCCAGCGCTGCACTGCCGTCAAGCGCATGCTGGTGCACGAAAGCGTGCGTCAGCGCTTCACCGATCTGGTGGTGGACAAGACCCGCGCCTGGAGCTACGGCAACCCGGCCGACCCCAAGGTGGAGATGGGCACCGTCATCGACGAAGAGGCGGCCCTGCTGTTCGAGCAGCGTGTGAACGAGGCCGTGTCGCAAGGCGCGCGCGTGCTGGCCGGCCACCCGCGTGAAGGCGCCCTGTTTGCACCGACGGTGGTAGACCGCGTGCGGCCCGAGATGACGCTGGTGATGCAGGAAACCTTCGGCCCGGTGTCGCCCATCGTCAGTTTCGGCAACATCGAAGAAGCGATCGCCATCAGCAACGGCACCGCCTACGGCTTGAGCTCGGCCGTGTGCACCAACCGCATGGACTACATCACGCGGTTTGTCAGCGAACTGAACGTGGGCAGCGTCAACGTGCGCGAGGTGCCGGGCTACCGCCTGGAGCTGACACCTTTTGGTGGCATCAAGGATTCAGGCCTGGGCTACAAGGAAGGCGTGCAAGAAGCGATGAAGAGTTTCACCAACATCAAGACCTATTCGCTGCCCTGGTTGTGACTGCAGGTGCGACGGGCGGCATCATGGCAGCGGGGCCTGATCAGCGAGTTCAAGCGCATCGTCTCGCACCTCTGCAGCAGGGCCTTCCCGGGCTGCTGCCTGGCGCCTTCGCTGTCCCCCGGCCCCCCCTTCGATCATGCTGAGCCTGCAAGACATCGAAACGCTGTTCGCCCGCCGTGGCCATGAACAGTACGCCGGCGAGCCCATCACACAGTTGCAGCACGCGCTGCAAACCGCAGCGCTGGCCGAGGCCGCCGGCAGCGACGATGAACTGGTGACCGCCTGCCTGCTGCACGACCTGGGGCACCTGCTGCAAGACCTGGGCAAGAGCCCCACGCTGCGGGGTGTGGACGACGTGCACCAGTACGCCGCCCTGCCCTTCCTGCGCGGCTTGTTGGGTGAACGCGTGCTGGGCGGCATTCAGCTCCACGTGGACGCCAAACGCTACCTGTGCGCCACCGTGCCGGGCTATGAAGCATCGCTGTCGGCCGACAGCCGGCGCAGCCTGAAGCTTCAGGGGGGTGTGTTCGACGCCGCCCAGGCCGCGACCTTCATCGCCAGGCCCGGTGCAGCCGACGCCGTGAAGCTGCGACGGTGGGACGACGAGGCCAAGGTCGAAGGCGGGCTGACACCGCCGCTGGCCCACTTCATCGGGCGCGCACGGCGTTGCACCAGCAACTGAGAGGCCGATGGCCCCGGACCTGAGCCTGACCTGGCCCGTGGTCCTGGCCGTGCTGTGCGGCGCGGTGCTGCACGCCGGCTGGAACGCGCTGGTCAAGTCAGCGGGCGACAAGACCGTGGACACCGCGCTGGTGCACTTTCTGGGCGCGGGCGTGGCGCTGCCGGTGCTGATGTGGGTGGGATTGCCGCAACCCGAAGCGGTACCCTACATCGCCGCCTCGCTGGTCATTCACGTCGGTTACTACATCGCGCTCGCCGGCGCTTATGAGCACGGTGAGCTGGGCATGACCTACCCCATCATGCGCGGCTTTGCGCCGCTGCTGGTGGCCCTGGGCAGCGGCAGCCTGCTGGGTGAAACACCCAGCCCCGCCGCCTGGCTGGGCATCATCGCCATCACCGGGGGCGTGGTCCTGGTGGGCCTGGCGAATCCGGGACAGGCGCTGCATCACCGCAAGGCCCTGGCTTTCGCCTTCACCAACGCCGCCATCATCGCGCTGTACACCGTGGTGGACGGCCTGGGTGTGCGGGCCGAAGTGCAAGCCGGCGGCAGCGCGCTGAGCTACGTGATGATCCTGTGCGTGCTGGACGGCCTGCCCTACCCGCTGCTGGTGTGGCTGCGCCGCACACCGGCCCAAAGACAACAGATCGTGGCCTACGCGCGCCAGCGCTGGCTCAAGGCAGCGCTGGGCGGCGCCGCATCCATCGGAAGTTATGCCATTGCGCTGTGGGCCATGACGCAAGCTCCGGTTGCCAGCGTGGCGGCCCTGCGTGAAACCAGCGTGCTGTTTGCTGCGATTCTGGGCACCTGGCTGTTGAAGGAGCAGTTCGGCCTGCAGCGTGCGCTGGGCACGCTGGTGGTGGTGCTGGGTGTGGTCAGCCTGCGGCTGGCCTGACTCGATCGCGCAGGTCAGCCGCTGAAGGAGCCCGAGTCTTGCCGCCAACCCTGTCGCCATCCCTATCGCAACCCGTTCAGCAACCCGTCCCGCAACCCGTTCAGCAACCCGTTCAGCAATCCGTTCAGCAACCCCCATCGTGCGCTGGCTGCGGCGAGAGTTTCAGGCGCGCATGGCGGCCGTTGCCGTTGGGGAAAGGGTGCACCACTACCCACTGGTGGTGAAAACGCACTGCTACTTCGTCAGCAGCAAAGACCTTGTGCTCAAGTTGATAAGCGGTGTTGGCCAGCACTTGCCGCAGCCGCGCCGGCGCTTGCGGCCACGGGCAACCCAGCTGCACCTTCGGCTGTGTTGATCCGGTGATGAGCCGGGTTTTCACGCAACTCGAATTGGGTCTTGACACAAGCAGACCATCGAACCCAACCTCGCCCCCTCTTCATTCATCCACGCAGGAGGTTGCCATGACCCATCCAACCCTTCTCGGCCCTGTCGGTGCTGCATTGCGTGTGAGCTGTGGTTGCGTTGCATAGACGCTGACCGCGCTGTTTTTGACTGAGTGTTTTTGACTGAGTGTTTTTGACTGAGTCTCTTGCCTTGATCTGATCGCTCGCCTGCCAGCGCAATGCTGGCTCAGCGCAAGCCGCGCCGACTTCTCCCTCCTCGTCTGAAGCCCCTTGCAGGGCTCAGCATCGGCACGCCTGTGCCGCACGATTTGGAAATTCGACCTCAAATGATCAATCCCAACCAAGAGGCCGCGTTGGCGGCCATCGGGCTTTCGCCGGCCATGCGCCGGCACATCGAACAGTTCAACAGCAGCCATGGCGATCTGCCCAGCGGGCCACCCCCACAAGCGCCGTTCTTGATGCGGCTGGTGGAGTTGCAACGCGACGCGTTGACCTTGCATGACGGCTGGCAAACCCACCTGGCGCGTGCGCTGCCTGCACTGCACGGCAATTTCAACGCTGACCCAAAACACGATGCGCTGGCAGTTGGCGACTGGGTCTATGCCTCGCGCGATGCGCATGCCCAGTGGTGGGTGCATGCCTGTGTGCCTTCGATGACGCAACTGGCGCGTCGCCACCACGACGGCCGCGACAAGATCACCCGCGCGGTGATCGTCAGCAATGTCGATACGGCGCTTTTGGTGATGGGCCTGGACCATGACTTCAGTCTGCGCCGGCTGGAGCGCTATCTGGCTTTGGCACGCATGTCTGAGGTGCAGCCGGTGGTGGTGCTGAGCAAGGCCGACTTGTGTGAGCCAGAACTGAGCCAGCGCCGCCTGCAAGAAGTCTGCGCGCTGCTGCCTGCGGGTGTGCAAGCGCTGGCACTGGACCTGCGCCACACCGCCGCGTGCCAAGCGCTGGCACCCTGGACCTTGCCCGGCCAGACCTTGGTGCTGCTGGGCTCCAGCGGCGCAGGCAAAAGCACGCTGAGCAACACCTTGATCGGCCACGGCGTGCAAGACACCGGCCCCAACCGCGCAGGCGACAGCCGCGGCCGCCACACCACCACTTCGCGCAGCCTGCACCCGCTGCCTGGCGGCGCTTGCCTCATCGATACACCTGGCTTGCGCACCCTGCGGCTGGATGCCGACGCGCAGACGCTGGGCAGCGTGTTTGAAGACATCACGCAAGGCGCGATGCAATGTCGCTTCAGAAACTGCAGCCATGGCGACGAGCCGGGCTGTGTGGTGCGCGAGCAAGTGGCACCCGAACGATTGCGCAACTACCAAAAGCTGCAGCGTGAAGCGCAACGCGACAGCCTGAGCTTGCTGCAAAAGCGCGAACAGCTCAGGCAGTGGAAACTGCGCAGCCGGGCACACCGAGCGCGCGAGCGGCTGGAGCGAGAGAGTTGAACCCTTCGCTTTGGGCGCCCGGCCCGTGGGTGCGTGCGCTCACATGCTCTCGGGCAAGCCAATGCATGACGGCCACCATGAATCTTGAGCGATGGCCGCAACGCCGGCAGAGCTACGGCGGCGCAAACGGCTCAAGCAACCGCGGCG
>Ga0105044_10013019_pt1 | contig 11307 bp, 8 predicted proteins | sample MAT01_FD_78092 | JGI IMG/M metagenome (GOLD analysis project Ga0105044, IMG submission 78092) | Freshwater microbial communities from Lake Fryxell liftoff mats and glacier meltwater in Antarctica - MAT-01 | ecosystem: Environmental > Aquatic > Freshwater > Ice > Liftoff microbial mat | place... | reverse complement strand
TGAGGCTGACCCCCAGCGTTCTAATCATAATGAATCGCAGATGGGCAATTCTTATATTTTGCCTTTATTTGAAGCATTAGGGTGGGCTATACATCGCCCTGATGAGGTCATGCTGGAGGTACATATCTCTGGTGGCTTTGCGGACTATGGATTCTATACGAACGGTGTCCCCGTCTTCTATCTGGAAATCAAACGTAGTAAAAAACTGACTGAAAAAGATATGAAACAGTCGATCTCATACTCCTATTCTAAAGGGGTAACATGGTCGATCTTAACCGACTTTGAGGAGTTGATGGTATTTAACGCTGACTGGGAGACCTCAAAGCCGATTGAGGCTCGTTTCTTACACCTTAAATATTCCGAGTTTGTCGAGCACTTCGATGATTTGTGGTTGTTGAGCAAGTCAGCTATGCAAGCCAGCCCACACCTCATTGATCAGCAGGCAGAACGTTATGGCCGCAAAACCAAACGCGAACCCGTGACGACAATCCTGTTCAATGACCTGACCATGTGGCGGCGTGCTCTTTTTAATGAAATTCGCCGGCAAAAAGCTACCCTCTGGGCGCACGACTCACGCAAAGTTGACAATGCAGTACAAAAGTTCTTTGATCGCCTGATTTTTTTGCGAACAATTGAGGATCGTGAAGTTGACGAACCTCATCTGAAGGCTCTCCGACGAAATCCCAAAATATCGGACATTTTTCCCGCTCTAATCAAGCTCTTTCGTCAAATGGAAGGGATTTATAACTCTAATCTGTTTGAGGAACATGATCTTGATTTCATGAAAGTCTATGATCCTAGCCTGATTGCAGAAATTATTGATGGTTTGTATCGTCCCAAAGGTGGCTCAATCGAATATAACTTCGGCGCAATTGAGGCTGACATTTTAGGAGCTGTCTACGAACAGTATTTAAGTTTTAAGGCGCAAGACCCCGATGCAAAAATTGACATAAGCAAGAATACCAAACGCAAAACACAGGGTATTTACTACACACCCAAATACATCGTGCGCTATATCGTACAGCAAACTCTCGGACGTTTGCTGCTAGAAGGTGCAGATCATACAATTATTCGCGTGCTTGATCCTGCCTGTGGAAGTGGCTCGTTTTTGATTGAAGCATTTGATGTGCTGGATAAGCATTATCAACGCCTAAATCCCACAGCTAGTTCTGATCAAAGAGCTGCATGGCGGAAACACATCCTCATGAACAACCTGTATGGTGTTGATCTGGATGAGCAGGCAGTGGAAGTCACACGCCTGAACCTGACGCTGCGTGCAGCACTTGCAAAAGGCAGATTGCCACTGCTCACCCATATTCAACATGGCAACAGCCTAATTACAGATGATGCTGTTGCGGGAGAAGGATTGGGATTTGACTGGCAGGAGAGGTTTCCAAGTGTATTTGACCCCTTGTTGACTCCAAATACCCCCCCCGTACCGAAGGCAGTCTAGGAGGTTTTGATGTTGTCATTGGCAATCCGCCGTATGGGGCAGAAATCAATGAAGAAATGAGGGCATACTATTTAGAAAAATTTCCTAATCAAGATTATCAGATAGATACATATATGCTTTTTATGGAGCAGGGTTTATACCTTACAAAGGAGCAGGGGTTTTGGGGAATGATTATTCCAAATCCTTGGTTATCAAATATTTTCACCAAAAAATTACGACGTTTTATGTTTAGTCAAACATCGATTCATAATTTAGTTCATTACACACAAAAAGTCTTTAAACGTGTAACTGTAGATACTGAGACAGTTATCGCGCAGAAAGGCTTTATGCAAGATCACATTGTTACAATTGACAGAATTGATACCAAAAAAGGTTCAAAAACCTATAAAACCTTTCAAGAAGGATGGCGTGCATTGGATGGTGAGATCGTAAATGTATTCATGGATGACTTGACACAGAATTTAATCCAAAAAATAGACGATGTATCAGAACCACTGAGTACATTTTGTCGGGTAACAGTAGGCATCAAACCTTATCAAGTGGGTAAAGGATCGCCAAAGCAAACTCAAGAGATTGTAGAAAAACGTATCTATGATGCGACTCATAAAGTAGATGGTACATATCGTAGCTACTTACGAGGTCGAGACATAAATCGCTATGCCCTACAACCCATCGAAGAGCGGTGGATTAGCTATGGAAAGTGGCTTGCCGAACCAAGATTAACTGCCAACTTTAATGCTCCAGAAAAACTCCTAATGAGGCAAACAGGGGACAGACCTATAGCTATGTTAGATACTGAACAATATTTATGCTTAAACAATTTACATGTCATTGAACTAAAGGGGGAAATCTATGACATTCGCTACATCTTGGGCTTGGTTAATTCTCGTCTCTCAGACAAATATTATGAAACGTTGAATCCTGAAAAGGGAGAAGCACTTGCAGAAGTCAAAAAAACATTTGTAGAGCAACTTCCTATTCGCCATCTGGACCTCACAAACCCTACTGAAAAAGCTCAACATGATCAGTTAGTAAATATGGTCGAAAAGATGCTCACCTTGAAAAAGCAGCAGGCCGCTGCCAATGACGCGCTCAATGAGCGCCGCCATGAATTGCAGGAACAAATTGAATATCTTGATAAACGTATTGATGCTCTGGTATATGAGATTTACAGCCTCACTAAGGATGAAATTCGTCTCCTAGAAGGAAATTAGGCCCAACTCTTTCGATCCAGCTATCGCGCCGTGAACGACATCAAAAAGCCACATTCTATGCAGCGCCAGCCGTACAAATGATGCTGCTTGGGGAAAAAGCGGCTCAAGCCTGTCTTCTCCGCGAGGCGCATGATGAACGGGCGGCTGTTTGTGCCGGAGAGTTCCACGCGCTCAAGATGATCATAGCCACATTGCAGGCAGCGCAGAGGCTGTGTGACTTCGATTTTCAGATCGCCGTGATCTTTGAAATCGTTTTTGCTTTTCATCCGCGCTCCTGTCTGCTGTTCGTAAGAATAGAGCCTTTCCTAATTATAATGAGAAGGCAACCACACACCTCAGAATAAACATATTTTTTGTATCGGACACCACTTCAGTGATGATTTTGAAGGCACAACGCTCTCAGACAAATGGATTGCCACCACCAGACAGGCCGATGTCGCCAACGGTCAGGTAACGATGGAGTCGTCATCCGATGAGGCGGATGCGTTGATTCGTCCGCGCATTGGCGAGGATGGTGTAGGGTAAAATCTATCAAAACTCAGGTTATTCAAGGATATGCTATGGACATCACCTTCTTTGCCACCCCTGCCGAATTTCGGGCGTGGCTCGAAACACATTATGACACAGCCACAGACCTCGTTCTGGGCTTCTACAAAAAAGACTCGGCCAAAAAGGGCATCACCTATGCCGAAGCCCTCGATGAGGCGCTGTGCTATGGCTGGATTGATGGCATTCGCAGGCGGAACGATGACGACAGCTTTACGGTGCGCTTTACGCCGCGCAAACCGCGCAGCATCTGGAGCGATGTGAATGTCAATCATGTAGCGCGATTGAGCGCTGAGGGACGGATGCTGCCCGCTGGACTCAAGACGTTTGAGGAGCGCAAGGCGGAGCGCTCAGGCATCTATTCGTTTGAGCAGGATCAGACAAGCCTTGTATTGAACGAGGCGCAGGAGGAACGGTTTAAAGCCAATGCAGCAGCGTGGACATTCTTCCAGAAGCAGGCTCCTACATATCAAAAGGCAGCGATCTGGTGGATCATCAGCGCCAAACGCGAAGACACCCGCGAGAAGCATCTGCAAAGCCTGATTGAGGTCTCGGAGAAGGGCGAACGCTTGAAGCAGTTCAGGCCTGACCCACAGCCGAAGAAGGGCAAGATGGGCGAGGCTTAAAGGGTTTTCGTTTGTGTCCGCTGTGCCTTCGCGTCTTCGATAATCTGTTTGACAGCGGCAGTATTTTCAACATCAGGCCACATGGGAAACTCGGCCCCAAAACTTAATGTGCCTTTTGCACTGCTGCCCTGAAAGACAGAGATTGCGGGAATATTCTCCAGGGTGATGGTCTTAATAGACTGCTCGATGCGATAGAGCAGGCGTTCATTTGTGACAGCGTAGATTTGTTGGGTGCGGTGCTGAGTGCGTATTTGGGTAAACACAAGGACAAATGCGACGGGACTGCAAAGCAAGGTGGTGATGAGGGCAATCCAGACGACGGCCATAACATCATAGTCTCTGAAATAGCCGTTCATGGCAATCATCAGAATAATAAAAATTGTAATCGCAATATCGACACCGATTCCCATATAGAGGGCTCGTTGCCAAGAGATCGTATTTGCCCGCGCTGATATCCACAATATCTCTTCCGTGTCGCGCAAATGCCCGGCGAAGGGATGCGATTTGCCTTTTTCTTTACTCATAACGGCCCTCCAGCATAAACCCAACTGTCTTGAACCACAAAAGACCACATCAGGATACAGCATCTTCTCTGTGATCTCTGTGGTTCAATGGGTTTTTACAGCAAAGGAGCCTTCTCGAAATCGTCGTACTCGTGCGCCAGACTACGCCACGCCTCCCCGATGCGACGGAAGCCCTCGTGAATTATCTCCGGCTTCTGCATCCCAAAGTTCAGGCGCAGACGGTGCGTGCCGCAGCCGTTGGTATAGAAGATATTGCCAATCGCAAACGCCACATCGCGCTGCAAGGCCGCCACGAACAGCTCCGCCGCTGTCGGGCCATCGCTCGGCAGGCGCACCCACAGATACAAGCCGCCCTGTGGCACATTCCACACCGTCCCCTGCGGGAAATACAGGCGGGCTGCTTCCATCGCGGCGTTGCGGCGGCGCTTCAATTCGCGGTTGTTGCGCTCGATCTGCTGCGCCAGGATGCCGCGCTGAAGCATCAGATAAATCGCCCGCTGATTCAGGCTCGGCGTTGAAATATCCGCCGCCAGTTTCACGCGCACGATGCGCTCCAGATGCTGATTTTGCGCGATGACATAGCCAATCCGCATCCCTGGCAGCAGAACTTTGGTGAAGCCGCTGACGTGAATCACGCTGCCATACTCATCCAGCGCCTTGAGCGGCGGGTGCGGCTCGCCCTCATAGCGAAACTCGTGATACACGCTGTCTTCCAGCAGCAGCAGCTTGTACTCGTTCGCCAGATTGAGCAGTTGGCGGCGGCGGTGCATCGGCATGATGTTGCCCGTCGGATTCTGGAAGCTGGGCTGAATGTACAGCAGGCGTGGATGCTGATCGAGAATATAATTTTCCAGCATATCCAGGCGAATGCCATCATCATCCATCGCCACGCCATGCAGCGGGATGCGCCGCGCCCGCGCAATATCGATCAAGCCGACATAGGTCGGATTGGTCGTCACCAGCGTTTGGCCGTCAGTCACGAGCGCCTGAATCACCATATCAATCGCCTGCTGCGCCCCGCCTGTGATGAGCACATGCTCGGCGGTACAGCGAATGCCGAGCGCACTGACATAATCGCGCACAGCGGCCCGCAGCGGCATATAGCCCTCAGACGCCTCGTAGGTGAGGGCATTGCCGCCATCCCGATCCAGCACCGTATTAATCGCATCGCGCAGTTGGGCGATGGGGAAGAAATCCGGCGGCGGCGTGCCATGACTGAAATTGATGACGCCAGCCCGCCGCGCCAGCCGCATCATATCGCGCAATGAGGAATCCGGCAGCGTGCTGTCATCCTGATGGTCATGTCCATTGGAAGTATGGCGGGTTCCATTGGCGGCGGGATGGGCATCACGGGAGACAAATGTGCCGCGTCCCGTATGAGCGCTCAGATAGCCTTCGGCCCGCAGTTCAGCGTAGGCATTCACGACGCTGATGCGGCTGATATCGAGTATCTGGGCCAGTTCGCGGCTGGCGGGCAGGCGTGTGCCTGCGGCCAGCGTGCCGCTCTCGATTTGCAGCTTGACATGGCGAATAAGTTGGCGATAGATCGGCTCTTCGCTCTCACGATTTAATGGAATATTCAGATCAACCATGCCCTTCCCTCTCCGGTGGCGTCACTTCTTAAATTCAACCCGAAAATCGGACTGCTTGTATCAGTCCATTATAGACCAATTTGGAGTGTGGTTCTATCCATCATAGAATTTTGTCAGAGCCATTGAAATCTTCTATGCTCTTGCAACGGTCTGTTTTTGCGTATCACGTTCACAGGAAATGGAGAGGGCCGTGACCTTACGTTTTCTTTTTCGTGATTTCTCCGTAGAATCAAGCCATAATGGGCGCTGCACCAAGTGAGGGATGGCAATGGTCGATCAGGACGATGATCTGTTACAGGATTACGATAAGGATGCATCCGCAGGGGCTATCGACGCGGAGCAAGAGGCCAAAATCATGGCCTTTCAAAAGAAGGTCAAGGGGCTGGAGAGAATTATCCTGAAGCCCCAACAGAATTCCGTCGAGAAACGGCGCGATGCTGTGCGGATGCTGGGCGAATTGGGAGAGGTTGAGTCGATTCCCTCGCTCGTCAAGGTCTATCAGCGCGATAAATCCCCAGGTATGAAAGAGGCGGCGGCGCAGGCGCTGGGCATGTTCAAGGCGCTGGAAGATGCCTACTTTGATGATGACCCTGAACGGCAGGCATACGCTCAAACCTTAATTGAGGGGATTGTGTTTCATGAGACCCTGGGTCAGCGCTCGCGTTTGAAGCGCCGCCCGCTGCAAATTCTGTCGGGCATCCTGTTTTTGTCGTTTGCGGCGCTGTCGGCATTGGGCCTGATGGCCTTCAGCCAGAAACCGGCGGCCACGAATGCGCCTCTGGAAACTGCTGTCCCTACGATTGAAGGCGTGACCTTTACGCCGATTCCCACACCCGTTGATGTGCCAGGGATTGCGGCGCTGCTGCAAACCGATTATGCCATCCTGAGCGGCAATGCCTCCGCCCTGAGAACCGAGATGCTCAACAGCACCCGCGAACAACCGCAGACCTGCGAGGCGACACGCGCCAAGCTGAAAAGGACTGTGCCGATTGTGCTGCCCACAGGCACGCAGGCTGATCTGGTCAATGTGACCGATGCGCTCAACAAGGCCCGCAGCGATATGGCCCCGATTGTCACCGCCTACGAGACCGCGTGCAGCACAGCCAAGCCCATCCCGCGTGCCGAGGCCAATACCTATGATGGCACGCTGGTCGCTATTCAGACGACGCTCGTCAAGCTGCCCGCCCAATTGAGCACCTTTGGCGTGACGCCCAATGCGGTGGCGGCGGCCACAGCAACGCCTGTGATGACTAACACGCCCACCTCAACGCCGACGCCCACCGCCACGCTCGACCCGCAGAAATACTCCAAGCACATCATCGGGATGCGCCAGATCGTCAGCACCATGACGAGCAGCGGCGGCTCTAACACGCTGTTGCGGCAGTATTGGGATGATGTGATCAAGTCCGGCTCAACGGGCGGCTGCCGCAATCTGCCCGCGCCTGTGCTGCCACAGGATTATGTGATCGATCAAGCGCTGCTGGATGCTGCGCCGAAGGATCTGATAACAGCCCTGAATGATATCAACACCGGGCTGACGCTCTCGCGCCAATCGTGGCAGGCGTTCGAGAAATTCTGTGCCGACTCCAGCCTGAGCGCGATTGCCCCCACGCAGTACACCGCCGCTGACACCGCGAAGACGGCGTTTGAGGAGGCGAGCGATCTGCTGCTGTCCGCCGATGCTGAAATTAAAGGCATCAAGAAGCCGTAGGTGAGGGTAGGGGCACGATGCATCGTGCCCTGATAAAGCGAGGACGAGGGAGAGGTTGGGGTGAAGGCTAGACCGTCTCTGGCAGCTTGATCCGAAGCTGCCCAATGCCGCCCTTGTAATCAATCACAAGGCGATGATCGGCCAGTTCATAGCCTTCGGTCTTCCATTCGCGCTCACCAAAGAAATCGCCGCCCTTCATCTGCTGAAAGTGAGGCGGCAAGACGATGTTGCCCAGGCCGGTTGTGGCGGTCAGGCGCACGGCTGTCGTGGAGGGAATCACGATTTCAATGTTGCCGATGCCCGCCTGAATCGCCCATTTGCCGCTCGTGCCTGACGGGGCTTGCAGCTTGAACTGACCTACGCCGCCTTCAATTTTGGTCGTGTGTGCCGCGTCAACGGCAGGCAGCACCATGCCAATCACGCCGACGCCGCAGCGCACATGCAGGCCCGTGATTTGCAGCGATGTCAGATCCATGTTGACAGGCCCGACCCCGCCTTGCAGCGAGAGATTGATCGGAACATCCGGGCTGAGCGCCACACTCCACAGCAGATCATCACTGTGGCTCATGGCCTGCATCCCCGCATTGAACGATACGCCGCCGCGCTGACGCAGGCTGACATGCTTCACTGTGTCGCCTGTCACCTCAAAATCAACCTCGCCCACATGCTTGAGGTGAGCGCTGATAAGCTGATCGGAGGCGGTCAGCGCACGCAGAGCGCTGCGCCCGACGGAGAAGGAAATATCAACATCGGCGCGGACAGTGCTGTCTTTAGGGGCCGAAAAGTCTGAGATACGGAGTTCGTCGCTGTTCACATTCTGCGACCACATGCGTTTCATGCTGTCGCCGACATTGCCAAAATCGAATGACCAATCGACCTGGGTCTGCTTCTGCTTTTGTTCGCTCTTGGGGGTTTCATCCTGGGGATTCATAGGATCTCGCTTTATCTCGTTTAACGGTTCTATAGATCAATACGCACTCGGGACGGGATTGTTTCAAAGATAGGCCATTCGGGAGGAGGCAGGTCTCTCTGAACAACGATTTTGCCGTGCGTTATGCGCCATACAGCCTGTGAAAACGAGAGAAGGGTATGTAGGGACACGGCCTGCCGTGTCCACAATGTCGGACGAGGCGGGCCTCGTCCCTACGGATGCTCGTCTCAAAACATCATCATCGATCCAGCTTGAGCGCGAAGATGGTATTGCCCGACGCCGCATACAGAATGCGCGTGGACGGATCCATCACGACCTCCGTCAGAAGCTCAAATTGATCTTCCTGCGTCGTCCGATAGCGGGCCATCAGCGAGCCGGATTGGGTGGTCTCATAGACGGTGTGCGACGACTGGCTCACGATGAAAATGGCGGGCTTGATCGGGCTGTCGTTGAGAAACATGCTTTGCACGCCCACATCATTCAGCGTCTCGCCATCCGGGAAGTTGGCATAGGCCACCTGTTCGGTCTCGCCAGAGATATGCGTGGACATCAGACCGTCAGAATAGATGATGTACACCTTGCCAATGCCCGTCGTGGAGATGTCAAAATCAACCGCATTGGTGAGATTGGGCCGCACGGTGTCGGTGAAATATTCCGTCGGGCTGGAGGCATATTGACCGCCTGTGGCCTGATAGCGCCAGATTTGATTGCTCAGGGCATCGAGCAGATACAGGCGGCCCTGCCAGATGGCAATGCGCTTGGGCGATTTCCAATTCTCGGCATTGAGCATTCGTTGGGCATCGCACTCCATGATGAAGCGCGGCTGACAGCGCACCAGCACGCCCGTCGTATCAATCGCCACAATTGCGCCGCCCTGCTGATCGTCATAGGCAATATCGAAGATCGGGCCGATGGTGATGCCATCGACAGTTTTGCCTTGCAGCATACTCGGGATCGGTTGGGCCGCACCCGCCGCTGAGACGCCATCGCCGCCGATTTGAATGCGATAGACGATCTGATTTTTGCTGTCCAGCGCATACAGATCGAGACCTTGCAGCACGAGGCGGCCAATCTGAGCATCGGGCAGAGTTGCCAGCGGAGCGACATCACGGCGGCTGATGGACTCCACCTGATCGAGGATGGTGCGCCCCTCCTGCGTGATCGCCAGAAGCGTTGGGTCTTGCGGGCGCAGCTTGAGACATTCATTGGCGACCTTAATCGTGCCTTGCCAGGCGGCCTTGATGCTTGGGGGGGCGCTAGAATCGATGGTGCGGGCGAAGGTGGCCGCCTCCAGCGAGCGTGTCACGCAGACTTCAAATTCCGTCTCGCCAATCCGCAGCACCCACGAGAACACCACAATCAGCACAACAATCGCGGGAAAGCCCACCACCGCCGCCATGAGGAAGCGCGACGAGAAGCGCGGTTTGGTAGGTGGCGTATCAATCGGGCGGGCGAACAGCTTGCCCGCCACCTCGCCCAGGGCCAGCAGACTGCGCCCCGCTGAGTCTGCGGCTGTGCCAACAGCGCGGCGCGATTCCTCCACCATCACAGGCGGGCGATTGGAACGGGCGCGGCTGCGCGGCAGTTCCGGCTCGGCAGTCACGGGGACGGCCTGCTGGCGGGCAGCGGCCAATTCTGCGGCAATGGCTGTCGTCGATTCGCCCATGACGACGGGCAGCGGGACAGGCTCCTCGGCCCGCACCAGTTCCACCGCCATGAGTTGAATTTGCAGCGTCACCAGCATCTTGAACTCGCCCAATACCTGCTCAAGATTGGCGGTGCGAAGGGCCTGATCGATTTTTGCCAGCGGGATTTCGGCGAGGCTGGCATCGGACAGCACAAAGCGTGCGCCCGCCTCAATCGAGAAGCGCTTGAGGAAGACCGCCGGAATCGGCTGCACGCCGAGCGGCGGTTGAAACAGCGCTTCATCGGCGGTCAAATCTTCGGGATAGCTCACCGTCTGATCGCCCGCCCGTATGACGGCTGCTGCCGCCCCAACGCGGGCAATCGTGATCTCTTCGCCGCGCAGCACCGCACACAGCATACTGGCCTCGTAGTGGGTGCGTCCGCTCTGGTTGTGCTCAAACAGATTGTTGTTGAGCATATTGAGGACATCGCGCAGGGCTGCCGTGACGCTGCCGCCCGTGTTAAAAAAGCGCTCGGCGGCCATCTGCGCCATCTGTTCATAAAAGGTGTTGGGCGCAACTGTGCCGGAGGGCAGCACCAGCGCAAAAAAGGTGTCGGCCTCGCGTCCGCGTGCGGCTTTGGCGGGTGCGACTTCGACCAGCACGCCAGGGGGCGTTGTCTTGAGGACGCGCTTGCCCATAATATAGAGATGTCCAACGAGGGATTCAAGCTCAAACGGCATACGTGCCTCACTTCTGTGTCTGACCGCCATTGTACACAAATCAGCGGCGTGAGACAGTTGGAAGGGGGTTAAAATGCCTATTCCCAACTCGAATGCTTATATAACCAGTGGTGCAAGTCGTAAATTTAAGGTGGGATTGTCGTAGGGGCGCGATATATCGCGCCCCTACAAAGACATTTTGGCCCATTAAGAACTCTTGGCGATCAGAAGTCGAGCTTCCGAGTAATCATTCACCTATCCGTGAGAATCGTGGGTTTGTAGGGGCACGATGGATCGTGCCCTGGTGATTTGTAGGGAATTTGGCGTGGGCGCGATGCATCGCGCCCCTACAAGGGCGTTTGT
>Ga0105044_10013018_pt1 | contig 11307 bp, 10 predicted proteins | sample MAT01_FD_78092 | JGI IMG/M metagenome (GOLD analysis project Ga0105044, IMG submission 78092) | Freshwater microbial communities from Lake Fryxell liftoff mats and glacier meltwater in Antarctica - MAT-01 | ecosystem: Environmental > Aquatic > Freshwater > Ice > Liftoff microbial mat | place... | reverse complement strand
CCGAGTGCTTGAGACATGCACAAGAAAATCAGTTCCAACGGATCGCATTTGGGCGCGGGAGCTTTCGGTAAATTCCTGTCCATCTTGCCGCGAGGCCGTGTGCACAAAGGAGATCCACGAGCGGTAGGTTGGGGTAGCCATGACCTTACGGGTCGCAGAAACCTCGTCTGCAGGTCCCGACTGGAGGGGTGCCGAGCCGACGGGAGCGGAGGAGGGCGAATTAGATTTGAAGGGCGTGTTTTGTGACACGCCGAGAATATAGCAGAATTATGGAGCTAACCTAATCGTATAAAAAGCACTCGTCTACAAATCTCTGTCTTTAGGTATTAGCATTGTGCGTTTTCACAATACCTGATTGTAGAATCTTCTGATCAGCCGTAACGAGAGTACAGTCTAGAAATCGAGCTGTTGATATCAGAATTCGATCGGCAGGGTCGCCATGTATTTCACCCGGTATATCATAGGCACCAGCAGCAATTTGATGGGATATGTCTATAGTTGTGGCACCCAAACTTTCGAGTGCTATTGCAATCCATTCGGACAAGCTGCGCATGATAGAAAGGCGTTTTTTCCAAATGAGCTGTGCAATCTCGAGTGTTGAAATAGGAGAGATGAGAATTGAGTTTTCAGCTTCAAGGATCAGTCGGCGCGCAGATACACCTAACGCAGCGTCGTCAGTTTGAACCCAAAGCAGTACATGAGTATCCAAAAGGAACGAACTCATTTTAAGGAGTCCCAATCCGTCGACGCATTGAAGTTAACAATGTCGCCCAAGATTTTTGTATGGTTAACCTGACTTCCCATCACTCTTCTTGACTGGGAACTTTCCTTCCACCCAACTGGCCAAATTTCAACGAGCGGTTTACCGCGAAGTGTTACAATCATGGAGCTCTTACCGCGATTAATACGTTTTAAAATCGCAATGCATTGAGCCTTGAAATTAGAAATGGGAAGCGTTTCCTTTTTAATCATTATTGAATTATAGACTAGGTCAATTGACCAGGTCAAATCTTCGCTAAAATCAAGTAATATCAAGCATATAGCAACGATATGCAGCACAGACCGGACGGCGATTTTGTATGAGGGGGGTCTTTAGGCGAAAGGATCTGTTACTTCAACGCCAGCAAGTTGGGTTCAACATCTATCTTTGCCTGAGCCTTCCTTTCATTAAGCAAAGAAGTGAGTACCAAGCGGGCGAGCTCTTGATTCTCTCCTTCTCGAGCCTCAAGAATTTCTTTCTGAAGCTCTGAGGCTTTTGGAATCTCAAGCTTTGTCGCCTGCACTACATAGTAGACGCCGTCCTTGGTGATGACGCGTGAGGGAGTTGCGAGAGCTTGTTGAATTCCGAAGAGCTCAGTGCGGAGCTCGCCCTGATTAAAGGGCGCCGTCGGCTGAGACCTTGAAATCGAGGCAAGGGACTCAAGTTTTTGTCCAGCGGATGCAGATGCTGCTTGCAGGTCTTTGAATTTTCCAGCTTTCATTTCATCTACAATTGATTGAGCCATGGCCCGGGCCTGGTTTCCCGCGTCGCGGCGCTTGAGCAGGTCAATAATTTTAGGTTTCACGTTGGCCAGAGGTTCTACTTCTGGCTCCTTCGATTCCGCTACTTCGACAAGAACAAACTTATCTCCAAGGTCCACCACCTGCTGGCGATCATCAACCTGTTCAAGGGAGCGTTCAGTGAGCCCCGTTAATCCAGGAGGATCCCAGCTCTTATCTTTAAGACCAGCAACAGGAGCCGTATCGAGATTGCGGCTCGCAAGATCTCCGAGGGTAACAAAGTCGTTAAGGCTTTTCCCGGAGGCCTTCCAAGCATCTAGTAGCTCAGCCGACTTGGCGGCGGTAAAGGCGGGTGCTTCACGCTTACGGATGATGGTTTCAATCTCGGGGCGAACTTCGCTTAGTTCCTTGGCCTTCGCAGGGGTAACGCTATCGACCAAGAACAGACGAATGGTTGCTTCCGAGGTGATGGCCTCGGTGACTTTGCCGGCCTCGAGGGCGAATACAGCAGTAGCCGCTTCAGCGCCTACTTTTGCTGTAAGTTGCTCCTTAGTTAGGGAGCCCAATTCTCCGCCTTTAGCGGCGGAAGCATCTTTTGAATCGGCCTTAGCAAGATCGGCGAAAGCTTTGCCACCCTTTATCGAAGCGCCAATGCTTTCAGCGAGTTTCTTGAGCTCCTCCGAAGGGGTCTCCGGGGTCTCGTCGGCAGCTGGCGCCTTAGCATCCTTCTTATCAGTACTTTTCTTTGCGGCTGCGCCTTTGGTTGCTGCGTCTTGAAGCTCAATCATCCGCACGCTTCTTTGCTCAGGAAGCATATAATCTGACTGGTGGTCGGTGTAATAGATTTCCACATCGTCAGGGAACACTTCGACAATATCAAGGAACTTATCAGAGCTAAGGACCGCGTAGGAGTAGGATACACGCGCGGGAATTTCAAAATCACTGGCATTTTCATCGTAATGCCGCGAGATTTCTGCGTCAGAGGGAGCCTTGGTCTCAGGGAGAAAATCCTCAGCCTTGAGGGCCAGGTAATCAACAGAAACAAGAGTCTTCTCTTGGAGTACGGAAGCGGCTGTCTCCTTTTCTGAGGCGATTGAGGAATCCCTTACCGCCTGCTCGAGCTGAGTTCGCACGAGATCTCTGCGCAGACGCGACTCAAATTCTTGGGCCGTCATGTCCATTTCTCTGAGGAGTATGCGGTACTGTTCCTGGGGATTAGGGGACGCGGCCAATTCTCGCTCAAGCTGAGCACGGACTGAGTTCTTGCCGGCTCCAAAGCCAAGCGTCTGGGCTTCCTTGTCCATCAAAGCCGACTGGATGCTGCGATCTACAGCCTGCTGCTGAATATTGAGGCCGACTGATTCTAGCACGCGGTGGTAATTGGCGCCGAACTGAGAGCGGTAGAGACGGTCGAGCTCGCGGCGTTCTGTGCTAACGTCATTGAAGGTCAGTTCCGTGTCGTCGACTCGGATCGCCGCTGCAGAGGAGCGATTCGGGGCGAGCCATTGATAGGCGAAACCGCTCATCGCCAACGCAACGGAGGAAACTACCAGGAATGCCAAAAAGAAAATGCGGAATCTATGTAATGTCCGAAGCATTGATGCAATTTCCGAAATACATGTCTCGGGAGCTTCTTCCCTCCGGCGTATCCGGAGGAGCAGAAACGTACTCCCAACCTACCTGTGACTTCACGTGCTCCAGTGCCTGATGACAGGCTTCCTGGATCGATGGACTAGTTATGATGCACACCAATGAGGCGTCCTCATCTGGTTCCCCGCTTTTCGTGCGTTCATGCAGGGGGGTGCTTGGCATCTTGGCGCTGAGCGTTCGCACCATGCCGAGTCCTTCATAGAGCTCAAAATAGCACTGTAACCGTACCACCCCCTGCCGCGGAACCTCAAGGTATATGACCGTAGTGCTCTCATCGAGCTGATCGCTGGCCCTTTGAGCCTCAATCTGGGGCATAGACGAGAAATCCCTCATTTCTGGGCTTCGGCACGCAGGCGCGAAAGCTCTGCGGTAATGAGCTCATTGACCTTTTTAGGGTTGGCGCTGCCCTTGGAGAGCTTCATGGTCTGCCCCACGAAGAATGAGTGCAAACGGTCGTTACCCCCAATGAACTCGGTGGCCTGAGACTTATTCTGCTCGAATACCTGCCGAACAATGGCAAGAATCGCCCCGTCGTCCGTTACTTGCTGGAGCCCCTTCGCTTCAACAATCTCTCCTGGCGACTTGCTGGTAGCGAACATTTCCTCGAACACGGACTTAGCCATTTTCCCGCTGATAGTCTCCCCCTCGACGAGCTTAATGAGCTCTCCGAGATGCTGAGCAGAGACCGGAGTCTCTTTAATGTCGACGCTTTGTTTGTTGAGTGCGCCAAAGAGCTCCGAGGTGACCCAGTTGCAGGCAGATTTTGCGTTATTACAAACTTTGAAGACTGCTTCGAAGTAATCGGCGCAGGCTCGCTCAGCGGTAAGTATCGCGGCGTCGTAGGTGCTTAGGCCATATACTTCGCAGAACTCCTTAAGACGTTGCTCAGGAAGTTTTGGAAGTTTCTCTCGGATCTCTTCAATCCAGCTTTCGTTAATAACAAGCGGGGGAAGATCAGGATCAGGGAAATAGCGGTAGTCGGCGGACTCCTCTTTCGAGCGCATGGCACGCGTGACGCCCTGAGCGCTGTCAAAGAGCAGTGTTTCCTGGGCGACTTCCTTGCCGCTCTTGAGCACCGCCATTTGCCTTACGATCTCGTATTCGAGGGCGCGCTCAACAAACTTAAATGAGTTGATGTTCTTTATCTCGGTTCGCGTACCAAACTTAAGCTGGCCCACGGGCCGGAGCGAAATGTTTGCGTCGCAGCGCAAACTTCCCTCGTCCATATTGCCGTCGCTGATTTCTAGGAAGCGCGCTATTTGGCGCACTGATTTAAGGTACGCGCTTGCCTCGGAGGGGGAGCGAATATCCGGCTCGGATACAATCTCAAGGAGCGGCACTCCCGCGCGGTTTAAGTCCACCAAGGACGAGTGCGTGCGCGTGTCGTGGATGTTCTTTCCGGCATCCTCTTCCATGTGAATGCGCTTGATGCCAATGGTTCTTACGGCGTCGCCGAAATGTACTGTAATATGCCCGCGCTCGCAGATGGGCTCATCAAACTGGGAGATCTGATAGCCCTTCGGAAGATCGGGATAAAAGTAGTGCTTACGGGCAAACCTATTGAACTGCCGTATTTCACAGTTCATGGCGAGTCCAAGCATTACCGCGAACTCAGCGACGCGGCGGTTGAGTACAGGAAGGCTTCCGGGGAGACCTAGCGTAAGGGGATCAATAAACTCGTTAGGGCTCGCGCCAAAGTCAGCCGAGGCGCCGCAAAAGATTTTGCTCTTCGTTTGGAGCTGAAGATGAACTTCAAGTCCGATTACTGCTTCAAATTCCATGCACCGTCTCCATTGATCTTCTCTCTTCTGAATTCGCGCAGTGCGGGGGCAGTCTGCGCAAACAGGTGAAGTTCGTTCTAACAAAGGCTCAAATAATAGTTACGCTGCAGGCCTCATCGAATGCCAATTCGTAGCTGCTTCATAAGCACCTGCCACTTGAAAGAGCGCTTCTTCATCCCAAGGCTTTGCAATCAGCTGCAGTCCAATCGGAAGTCCCTTGCCGTCCATTCCGCACGGAACGCTCATGCTCGGAAGCCCCGCTAAGTTTACTGGGATAGTAAAGACATCGCTCAAATACATGGCGATAGGGTCGTTCATCTTTTCGCCGATTTTGAATGCAGTTGTCGGAGCAACAGGGGAAGCAATCACGTCGCACTGAGTAAATGCGTTAGTGAAGTCCTTCGCTATCAACGTACGTACTTTTTGGGCTCTTAAATAATACGCGTCGTAGTATCCGGTGGAGAGCACGAACGCTCCGACCATGATGCGGCGTTTCACTTCCTTTCCGAACCCCTCCGAACGAGTTCGGTAGTAAAGGTCCTTAAGGTCTTTAGGCTCAGGAATTCTAAAACCATAACGAATGCCGTCAAAACGAGCGAGGTTCGATGAGGCCTCGGCAGGCGCGAGTACGTAGTAAACCGCCAGAGAATGTTCGGTGTGGGGCAGGGACACGGGGACAGCCGTCGCTCCAAGATCCTCAATCTTGCGAATCGCGGTGAGGACCGCCTTTTCAACTTCTGGGTCTAGTCCCTTAATGAAGTATTCCTTAGGCACGCCAACCCGGAGACCTTTGACGCCTTTGGTGAGTGCGCTGCTGTAGGCCGGGGCTGCCTTAGCAACCGAGGTTGAATCTAAAGCATCGTGCCCCGAAATAACTTCGGTAAGGCTGGCAAGGTCGGCTGCGCTGCGTGCAAAAGTCCCGACTTGATCAAGGGAGGAAGCAAAAGCCACCACTCCGTAACGACTTACGCGTCCGTAGGTGGGTTTCAATCCGTAAATTCCGCAAAGACTTGCAGGCTGACGAACTGAGCCGCCGGTATCAGTTCCGAGCGCACCAGGCACTAACCCTGCCAAAGTTGCAGCAGCAGAGCCACCGCTTGATCCGCCGGGGACTCGGTCGAGGTCCCATGGATTCTTGACGCTTCCATAGGTTGACGTCTCATTCGAAGACCCCATGGCGAACTCGTCCATGTTAGTCTTGCCTATGATGACTGCGCCGCTTGCGCGCAATTTTTTGGTAACCGTGGCGTCGTAGGGGGATAAGAAGTTTCCGAGGATCTTGCTTGCGCAGGTAGTCTTAGTTCCAACGGCGAGAATGTTGTCTTTGATTGCAATTGGAATTCCAAGAAGCGGAGCACGTTCGCCGCGCGCGAATCGCTCGTCTGCTGCTTTCGCTTGACTGAGTGCCTGCTCATTCGAAACTTCGATAAACGCGTTGTACTTTTTCCCCGCGTTGATTGTTTCGAGGAGTGCCGTAGTAACTTCAACTGAAGAAGTCTTCTTGCCGTCTAATGCTGTCCGAAGATCGCCGATGCCTAACTGAGAAGGGTGTGTCATGGGGAAACTCATTTACTCAACGATCAGTGGAACTCGAATAAACCGCCCTGAATGGTCAGGCACGTTTTTCATAAGGTCTTCAATAGAGAGACCTGGGGTGAGCTCGTCGCTCCGGGTAACATTGGTTGAGCCGTGTACGTGACTCATTGGCTGAACGGCCGAAACGTCCACCGAAGTCAGGTGGTCCACGTGCTCAATGATGGCGCTAAGTTTGTGAATTAATTCAACTTCCTCTTCCTGGCTTATGTAGAGGTGGGCGAGTTTTCCCAATTTTTTAATGTCATCAGATGAGAACATAGTCGTTCCTCAATTAATTCCGAGGGGATAAATCGTTGCTTAAGGAGGCATTAACCCATGCTAATTGGAACATTTCCCCGTATTGGGCAACCACCAATGCGAAATTGGCAGATATAGAGTAAGCTCACCCGAAGTGGGGCAAGGGGCCTGCGCTCGCCGAGCTATATGGACCACGAAATTGATGCTTTTAATAGTCACGGCGCAGGGTTGCGGTACGCTTTTCATAACTCGTTGTTGATTGAGACCGGGACGAGCGTCTAGACTGTCACTCAACGAAAAACTCTCACTGAGATCGGAATCTTAACTCTTGGGGTTGGGCTCTTTTTCCTTCACCCTGTAATCTTCGTGTATGGCTGACACAAAACGCAGTTCTAAAAAATCAGACAGTGCCTTCGATTATGACCTTTTGGTCATCGGCTGTGGGCCTGCGGGACAGCGGGCTGCCGTGCAAGCTGCCAAAATCAGGAAGCGTGTCGCCATAGTCGATAAGCGCGAAGTCGTAGGCGGCGTGTGTGTAAACTCGGGCACGATTCCTAGTAAGTCCTTCAAGGAGGCGGTGGTTTTTCTCTCTGGGTTTCGCCAGCGCAGCATCTACGGCGCCGGGTATCGCGTTAAATCCGAGATCTCCATGTCGGATCTCACGTTTCGCTGTAACCGCATCATGCAGACGGAAATTGACGTCATTCGCGCCCAGCTAAGTCGCAATCATATCGATGTGCTCGTTGGGCATGCGCAGTTCATTGATGAGCATAAGGTCGAGATTCGCTCGGCTGATGGTGAGGTGCAAATAAAAACTGCTGATAAGTTTGTCATTGCCGCGGGAGCCAAGCCCTTTCGGCCACCGAATATTGAATTCAATGGCGAATCTATTTTCGATAGCGACGATATTCTTTCAATGCGCGATTTGCCTCGTGACCTAACCGTGGTCGGCGGCGGTGTTATTGGAACTGAGTACGGATCGATGTTTGCTGCACTTGGCGTACACGTCACTATTGTTGATACGCGCAAGCGTCTGCTCGGATTTTGTGACGAAGAAATCATCGAGTGTCTGCAGTACCAAATGCGCGGGATGGGCGTCACGCTTCGGCTTGGAGAGGAAGTGAAGAGCTGCCGGCGCCGCGAGAATGGACAGGTAGTAACTGAACTCAAAAGCGGAAAAGTCCTCGTTTCCGATTGCGTGCTGTATTCTGCCGGGCGTCATAGCGCCACAGACGATCTTGGATTGGCAGCCGTCGGTATTTCAACGGATGAGCGTGGGCGGATTCAGGTAAACGAGAATTACCAGACCAGCGTTCCTTCGGTCTACGCGGCGGGGGACGTGATTGGATTCCCTGCGCTGGCCTCGACCTCGGCAATGCAGGGACGTCGCGCGAGCTGTAACGCTTTTGGTATCGAAGAGGATCGGATGGATGTTCCGCTCCCGTACGGCATCTATTCGATCCCTGAAATTTCGTATGTCGGGATGAGTGAGGAAGAGCTGACCAATGCCGGAGTTCCTTACGAGACGGGCATAGCGCGCTACAAAGAGATTGCTCGTGGGCACATTATTGGTGATGAAAATGGCATGCTGAAAATGCTCTTTCACCGCGAGACGAAGCAAGTCCTAGGCGTCCATATTATTGGCGAGCATGCCACGGAGCTCATTCATACGGGCCAGGCGGTTATGGCGCTTAAGGGCGGACTCCGTTACTTCATGGATGCCGTGTTCAATTACCCAACCCTGGCGGAGTGCTACAAGGTAGCCGCCTACGACGGGTACAATAAACTAAGCGCGTAAGAAGGCTAGCCATGACGGAGCGTTCGCCTAAAAGCCCGGCGCTTACGAGTCTTGAGATTCTAAGTGCCCTTAGTCACGCGCTGAATCATCAGATTCGCACCCCACTCTCGGTAATCTCGAACGACCTCTTTTACCTCCAATCACTGGTGCCATCCGGAGAGTGCGACCGAGCCTTGAACCGCTGTCGTGACATAAGTGCAGTTTTGCAAAGTGTTAGTATTAATGCGGAGACGCTTGCCCAGCGTGATGTTGTGGACTTCGCTAGTGTTCTTAAGCTGCCTGAAGTTAAAGCAGAGCGACTCATGGTGCGTGGATCCCCGGTCCTCTTCGAGCAACTGGGGAAGCTTCTTTCGGCGCTTCTTGGGAAAGCCGGGAATGGGGGAGCGAGCTTCGTAGTCGCTAAAGTTGAGGCCACGGCGCAGCTTTCATTAGCGCAGCTTTCGTTTAGATGCAGCGTTCCTGCTGAGTTCCCCGCGATTGAGTCGAGTTCATTCACGAGGTTATTTTTTGCTGCAGCGCCAATCGATGCGGTTGAGCCCATGTTGATAGATGCCTTGGTTGCTCATCTTGGTGGAGCCCTGAGCCTTTGCTTGAAGGGCGGTATTCTAAGAGGCGATCTGCGATTTCCGTTGGAGGGCGCATGAGCTCTGAGGCGCGGCTTCTTTTGGTCGATGACGATGGTGAGGCGGTAATTAGCCTCTCCCGTGCGCTCCGTGCCGCAGGATTTAAGGGAACTCTGGAGGCTGCTGGAAATGTGGAACGTGCACTCGCCCTAGGCAAAGAGAAAGATTTTCACGTAGCGGTAATTGACCTCACGCTCAATCAACGGGAGGGCGTCGAAAGTGGATTCTTTTTGCTGGGGAGCTTGGTAAAGGACTATCCGCGCTGCCGCGTGATTGTGCTTACGGGAAGCGCCAGTGTGCAGCACGGCATAAGAGCGCTGAGTGCGGGAGCGGCACATTTTCTAGAGAAACCAGCGGATCCAAGACATCTCGCCGCTTTGATTGAAGACTCCGTGCGGCAGTCGAACCTTAGACGTGAGTTCGAGACCCTAAAAGACGGCGCAGCTCACGAGGGAATTCAGCTCATCATTGGCGTTTCGGCGCATGCCCAAGGAATCCGGGAAGAGGTTCGTTTTGCGGCAAGTCATGCCCAGGCTATTTTGATTACCGGCGAAACTGGAACTGGAAAAGGACTTTGCGCACGGGCCATCCACGAAGCCAGTCAGCGGAGGGGTAAGCGCCTCGTGCGGTATCAGCCAAGCTATTCCAGCCCAGATCTCGTTACGAGCGATCTTTTCGGGCATCAAAAGGGCGCTTTCACTGGCGCCGATGCAGAACGAAAAGGGCTTATCGAGGACGCCGACGGGGGAACGCTCTTTCTCGATGAAATCGATGCACTGCCCCTTGAGACGCAGGTAAGTCTACTCGGTGTTCTGCAGGAGAAGCGTTATCGATCAATGGGATCTTCTCAAGAAAAGGAGGCGCACTTTCGGCTGCTCTGCGCTTCGAATCAGTTACTGGAGAGCTGCGTGCAAAAGGGCACGGTTCGTAGAGATTTCTTTCACCGCGTAGCCCACGCCACCATCCACCTTCCGCCCCTTAGAGAGCGTCTTGAGGATGTGCCAGTGCTCGCTGAGTACGTGCTTTCACAAGTGCGCATGCGAGAGCAATTGAATGTCTTTGAGTTTTCGAAGGAAAGCCTCGCTAAATTAGGAGGCTATGCCTGGCCGGGAAATGTGCGCGAGTTTGAGGCAGTGGTAGAAGGCGCGGCATTCCGTGCGCAGTTTGAGCGACGAAGTGTAATTGGGGAGTCCGACGTGCAGGTCCGCTCCGCTGGTCCCTCAGGGGCGCCGTTAGGGACGCATAGTTTTAGTGAACAAGTAGAAGCATTCAAGGCAAAGCTCATCACCGAGGCGCTTGAGAACAATGCGGGTAATCAGGCTAAGGCAGCCCAGAGCTTAGGGCTCGATCGTTCGACGCTGAGGAGAATTATTGGAAGAGGTGAGGGCGAGTAAGATATAAAGCTGAGTTTTGGGATGGTGCTGGATTAAGTCGAAGCCTTTGCGGTCCAAATTATACCTGCCTCTTCGTCGCACACTGTTGAAAAGATCAAATTGCGATCATGACAAGGTGAAATTTCCTAATTTGCCACTTGTGCGAGCCTTGGCGTAGGTGGGACATGCCGCTTTACCCATTGGTAGCGCGCCATGTCCTCATGGCGCTAACAAATCTCACAACCCAGGAACTCACGGCGTACCTGCCCCAGGTTAATGGGCGTAACATTTGTTTCGGCGGCATAGGGACATACCGCCCTACCTGACCTATCGGACTATACAGTGGGGGTGCACCAAGAGCTATTAGAAGAACCACTCCTGCAAAAACGGAACGACTACTAAAAGTGCCATCCCACAAACCCCACAAGAATATGAGCCGCAACCAGCACTAAGGGAACCGCCGCCCAAAGATGCGGCAGCAAAGAACCGGTCTCCTGCAGAGGAGCTGGCTCCTATGCATTCTGAATTAAACGAAGGAATATTTGCATGGAAATGCTTAGGTGGCTTTCTTAGATTGCTGGGTTTGGAGGGGTTCGAAGCGCGCTATGGCGTGGGGAGAACGACCTGAGAGGCAAAGCACTACGCTGAAGAAACCCTGGTGGGAAACCTCGGGGCGTATGCTTTTCAGTCGAGGGAGGATCCCTTTCGCGACTGAAGATGCCCATGTGACCTCTCAGGTAGAATGACTG
>Ga0105044_10013017_pt1 | contig 11307 bp, 10 predicted proteins | sample MAT01_FD_78092 | JGI IMG/M metagenome (GOLD analysis project Ga0105044, IMG submission 78092) | Freshwater microbial communities from Lake Fryxell liftoff mats and glacier meltwater in Antarctica - MAT-01 | ecosystem: Environmental > Aquatic > Freshwater > Ice > Liftoff microbial mat | place... | reverse complement strand
GGGTATATTTCTATAATTCTCATGCAACCCAAATTCACTTAATCGAAGTTGATAAAGCGCTCTGAATGAAATTTCTAATTTATTGATTTTTAGTTTTTTAATCAAGCCTACTCTCATTCTAAACCTGTTCCAAGTATCAGTTGTGTTGAAACGTAGGCCGGTCTCAATGCTCCATTTTTTTTTAAGGTTTTTGCTTGCCTCAAGCGAATAATATGCACCTCTTAAATGGGTAATTTGCTTGTCGAAGCGAGTTTGTATTTTAAAACTTAATGCAATCTTTTTTGGCAAATTACCTGTGAGCTCAATGCTTGTCCACGCATTTAGATCACTGTTTTGCTGCGCTTCTAAAGTCAGAGGAATAATTAAAATAAAGAAGGAAATAAAGGTGTAAATTCTAATCATCGTCATCATTCCCTAATGCAGCAGAAGGTGCTTCATTCCTATTGGAGTTGTAGTAAACATTCATTCTTACAATGTCTTTAAAAAAATCAATTTTTAATATTTCAACTCTATGCACTGGCAATCCGGTTCTTTGTTGAATATCTTTTATTAATTCATTTAATTTTTCAGGGGCCAATAAATCAACGCGGTCATAAATTATTTCTTTCCCATTTTCATGGGTTATTTTAACACCAAAATCAATTACCCAAGCTACAGCAAGTATTATGATATTTGCAGAAGCTAAGAGCCAATAGCTACCTTCTATTCCGGTTAGCGCATTTATTACTCCCAACGTTACACTTACAAAGAAATAGCCCATTTCTCTTACGGGAACGGTAACTGTTCGGTATCTTAAAATAGAGAAAATCGCAAATAATCCGAAAGCGAATCCCATTTTAAGTTGAGCACTACTCAACAAATAACACATTAAGAAATTGATAATGTTGAAGAGGAAAAATGTAAATAGAAAGTCTCTATTCTTTCTTATAGGATAATAGAGCAGCCTAATTAATATAAAGATTACAATGAAATTTAATCCAAATCTGAGGGCAAATTCTATCATTGTATTTGTACCTCCAGCAATTAATGCTGTTGCAGTTTCATTTGTTTCAAGCATTATTGAGTATTTTATTTATTTGTATTATTTTTGATTTGAAGGCATTTTTTTTCACGCTACTCTCAAGCATCGCAATACCTATGGCATATTTGCTCATGCTAAGAGGATGTTTTTTTTTTGATTTTAAATAAAGTATTATTTTACTTCTTCTATTTGTTACCCCCTGTTTTACTTCTACAATTACCAAATCGTTTAGGTTTTTTTGTTCTTTATAATTGTTATAAGACAATCCTAAATCTATCGTAATTCTTTCATTCGAAGATTTTGCTGCTAAGGTAATTCTAGAGTAATTAACTTTTAATTTTTCTTGTAAAGCAATGTTGGGAGCACCTGTTAAATTCAACATTTCTTGTTCAATTTCACTAAAAGAATTTCCTTCTCCACTTTTTTCAACTCTAAATTTATGGGTTCTATTTCCTTTTATTTTATGCTTTATTTCAAAGAAATTTTGATTGTTGTATACGTAGCGCCTTCTTCGTATTTTAAATCTATTTGGTCTTCCGTTATGATGAGCGTAGTATAACTGAAATTCGGGAGAATCATAATACTGCGTTTCGTAGTCAAAAAGATGCAACTTATTTATTTCCAAAAGGCTGTAATCTTCTTTTAAATGAGCTAACAATTCATTCAAATCACTTGTATGAAGTATGTACTTAAAATCAATACGATTGAGCAATTTTACGGCTTCCAATCCAATTAAATCAATTTTATCAAATTGAACGAGAACATCTTCCACATCATTCAGCATCTTTAATCAAAAATCACCAAATCGGGTGCATTAACTTCGTCTTTGTTGCTATTGAGCATAACAGTTTGTTTTATTGTTGCTTGATTAAATAAACAAGTGTCGCATTGAGAGTAAGCAAAAACGGTATAGTTCCCCTTTCTTAATCCACTAAATTCATATTGACCATTGTAAGAAGTCCTCACATCATTATTTGCATTTCCGTCCTCACCAAAAGAAATATACACTCTATAGCCTGCGGCATATCCGCTGTCTGTAACTACTCCTGCGTTATTGACATCATAACCGTAAAGTTTCCCTGTAATTTTCCCACTGCCCCCTTCTCCAGCTTCTTTTTGACAAGAAATGAAAGACAGAATAAAGATAAATGCTATTAGATATTCAAAAAGAAGTTTCGTCATTTTTGGGAGAATATTTTTAAAGTCCCAAAATTTAGAGGGATTTCTGCTATTTTATGCAAATCAAATAATAAATTTTTAATTTTTCACAAAAGTTAAAAACTTATTGTTAATTTTGGGGTAACATAAAAAACCATCACTTTGCGTATTTTATATATTCTTGCAGTATTCTTACTTTTCGGAACTTTAAAAGCCCAATTAGTTATCAATGAATTTTCATGTGCCAATAGGAATACCATAACAGATGACTTTGGTGAATATGAAGATTGGATAGAATTGTACAATTCTACGGGAGTTGCTATGGATATAAGTGGTTATTTTCTAAGCGACGATGCTGCAAATCCAACAAAATGGCAAGTTCCTGCTGCTACAAATATTAATGCGACAGGCTTTGTATTGTTTTATGCATCAGGTCGCAATATAAATACTGGTTTGGCGCTGCATACAAGTTTTAAACTTACACAAACTACTACCGAAAAAATTTTGTTGAGCAACACTTTGGGAGTAATTATAGATTCTCTAACAATAAGACCCAATCAAGTAGACGATTCTCGTGGTCGTTTTCCTAACGGTAGCGCCACTTGGCAAGTATTTACAAATCCGACTCCTGGTGTTAACAATACATCAGGTTTTACAGATTATGCTGAAACGCCTATCCTAAGCATTCAAGCTGGTGTTTATGCCGCGGCTCAAACTTTGACTATTTCTTTTTCTGATGTTGGTGCTTCTATTAGATACACTACGAACGGAGCTGACCCTACTGCTACCTCTACATTGTATTCTAGTCCTATAAATATTGCTACCAGCACGCTCATTAAAGCAGTTGCTTTTCCGGCAAATGCTGCTTTCAGACCAAGTTTTATTGAAACAAATACCTATCTGATTGGTGTTTCTCATACAGTTCCAATTGTTAGTTTGGGGTCAGGTAATTATGCTAATTTATTCAATAATCAAATGGGTGAAATTGTTTCTTCTTGCGAATATTTCAATAACGCAGGTATTTTACAGTTTGAAGCTGTTGGTGAATCTGATCCGCACGGTAACGATAGTTGGGCATATCCTCAAAAAGGTGTTGATTTTGTAGTCCGTGACCAATATGGTTATGATAATGATATAGACTATCAACTATTTCCAACAAAACCAAGAACAAAGTTTCAAAGGTTTATGTTGAAAGCAGGAGCTTCTGATAATTACCCATTTACTGGAGGTTCTGGAGGTGGTTGCCATTTGCGCGATGCATTTATACAAACACTTGCAGAAAAAGGAAACTTGAATGTGGATTTACGTTCTAATGACCATTGTGTTGTTTACATAAACGGGCAATACTGGGGACTCTACGAAATGAGAGAGAAAGTAGGAGATCCCGATTATACAGATTATTATTGGGGGCAAAAAGAAGAAGATTTGGACTTTCTTACTTATTGGGGAGGTTTAAATGTAAGGTATGGCTCTGCAAATGATTGGAACGATTTATATGCCTACATCATGGCAAATGACCTTTCTATTCCAGCAAATTATAATGCAGTTAGTGCCCGTTTCGACATTGCAAGTGCGATTGATTATAGCATAATAAATACATGGAGTGTGAATTCAGATTGGATAAACTGGAATACTATGTGGTGGCGGGGGCGCGGTAATCCTCAAGTTAAGTGGAAGTATGCACTTTGGGACATGGACAATACTTTTAATTTAGGACAAAATTTCTCCGGTTGGCCTACGACAGGTTTTACCGCAGACCCTTGCGCACTGGATGATAACTTTGAAAATGCTGGTCCAAACGAAGGTCACTTAGATATTTATAATAGGTTAATGGCAAATCCCGGTTTCAAACAGAGATATGTAAATCGTTATGCAGAGTTAATCAATACCACATTAAGTTGCGATTATGCCTTGGCCCATTTGGATAGTATAATTAATCATATATCTCCAGAAATGCCCGGTCAAATTGCACGCTGGGGTGGCTCGATGTCTGAATGGCAATCTCATTTAACGTTTATTCGCGGACAAATTACAGGGAGATGCCAATATATTGAAAATAGCGGTATTGTAAATTGTTACGAAGTTGATGGTCCGCACGAATTAGCTTTTAATGTTGCGCCAAGTGGGGCTGGAACAATTCGATTTAATGAATTACAAATACCCCAATATCCTTGGTCAGGTGCTTATTTTGGTGGGGTTAACGGAGAAATTGAAGCAACTCCCGCTACTGCAAATTACGAATTTTGGTATTGGGAAGTCTTTCATCATAATTTATTAAGCGATAGCACCCAAACATTAAATGAATTTCTCATAAGCGGCGCTGACAGTATCGTTGCACATTTTAGAATCATTCAAACACACCAAATCACCTACGTTATTAATCCAATTGGAGGAGGTACTGTTTCTATAAATGGAATCACGCCAGCAGCATTTCCTTTTACTGCTACTTACAACGAAGCGACTCCAGTAACTTTAACTGCCTCTGCGGATCCTAATTACAATTTTTTAAACTACAGCTCTACTTATCATTCGTTTACGCCAGATGCTGCAAACACACTCGTAGTCATTCAAGTTGATACAACCGATACGGTAATTGTACATTTTCTTCCTAAACAGACATGGGATTTAACAGTTATAGTGGAACCTGATGGTGCAGGTAAGGTTAATTTGAATGGGGAGTTGATAAATTCTTATCCAAGAACATTTACTTATTTCCCTGGACAAGTAGTAGATATTGAAGGATTACCTTATATTGATTATCTGTTTAGTCACTGGAGTTTAGACTTTATTCAATTGCAGGAAGATACGGCAGATTCATTAAATACCTGTATTATAGACACTTCTGATACTTTAATAGCACACTTTAAATTAAAAGAGATTATTCCCCAAACGGTGTATATGCCTAGTTCATTTACTCCAAATGGAGATAATTTGAACGATTTATTTGAAGTGTTCCATTCAGAAACTGTTGTTCTTGGTAATGTAAAAGTCTACGACCGATGGGGACAAGTGATGTATAATGCAGAAAGTCTTGATGAAAAATGGGATGGAAAAGTTTCTGGAAAGCCGGTAATGGCAGGATTGTATTATTTTGTAGTGAATTATTATTTGAAAGATAAGTATTACGAAACCCTCCAAGGGCCATTACTTATTTATCGTTAAAACAATTGAAATTTTGAAGAAAAATTTATTTACCAGCCTAGCTTTTTTGAGCTTTGTTACAGTTACGAGTGCACAAGTTTTATTGAATGAAATTGTTGTAAATCCTCCAGGAACTGACAACCCATTTGAGTTTATTGAATTAAAGGGGACACCAGGAAGCACATTAAATGGAATTTATGTATGTGTTTTTGAAGGAGATTCTGCAAGCGCAGGTAATTCGGATTTTGTTATACCGCTCAACAATATTACTTTAGGAAGCAATGGTTTACTTTTCATTGCTGCATCATTGGGTTATCCTACAATTCCTGCAGCAACAACAAGGAGAGACACCCTTATATTTGGAATTCCGGGTGGTGTCCTAGAAAATGGGAATACTTCTTTCGTCGTAATTTTTAGTCCTTCAGCAATTCTGAGTGATGTAGATTATGATTTGAACAACGACGGTCAACTAGAGTTACCTTTCGGAGCTTCAATTCAAGATGCAGTTGGTTGGACAAATGGAGACTTAACAGCAATAATTTACGGAGGAGTTACTCTTCAGCAATCTGCGGGCACTCCGGATGCTGCAGTTCGATTTTTTGGAAATACTACTCCATTTTCAAAACCAGCTTGGTATAATGGTGATTTAATCTCTTTTTCTCAATTCGATCCCTTAGAATCTAGTACTAATTTACCGCTTGGTGCCGCTATTACTCCAGGTGATAATAATGTGCCTAACAATGTTGGAATAGATGAAATTTCAGGAAGCAGTTTTTCTTTTTATCCGAATCCAAGTAATGGAATGGTGTATTTCAACAATTTTACGAATAATTTCAGGATTACTATTTCATCTGTAGATGGTAAAATTCTTTATTCAGAAATAAGAAATGCATCAGCTATTGAACTTCCCAATGATATTTCAAACGGAATTTACATTATAAAAGCTGTTACAGAGCGTAAAGTGTACGAAGGGAAAGTAGTTATATTGAGGTAAATTTAACGAGTACCGAAAAGAGCGCTCCCAATTCTAACCATAGTACTTCCTTTTTGAATAGCAATGGAATAATCGCCGCTCATACCCATTGAAAGTTGATTGAAATGAGGTAGATGAGCATATTTTTTAGATTTTATTTCTTGGAATAACTGTGCTAAACTTTCAAATTCTTGTTCAACTTGAGCAATGTTTTCTGTAAAACTTGCCATTCCCATTAATCCATTTATTTCTGCAAAAGAGAAATTGTACGTTTCTAACTTTTCAAAAAATGCACGTGCCTCCTCGAATGAAAAACCGAATTTACTTTCTTCTTGTGCAATATGCAATTGAATGAGGCAAGGAATTTTTCGATTTATCTTTTGCCCTTCTTTTTCGATGGTTTGAAGTAATTCCAATGAATCAACGGCATGAATCATTTTCACAAAGGGAGCAATATATTTAATCTTGTTTTTTTGCAAATGTCCTATCAAGTGCCATTCAATATCTTTCGGTAAAGTTTCAAATTTTGAGGTTAATTCTTGAACTCTATTTTCGCCAAATACACGTTGCCCCAAGTTATACGCTTCTTGAATTACCTCATTAGAATATGTTTTAGAAACGGCTACAAGCGTTATTTCTGGGGGAATAACGGCTTTTATTTTTTCAAATCTTTCTGAAAGGCTCATATTAATTAATTTCTAAATCGTACATCACCAATCCATTCAACAATTTAGGTTCAAACCAAGTAGTTTTAGGTGGCATCATTTTACCTTGGTCGCTGAACGAAAAAAACTGCTCAAAACTCACAGGGAACAAACCAAAAGCAATAGAGAATTGTTTACTATCTACTTTCTCTTTTAACGCTTCAGAACCAAAAAGACCGCTTAAAAAATCAATTCTTGCATCATTTCTTAAATCATGTATTCCGAAAATAGGCGAAAGAATATTTTTACTTAAAATGTTAGCGTCTAGTTTATCTGTAAGCTGGTCATTTTTTCGCTCATGTTTTAATTTTAAACTATACCATTCACCACTTAAATACATGGAGATTTCATGCAAAATTAACGGTTTATAAGTGCTTTTTGAAATATGTTCCACTAAGAAATCTTCTCCAAGTGCAGCTATAATTTCGGCAACAGTTAGGTTATTGGTGTCTTTTACGAGTCGGTTAAATTCAAACAATTGCAAGTTGTGGTCGGGAAAAAATATTCCCATAAAATTACTCCAAGGCCCTTCTTCTTTTTTGTTAAGTTCTTCTGCTAATAATACCGAAGAAGCAGACCTGTGGTGGCCATCAGCAACATAAACTCTTTCAATAGTATCAAAGACGGAAGCAATTTCATTAATATCATCCTCATGTTCAATATGCCACAATTGATGACGCTTGCCATCTTTTTCAAAATCTGCATACTTCTCCTTGCAAACTAATCGAGAAACTAAATTGTCAATGGATGCTTGATGCGGATAAGTAAACATTACAGGTTCGGCGTTGATACCGACAGTTTTGAGATATTCTTTTAGTTTTTCTTCCTTCGGAGCTAGTGTTTGCTCGTGTATTTTGATATTCCCGTTTCTATAATCTTCTGCAGAAATGTTTGCAATAATTCCAGTGTAGGTAAATTCAGGTTTAATTTGCCGGTAGATGTAAAATCCGAGTTTCTGTTTCTTTTCAATTATTCCTTTTTCAAGAAAAGATTCAAACTTCTTTCTGCTTTTCTTTAAATTTTCTAAAGTAATTGGTTGTCTTTTTTTATTTAATGCTAATTCAGGTTGAATGATATTTAAAAATGAATCTTCATTAGAGGTAACAATATCTGTAACTTCTTTCAGCGTATACTTATCATAAGGTTTAGATACTACCTTTTCAACTATCTCTTTTTTCGGAAAAATACCGTTAAATGGAATGAGTTTCGGCATTTACTATTTATTCTTGAAAAATGCGATGATACCTTCTGCCATTTCTTTTCCAATTCTTTCTTGTGCTTCTAAAGTAGAGGCTCCGATGTGTGGAGACAGCGAGATTAAGGAATGGTGCAATAAAGCTGATGCTGGAGTTGGTTCATTTTCAAATACATCCAAACCTGCGAAGGCAAGGTGTTTCGTATCTAATGCATGAAGTAAGGCATCTTCATCAATTACACCACCTCTTGAAGCATTCACAATTCCAGTACCTTGTTTCATCATGTCTAATTCTTTTCCGCCAATTAATGCTTTTCCATTAATTTTCCCTGGTACATGAATCGTTATAAAATCACTTTGAGTTAGGATATCTTCTAATGGAATGGTAGAAATCTTTACTGGAATGTCTTGCTTTGTAGGTAAAATATGAATGAGTAATGTAGCTTCTTTTATAAATGGGTCACTAGCTATTACATTCATTCCGAGGCCAATAGCCATTTTGCCAACTGCTTGACCTATTCTACCGAAACCAACGATACCAATAGTCTTTCCTTGTAATTCAATTCCTCCAGAATAAGCTTTTTTCAAGTCATTGAATTTACTTTCTCCATGCAATCTCATGGCATGATTAGAATTTTGTAGAAATCTAACTCCACTAAAAAGATGTGCAAAAACTAATTCGGCGACCGATTGTGAAGAAGCTGCAGGTGTATTGATTACTTTAATTCCCTTCACATCAGCATATTTTACATCAATGTTATCAAGTCCAACTCCTGCTCTTCCTATTAATTTTAAGTTTGGGCAAGCATCCATAATGCTAGAAGTTACTTTGGTGGCACTTCTTACGAGAAGCACATCAAAATTTTCTGTGTTAATTGTTTCTACTAAATGTCCTTCGGCGGCCTTAGTCGTTTCTACAAAAAAACCAGCTTCTTCTAGCAGAAGTTTTCCTAATTTATCGATACCATCATTGGCTAAAATTCTTTTCATTCTTTACTTTTATTATTGTTAGTATTAACCGTTATTTTTTTCGAAATCTTTCATCACATTTACCAAAACCTCCACGCTATCTAAGTCCATTGCATTGTACATAGAAGCTCGAAAGCCACCAACAGATCTATGTCCGTTTAGCCCACTAATATTTGCTTCTTTCAATACTTTTTTAAACGCATCTTCTTTTGATGCGTCATTCATTACAAAATTTGCATTCATCCAAGAACGGTCTTCTTTTGAAACGGTGCCTTTAAACAATGGATTTCTATCTAATTCTGAATAAAACAAATCTGCTTTCGCTCTATTTCTATTTTCTGCCCATTCCACACCTCCATTTTTACTTAACCAATCTAAGGTTAACATAGAAACGTATACGGCAAAAACAGGAGGTGTATTGTACATCGATTCTCCTTCAACATGTATTTGGTAATTCAACATGCTGGGCATTTTCCGTTGGATTTTGCTCAATAAATCTTTCTTAATAATGACCATTGTAGCTCCTGCAGGGCCCATATTTTTTTGAACACCAGCATAGATCAAATCGAACTTCGACGCATCAAAACGATGACTAAAAATATCTGAAGACATATCGCAAAACAAAGGAATTGGAGAATTGGGAAATTCTCTTGTTTGCGTTCCGTAAATCGTATTGTTAGAGGTAAAATGAAAGTAATCTGCGTCTTCAGGTATATTATAGTTTTTAGGAATATGGGTGAAATTGTCTGCTTCAGAGCTCGCTAATACTAAAGTTTCACCATAATGTTTCGCTTCTTTAATTGCTTTTTGTGCCCAAACACCAGTATTTACGTAAGCCGCTTTTTTATTTAAAAAATTATGAGGAATCATTGCAAACTGAAGACTAGCTCCACCTTGAAGAAAAATCACTGCATATTCATCTCCAATTCCTAACATACTTTTCACTAAATTTTCTGCTGTAGAAAATACTTCAATTACATCTTTTCCGCGATGCGATACTTCTAAAAGAGATAAATTTGAATTGTTAAAGTTGATGCATGCATCAGCAGCTTTTTGTAAGACTTCTTTTGGTAAAATGCCTGGACCTGCGCTAAAATTGTGAACTTTCATAAAGAATGAGTCGATTGATTTGCGCGCAAAGGTAAATAAACACTAAAAGCTAACCGTCAATTTAATAAAATAAAAAACGCCCCTTTTTCAGAAGGAGCGTTTCAATGAGTTTGACTTTATTGTCTTATTTCCCAGGTCTTGTCTCAGCTACAGCTTTACCTGCAGCATCAAAGTTGGAAGCACTTAAAATGTGATTGTCCGCGTACATTATTTTGTATTTTAATGCACCAGATTCATCATATATTTTCCATTCTCCACTTTTTACTCCATTTACGTAAGAAGCCTCTCCACTTTTAACTCCAGCTTCTGAGTAGGAAACCCACAAACCATTCATTTTTCCATTTGAAAAACTACCTGTTTCCATCGGTTTACCAGAAGTATAGAAGTTTGTTACTTCATAATTATTCAAATCTGTATATTTATATGAACTCTTTGTAGTTCCATTATCAAAAAAAGTCTTCACTTCTCTTTGAGCTGAAAGTTCAAAAGAAATGACTACTAAAAAACACAACACTAAATTTTTCATCTTTTTATTTTTTAATTATTAAACACTAAACCGAGCTACAAAGTTACATAAATATTTAACATGCAAGCACATTTGTTAACATTGGCTTAACATTAGGTGAGCTTAATATTTACATTGATATTTAAATAGTTAATAATAAGGGAGTTGAAAAAATTATGTTTACTTAAAATTTTAATAACTAAATTTGAGATTATGCAAATGTTAACACCTTGAGAGCTAAATTTTAGTTCGGCTCTTTAATAAATGAAAGATTTATCCTTGCTGGATGGATGAAGGAATAGAAAAATAACCTTAATGAACCTTAACTTCTGAATAGTTAAAAAACAAAACCATTAAGGAATGAAGAAAAATGAAGAAAAGCTTAATGAATCTTAACTTTTTATCGGTAAGAATAAAAACCATTAAGGAATGAAGAAAAATGAAGAAAAGCTTAATGAATCTTAACTTTTTATCGGTAAGAATAAAAACCATTAAGGAATGAAGAAAAATGAAGAAAAGCTTAATGAATCT
>Ga0105044_10013016_pt1 | contig 11307 bp, 8 predicted proteins | sample MAT01_FD_78092 | JGI IMG/M metagenome (GOLD analysis project Ga0105044, IMG submission 78092) | Freshwater microbial communities from Lake Fryxell liftoff mats and glacier meltwater in Antarctica - MAT-01 | ecosystem: Environmental > Aquatic > Freshwater > Ice > Liftoff microbial mat | place... | reverse complement strand
TTGGTAGCCCGGATGCCGATTTGAACATCATCGATGATGTTGTCCCGCACCGCATAGCTTACGCTGCCCGTTGCCGTGGGCTCCACCAACTCTATGCCCGTGATCGTACAGCCCGAAACCGTACTGGACAGTGTGTTGTCCCGTACATTTAATGTCGTGCTGCCGTTGTCTTCCAGGTAGATGCCTACAGTACCAAAATCGGTTAACGTATTGTTCTCCACGATGACTGTTGTGATGGCCTCAAAGACTCCAATGCCGCGTTCAAAGTCACCACTGACCAAATCCATCGAGTTGTCGCTCACTTTAACGTAATCAAAACCCGTTAACTGAACACCGGTCTGGCAATCGTTGAAGGTGTTCGCTCCGCTTGTAGATGATCCAATCAGCATGTCCGCAGTGGTCACGTTTGGGCTGCAAAAGCCCAAAATACCAATTCCCGTCAGCGGAGGGTTTACGTCAAAAATGTCCTCAAAGTCGCAGTTGCGAATCAGCATGGTGCTGTTTGAAGAAACAATGCCGCGATCCAGGTTGGTAAAAACATTAGCGCCGCTTGAAGGGTTGCCAATGGCCAGACCCTGAGAGATTGGCGTACTGCCGTCGTTCACTCCAATCACTTCTATGCCAATGCTGCCATAGGTGGCAGATGCTCCACTGGGCAAGGCGGTTGGAAATCCTCCATCAAAGGTGGCATCAACCACAGACGCCGGATGAAGACCCGCCGTGTACACGGTAAACAACATGCCCCGGTAGTTGCTGATAAAGAACGCGCCGTCAATGGTCACGTCGCCACTTGACGTAAGGTTAACCGTGATGGCCGTCTCGGCACGGCAAATGATCGAAGAGCCATTCACCACCAATTCCGCTCCATTTTCCACTACAATGCCCTCCCATAGCTCTGCTTTGGTGGTAACCAAAGTGCCCGAAGTAATGGTCAGTGTATTGCCAGAGGTGACCGATATGGCGTCACCGCCCGTAACCCCTACCTGGCAATTGCTCCAAGTGGCGTCTTGATCTACATCAAAAGGCGTTTGTACTTCTACATCCTCCGCCGTCAATGTGGCCGGCATCCCGGAAGAGGACGCAGAAACATCATACACAAACGTGGTCGGATCCCAGCCTCCAGACAAATTGCACTGGGCATTTATAATGTTCATATACAATAGAGAGAGAGAGATAAGACATTGAAGTTCGAAATCGTCTCATGGTAACAAGTATTTTATGAATGAAAAAATACAATGCACTTTAAATATAAAACCATTCGCGCGAATTTTCCAGCCTCCCGTTGAGGTATTGACTCATGACGGCTGCGGCTTACCCTGTACATTTTGACGAAGAAAACAACCTAAGATTCTCAAAATCAGAACGATCATCCAAAACAAAGGCGATTAAATTAATTTTATAAAGAAGCTTCAAAATCACCATTTATGAGGAAAGGCTAAAATTGTTGGATTTGCGATTAGGGGCAATCATCTAAAGCCACTCTCCCTTTCCCGTTTCATAATACTCCCGTGACCATGTGATTATCGATCGTCGCAATAATTGGTGATAAATAGCAACGGCAATGATAAAGACCAACCAGAACCGTAAGGTAAAGGATATCTAACCCAAGGCGTCAATTTTTACTGACAGCGAATACAAAAATAAATAGTGCCCAGGGCGGGAGTCGAACCCGCACGGCCGATTATGGCCACGGGATTTTAAGTCCCGCGTGTCTACCGATTCCACCACCAGGGCAGCGGGGCCGAAATTACAGGAAGTTCCCTAAACGAGGTGCATTTCTTTTGAAAAGCCTGTGAATCTTCAGGGAGTCAAGACCCGGTAAGCCCAGTATTTCGGCAGTTCTGTTGCTACAGGGGCGCGTGCCCCTTCGCCCGAAAAAACTTGCCGCAGACCCCGCTCTGAAGGGTCAAAGCACGAATCCCTACCTTTGTGCCCGCAAGTCAGCCGCAGTTCAGGGATTGCTGCTCGCTTTGGCGACCCTGCTGAAGTACCGAGGCGCAACCACCTCGCAAGCCCTCTTAACCATGAAGAAAATTATTGAATGTGTGCCCAATTTTTCAGAAGGCCGGGACCCGGCGGTTCTGGAGCAGATTACCGCAGCCATTCGCTCCACGCCTGGGGTGACCTTGCTGGATGTTGATCCTGGAAAGGCCACGAACCGCACGGTGGTGACCTTTGTCGGCGAGCCGGAAGCGGTGGTGGAAGGGGCTTTTCGCGGAATTTCGGTTGCGGCACGGCTCATTGACATGCGCCGGCACCAGGGCGAACACCCGCGTTTTGGGGCTACCGATGTGTGCCCATTTATTCCGATTTCGGGGGCGGACATGGCCGATTGCATTGCTTGTGCCCAACAATTGGGCGAGCGGGTTGGCCGCGAATTGGCCATTCCAGTGTATTTGTATGAATCGGCGGCAACAGCCCCTCATCGGAGCAACCTGGCGTCGGTTCGGGCCGGAGAATACGAGGGAATTGCCGCAAAAATCGCGCAACCGGATTGGAAACCCGACTATGGTCCTGCCCAATTCAACGCCCAAAGCGGCAACATTGCCATTGGCGCCCGGGGTTTTCTAGTGGCGTTCAACGTGAACCTGAACACCACCAGCGTTCGCCGCGCCAATTCGGTGGCTTTTGACGTGCGCGAAGCGGGCCGCATTCAACGCACGGGCGACGCAGTCAATGGTCCCGTGGTGATGGATGCCCAGGGAGAACCCCTGCGCATTCCGGGGGCCTGCAAAGCGGTTAAGGCTATCGGCTGGTACATTGAGGAATATGGCCTGGCGCAGATTTCCATGAACCTGACGGACCTGACGCAAACGCCGGTGCATGGGGCCTTTGATGCCTGCGTAGAAAGTGCCCATCGCCGCGGCATGCGGGTGACCGGCTCGGAGCTGGTGGGGCTGATTCCGCGAAGTGCCATGCTGGACGCGGGGCGCTATTTCTTAGAGAAGCAGCAGCGCTCGGTCGGGGTTTCTGAGGCGGAACTGGTTCGGCTGGCCATTAAAAGCATGGGGTTGGACGAGTTGGCCCCGTTTGATCCGGCTAAGCGAATCATTGAGTATCGGATGGCGGCCGAGGGGGGCAACCCTTTGGTGGCCATGGACCTGCGCGCTTTCTGCGATGAAACAGCATCGGAGTCGCCGGCTCCTGGGGGGGGATCGGTGGCGGCCTATGCAGGTGCCCTCGGAGTATCATTAGGCACCATGGTGGCCAACCTCAGCAGCCACAAGCCCGGCTGGGATGACCGTTGGCGCGTGTTCTCGGACTGGGCTGAACAGGGCCAACAGCTCAAGGATAAGCTGCTGGCGCTGGTGGACGAAGATACCCGCGCTTTCAACCGGATCATGGACGCCTTTAAGTTGCCCAAAGAGAGTCCGGAAGAAAAGACGGCGCGAAGCGCTGCCATTCAAGCGGCAACCCGCTACGCCATTGAAACGCCTTTTCAGGTGATGCAGCACAGCCTGCAAGCCCTGCCCCTGCTCAAGGCCATGGTGCAGGATGGCAATCCCAATTCCGTGACCGACGCTGCTGTTGGCGCTCTTTGCGCCCGCAGCGCAGTGCTTGGGGCCTACCTGAATGTGCAAATCAATTGCAGCGGATTAAAAGACCGGACCTTTGCTGATCAAGTGCTTATTGACGGCGCTCGAATGGCCGAAGAAGCCAAACAATTGGAGGCAGAAATTCTTGCCCTGACGCAGGAAAAGATCAAAGCCTAAAATGCCGAAGTAAAACGGAATTTGCAACATAATTTTTTATATCCATAACATATTTTTTAATGTACATAAGATTTATTATGTTATTGTTGGCGGGTTTGATGGGTCCCGTTTACGCTGGACTTAGCCAAAGCGCCTATGTCCAGGAAATGGAAAACCAGCGCCAGGAAAAATTGGCGTCATTCCGGCAGAATGGTGCCCCGCCCTTCAAGACCGAGAAAGCCCGTAAATCCTTTACCGGGTTGGATTGGTTTCCCGCTGACCCCGAATGGCGTGTTAAGGCCAGCATCGAACCGTTTGACGAACAGGACACGCTGAGTTTTCCCACGTCTGCGGGAACGGAAAAGACCTTTATCCGCTACGCCCTGCTCATTTTTACTGTGCAAAATCAAACCGATACGCTGGAAGCCTACCGCAGCCTCCAGAACCTCCATCACCCGGAATACGGCAAATTGCTTTTTGTGCCCTTCACCGACGCCAACAGCGGCGAATCCTGTTATGGTGGTGGTCGCTACCTGGACCCCGCTCTGCCGGATAACGGAGCCACAACACTTTGGTTGGATTTCAACGAGGCCTACAATCCGTATTGCGCGTATTCAGAGGGATGGTTTTGCCCCATTCCCCCGGCTGCCAATCAATTGCGCATGGCCGTCAACGCCGGGGAGAAAAATTACCCTGACGCCGAGACCAGAAAGTCGAAAAAGAGCTATAAGCATTAATACCGATACGCCTTAACTGCATCTACAAACGCGCGAACACCATCAAGCGGGGTGTCGGGATAAACGCCATGTCCGAGGTTGGCGATGTGAGGATTGCCGAATGAATCGAGCATGCGGCGGGTCTGTGCGGCGATTTCTGCCGGATCTGCGTAGAGCAGGCAAGGATCCAGGTTGCCCTGAAAAACCTTGTTACCAATGCGGTCGCGTACCACAGACGCCTCCTGCTGCCAATCCAGGCCAATGACGGCGCAGTCCAATTGCGCCAGATCTTCGAGCGCAAACCAGGCATCTTTGGCAAAAACGGTGACTGGTACTTCCGGTACGGCCTGGCACAGCCGCTGCAACCGGGGAAGCGCGAATTCGCGGTACTGCGACGGGGAGAGCACACCCGCCCAGGAATCGAACAACTGAATAAGCTGGGCGCCGGCCTTAACCTGAGCCTGGATGTAAGCAATGGTACCGTCCGTAATCTTGTCCAGCAACACGGCAGAAAGTTCCGGGGCCATGTACAGCATACGCCGGGCATGGCTGAACGTCTTGGACCCTCCCCCTTCGACCATGTAAGCCATCAGGGTCCAGGGGGCACCAGCGAAGCCAATCAGCGGAACCCGGTCATTCAGCGCTTGACGCGTCAGTCGAATGCCTTCTGTAACGTAGGCAAGATCTTCGGGGTGCGCAATCCTCAATCGCGCCACATCGGCCGCGGTGCGCACAGGGTCGGCGAAACGCGGCCCGACACTTTCCACCATGCTGTACGGGAGGCCCATGGCCTCCGGAATCACCAAAATGTCGGAGAAAATGATGGCCGCATCCACGTCCAAGGCGTCAACGGGTTGCAGTGTGACTTCACAAACCAGCTCCGGCGTGCGAACCAGCTCCAGAAAGCCAGAAACCGATGCGCGCAAGGCGCGGTATTCGGGAAGAATTCGGCCCGCCTGGCGCATGAGCCAAACAGGCGGTCGCTCCACGAGTTGGCCCGAAGCTGCGCGAAGGAGCAGGTCATTTTTGGCTTGCATGGCGCAAAATTACGGGCAATTTGGCAGGCAAACTGCGCGGAGCACCACCGCCTTTTGCCCGAAAGCAAACACAGCGTTCTGCCCGACAAACACGCTGGCAGTTGCCCGGAGCACCACCGCCCTTCGCCCGACAAACACGTTTTCCAACTCCTGCTGGTTCTTCCCTAACTTTGGCGGGTGTCAGAACACGTCATCGACATTCGCCGCGGGGCCATTTACCAGGGCCAGACCCTGGTGCTCAACGAGGTAGAGCTGAGCATTGGCGCGGGCCAATTCGTTTACCTGATCGGTAAAACCGGCAGCGGCAAAAGCAGCCTGCTCAAAACGCTTTACGCAGACCTGCCGCTGATGGATGGCGAAGCGGACGTGGCGGGCTTTCCGCTGCACCGCATGGACCCCAAACAGGTGCCTTACCTGCGCCGCAAACTGGGCATCATTTTTCAGGATTTCCAGTTGCTGATGGACCGAAGCGTATACGATAATTTAGCCTTCGTTCTGCGGTCTACCGGCTACAAAGACCAGGCGCAAATCAAGGTCAAAATTGACAATGCGCTGAGCAAGGTTGGCCTGCAAACCAAGGCCCATAAGTTTCCCTTTGCGCTCAGCGGTGGCGAACAACAGCGGGTGGTGATCGCGCGGGCCATCATCAACAAACCGGAGGTCATTTTAGCGGATGAGCCTACGGGCAACCTGGACCCGGAAACCTCTGACGACATTATCACGCTGCTCTGGCGCATTGCGCGCGAGTCGCGGACAGCCGTTTTTATGGCAACGCACAATTACAACCTGCTCGAGAAATTTCCCAGCCGCATCATCAAGTGCCGGGATGGCCGCGTTATGGAAGACGCGGAGCAAATAGTGATCTCGTGAGGCGATCGGCGTTGTTTCGGTTGGCGTAAAGGAGTGCCAGGGGTTTGCGCGCTTCCAGTTCGGGGGAATTGAACGATTGTTCAGCAAGCGAAAGAATCGCGTTGCGCCAGTCTTCTTCGCTCTCAGCTACCTGGCAAAAACCCGCCAAACCAGTGTCCTCAACCATGTCCGGACTGGCCACCACAAAACGCCCTTCGAACAGTGCCCGCAGCAATTTGAGTTTGATGCCGCTGCGCTGAAAGGCCGGCAACACGTGCACCTGCGCATCGCGCACCAAGCCCCCAAGTTCATCGTCTGAGGGGTCGGCCACCAGCCTGATTTCGGGATGCTGCGCCGCCAATTCCACCAGTTTATAATCGGGGTCCATGCCGGCCAGCACCAGCGGCAGCGGCATGTCCTGCCAAATTCCGATGAGAAAGCTGGCGGCCTGCACGTTCTCCGGCACGGACAAGTTGCCGTGGTACAAGGCGAAAGCGCCCTTCCCTGGAACGCTCATGATGCGCTCAAACGGATGGAACGCCGGCAGGTGAAAAGCCCGGTCGCCCAAGCGCTGGCGGTAATAGCGCGCATCAGCCGGCGAAATGCAAGCCACCGCATGGGCATGTTCCAAAATAGTCTCGTAGCGCTTGAGCCGCCGGCTCTCTTCGCGGAAATACAGCTCCTTAAAAAACGAGCCCTCCCATTGCGCCAACCCGGCGTAGTAGGCCCATTCCACGTTGTGCATGCGCACCACCTTTCGGCGCTCGGCTAATTGCGGATCGGCCAGGTAGTGGCAAGTATGAAGCCCGTCAAAAAGAATCGGGGCGTCATCGGTCAGGAGCTGGTTCAGCAAATCAACCGATGCACGCGAAGAAACAATATAAGGTTCCATGCTCATAAATCCGGTCCACGCCGCCCGCCGGGGGTAGTAAATAACCTTGCCCAAATGCTCCAACTCGGCACTCGGCTCCCTACCATACGTAAAGCAATGGATGCGCAGCCGCAACCCCATGGCCGCCAATTCGCGCAGCCGGTACCAGGCGTCAATGACCCCGCCGTAATTCGGCGGCCAGGGCACATTAAACACCACCACATGCAGCGTCGGGTTCATGAAGGGGTTGTTTTTTTCGGGGGAAGGGGGACCGTGCTTCGGGCGGGGTTTGCGGGGTTTGAAGGCGCGGTGCCGTAGGTCGCTGTGGCTGCGCTTGCAAAAACCCGCGCGTAAAACGCAATCAATTCCCCCTCCAGCGATTCCCAGACCCAGGCTTCGCGGGCCTGGCAACAAGCGCTGCGCAAACGCTCGTATCGCGCGGGGTCGTCGAGCAAGGTCTTAACGGCGTTTCGCACGGTGTCAGGCTGCGCATCCGGCACCAAGACAGCCACTTCGTGTTGACTATTGAGCCGCCGGTACTCCGGAAAATCCATGGCGATCTGCGGCACACAGGCTTGAACATAGTCAAAGAATTTGTTGCTGAGGCTGTAGCGGTAGCTCAGGCCCTGATCTTGCAACAGGTTGAGTCCCAGCCAGGCTTGGGCCGTTAACGCCCGAAGTGCCGCGGGCTCTACATAGCCCAAAAACCGCGTTTGCCCAGGCTTGGCCTGGCGGGCGGCCAGCTCGCGCAAGGACGCGCTCAAATCCCCCTCCCCCGCCACAACAAGCGGCAGCGGCAAGGTCTGAAAGCTGTGTATGGCCGCCTCCAGCCCCCGGCCAAGGTTGAGCGCTCCCTGGTAGAGCACGAAGGGTTGGCCGGAGCCTGGTGGGCCATTTTGGAGTGCCGAGTCCTCATAGCGGCTAGACTGTCGCCCGGAGGTGGGGAGCCCTTCGCCCGCTGCCGCTCCCGCTCCTGCTGCCGCTCCTGCGCCCTCTGCCGCTCCCGCTCCCGCTGCCGCTCCCGCTCCTGCTGCCGCTCCGCCGTGCGCCTGCCGCCGCGGATAGTTCGGAAAAACGGCATAAGGCTGCCCATAGCGCACCGACAGGGCCTGGGCCACCGATTCGCTCACCGTGTAATTGTGAGCAACGCGCGGGCAGAGCCAGCCTTCAAGCGCGCTCCAAAAGCGACGTACCCAGGGCCGGGATACCACCTCAGGTAGTTCAGAATAATATTCGTGTGCATCAAATACCAAGGACACCTTGAGCGCCTTGGACGCGAAAAAACCCGCGCTCAATGTATCCAGATCGATGCTGCATATGCCGTCCGGTCTCAGGCGGCGCAAGCGCCGATAAAGCCGCCAATTGTACTCCAAATAGAACAATTTGCCGCGCGTGTAGCGCAAGTTCAGCCGCTCCTGCCGATAGGGCTGTTCCACCAAGGCCCGCGAATTCGGGCGCAAAAAACCCACCAAGGTCACGTCATAGCCGGCCTGGCTCAACGTGCCGCAAATTCGCTGCATGCGCTGGTCGTAACTCAGGTCATTGGTAACGGTAAAGACCAGCCGCATCACGGCCGCCAAATTAAGGCATTTCCCGCAGCCCGGCGGAGTTCGCCGCGATCTTGCAACCAGCGCAGGGCCTGCAGCACCTCTTTTTCCTGGCGCGGGCGCATCCGTTCCACCGCTTCTGCCGGGCGAAGGGCCTCTGCCGCCAGCAGCAACCGCAGCGCCTCGATGGTTGCCGGCAGGTTCGGGTGGCGGGAACGCTCGCGACACAAATCGCACTGGCCGCAAGGCTCGGCCTGCTCGCCAAAGTAGGCCTGAATCAGCGCGCTGCGGCAGCCATCCTGCGCCGTGGCAAAGTCAATAACCGCCTGCAGGCGCTCCTTGTGGCGCTCCAGTCGCCAGCGCAAGTGCGCCGCATCCAGAGGCAGCGTGCGCGCGTCAGCCCTTGGCCGTAGCCAGGTCAATTGGGGATGCTCCTGCCGCGGCTGGTAGTCCAGCAAGCCAAATTCGCGCAGCAGCAAAAGGCCCCGCATGACATCGGCCACGGGGAGGTCCAGCGTCCGGGCCAGGCGCTTTTCGTCCACCACCGCATAGTGGTCGTGCAAGCCGGGCGTGCTGCGCTGCAACGCCTTGATCAGCGGATCCCAGGTTTTGTTCTCAATCTGAAACCGGTACAAGTCTTCGCGGCCTGCCAACATCCGCGCGCGCGCGGGCAGCCAGACCGACTCATTCAGCGCAATCCAGCCCTCCTGCGCCAGGATACGCAAGCCCTGCATCATTAAGGGCGAAGGGGTTTTGTGGTGCCGCGCAAAAGCGACCGGGTCAAAATCCACCGTCTCGCCCAGGCCAGAGCCGATGGCCAGACGACTGTAATCAGCCAACTGTTGGTACAACTGCCGCACCTGCGCAAGGTCTGGCATGCCCTCATCGCGACGGCGCGCCAACTCGGCCAAATCGCTTTGGTCCACCAACAATCCGGCCCAACAAGGCTTGCCATCCCGCCCCGCGCGACCCGCCTCCTGGTAGTACGCCTCCAGGCTGTCCGGCGCATCGTAATGCGCCACCAGCCGCACGTCCGGCTTGTCAATGCCCATGCCAAACGCATTCGTACAAACCATTACCCGGATGTTGCCCTTCATCCACCCGTCCTGCCGCGCCTCCCGGGTTTCGGCATCCAGACCAGCGTGGTAAAACGACGACGAAATTCCCCGGCCTTGCAACAGCTCCGCCAACTCCCGCGTACGGCGGCGGCTCTTGGTGTACACCAGCCCCGTTCCCCCAATTTTGCTAAACATGGTGACCAGCCGCTGCTTTTTGGATTCGGTCTGCCGCACAATCCAATGCAAATTGGTTCGGGCGAAACTGGCCTGGTAAAACGCCGGCGACCGCAGCGCTAACCTACTGGCAATCTCCGCTTTTACTTCAGGCGTTGCGCTGGCCGTGAGCGCCAACACCGGCACGTTCTGCCCATGCTTCTGCAGATGCTCCCGCAACTCCTGGATGCGCAGATAAGAAGGCCTGAAATCGTGGCCCCACTCCGAAATGCAATGCGCCTCATCAACCGCAATCAGCGACACCGGCATACGGTCCAGCCGTCCCAAAAACTTATCGGTAATTAACCGCTCCGGACTCAGGTACAGCATCTTCAGATGCCCCGCCGCCGCCGCATCCAGCCTGCCGTCAATTTCGCGGCTGCGCATGCCCGAAAAAATCGCAGCCGCAGCAATGCTGCGCTTGCGCAGCGCCGACACCTGGTCTTTCATTAGCGCAATCAGCGGGCTAATGACCAGACAAACCCCATCCGTACACAATGCCGGAACCTGATAACACAACGACTTGCCCCCGCCAGTGGGCAAAAGCGCAAGCGTATCCTTTCCGTTGAGAATACCCCGGATAATGTCCTCCTGCAACGGCCTAAAGGCCGGATAGCCCCAGTATCGGGACAGGATTTCAAGGGGGTCATGTTTGACGGCGAGCGACATACGGCCGAAATTAGGCAGGAATTATGGGGGAGCTGACAATCCCAAATGGCCAATTGATTAATTTTGATGCATAACTTAACACGGTTCCAACACAGACGAAACGGTTTATAACTAAAGATATCAAGCGTTTCAGAGTTGTGAGACAAGTTTCTCAACGGAAGTGGAGGTAAATCCAAAACGATTGATTTGGTTTCAGACTCATTGAGAAAGAAGTTCCGTTTGCGAACATAAATTTCTAAATAATATGTACACTTACAAAATTCATTTACATAAAGAAGCCGAAGGCGGTTATACGGTTTCAGTTCCTGCCTTACCTGGTTGTGTTACATACGGCGAAGATGTAGACGACGCAATCGCTATGGCAAAAGAAGCTGTTGAATTGTATATTGAAGAATTGCAGGAAAGAGGCGAATCCATTCCTGACGATAGCAATACTTTGGAATACTCCTTAGTCCTGGAAGCAGTATGAACCTTAGCCCAAAGCATCTCATAAAAATTTTGGAACAGTACGGCTTTATTTTCAAACGCTCCAAAGGTTCGCACCAATTGTTTTTCAACCCCACCACACATAAAACCGTTATCGTACCTGTACACAGTGGTAAGGATTTGAAAAAGGGAACTTTTCTGGCTATCCTTAAACAAGCAGGTATTGATA
>Ga0105044_10013015_pt1 | contig 11308 bp, 12 predicted proteins | sample MAT01_FD_78092 | JGI IMG/M metagenome (GOLD analysis project Ga0105044, IMG submission 78092) | Freshwater microbial communities from Lake Fryxell liftoff mats and glacier meltwater in Antarctica - MAT-01 | ecosystem: Environmental > Aquatic > Freshwater > Ice > Liftoff microbial mat | place... | reverse complement strand
CGGATAACGCAGCTGAACTACCTAATGCAGGCAGAGTGTCCCAAGCATCTGCAATAAAAACTGTTACATGTTGCATTCTATTTGGTTTTTATTTCATTTTTTATTGATTACAACGTTACCACTGCCGATGTGCCAACGTTTAGGAGGCATGAGAGGTAGTGGATTGTTCTCGGTGATTATTTTTTAATGTCAAGTATGTTCCATACTGCCGTTAAACCGTTTTGATCTATTTTTGAATAAATTAGGGCAAAGACAGTTTGGCCTTCTTTAAGGTGGTTTTCAGTGAAAATTTTCTTCTTCTCATCAGGTAATTCAAGAATCACAGGAAAACCATTAGACAAATCAGCAAAAGTAGTTTCATGGAAGTCAAAGTCTATTTCTTCAATTTTGAATAATCCATATCGTACTCTTACATTCTCCTTTGGGTCAAAGGCAATAGGAATATTTAACAAATGTGAAACGGCGTTTTTGACTTTTGCTGCCATTTCTTGTTTGTTCTTTGCATTCAATTCTGACCCTATTTCTGAAATTATATCCGTAAATCCACTTAAAGAAAAGTTGTTCCCTATGCCAAGCATGTTTTTAAGTGTCATCTTCAAATTATTTAAAACAAGAATTGCTTCTTGCTTCAATTGTGTTTCAGACTTTTGCTTGAAGTTTTGATTGTAGTGTAAACAGTCATTCCTTACTTTCCTTATGTCATCAAGTAATTGAAAGGTCGCTTGCGGAAGTAGCCCATCATTTTTTAGATTTTCTAATCTGTTATATTGAGTTTGGCTTTCATATTGAGGTTTCCCAAGTTTAACTGCAAGGTATTTAGTGAAATCTTCCGCTGAAACTCCAATTAGAGCGATACAACTTGTAAAGAAACCTAATTCATATAGTTGTTCTCCTTCTCTAAGTAATCTTATGAAGTCGCTGATTTCAGCTAAGTAGTGGATTTCGTCAATTTCCCATTTCCGAGACACGAATTGTTCGATATTGTCTTCAAGCCATTTGCGAAGTACTACTTTATAAGCTTCCTTGTCCCTTGATTCATAGGCTTGTCTTTCATTTGGGTCTACCAAATTATAATTATATTTGTGAAAGTCTATGTACATCTTTTATATTATTTTATTGTCGAAAATGGTTGGCTTTGAAGGCTGCATGTTCGAGCCAATTATTTTTTTGGCTTAAAAGCTTCATGGTTTCAATATGATTCTTCGTGGCATTTTATCACATCTTCCCGCTTCAAACTACTCATCACTTCATCATATTTTTGTAGTAAATTTCTTGCTGAAAGGAAATCATCAGGGTCTCCAATTAACAAGTCTTTTCCTTCAATATTCCAGCCGTCAGGGCTTCTGTTAGAATTAACTGCTTGTCGAAATCCCCTCTTTTCCATTTTTGCGCTTGGCATTCGGGCAATACTTAAATCTTTTTTCAAGTCAATTATTCTTTTACTGAATCTATCTGAAAAACAGTCTTTTGCTTGACTAATTGTTCTTATTACTTCATACGCTCCCAATGTCCAAAACCACATCAAATCTGATGCTTTTTGAATTGCCCCACCTTGATTTATCACCTCTGCCGAAAACCCGTTATCTAAGTTTTCTATTATTTCATCCAAGGTTGCGAGTAGCAGATTGTTTCTACCTGAAAGGTAAAATGAGAAAGCCATCAATGGCTCCCTATCATACATTTCTTCCTCTGTAGGATTATATAAAACCTCACTGAATCTCTTCTTTTGTGCGTCCATTTACTTTCTGTTTAGTTACTGACAATGAAAGAAGCCATGATTAAAAATGGCTAACGGTTTCTTAAATATTTTGCAATTTCTATTTTTTCATTGGTGTCAATCCAAAAGGAATAAATTTAGACTTATCCGGAAGTTTAGATTTACTGTATATTTCATCAATATCCATTTCCTTGATTTTGTTATTTACAATTTCCCTTAATTTTTCCATTTTTTCATCTATATGCGAAATTACGGCATTCAAAAGAGAGATGTAGTTATCTAAGTTTGAGTCATCATCTTTTAGTCTCAACCCTGCATATTTAACTCCTTCGACTTTTTTGTTAGAAATATCGGGGTTCAAAACCAATACCATAGCTCTTGATTCGAGACCACTATCACCTGCATGAGCTAAGTACCTATTTCTTAGTTCCATTGTTTTATTATGAAAATCTAAATGCTCTGCCTTAACGCCTTGGAAAATGGCATCTTTTTGTAACGATGTTCCACGTCCCTCGCCTGAAGTAAAACATTTCGCATATAAAACAATTGAGGCAAACAATAGAGATGTTTTTACTACTTGAGGTATTTGTTGAATATGGTTTATGGCTTTAAGATATTCGATTGAATCTTTACACTCCGTTAAATCCCTTTTCATCGAAATATATGCAGCTGCTTGTTTTGAAACTGGTTCTTCCAAAATGAAGTATCTGCAAAGCTCGCCAGCTTTTGTTTCGTATAAATTGATGAATAATTTCTTTTCTTCATCAAAGTAGATATATGATTGAATTTGATTTTCCAATTTTTATTTTTAATTACCGAGAACTAAGGTTAACCGTCACCTCCCCCCATATCCTCCCATTGCGTGAAAACCCGCATTGTCACCCCACCACTAGCGTATATCCAACCCAAAACCGCCGGATACACGCAACTCGGTCCACCCAGAAAAAAAACGCAGCTTGCCAAACTACACGTGCTGGCAAGCTGCGCTTGGAAGTTTTTTTGCGGGGAAAACAGATTGTTCATGTAGGGTTTTTAGTTGGCAAATGTAAGCAAGACATTTACATTTCCAAATCATCTAAGCGCTTGTCTAAAACTTTATTTTCTCCCAACTTTTTTGGGTTATGTGCGGGTAGATTTCGGTTGTTTTGCTGCTTCCTCGCCGCAGCATGTGTTTTTTCACATGCTGCACGCGTATTTCACCATTTTCCTTTCGTTTGGATTTTAAAACCAGCCTGGGTGGAACCTTTTCGCGAGGCTCAACATATGCCTTGAAATGGATCGGGAATGGATTGGAACACCTGCCGAGGCGGAAACTTATATTTTGGTATGATATGGGTTGATTTGTGATGCCTGGCATTGTGCTGTACATTTGCAGCAGGTCGGAGACCCTGCTGCGGCGCGGCGCTTAGGCAGAGCAGGAAGGAAGGCCAAGGGGGGATAAAGATGGAGAACGCCGACAAGGCTGAAATAATAGTTCTATAATTGCGTGTCTTTTCGCCAAATCCAGGCCGGTTTGAAAAAAATAATCGTCTTATTACTGTTCCTGAGTACTATTCAGGTAAATGCTCAAGTCAAAGCAGATTTACAGATCCTCTCCACAGCAGACGGCCTGTCGCAGGGTATGGTCTATGACATTCTGCAAAGCCGGGACGGTTTCATCTGGATCGCGACGAATGACGGATTGAATCGCTACGACGGCTCCCGTTTTGAAGTGTTTTCCCCGAATGCATTCAACCCTTTTGCCATTGGCAGCAGTGTAGTCAATGGCATTTTTGAAGACCACCGAGGCTGGATCTGGCTTAGTTTCCCGGACGGCATGGATGTTTTTAACCCTAAAATTGGCCGTTTTTTCCATGTGCGGTTCGACGGCAAACCTATATTCTCGAACTGGTTGCCCTCTTTTACGGAGACAACCGATGGTACTATCTGGTTTGCCGATAACGACCAATTATGGAAAATAGAACTTTCGGAAAATGCTTTAACCAATGCCCTGCAAACCGGCAATGCCGACATTGAACCAACCTGTAGAGCCTTTGCCCTAAAAAGCAGCAATGGAGGATCAGAAGCCCGGTTGAAAGTAGCATCGCTGCTGTACACCAAAAGTGGGAAGTTGTTATTAAATACTAACCAGGGACTCTTACGTTTCGATACTGCCACAGGAATGACTTTTCCTGATTACGACATCCCGAAACAAGTGATGAACCTCGCAGAAAATAAGGCGGGTGAAATTATTGCAACCGCATCCATTCCCGGGCAGGCAAACCGGGGAGCCATTTACTGTATGTGGATATCTGATTCAGGCATTCGTACCCGTACTGAGTCCTACAAAAGCGATTCGGATGCCTTCTTCAACTTTAGTTTTGATGAGGCAGGGTATTGGTGGGTAGAGAGAAATCAAGTTATTCAGAAATGGCGACTATCTACCTTTTTTAGTAATGGGAAACCCGAGTTGGAAATACCTACCAAAGGTTTTTTGCTCAATACGTACTATTCACATTCCACAGAACTGATTTTTGACCGCAGTGGAACCGGCTGGATTGGCACAAATGGTTTTGGTCTTTTAAAAGTAAATGAAAAAATATCCAAATTTAAGACTGCGCTTCCGAACACCTCGCAGCGCATGCTCCGGGAAGCCCCTGACGGGGCATTGTATGCTTTAGAAACTCCCGGTGTACTTTACCGCTCCAAAACCTTTGAACGCGGGGAACGTAGTGCCGAGTTTTTTACTTCACCCAAATTGCTGAATACCCTGGGCAACCTGTGGCTGTGTTTCGACCCTTCCGGAAATGCCTGGGCTTTGCACCGAACCGATTCGCTTCTTTTTCGATTAGATGCGGTCACGAAAGCCCAAAAATCGTTTTCCTGGTCTGCGGAGGGCTTATTATGCGACCGGAATGGAAATTTGCTGGGAGTTACCAAGACCGGTTTGCGCAAATTCGATCCGCGCACGGAAACCCGCACAGACTATCCTTTCGATAAACCCCGGCAAAGAACCACTGAATATTCCTGGTTTTTGTACGAAGATGTGGACGGTGTTATTTGGATTTTCGGCCTGGAAGGGCTGATTAAAGCCATACCGGATCAGTCGGACTATCGCTTTCAATATTTCAGGAACAACCCCTCCGATCCCGCTTCGCTATCGCTCAACACGGTGCTGAGTGTAACCGACGATCCGCTCGAACCCCGGCGCTACCTGTGGGTGGGCACCAAAGGTGGCGGTCTGAACCGGCTCGATAAACAGTCGGGTCAATGCACCCATTTTTACAAAGAGCAGGGCCTGCCCGATAACGTCGTGTATGGTATTCTGTCGGAAAATGCGTCCGCTGCTGCGACATCCGGTTATATCTGGCTGAGTACCAACCGCGGTCTGTGCCGCTTCGATGTCCGCACCGAAAAAACCAAGAACTTTACCGTGGCCGACGGCTTGCCAAATAGCGAATTCAACAGTTCGAGTTATTTGAAAACCAAAGACGGCACCATGATATTCGGGGGGATCAACGGCCTGACGATATTCCACCCCGATAGTCTGCGCTACAACGAACATGTACCGCGTACGGCCATCGTTGGTTTGAAGGTAAACAATCAAAAATATGAACTGACCGACCAGGCCGACATCCGTCTCGCGTACAACCAAAACCTGCTTTTGTTCGATTTTGCGGCCCTGGAATATACTGATCCGGCGCAAAATCAATATCGCTATCAGTTGGTCGGAGTGGACATGGACTGGGTAGAACTCGGCTCCAGAAACAGTGTGCAGTTCGCCAATCTGGCGCCAGGTACCTACACTTTTCGGGTGCTGGGCAGCAATAATGATGGTATCTGGAGCGAACAGCCCGCCGAACTCACGTTTGTGATCCGCCCGCCATGGTGGGCCAGTTGGTGGGCTTTTATGGGCTATTCCCTGCTGGTCGGCGGCGTGCTCTGGCTGCTATACCGTTATCGGTTGCGTGAACGAATGAAACATCAGGAAACGCTGCGACTACGGGAACTGGACGATTTCAAAAGCCGGTTTTTTACCAATATCACCCACGAATTCCGCACACCGCTGACCGTGGTTCTGGGTTTGAGCGAACAATTGTCGAAAGACGAAGCAGACAGCTCCAAAAAGGCTAAAATCGGTCTGATCCAGCGCAGCGGCGAAAACCTGCTGCGGCTGGTTAACCAGATCCTGGATTTGGCAAAACTGGATTCCAATGCCTTGAAAATGAATTATATACAGGGCGATATTCTGACCTTTGTCAAGTACATAGCCGAAAGCCTGCACTCGCTGGCCAACGCGCAAAATCTGTTGCTGCGGGTAGAAAGTGAACAGGTGAAAATCATGATGGACTACGATCCCGAGCGTCTTTTACAGATCGTCCATAACCTGTTGTCGAATGCGATCAAGTTCACGCCTTCGGGTGGCAAAGTGTTGCTGCGGGCCGACGTACATAACCAGTGGCTCCATCTTTCGGTTGTTGATTCCGGGGCGGGCATTCCGGCCGATGAGTTGCCGAATTTGTTTGAACGGTTTTTTCAAGCCCGAAATCAGGAATATGCCAAAGCGGGTGGGACCGGCATCGGTCTTTCCCTGACCCGCGAACTGGTGAAAGTCATGGGCGGCGATATTTCTGTGGAAAGCACCCTTGGCGTGGGCAGTACTTTCCTGGTGAAATTACCGGTGACTAATCAGGCCGCATTTGAGGAAAAAGACACCTGGAATAATGTAGGTGCCTGGAAAATTCCATCTCCATTTACTCCTGAGCCCTTACTACTGCCTGCTGATCTTTCTGTGCCTACGGTGCTGCTCATTGAAGATAATCCCGATGTAGTGGAATATTTGACGGCGTGTTTTCGGGGCGGGCGTGGGGGCGACCGCGAGGGTCGCCCTTACGGGTTGGATTTTGCCTACAACGGCCAGGCCGGTATTGAAAAAGCGCTCGAAACGGTGCCAGACCTCATCGTCAGTGATGTGATGATGCCCATCAAGGATGGATTTGAGGTGCTGGAAACCCTGAAAAACAACGAGTTGACCAGCCATATTCCCATTATTTTACTGACGTCCAAAGCCGATGTACAGAGTCGCCTGGCCGGACTAAGGAGCGGTGCCGACGCTTATTTATCCAAACCCTTTCATCAGGAAGAGTTGTTGGTGACGGTCGCCAATTTGCTTGAAACCCGCCGGAAATTGCAATTAAAATACCAGCAAAACGTGCTGGCTTCCGGGTCTGAGGAAACTATAACGGCCGATCCGGAAAACAGTTTCCTGCAAAAAGTGCGCGCCATCGTAGAAGCCAACTACCAACAGGAAGATTTTGGACTCCCACAACTTTGCCAGAAAATCGGGATAAGCCGCTCCCAGTTGTTCCGAAAAATGAAGGCCCTGACCGATCTGGCGCCTTCTGATCTTATTCGAACCCATCGGCTGAACAAGGCCAGAATATTGCTCGAAACAGGCGTCGCCAACGTGACCGAGGCAGCCTGGCAGGTAGGTTTTAAAGATCCTTCCTATTTTTCAAAAATGTACCAGGAAGAATTTGGGGAGGCACCCAGTGCAACCCGCAAATAACTGATAATCAATTTTTTACAAAACGGGTAGTTTCGTTCTCTGCAACGAAACTACCCGTTTTTTTTGGCTTTCGGCACCGGACTACCGGTTTTTGAAACGCTATTACCCGCTGCCTAGGTTGGTCGCCCGGCACTTTTGCCCCATCAATTTTGCGAACAAACCTGCTTCAACTGCACCACATTCTTCATTCACCATCCATAAAACAATGCCGACTATGAAAAACAATCTTCCTATTGCCGTTTTCTCCGCCCTTGTGCTGCTCATCATCTTAGCCACTACAAACGCCACCTCGGCACAGACCGTGAATACCTGGAAAGGCGGCTATCCCGGCCACGAAACGGACTGGTATTTTTTCAAAAACTGGAGTCTGGGTAGAACGCCAGGTGCTTTTGACCGGGTCATTATTCCCGATGTTTCTACGACCACCCGTCGCTATCCGGTGGTTTCTGCCGGTGAAATTGAAATACAAAGCCTGGAGATTCAAGCGGGTGCCTCGCTCACCCTGTACCCTTCTGCCCGCATCCTGGCAGAAAGTATGCTTTTGGAAGGTATTTGCCAGGGTTGCGAATGGCGGACTTTGCTGGAAGGAACGGACTTACCCGTCACGGCTTCCACGGCACATTGAGCCGGATAACCTGCACCTTTTAGTGGCTAACTCCAACCTGCCTGCGCCGGGCAAGTAATGAGGCGAATACAGAATTGACAACTTCCTGCTGTTGTTGGCGTCCTCGCCAACAACAGCCAAATTTCACCCATCATTTTCAACCTACTATTATGAAAAACATCCTTTTCCTCGCAGCCCTGCTGCTGACTACCTTTTCTCCGGCACTCCGTGCCCAGGACCTGAAATCCGAAATGACCACCCTGGCCAAAGCCTGCCAGGAAGCCACCAATCGCGGCGACGTGGCGACTCTACAAACCATATATGCCGAGCAAGTGGTCATCGTAAACGCCCAAGACAACAGCCAAACCACCTACACCAAAGCGCAATTGCTCGAAGGCGACATCTAGTACCACAGCGAATGGAACGATCAATCCAACATTGTCCTGGAGACGGCAGAAGCCCTGCCGGATGGCCGGGTAAAAATTACGGGTACGGTCTCCGGGGTGCGTACCAACAAGAAGAGCGGCGAAAAAACCAATTATGCTTTTCGGTTTGAAAACCTGATCATCCAGGAAAACGGCCAGTGGAAAGTGTGCCAATTTAAGAACTGGTAGCGATTACGTAAAAAGCGGATATTGAAACTAAAATCTAAAAAATGAAAAACGCAACAAACCCGGTTATTCCTGCCGTTGTTGGCGTCCTCGCCAACAACAGCGGCGGAGTGGGTGGCTACGGAAAAATTATCACTTAAATTGTTGAAAAACAACGAATTAACCCTTGATATACCGCCCTGCCGTGGTGGTTGGCGAGGACGCCAACAACGGCCAAAAGTAGGCTGTTTTTTAAAGTGCTTTTGAAAAAAATCCAATCCTAAATTTTTGAACAGCGTTCACCATGAAAAACAATTTTTTTTTAACCGCCTTATTGTTCGGCGCCGGTACAGTATCGCTTTCCGCACAAACCCCGAGCCATTTCCATTCTAAACCCATGGAACAGTCGGCACTGGCCGACAGCGTAAGCACCCTGACCCAGGCTGCGCTCTTTACGCTTTTGGGGGCCATCGCGTTGGGAGGTGCTATATTTATCTGGTGGGTATGGAAATCCTGCGCCGATTTGAAGCAACCGCAAATAAATGCCCGCAAGTCCTACCTCCACCTCCTGATACTGGTCGCCGGGCTAAGTACTTTCGGCAGCAGTTGCACCGCAGCACAGCGGGCACGGGCCGCTGACATTCGCGCTGCACAGGCAGCGGAAAATCGCACTTACCAGATGAACCAGCATTGCTCACACCCATCCAATTCGCGGTATAACAACCGCTCTCCCTACTATGGCTATTCTAATTGGCAGCATCCATCCTTTTTCAGATGTTGTGGGCAGCGGATGGCTAATATTGGGCAGTAGAAGACAGGCCATACGTCGCTCCAAGCCCAGATCATCAATGTATGGAAAGGTGGTTTCCCGGGCCACGAAACAGACTGGAACTGCCACAAAAACTGGAGCCTCGGCAAAACCCCCGATATTTCCCTGCCGTTGTTGGCGTCTTCGCCAACAACAGCGGCGGAGTGGGTGGCTACGGAAAAATTATCTATTAATCTGTTGAAAAAGAACGAATTAACCCTTGGTATACCGCCCTGCCGTGGTTGTTGGCGAGGACGCCAACCACGGCGAGAAAGGGACTGTTCGGCACCGCGGTGGACTTGCCGATGGGGACCCTGAATATTGGCATCCAGAAAAAATTCCATCGGCGCGGAAGAGGAGTGGCAAAGGGTGAATTAAACCTTTTCATCTCGAATTTGCCAGCACCGACTTCCAAGTAAGACCAACAGATCATCAATACCTTGAGATGTACTCCCCTTTAGAGGTAGGGGGCATAAAAAGCCTAAATAACATGAAAAATCTACTGCTGCTCGCCGCCTTCACGGTCTTCTTCGCCGACACCCTGCCCGGCCAATCGCCTGCCGATGAGTACGCCATGCAAATCTTCGCCCGCGAACTCATGGCCGCCTACAACCGGCAAGACATCACGGCACTACGGGCTATGTACACGCGAGATGTCGTGGGCGACAGCCTCTATCACCGGGATCACATCGCCAAAACGTTTGAAGATGTCTTCACCCGCCAAGAGGTCACGGTGTTTGTGCGGCAGATCGGTGTTACCTGGTCCGATGCGGAGCAGGCCCTGGTGGCCACCGGCACCTACGAAGGTCATGGGGTCAAAATTCCCTATGGCGACTCCCTCAACTGGAAGGTCGCTTACCGCAACACGATGGTGCAGGACAGTGGCCGCTGGAAAATTGCCCGGTCGGTGCGAACGGATGTGGTAAAAGTGGCAGTGCAGCAAAAGACGACTAGCGTGGCCGACTGGAAGTCCGCCCTGACTAATGTCCTGCAAGGAAGTGGTGTACTGACGGTTGAAACAGGAACTGCACAGGATGATCCCAACCTGGCCTACGCCCTCTTGGAATGGCCTTCGATGGAGGTAGCAAAGGCATTTTTTGAAAAGCCGGACTGGTACAAGACCCTACCCAAAGGCCGCGGCGACGCGAAGCCAACGGTAGTTTTTTTGAATAACAAGTAATTTTTTCACCTACAATCTTTTCTGTTCACTATGAAAAATCTCTCTTTTCTGGCGGCACTCTGCGTCGTCACCCTCACCCTTTTGTCCTGCAACCAGGCCACACAGCCGAAGCCCGCTACCGCCGAAGAACTCTCGCAAATGAACCGCGACTTTGCCGCCGCGCTCACTGCCAAAGATGCCGTGGCCGCCGCCAACTGCTACACCGAAGACGCCACGTTGCTGCCGCCCAATGAAGCTCCGGTGAAAGGCCGCGCCAACATCCAGAAGTATTGGGCAGGGGCCATTACTGCCGGCGTTGTCAGTGCGCAGGTGGCCACTACCGCCACCGGCAGCGACGGCAACTTAGGCTACGAAATCGGCCGCTTTGAAATGAAAATCAAGATGCCCGATGGCCAAGTGGTCAGCGACCGGGGCAAGTACACGGAGTTGCTTAGGAAAGGCGAAGACGGCAAATGGAAATCCACGTTGGGTATGTGGAATTCTGACACGCTGGATTTGAAGTAACGACAAGCCCTGGATGTGACAACTTTCCAAAAGTTGTCAAATCTCTCTCTTTCTATATTTGTCGTCCAGCCGCTACCCTAGTGCCGCCCTCCGATCCTTTGTGGCTGGCAGCAATTCGGATCTGCCCTTGCCGACAGCGGCCAGTAAATAAGGCTGCACAGATGGGACAATTTTTGAGAAATTGTCCCATCTCCATCATTAAACATTTTAGTTATTATTATTTTAGTTGTCAAGAACGTGAGCATCTACGCCGCTCCGACGTTTAGGAGGAATGGGCGTAGATGCATTGATGGCGGAATTATACATATTTACAGTGCTATAAACTTCTCTATTCGACCTCCTATCTTGACCCAATAT
>Ga0105044_10013013_pt1 | contig 11308 bp, 6 predicted proteins | sample MAT01_FD_78092 | JGI IMG/M metagenome (GOLD analysis project Ga0105044, IMG submission 78092) | Freshwater microbial communities from Lake Fryxell liftoff mats and glacier meltwater in Antarctica - MAT-01 | ecosystem: Environmental > Aquatic > Freshwater > Ice > Liftoff microbial mat | place... | reverse complement strand
TCTGCGTCTCAGCGACTCTGAGTTGATATTTTGTTTTTGCAACATTCCGGTTTGTATCCGAAATAGCGAAGAGGGTAAAACGCTATTTCAAAAATTGCTTCACAGCATTTGTCTGAACTTCCGTCTTCTCAAATATGAATTCATCTTTAACCGGATTATAAAACTTCTGTAAGATATAATTATTCATTACTCCGTTTTCATCATAGCTCAATAAATATAAAGAACCCGAAACTCTGTCAAGTGTTACTTTTGATGACTTTGAAGCAGTAGGATAAATCTGCTCTTCAAGATAAATCTGTAAATCAACATTTTCATCTTCACCAATAATATCCTGAATTAAAGCTGAGCTGAATACTTCTTCCGGAGTTAATGTAGAATCACCATCCTCTTCATCCGAATTTGATTCAGTATTTTTAACTTCAACTTTCGGCTTTGTACTCGTTTCGTTTTTACATGAATAAAATGTAAATGAAATTATTAAAATAAAAAATATTGCAACTATATTTATTTTATTAAACATTAATTTTTATTTAGTTGAAAATTAGAAAGTACTATTTTATAATTCCCATTTCTTTTCCAATATCACCGAACACTTCCAGGATTTTGTCCAACTGAGCATTCTCATGTGTTGACATAAATGAAGTTCTGAGCATTGCCATTCCGGGCGGTACTCCGGGTGAAATAAATGCATTAACAAAAATTCCTGCATCAAATAATTTTCTCCAGAACATAAACACTAAATCATCTTCACCCAATACTACGGGAACAATCGCTGTCCTGCTGTCAATTACTCTGAATCCTAATTCTTTAAAACCTTTTCTCATTCTGTCAGCATTTGCAATTAAATTTATAATTCTTTCAGGCTCAGCTATAAGTATATCCAATGCTGCATCCGCAGCCGCGACTGATGCCGGAGTCGGTGATGCCGAAAAAATTAAAGCAGGGGAGTGATGTTTTATATAATTTATTACGGCTCTTTCACCTCCGACAAATCCTCCGAGTGATGCAAATGTTTTTGAAAATGTTCCCATGACCATATCTACTTCATTCACTAATCCAAATTCTGATGGTGTGCCTCTTCCGCCTTTTCCGATTACTCCTGTAGAATGTGCATCATCAATTAATATTCTTGCTTTATATTTTTTGCAAAGTTCTACAAGTTTTGGCAATTCTACTATCTCTCCTGTTGTAGAAAAAACACCGTCCGAGGCAACTAACTTTTGTGCATCAACCGGAATATTTTTCAAAACTCTTTCGAGATCTTCCATATCATTGTGCTTGTATCTTTTAAACTCAGCAAATCCGCCTTTCGCCATCATATTAGCAGCAACAATACATGCATGATTATCTTTATCCGAAATTATGTAATCTCCTTTTGAAACCAATGTTGGAATAATTCCCTGCGCAGTCTGGTATCCTGTTGAAAAAAGTAACACTGATTCTTTTCCGAGAAAGTCCGCGAGTTTTTCTTCAAGATTGATGTGAAGGTCTAAAGTTCCTGTGAGATATCTCGAACCGGAACAACCTGTACCATATTTTTTTATAGCTTCAATTGCAGCTTCCCGTACTTTTGGATGTGCTGTCAAGCCAAGATAATTATTCGATCCCGCCATTAATATATCTCTTCCTTCTATTCTTACAACAGGTCCTTCATTCGCTTCTATTGCCCTGAAATATGGATAAACTCCTGCTGCTTTTACTTCGTCCGCTCTTGTAAATTTATAACATTTATCAAATAGATCCATTTATTCTCCTGAATTATTTTTATTATTAATATTTAATTTATTATTTGCTGATGTAGCTTTCTTCAGCATTAGGTTAAAGTTTTGAACGTGAAAATACTAATTATAATTAATAACTTCTATTGCATTAAAAACGAAACCATAAATCAATAAACATTATTGAAAGCATTAATTACAGGAGCTACAGGCTTTGTCGGTAGTCATTTAGTCGATAAATTATTAGAGAAAAATTACGAAGTCTATTGCCTCAAACGTAAAACTTCATCTACAAAATGGCTTGACGGAAAAAATATTAAATATGTAGAAGGGGATCTTTTCTCAAACGAAGCTCTTGAAAATTGTATTAAAGATATGGATTATGTTTTTCATATCGCAGGTGTTGTGAAAGCAAAGACAAAGCAAGGTTTCATACATGGAAATTATGACTCTACGAAAAATTTACTTGAGATTACAGAAAGAGCTAATCCGAATATTAAAAAATTTATTTTCGTTTCATCACTTGCAGCTGTCGGTCCGGCAAGGACAGAAGTTCCTGTAGATGAAAACACTGTTCCCGCTCCCATCACAACCTACGGTGAAACAAAGCTAAAAGCTGAAGAAGCTGTTTACAGTTATAAAGATAAATTTCCGATTTCAATTATTCGTCCGCCTGCTGTTTTCGGTCCGCGTGATTCTGAAATATTAATTTATTTTAAAACTTTTGCAGGTGGTCTTAACAGTGTAATTGGTTTTGATACAAAATATTTGAGTCTGGTTTATGTTGAAGATTTGGCTGACGGAATTATTCTCGCTGCTGAAAAAGAAATTGCAAACAGTCAGAAATATTTTCTTTGTTTTGATAAAGCATACAACTGGAATGAAATCGGTGATTTAACTTCTAAAATTCTCGGTAAGAAAGCATTCAAAATCCGCCTTCCGCATTCAGTGATTTACTCAGTCGGTTATCTTGCCGAATTATTTTCTACATTCTCAAGTAAACCTGCAACTTTAAACATTGAAAAATGTAAAGATATTACTCAGTTGCGCTGGATTTGCTCGAATGAGAAAGCAAAGAAGGAACTGGGTTTCAAACCTAAATTTACCCTGGAAGAAAGTTTTAAAAAAACAATTGACTGGTATAAAGAAATGAAATGGATCTGATCAGATTTTAGATTTTTGATTTACGATTTTGGATTTCATTTCACTATGTTTAGTAGTATCTCAGCTAAATATTCAGTATAATAATAAAAAATAATAATTTTATATCTTGAAAAAATATCTTCATGAAATATTAACGGCTACACTCAATAAATTAAATTTCCCTTTACACAATATTCACTTTGACAAAACTAAAGAAGATAAATTTGGTGATGTCTCTGTTAATGTGGCAATGACTCTTGCAAAAGAATTGAAATTACCTCCGAGAAAAATTGCAGAAGAAATTTTTAATAGTCTAGAATTAAATAATTATGATAAAAACTTAATTTCAAAAGTTGAAATTGCCGGAGCAGGATTTATTAATTTTTTTATTTCTGATAATTATTATAAAAAAATAATTTCAACAATTCTTTCAGAAAACGATTCGTACGGTAAGTCTGACATTAATAAAAACAAAACTGCAAATCTTGAATGGGTAAGTGCAAATCCAACAGGGCTGCTACATGCCGGTCACGGTCGTCAGGTTTGTCTCGGTAAGGCTATTGCAAATTTACTTGAATGGACAGGTTATAAAGTTACCCGTGAATATTATTACAATGATGCGGGAAATCAAATGGCTACAATGGCTAAATCTGTTTATGCAAGATATATGCAAATTTTTGAACCGGACTTTCCTTTCCCGGAAGACGGATATGTTGGTGATTATAATAAAGAAATTGCAAAAAAAATTTATGATGAGAAAAAAGACAGTCTGAAAAATTCTGAAAGCCTGAATTATTTTCAAACTGAAGGTGAAAATTATAATTTTAATTTAATAAAAAAAACTCTTGAAACTCTCGGCGTTCATCACGATAGTTTTTTCAATGAATCATCTTTATACGAAAGCAAAGTAATTCAGAATACAATTGAAGAGTTTAAATTAAAAGGTATGACTTACGAAGAAGATGGCGCAGTCTGGCTGAAGATGAATAAAGATGAAGGATTCCAGAAAGACAAGGTCATTGTAAAGTCAAGCGGAGAGCCGACTTACAGACTTCCTGATATTGCTTATCACGTTGATAAAATTAACAGAGGATATGATTTGATAGTCGATATTTTCGGCTCTGATCACGGTGATACTTATAAAGAAGTTTTGTACGGCATAAAATCTCTGGGTTATGGTGTCGAGAAAATTAAAGTTATCATTCATCAAATGGTCACTTTTAAAATCGGTGATGAATCTTTTAAGATGAGCAAACGAAATGATAAGTCTTATTACTTGGATGATTTGATTAAAGATATCGGTGCAGATGCTACGCAGTTCTTTTTTATAATGCGTAGTGCAAATACTCATCTCGATTTTGATATCGAACTTGCAAAAGATCATTCAGAAAAAAATCCTGTCTACTATCTTCAGTATGCATATGCACGTATTTGTGGTATTTTACGAAACGCAGATGAGCATCTTCCTGAATATAAATCTTGTGACATTTCAAAAATTAATACTGATCTTATAAAGACTGAAGAAGAAATAAAACTTCTGAAAGTTCTTTCACAATTTGGTGAAGAAGTTTTGACTGCAGCACTAAATTATGAACCTCATAAAATTATAACTTATCTGAATGAAGTTGCAGAAAACTTTCATAGATTTTATCACAATAACAGAGTTGTAGACATTGATAACAAAGAACTTTCTACTATCAGATTACTTATTTGTCTTTCAGCTAAGCAGGTTCTGAAAAATGGTTTTGATATAATAGGTATCAATGCTCCTGAGAGAATGTGATTTGTTAATCAGTAATCTTCAATTTCAAATCTCCCGAACTTCCATTAAAATCTGTATAATACATCAGCATTCCTTTCGCAGGATTGACTGTATATTCACCCGGAATCTGTGCATGCATTATGTATGAAAACTCATATTCACCTTTTCCAATGTTTGTAGCAAAAAAAGTAACTCTGTTATCACGAACTTCTTTGTCGGCAAACCACCAACGCCAGTAGTAATAAGGATAGCTCGTGTAATTACTTTCATCTTCAATTGAAAAGCTCCAGTCGTCCTTCACAACTTCAATCCCTGATGGCAATGGATCTTCCAGCATAAAATATTGATTCTCTTCTTTTGAATAAACTTTTATCTTCACAAGAATCTCATCTCCCGATTTTACATTTCCGTCGAAATATTTTTTCCTGTAAGTGATTTTATCTTCCGTATAAGAATTATATTTTTCAAGTTTGAAATATTCACGCTCTACTCTGAAACCTGTTTCTTTTGGCTGAATGTTATCCTGTGATAAATAATAAGTTGTGTTAGCCGAAAAATAAATTTTTCCCTTACCGCTTTTTTCAATCTTGATTTCATTAACACCTGCTTTTAAAATATTATTATCAATTTTAATGAAATTACTTTTCTTATATACATCATCCTTTGTCATATTTTTTTCTGCGGCAATCTGACCGTTTACTAAAACTTTCACAGTGTAATCCGGATCGAGCTCGTTTGAATATTTCAAATAATCTGTGATTGCATAAATCACAAGCGCTGTCTCCTGCGTGTTTCTCCATGCTGTACCGAGCCGCTGTGTCATCAGCCATCTCACAACTTTATCTTTCAAATCATTATTATTATCAATCAAAATTATTGCTTTTAATGCCATTGCAGTTGTCTGAACTTTATCATCCTGCCATCTGTAATGAAATTCTTTTCCTTCCCAATATGCGGCACCTTCACCTGTTTGCTTTACATTTTTATAAAGTAAATTTAAATTTTCCAAAGCTTTTTCATTATTGCCGTTGAGCTTATATGTAATTGCAATTAAACTTCTTGTGTAATCATTTACATCTTTTGCATTAGAATTAGTATTTAGCTTAGCAATATTTTTCTCGAATAATTTATCGTCCTTCTCACCGGCAATTGCTAAACTATAAAACATATACGCTTTTGTAGTTGCATCTATATCTGCAATATTTAATTTTGCTTTTACCGAGCCAATTCCTTTTTTGTAAACACTCTCATTGATTTCGTAACCTGCTTTTTTTGCAAGTGACATTCCATAAATAACATAAGCTGTCATGTAGGGATTTGAATTGTCATTTTCCCACCATCCCCAGCCGCCATCTGAATGCTGGAAACTATACAGACGCTGCAAACCTTTATCAACCATTTTAGGAAGTTCGGTTTTCGTCGCTTCACTTAACGGAATATTCAGATTTGTAAAAGTATTTGCTACAACAACTGTAGGTAAAAATCTGCTCATCGTCTGCTCAACACAGCCATAAGGATAGCCGACAAGCTCGTCAAGTGCTGTCAATACTGTGGATGCAAGTGATGCATCTAAAGTTAATTTCAAATCCGAACTTCTCATATCTGTTTCAAAAGGAATGTTAACTGTTTTTATTTCTGTTTTATTTACTTCCGAAAAATCTGCAACTGTACTCTCAATTACTTTTAATCCTTTTGGCTGCAGCGGAACTTTAATTTCAACTGCATCAGATTCTTCATTCGTCAATGCTTCTGCATAAAGTTTTGCTTCACCTGCAGGCTCAGTAACTTTTATTTTCCAGTCAATTCTCACATCAGTATTAGGTGCAATGTTTATAGTTCGTTCATTACTGTTATCTTCAAGCAAAACATTCTCACCTGTGAATTTTACTTTTGTTTTCTTTTCAGTTGAAAGATAATTATGTATGATAGTTGAAATTGTAACTTCATCTTTCTCCTGCAAAAATCTCGGGGTCTCCATTCTGATTAATAAATCTTTCCTTGTAATAACAGTCGAAGTCATTTGCCCGACCTTTGTATCTTCTGTAATTACTCTCGATGTAATTCTCCATGAAGTAAGATTATCAGGGTACTTTACTGATACAGTTGCATAGCCGTCAGCATCAGTAATTGAATAAGGCGACCAGTATATTGCATCACGAAAATCCGAACGAACGTCTGCTGCTACTAAACTTTTATCTGAAATATCATTTTCGCTGATTATACTTTTTTCAAAAGACTGAAAAACTTCTTTCTTTTTTTCTTCTCGTAGTTTTGGTGCATCTGAATCAGCATTCGTTTCAGCAGTGCTAATCATTCCTGACTGCTCACTTCTTAATTCTCCTTCATTCAAATCTTTGTCATTATACAAAGTAATAGTTTTGACCTGACCTTTGTACAATATTAGTTCTACTAAATCATCCTTTGTAATTCCATTATAATTTGCACTGATAGAATAATTTCCGGCAGGAAGTTTGAATTCAAAATTACCTTCAATATCAGTTACAGCTGCCTGATAATCTTCATCAATAACTATGACAGCGTTTTGAATAGGTGTTTCATTTTTTCTTAAAAGTTTTCCTTTAACAGTTGCCAGATCTTTTTCATTCGTGCTTGCAAGATTAAACTTTTCATAAATTGTAATCAGTCTCGAATTACCGCTGCTGTTGTTATTACTGTTGTATGCCGTTGATACATTTGCATACCTGTTTCCGTAAAAAAACTTTCTTATATCTTTTGTATCATCTTTTTTAATTGAATAAATACTCTCATCTACAACTCCTATTGAAACTTCTGCATTCGAAACAGGATTTCCAAGATTATCTAAAACTTTTACTTTTACTTCTCCTTCTTCTCTTGGTTTATAAATTAATTTAGACGGATCTATCTGAACTGTTAAAAACTTTTCTTCAGGAATTACCAGTACATTTTTATTCGAAGAAACAAAATTTCCGTTAAAAATATAATTCACTTCAATCGAAAAATTTGACATATATTTATCTGTAATAGGAATGTCAATTATTTTAGATGTTCCTGTAAACTTCTCAACTTTATATGAAATTATATTATCAGTATTCGTTGTTATCAAAACATTAACATCAGGAATCGTCAGCAATATCAGAGCTTTGCAAACTTCTCCTTGTTTGTAACTATCCTTATCAGGAATTATCTGAACTCCTCCCGATTGATTGTAATACCAGTTCATATCACCTTTGGAAACATAAAAGTATGTACTTGTTGTAATCTGATTTGCTCTGTCATCTTTTGCTTTTATCTCGATTGTATATGCACCTTCAATATCTCCGTCACCGATATTAAATGAAACAATTCCTTTCCCGTCACTTAATGTTTTTCCCGAAAGAGTCTTTACAAAATCTTTCTTCTCTTTATAATCATAACTAGTCCATGTGGTTTTATAAATTGTAGCTTCAAACAGAGTCTGAACAGGCTTATCTGCAAAATCATTTGCATTAACTTCTATACTCACATTATCATTTGGTTTGTATAAATATTTATCTGTCTTTGCATTTAAATAAAATCCACCTCGTGTAACAAAAGCAGTTGTAGTTCCGGAAATCTCGCGTCTCGATTTATCAACGACCTTTGCCTGTATAATATATTTATAATCAGAGTTCAGATAATAAGGTCTGTACCAACCATTATAATTATTATTTTCTTTGAATTCTTCTTTAATCAAATAATCTATATCTAATTTTCCATCACTGTTTAATTTACCTGTACCAGAATAAATAAATTCAGAACCATTAAACATTTGATTTTCTGTTTCAGCATATTCTTCGTACCACCATGCATATTCTGAGAATGTCCACCAGGGCTTATAATATCTGACTTTGTAAATGTTATATTCTACATCTGCATCTGCAACAGCACTTCCAAAAAAATATTTTGCATTTATTTCTGCTTTTAAATTATCACCGTTGTAGTATTGTTCCTTATCAGTTTTGACAGTAACAAAATATTCCGGTTTCTTATATTGCTCAACTGAAAAGTTCGCTGAATAAGAATTATTCTCATCTATATTTGCAAAAATAGTATAGTCTCCTAAAGGTGCTTCTTCTTCTATTTTAAAACTTCCGTTAAAACTTCCGTTATCATTTGTTTTCAAAATTGTTTTGTAAACTTCAGCACCCTTGGAATCATTAATTAATAAAGTTACATCTTTATTTTTCAAAGGTTCGAGTTTGGAAAAATTATTACTTCTAATAGTTCCTTTAAAATTCACTTCTGAATTTGTCCTGTAAACCGGCTGCTCAGTGTAAATGTATGTATAATATTTATTTCCTGAATATCCGAAATATAAATATGAATCTGACACAACAATATCATCATTATACTTTCCGATTATAATCGGAATCATGTCTTCATCTTTTGAAGTTTTTAATTCATTATTTATTATTTGATAAAATACACCATCAGTAGTTTTACCGTTCCCGATTTTATTTGCTCCAAGGAAAAAACTCAGGTCAACATTAGAAACCGGATTTCCGGATTTACGGTCAACGACATAAGCAAGCATTGAGTTATTGCCTGCTTTGGAAACTATTCCTAAATCAGAAACAATAAATCCGCAGTAAGCAACTTTATTTCCGGAAGTAACTTTTATAAGATAGGCACCTTTAGAATTTATATTAAGAGGGAAAGTTTCATTTATATTATAATAGTCGTAATCATTCTTTTGTTTAATATATTTTTTGAAAGAATAAACTTCGTCAGTAAGATAGGTCAGATTCATACTGTCTTTGCTTAATACTTCAAGACTGTAACGTGATGTTTGTTTGGAATAAAAAGTATTTATGTCTTTTATCTTTCTCACTTCAAAATTGAACTGAACACTTTCTTTTTTATTCTTTTTATCTTTATCGTTTCTGTATTCATAAGAATATAAAGTTAAATTAATTTTATCTCCCGGAAAGTAAAGATTATTTGTCGAGATGGAAAAATTAATATTTTTACTTTGTGATTCTGCTTTATGCGAATTGAAAAAAACAAAGTTGACCGCGGTGATAAATAAAATAAAAGTTTTTAAAATCCTGCTTTTCATATCAGTAAAATAAATTTATAATAAAAATGTTTTTAAATTTTAATAATAGTAATAAATACTTAGATTGAATTAAATAATTGCGAAGTTGGAAATTAAATCCTTCAAATATACGAAAGTTCCAAATTATTTATAAAAAATATTTTAAAAAATATTAAATGCTTGACAATATTATAAAACCGCCTTTCCTTGGATTCGAACCTGAAGCTATAAAATTCCTGAAATCACTTTCAAACCCGAAGAATAATAACAAAGCCTGGTTTGATATTCACAGAGATGAATATGAAACATTTTTAAAAAGTCCGATGCGTGAATTAATTGATAATCTGGCAGATGAAATTTACAAAATTGATTCCGACATAGTAGTCAATTATAAATCAATTTTCAGAATTAACCGCGATATTAGATTTTCTAAAAACAAAGCTCCGTATAAATCACTGTACTCTGCAGCATTTGCCTTTGGCAGAGTTAAGTCAGCTGAGATTCCGCAATTTTATTTTCACTTTGATAAGAATGAATTTATATTTGCTTCGGGTCAATACAGTTCTGACATTGATTATCTGAGAAAAATCCGGAAAGCAATTTATTCAGATTTCAAAACTTATAAATCAATTATTAAAAATAAATTATTCGAAAAGAATTACGGGGATGTTCAGGGTGAGTCTCTGACCAAACTTCCCAAAGGATATGAAAATTTAAATTTGGGAAAAGAAGATTCCTTGATGATTAAAACTTTAATGATGAAACAATTTTATGTTTCTAAAACTTATGACAATAAAATTATACTGTCTGAAGATTTGGTTGAAGTTATTCTGGAAAATATAAATCTTACTTATGATTTTACAAAATATTTATACAAAGCATCTGTTTAATAATAATTAAAATTAAATTATACTTATGAAAAACATTAAACTTAACGGAATTAGTATTACAGATTATGAAGGGCATGGAAGTCCTTTAATTTTTATTCATGCATATCCGCTGTGCAACAGGATGTGGGATGAGCAGGTAAATTATTTCAAAGATAAATACAGAGTAGTAACTTACGATATCAGAGGACTTGGATACAGTAATGATTTTAGTAATGCAGAGGATTATCTGTTCACTATGGAAGAATTAGTTAATGATTTGTTTAACATTATAGATGAATTAAAGCTTGGCAAAGTCAATGCCTGCGGGTTATCAATCGGAGGCTACATTCTTCTGCGTGCACTTGTAAGAGAGCAAAGCAGATTTTCTTCTGTAATTCTTGCTGATACAAAATCTGAAAATGATGATAATATAGGTTTGCTAAGCCGGTCACAATTTATTATTAATTTAAAAGATCTAAAAAACGATAAAAAAGAAACGGCTATTAACGAGTTAATAAAAAATTTAATCAGCGAAGAAGGTTATAAGAACGAAAAGTTAAGAACTTTTATTGAAATGATTATTGGCTGGATGGATGCAAAAGGAATGGCTGCAGTTATGATAGCAATTGCAACAAGAACAAATACTTTTTATGAATTAAAAAATATAGAGACAAATACTCTTATGATAGTAGGAAAAGAGGATAAGATAACTCCACCAGTTAAATCATTCTTTATGCGTGAGAATATTAAGAATTCGATTATGAAAATCATTCCCGGA
>Ga0105044_10013012_pt1 | contig 11309 bp, 9 predicted proteins | sample MAT01_FD_78092 | JGI IMG/M metagenome (GOLD analysis project Ga0105044, IMG submission 78092) | Freshwater microbial communities from Lake Fryxell liftoff mats and glacier meltwater in Antarctica - MAT-01 | ecosystem: Environmental > Aquatic > Freshwater > Ice > Liftoff microbial mat | place... | reverse complement strand
TCGAGGCGTAAGCCCGACGTGGATTCGCGTACTCCCAAGTTCGGGCGCTACCACGTCGGGCTTACGCCTCGACGCTCGCCTGGCCGCTGCCTGGGTAAATTTGTTCCTGCCGCTCGCCTAACGCGATCAATAGAGACCGCCTCTTCCGAAACGCAAAAAATTTCATGCTGCCAAAACGTCTCGCCTGGGTCTATGGTCTTTCAACACTTCGCACGCAGGCTCCTCATCGGATTATCCTTAATCCGCCTCACGTTACAAGCAAATTTCGAAGTGTTTTGCAAACGTGGTCACCCGCGGGACGCATGCAACACCGTGGCGACGAGATTCCGATCTCGTCGTGAAGCCGCTCAAAAGTCGGAACCGGCGAGCCGAGCGACGTAAGTCGCCGGGTTCAGAAGTGCGAAGCTGTAGCGTGAACCATCTCAGTGCCGTGTGAAATTGGTCGGCCGCTCAAGAGAGGTTGAATAAACATAGCGACATACGTCGTTAGATCAGACGTGGCCGCTCTTGCTATTTTTATTCAATTTGTTGAGGGAATAAGACGGTTCGGCGGCTCCTATACACTCTGGATGATACGGTCATACTCGGCATGCGAGCCCATCCAGAACCACACTGGACCTTCGTCGCCATCCACTGCCAACGCCCGGTAGCCTCTTCCAACACGCACCGACCACAGTCGGCCCACGCGCTTGAAATGCAGCGATGGATGCCGAGGATCAGCCCGGAGTAAATTGTATTTGGCGTCTGCCAGTCGTTGCACGGCTTCCGGCAATCGACCGTAACAGTCCCAGAAGTCGGCGGTCGTGTGATGGTTCATAGCGGCCGCGTTCGCCCCGCCCGGTGCTCGGCCAAGGCGCGGTCGGCCAGACCGTTCAAGTGGCCGGCGCGTTCGTCTCGTTCAATCTGGGCGTCCCACTCATTTTCGGCCCGCTCGTTCAGCCAGGTCCGGACCTGTGCTACTTGGTCGGGAGGCAGTTCGGCAATGGCGGAGGTAATCGCCTCGACAGTACTCATGAGGGCTCCTTCGCAACGGTGATAACCCACAATGAATTTTAGCTATGTGCTTTCGACTCGGGACTCGCAGGTTACTCTCACGATTATCGCCGACGAACTTTTTCCCGCAAGCGCGATTTGCCGTTTTTCAGTTTTTCAATGGGGAGTGCGGAGATGTAGTTCCGCTTTCTTTTGTTTCTCCGTCTTCGGTTTTTAATTTGGAGTGCGGTGGCTCGACACCGCTTTCTTTCTTTTCAAGACTCACAAAGAAAGAAAGCGGTGTCGAGCCACCACTCCACAGAAAAAAATCAGGAACAACAGAAAGCGTCGTTACATCGACGCAGTCCAAATCGAAAAACAAAAGCACGCTGAGTGAGAGGGCCTCGCTAAGCTGCTCGTCAAATTAGGGCGAGCGGTGCTCCGTAAGGAGCCCGATGCGGACCGGGGCACGGTTGCAAGAACTATCCCGGCGATGAGTGAATTGGTGTGCTCGCTCAGAAGAGGTTGAATAAACATAGCGATATGCGTCGTTAGATCAGACGTACGCACCCATGCCATTTTTGTTTAAGTGGGCGGGAAGTCGTGAAGCGGTTCGGCGTCTGGCTTGTCCCGGTAGTTGTCCCGCTCGAAATCCTCTGCTGGATCCGGCTGTCCGCTGCTGTAGGCTGCTGCTCCCAGCCCGGCCCCGACGCCCGACCCCACGAGCCCCCCGAGGATCGAGCCGATGAGCCAGAATGACTCCAGTTCGTATCTCCGGTCCCAGAACTCACCCGGCCCCGCCGCGGCGGCCACTTCGGCGATGCCGATCCCGGACATGGCCCCCAGGCCGCCAATCAGGGCTCCCCGGGCCCCGCACCGTGTGACGGGGCGGGTCAATCGCCCGACTCGCCAGCCGGCGGGTACCGCCGCAGCGGCCACCCACGCGGCCGCGGCCAACCCGACCGCGACCGCCAAGTAGGTAGCTACCTCCCAGTCCTCTATTGCGATTGCCAGCGGCTCGCGCTGCCCAGCAGCCGCTGCCGCGCGAACGCGGTCAGCGCACTGGATGCTCACGTCGCCAATGACGACCAGGCACCCGATCAGGACTGCCAGAGCGACTCGCACCGCACCTCCCAAGCTGCCGAACCATTGTTTCGCTAACCACGTTTCAATGATACCCAAAGGCTCTTCGCTCTCCAGCCAAGATGACTCAATGGTCTTATGTTTCCTTTGGAGTGCGGAAATGTAGTTCCGTTTTTTGTTTTTGGAATGTAGGCGAGAGACTGCTGGTTCTGCCGCTTCTTCTCCAAAAACCAAGAAACAAAAGAAAGCGGCCCTACATGGCCGCACTCCAAATCAAAAACAAAACCGGAAAATCCTCTCAAAGTGCTCTTACGTTTCAACCCCCTCCGCAATACAGGTCATGGGGGCAATTGTGCCCGAGGATGGTCACTCCATCTTCGTGCAGCAAAATGCAACAGAATGCAACACAAGAAAAAGATACTTTCCGCTGCCCAGAGTCATTGGCACGGAGTTTCAATGCTGCGAGGTTTCCTTGCGAGTAAGTCCCGTTCCAAATGGCGCACGTGTCACAAAATGACACGGATTGCCACACACAAAAAGGAAGTTATGCCCAGGTGGCAGAGAATGTCAGGTTTTGTCATGCTGAAAAAAAATCGTTTTTAGGTGTTGGCGGCCGGTTCGCCTAATCGCCCACAGATTTCCCCGTTTGCCCTCTTCCCAAAGTCCGCCTTGGCGCGGCGGGCTTTTCCGGGTATTCGCCCACAACAACACGTTCGCGTGTACTCAGAGGATTGGCCATGCGCAGCCCCATATTGATCGCGGAAACCCCGTTCGCCAACGGCCATGGGCCTCGCTTCCTTGCTCCGCCGAGCCGCGAGGTCGATGCCGACGTCGCTTCGTATTACATCGGCCGCGTCCGCGAGGTGGAGCAAGATGTCGAAGAGGTCGAGGGGGACGATTACCTCGCTGTTCGCCTTCCCTTGCAAAACGAGACGAACGGCGTCACAGCCCCGGAAATTCTCGTGTTGGCCGGCATTGACGTCGATCGCATGTCGTCCCAGGAACGCGACGATGTGCTCGAACAACTCCGCGAACGCCTGGAAGTGCTGAACGACGCGGTCGCCGCCGTCGATTGGTCGATTCAAGGCTATGCGCCTGTCGTTGAAATTCCCGAGCTTGAAGAATGGCACGAACCCAGCTGGGATGCCTTACCCCGCAGTGGGCCTTGGGCCGACCCAGAGGCAACGGAGGCCGAGCCTGAAGCGCAAAGCGAAAGCAATTCCGTCCCTGAAATACCGGCTTTCGAGCCAGTAGCGACAGACGAGGCTGACTCCATCGCGGGACTGACGGAGGAGCCTGAAGCGCAAAGAGAAGAAGATTCGACGATGGCCGAGCCAGAAGCGCGAAGCGAAACCGAAGAGGTGCCAAGCGAACGAGAGGTCAACGCATTCGAAGAGGGTTCTGTACTCTGCGATTATCCAGTGGCACAGAAAGCGAGTCTGCCATCGGCGGACTCGTCGAGCGAGGAAACGCCTTCGCTTGCCATTTCAGAATCCGCAGATGAAACGCCTTCGCTTGGCGCATCAGGCCCGATCTCGCCCGAAGAGCCAATTCCCGTCGAGCTTCACGAATCACGCGTCGTTTTCGAGATGCCGCTGCCGCCAGCCTCCCACGAGCCGGTGCATGTCAGCGGTCCTGTCACGGTCATTGTGCAGGTCATGGCGGATCCCAAGGCGATGGAACCGACTTTGCCCGATCCGATTCCCGACGTGATCGTCGCGGCTAAAGAGCCCCTGGCACCGCCCACTCCGTTGCCACTCACGACACCTACCGCATTGCTCGGTGTCATCGATCCCGTTCAGGTCTCGGCCTCCGTCGATCGGAGTTCCGCTCTTGCCGAGTTGCCGAAACCGGCCGAGCCGACCGCGGGGCGACGTCGCGGATTGCGTTGGTACGTCTGGTTCCCGTGGACGGCCGTCGTGGTGTTGCTCGGCGCGAAATATCTGTACCTCACTCAGGTCGATCGCACCTGGAATCAAAGCATAACCGAAACGAGCTACGTGGCCGGCACGACCAAGGTCGTTGAAGTTCCTGTCGACCGCGTCGTTGAGAAGATTGTCGAAAAACCGGTCGATCGCGTGGTTGAGAAGATTGTCGAGAAGATTGTCGAGAAACCAGTCGATCGGATCGTGGAGAAGATCGTCGAGAAGCAGGTTCCGGTCGCTGTGGCCGAAACGACCAAGCCGGATCAGTGGGCCAAGTTTGAAGTCGAGTACAAGGCCCGCGTCGGTCGTGGCGAACTGGTTGCTACCGCCGACTTGCTAACAACCTGGCAGAAACACTTGCCCGCATGGGGAATGGAAGCACCGCCTGGACTGGCCGGCTTGCGAACCGATTTCACCTCGTTGGCAAGCAAACGGCTCGAAGAGTGGTCGGCCAGCCGAGTCAAGGAACGCCGTTTTGCGGACGCCTACGCTGGGCTCCAGGGGTTCGCGGCATCGGAACCGGTCAAAGGATTAGTCGGCGCAAACATCGCGGTCGAAATGGCCGCCCGGTCACGCGGAGAAGTTCGTCTCGCGGAGGACGAGTATCACTATTCGCAGATTCGCACGCTGGCTTCTGCCGACCCGGTTCCCGACGACCGCCTGAAGCAACACATCAACGCGTATTTATCTCTTGTGGAACCGGCTGGCCGCATGTTGGCCGAGGTTCAGCAACTGGTCGACTATCGTGCCTGGGTGAAAGACGGTCAGCCGGCCAAGGCACTGGTGAAAATCGAATGGGGCCCGCGAACACAATCACGGGAGTATCAACTCGAAATCGGTCTGGGCACCGGCAAGGATGGCCAGCCGATCAAGAGTTACACTCGAACGACGTTCGCCTCGACCGGCCGCGTGTGGAGCGAGACTTTTCCGCTCACGGGAATTGCCGGCACCTCAGGTCGGGTTCCCTATCGCGTGAAAACAATTCGACCAACCTCGCCCGTTGAAGAACTGGCTGAATCGTTGCGGCAACGCACCGAGTTGTTCATGGTCGATCCGATCGGGCCATTGACTGTGGCCGACGAAACGGAGAGCGGCACCAAGGTCAGCGTGGATTGGCAAGGCGTTCTCTCGCGGCCGAACCTACCTGCATGGGGCGAAGTGAAATCACCGGTGGTTCCGGTTTCGGTGAAGTGATTTGGACTCAGGCGAGCGTCGAGGCGTAAGCCCGACGTGTCAGGCCCACCACGTCGGGCTTACGCCTCGACGCTCGCCAAACACAGCAGGTTTTCCATGAACAAACTCACTCAATCTCTCGTGATCTTCACCTGCATGGTACTCGTGGCAAGCGGTGCCGGGGCTGCATGGATATTCCGCGATCGATTGAGCCCGGCACCGAAGCCTGGCGATCCGCGCACCGAATACAGCGCCTTTGTGGAGTGTCTCGGCGGCGACGAGCTGGCAGTCCGCGACGAGTTGAATGAACTCATCTGCACGGCCACCGCCGCGATGGATCCCGCCGACAAGACCAAAGCCCACGCTCTAACGCTGAATTGCCTCGACGTTCGCGTGCTATTGGAGATTGGCCATGTGCGAACATTCCTTGCCGCTCACGGCGAGGGCATGGCCTATCACTTTGTAAACGAGGAACATCGCAGCCGATTGAAACAGCTTGCGGGAGATCGCCCCTCTCCACAAAAAGTGCTGGCCGTTCGCCAATCGCTCGCCACGCTGGGAAATGAATTTGCCTCGTTACGTCAACCGCCGGAATTCAAGCTGAAGGTCGAAGGAGCATCGCCGCCTTCGATGCCGTTCATGGCCATCCTGCGCGACAGCCATCTGTTCATGCCGGGCCAGCAACCGGTGCAACGAGACAAAGCGCGCATCCCATCGTTCTCGAGTGCCGATGGCGAGTTGCTCGTTCAACTCGAACAGTTTTTCAACAGCCAATTGCTTGCGAAAGCACTGCCAGCCACAAGGTATCCGAAGCTGTATCGCAACGGCCGGATGCTGGCGCTGCCCGCAAATCTCGTGGACTACAAGAACGAGATCGGCGAAGCAGTCCTGGATGAAAAACGGCTGCTCTTGCCAGGAGAGGCACCCGACCCCGAAGGTGTGGAAGCCGTCAACGAGGTGTACACAAAGCTGGAACGCTTCTTCTCGGCAATCGTCTCGTTCGGTTTGTAGGGTGGGCGCAGGCTTTGCGGAGCCCACCAATCGCTCGTGGTGGGTTCCGCAAAGCCTCCACCCACCCTACACAAGTTTGACCAGCTCGCAACAATGACAGGGAGTTAACCTCTCGCTCCGAATCGAGACCCACATGCGACGCTTGCTGCTTGCTGCTCTTCTGGTTCTCCCAAGCATGGCCAAGTCGGCCGACGTAACAACTTATTTGCCGGCCGACACCGATGTGGTCGTGACCATCCAGGTTCGCCAGATTGCCGAGTCCGAGCTTGGCAAAAAGGTCGGCGTGGACCTCATCAAGGAATTGCTCGGTTTCAGCAAGCAAGCCACGGCTGCCGTCGAAGCGACGGGGCTCGATCCGCTCAAGGACTTCGAACTTGTGACTGTCGGCATGGATCTCGACAAACTCGATAATCCCAAGCCTTTTGCTCTGCTCGAAGGGAAATGGGACATGAAGAAAGTGGAAGCAGCCATCGAGGCCTACGCCAAGGCGAACCCGACCAAGCTGGCGACCATCAAGGTGGGCGAGAAGGCAGCCTACAAGCTTCCAGGAAGTAAGCCCCAAGACATGATGTTTGGCGCGCTTCTCGACGACAGCAAGCTAGTGATCGCTGCCACCGAGGCGGATGTGACGGCGGCATTCGAGGCGGCGGAAGGCAAACGCAAGCCGGCCATCAGCAAGGAAATGGCGAACTTGCTGGCGACAGCCAAATCGACTGCGCCAATTTTTGGTCGGGCGTGGGTGAAGGGGAAACTGAAAGATTTGAAGCTGCCCAACGAGAAACTGCAGGCCCAGATTGCGAATGTCGATTGGGCAACAGCCGCCATCACCGTGACGAAAGATGTGTCGCTGTTAATGACCATCAACACGCCCGACGAGAAGACGGCTCAAGTGGTCAGCGATCTGCTCGGTGCCGCGATTGGTGTGGTTCGTCTTCAACTCCTGGCGATCATAGAAGATCAACCTGAATTGAAACCCCTCAACGAATTGCTGCGAGGCACGCGTACAGCCCCGAACGGCAAGACTGTCCTCGCGGCCGGATCGGTCAAGGGGGAATCGATTGAGAAGGCGTTGAAGTTGCTGAAGACGCCAATGGAGAGGCCGAAGCGCTAGCGAGGAGTTGAAATTCTTACGCTACTACACTCGCTGGTTTCCGTTTCAACCAGTAATGCACCGGCGGCCAGACTAACAGCGGTATTAACGCACTAATCAATAATCCGGCGATTGGTCTGTCACGCAGTTCTTCGCCCAGGAATGCAAAGGTAAAGCCCATCGGGAAGCTGCCGCAGCACAGGGCGATGAAGAGCGGCCAAAAGCGCATTCGGGACATGCCGGCCAGACAACAGAGGGCCTCCGGCAATAAAGGCATCCAGCGTGTGAGGGCGATTGCCCAGAGCCCGTGCTTGGCGAAAAAATTTTGCAAGCGGCCCAGATTAGCCTCTCCCACGACGAAACGCACGAAGCGGTCCCCAAGCAATCGACAGCCCCCATAGGCAACCAACCCGGCCATGAGCGTGCCGAACCCACCAATGAGCCCGCCGAGCCACGGGCCATACAGCATCCCCAGAAGAGTAATGACAGCAGGAGCCGGCACGGGCAGGATCAAGTCGCCGACGATCAGAAGAATGCCGATCAACCAAGCCCAGTCGCCGTAGCTTTGCAATCGCTCGAGTCCTTCCGGCCCTTCGAATTGCTCGTCGATGGCGGAGCCGACAAAGATGGTCGAAACCAGCATGAGAACGGCAATAACGAAAACGATTGCATAGATTCGCCAACGCATGAGGCGTCCTTTCTGAGGGTTGCTTGTTTAGTGTAGAGCGTCCGAAAGGAATGATCGATCAGAGCCGCGCCCGTAGCGCAGCGGAGTAAGCGGCACGGTAGGTGATCCGCTTACTCCGCTGCGTGCGTGGCTCGGAATGGTTTTTGACGCACAAAGTTTGTCAATGTCCCCCCTTTCAGTTGACCTTGCCCCAATTCGCGGGACTGGCTATGGCCCCATTACGTGCATTGTTGTTCGCGTTGGAGGTCAGTTTCCATGCGTTTGCTTTCTCGTCTCGTCCCCACGATCGGGGCTGCCGGTCTGCTCGGCATCGGCTTTATCCTGGGACACGCTCACTCCGATCCGTTGGCCGCCCAGCCGTCGGGGAAGGTTGTGGGCGTGGTGCCCGCCAGCGGCACTACGGCTGCCCCGGTTGCGACGGTTGCCGGGGACAAAAGAGTGATTGCCTATATTTACGGCAACATCCCAATCACGCGTGAAGAATTCGGCGAACACTTGATCCAGCAGTTTGGCCGGGATCGGGTGCGGCTGTACGTGAACCGCAAGGTGATCGAAACCGCCGGTGCCAAGCGGGGAATCGTGATCACGAACCAGGAAATAGACGCGATCATCAATGAGGACTGTAAGAGGCTCAGCTTCGACCGGTCGCAGTTCATCAACAGGGTCGTGAAGGAAAAATATGGCAAGACGCTGTACGAATGGCGTGAAGATGTGATCAAGCCACGTTTGATTCTCCAGGCCATGTGCAAGGACCAACTCAAGGTGGACGATGTCGAATTAAGGAAGGTGTATGAGAACCTGTATGGCGAAAAGATTCAGTGTCAGATCATCATGTGGCCGAAGGGAGACGAGACTATTGCCCTGCGCACGTATCCGAAGATTCACAACGACCCGGTGGCCTTTGACGAAGCCGCTCGAGAACAGGTACACGGCGACCTGAAAGCCCGGCTCGGCAAGGTCGATCCGATTGGCCGCCACTCCGGTCCGGGGACAGCCAGGATCGAGCAGATTGCGTTCTCGATGAAGGACGGGCAGGTCAGCGAGGTGATCGACACAGGCGGTGGATCCATCGTGGTTAAACGAATCCACAGCATCCCAGCGAATACCACGATTTCGTTCGAGGCCGTCAAGCCTGCGTTGATCAAGGAACTCACCGATCGCCAAACGGAACTGGTGATCCCCTTGATGTTTAATAAGCTCAACGACGAAGCAAAGCCGTTGTTCGTGCTCAGCCCGGCCGAAATCAAATCGCAGGAGATGGACGAGCAGTCCAAGAAATTGCTGGGCGCAGATTCGAGCAAGTACGAAAAGAAGTAGCGCCGAATGTACTGGGGGGTCCGGTCCGGCCCCCTACTCCTCACTCCTCACTCCTCACTTTCTTCGCGACGACCCGTGCCACCACGCCTCGATGCGTTCCCAGGATGGCCCGGCGGGATCGACACCTGTCGCCTTCAATATTCGTTCCACCGCCCGCCAGCGCACCGGCTTTCCGGCATCGATCCTTTGCAGATCACGCGTCAGCACCGGATAGCTCACGCCGAGTTTGGGGCTGATCGCCCGGGCACTTGAAGCCACTTCGGCAATCAACAAACGCACTTCAACACCCAGCGGGGCCAGACCGAGTTCTTCGAGCCGATTGCGATACCGCCCCTGCCAATCCTGCCGAAGGGCCGTGAAATCTTTCACCTCGCACGCCTTGCCGATTCGTTCGACAATCGGCCACGGTGGAATATCCGTGCCAGCCACCATGGCCTTCACCCGGCCGGGCCAAATTCCATTCACGCCTTTCTTCTTCAAGAATCGCGTGAAAGGAACCAGGCCCCCTTCTCGTTCGACGAGCAAGCTCACCATTTCTGAAATGGAAGTGGGAGCGTGCCAGCCTTCACGACGAGTGACTTCTGCTCGTCGCCCTTCGAGGAGAGCGGCCAGCCGAGCTTCGCCGGCATTCACCAGTGCCGCAAGAACTCGAGCCTGAGCCGGTTCGGAAAGCCGGGTCACGCCCCGTTCGATCCGTTGAAACTCAAGGGAGGAATAACCGAGGATCGGCTCCATCTCCGTGAGTTCGAAACCGTAGGCCTCGCGTTGCAAACGCAGTTCCACCCACGTCTCTGGCCGATGCCGTTGCAGGAATCGGGCTCGGCGTTCCGACCAGCGTCGTACCAGATCGACGCGTTCTTCCACTGTGTCCGTCAAGATGGCTGCGATCCCGGCCGGATAGGCGTTCGCGGAGTAGGCCCCGCACTCTTCGATCTGCTTGACGGACTGCGCCGGTTTTTTCCCGCCGATGCCAAAGAGATCGGCCAATTCGCGACGGCTGATGCCGCGTGCCTTGCGAAGCTGAAGCAAGCGCGGGCCGAAATCGTCGTTCGGCTGATCCACGGGAGGGCGATTGCCAAGCGACCAGTTGCGCTTCAGAGCATTCAGTTCGACATCATCCTTGCAAATCTTTTTGGCGGCCGAGGCAACGTGCTCCCATCGGGGAAGATCTAGATAACGCAATTGTCGCAGGGCTGCCGTGCCGACGCCGAGCCGTGGAAGATCTTTTTCCGATAACCCTGCCCGATGACACATCGCCCAGAAGTCCGCCAACGGTTCGGGATATCCCCGGTCGAGCAATCGAAGCCTCTCGGCTTCCAGCCACAGCGGTTCCACATTGGACGAATCTTCACCCACGGCCCTGCACAGTTGATGCAGTAATGGCAACGGCAACGGAAATCGCCCACGCCGATATTCCCACAATGTGGACGGACTGATTTTCACTCGCCGTGCCAGCTCGCGGGCTGAGCCTGCTTGTACTTCCAGCCAGGCGATCAATTCCGTGAGCGTGCCGCGTGGCCCGGCATACATTTGCCGGACTTCATCGAGAACTGCCGAGTCGAGCTTGCAACGCCGATAGTAACTCATCAATCGTTGCAGGAGTTTTCGCGTTGGTGAGTGGATGCCGAGTTCCAAATCGCGGAGAGTACCACGGCTGATGCCCGAGCGGCGTGAGAATTCAAGCCGTGTGAGACCGAGGCTCTTGGCCCGAATGGTGACGAGCAAACGGGCCAATGGGGGTGCGGTTTGCGCGCGGCGGAGCGAGTGCTCGCGCAGATTCGCATCGCGCAAGGCGTGACCCGTCAATCGTTTGGCCGGGCGCGTGTTGGCCAGCGGCATACGCCCTCGCGGGAAAGTCCATTCGGCTAAAGGGGAACGTTCAAGGAGCGAATCCGTTCACGTTCCAGGCGGGCAGGTCGTTCTACTAAGCAGGAGCCCACGGCAATCCGGGGGCTGGGTTGGGTGCCGATCACGGACGAAGCCGGCACCGCGGTGATGTAGGAGACTTTAAGGACTGACCGGGTGAAACGCAATCCGAAAATGGAAATGA
>Ga0105044_10013008_pt1 | contig 11311 bp, 10 predicted proteins | sample MAT01_FD_78092 | JGI IMG/M metagenome (GOLD analysis project Ga0105044, IMG submission 78092) | Freshwater microbial communities from Lake Fryxell liftoff mats and glacier meltwater in Antarctica - MAT-01 | ecosystem: Environmental > Aquatic > Freshwater > Ice > Liftoff microbial mat | place... | reverse complement strand
GACGGTCGCGCACTCTACTTCAGCCGGGCACCGATTCCGTCCACCAGCCACGCGGCCCACGCACCAGACAGCCTTCGCCATGTTGGCCTGTATGCCTATCGGGCCGGGGCCCTGCGGCAGCTGACCGCCGCGCCGCCCTGTGCCCTCGAGATGGCAGAGAGCCTGGAGCAGTTGCGCGCCCTGTGGCTCGGTCTTGCCATCCAGGTAGGGCTGACCGCGGACCTGCTCGGTCCCGATGTGGATACCCCGGAAGATCTGGAGCGTGCCGAAGAGTTCCTCCGCAGCAGGGGAAGTCCGTCGTGAAGATCTTCCGCAGGAAGCCGCCGGCTCCACCGGTCATCCCCGCAGTGCGGGTCTTAATGGTCTGCATGGGTAACATCTGCCGCTCCCCCATGGCCGAGGGCCTGCTGCGGCAGAGGGCTGCCGAGCGTCGTCTCGTCGTCCCGGTCGAGATCGATTCTGCTGGAACGCACAGCTACCACGAAGGCGCGCCGCCCGACCCGCGAGCCCAGGCCGCAGCGCTTCGCCGGGGCATTGACGTCTCCAAGCTCCGGGCCCGGCGCGTGGCCCCCAGGGACTTCGAGCGCTTCGACCTCTTGCTGGCCATGGACGATGACAACTACTCCATCCTGCGGGAGCAGGCGGGCGACCTGCATCAGCACAAAATCCGTCTGCTGCTGGAGTTCGCCGCGCCGGGGTTGGCGGGGGACGCGACGCGGCGGAATGTGCCGGATCCCTACTACGGGGGAACATTGGGCTTCGAGCGGGTCCTCGATCTCGTCGAGGAGGCCATGGCTGGCCTCCTCGACGAAGTGGAGCGGATCGCTGCCCGTCGCCCAACCGAGGGCGGGAGCACCACCGGCTAGTCGGTTCCTGACTCGCGATTCTCGCCGTTGCCGTTGGAGCTCCCCGACCAGACCGTGTGGGTAGTCGCCGGGCGGATGGCAGGAGGCGGTGCGGACGCGGCAGGCGGAACCGGAGCCACAGCAGCCGGGGCCGCCATGGCAGATGGAGCCGCCATGGCAGATGGAGCCGGCGTGGTGGTCGCTGCGTTGCTGGTTTCCCAGGGCAGACGCCGCTGGCTGTCCCGTTCGATGTAGGGCTCCGCTCGCGATTCGCCGGTCGCGGCGGGCACGCCGGTCGGCTGCACGACGCTGTTGTTGGGGCGGATGGGCGTCAGCATGGGCATCGTGTCTTCATGCGTCTGCGCAGACCTTGCCTCCGGGATCGCCTGACCGGAAGTATCGGGCTGCGGGGCGTCCCCGCGGAGAGGCTCGTCGGTCCTCGCGGGCCGATCTTGCTGGCCATCGGCCCGGGGGCCTTCCTGGCCTTGCCGCTGGGGATCCCGGTCAGTTCCACCCCGACGTCGGCGATTGCGCCGCGGGCGATCCCCACCGGGCGGACCGGAAGCCCCGTTCTGTCCCTGAACCTGGCTCGGTCCCTGACCTTGGTCCTGACCTTGGTCCTGGCCCTGGTCCTGGCCACTGCTCTGGACACTGTTCTGGGCCGGACTACGATTACCGCTGCGGTTACGGTCCCTGCGCGGGTCGGGAGTTCCGGCATCGGTTCCGGGGCGCGCATCGCCGCCGCTGCCATTAACCGTGTTTTTCGGCTCGCTGTTCCGGCCGTCCTGCTGGGGTGGGCGCGGCTGGCTGGGATCGAACTCCCGACGGGGCGGCCGCGGGCCGCGCCGGGGGGCGGATCGATCGCCGCCCGGACCGCGATGCCGGCCTTGCGGCTGCCGTCCATCGCCGCGGCTCCGCTGTCCTTGCTCGGAGCGCCGCGCCGGCGCTGCCTCGGGCGCCGGCGCTGGTGCAGCAGGCTCCCCTGAGCCAAATAGCCACACTTTTAGCCGCGTGATCAGGCCCGGCACGGGCACGGCCGGGGCTGGCGCCACGGCGACTGGTACTGGGGTTGGAGCCGGCGTCGATGGCAGGATGCTGGCCACAGCCGGCGCCTGAATCTTGGGCTTCTGGGGCCCGACGTCGTCGCTCTCGATGGACCTGTCTTCAGCAGGAATCGCCAGCTGATAACTGGCCACCGCATTTTCCGGGAGGGTGGTCTGATCGTCCCGGACACGCCGCAGGGTGTAGTTGGGCGTCTGCAGTTCCGGATTCGCGACCAGCACAATCTGCAGGTTGTCGCGAGCTTCGATAGTCCGGATCCATTCCCGCTTTTCATTCAGCAGATAGTTAGCCACATCGACAGGCAACTGCGCGATCACCTTGGATGTGCGGTCCTTGCGAGTTTCCTCACCGATCAGTCGCAACACCGCCAGCGCCAGGGACTCGACGCTGCGAATATTGCCCATGCCACTGCAGCGCGGGCAGGTCTGGTGTGCGGATTCGCCGAGGGATGGCCGGAGCCGTTGCCGGGACATCTCAAGTAGTCCGAAGCGCGAGATCTTGCCAATCTGAACGCGGGCCCTGTCCATGTGGACAGCATCCCGAAGGCGATTCTCAACATCACGTTGATTGCGCTGCGGCCCCATATCAATGAAGTCGATCACGATGAGACCGCCCAGATCGCGCAGGCGGAGCTGCCGGGCAATTTCCTCTGCCGCTTCCATATTGGTCGCGAAAGCTGTCGCCTCGATGTCGCTGCCCTTGGTTGCACGGGCCGAGTTGATGTCGATCGATACCAGCGCTTCGGTGTGGTCGATCACTATGCTGCCGCCTGAGGGCAGTTCAACGGTGTGGCAGAACGCTGACTCGATCTGGCTTTCGATCTGGTAGCGGGTAAAGAGGGGTACCGGGTCCGAGTACTGCCGCAGCTTGCGCAGGTTCTGTGGCATGGCCCGCTCGACAAACTGCCGCGCCTCTTCGTAGGCCGCCTCGTCGTCAATCAGGATTTCACCCACGTCATTGGCCAGGTGGTCCCTGAGGGCGCGGATGATGGCGTTGCTGTCCTGGAAGATCAGGAAGGGCGCCGGACGGCTCACGGCTGCCTTCTTTATGGCTTCCCAGATACCCAGGAGATAGTCCATGTCCCACTTGAGTTCCTCCGGGGAGCGGCCGACACCGGCGGTCCGTACGATGACGCCCATGCCTTCCGGCACAGCGACGTCGTTCAAGGCCTCCCGCATCTCATCCCGGTCAGCATCGCTAATGCGCCGCGAGACGCCCCCTGACCTTGGGTTATTCGGCATCAGGACGATGAAGCGTCCTGCCAGGCTGATAAACGTGGTGAGGGCAGCACCCTTGGTACCGCGCTCTTCCTTTTCAACCTGAACAACGATGTCCTGGCCTTCACGGATGACTTCACGGATGTTGATCCGGCCGTCAGGGCCTGGCTCGTTGACGAAATACTCGGGGGAGACTTCCTTTAAAGGAAGGAAGCCATGACGGTCTGCACCGTACTCGATGAAAGCAGCGTCGAGGCTGGGCTCGATCCGCGTAATCCGGCCTTTGTAGATATTGGCTTTCTTCTGTTCCCTTGACTGGCTCTCGATATCAAGATCGAAAAGCCGCTGGCCATCGACCATAGCCACGCGCAACTCTTCTTCCTGAGTTGCATTGACGAGCATTCTCTTCATAGGACCCTGCATGCGAAAAATGACAGGTGACAAGACTGGCGACAGGACGTAAGCCTGCAGCCGGGTCTGTACTTGGGTGCGAACCTGTATCAATAAAAAATGGGCTTCCCGGGTGGTGCCGGTCAGGTTGTCGGTCAGGATTTCGGGCAGGGTTGAACGCGAACGATTGTCCGACCTTCCCGTGCCCGGATTCGAGTCTGCGGTGAGTTATTAGTGCCTTGCAGCCAGCCACTCGTCAGATCCTCGGAATTCTCGCCTGACCGACCCTGGCCTGGCCCTCTTGGTTCAAACCAAGTCAACCACACCAGCAGGAGGCCCGCTCTTGCCCGCCAGGGGCGGGATTTGCCTTGCGACCCGCCAAGCGGTGGGTCGATGGAGACTGCACGGGCCGGTCGGGGGCTGGAAAACCGCGGGGGGATTGACAGCCGACGACGCTTGGCCTAGCAGTTGGCTACTATAACAGCGGTAACCCTTACCAGCAATGCAGATAGAGGCCTAAGCCCTTGGCAGCGACAGGAAATCCGGCGAACGCTGCCGCCCCGAAAGTCGTCCGTGTGACCACGGGCGCGGACGAAGCCGGTCGCCGACTCGACAACTTCCTGCTCACCCACCTCAAGGGGGTTCCACGGGCTCACGTTTATCGGCTCATTCGCAGTGGGCAGGTGCGGGTCAACAGCAAGCGCGTCCAGGCGAGCTACCGACTGGTTTCCGGGGACGAGGTCCGGGTGCCGCCGGTGCGGCAGCCGGAGGCCACGAACGCGCCGCCGCCAAGCCGCTTGCATACCGACTGGATCGAAGCGCTGGTTCTCCACGAGGACACGGATCTGCTGGTCCTCAACAAGCCGTCCGGGCTGGCAGTTCATGGCGGGAGCGGCATCAGCCTGGGCGCCATTGAGCTGCTCCGGGCGACCCGCGGTCCCCACAGCAATCTGGAACTGGTGCATCGCCTGGATCGGGATACGAGTGGCTGCCTGCTGATTGCGAAGCGGCCAGCCGCTCTCCGGGCACTCCATACCCAGTTTCGTGACGGGCGCATCGATAAGCGCTACCACGCACTGCTTATCGGCAACTGGCACGGGCGAGAACGCACGGTCGACGCACCATTGCTGACTGCTGAGCGCCGTGGTGGAGAGCGGCACGTCCGCATTGATGCTGCCGGCAAGGAGTCGGTCACCCACTTCGTGCCTTTGGAGCGGTTTCTCGAGGCGGTGCTTGCTGAAGTGCATCTGGTCACCGGGCGCACCCACCAGATCCGGGTCCATGCCGCGTCGATCGGTCATCCGGTTGCCGGTGACGAGCGCTATGGACCGGCCGCGGATCCCATCGTGGCGGGGCAGGGGCTCAAGCGCCTGTTCCTCCATGCCAGAAGGCTCATTTTTGCGCATCCGGCCAGCGGGGACAAAATCACCGTACAGGCACCGCTCGGTGAGGACCTGACAGCCCCGCTGGAGCGCTTGCGCAGGACAGTCCCCGCGACCCCGCGCTCTGGCTGAACCAGCCCGTCCTGCAGACCCTAGAGCAGCGGCACGCCAAGTCTCAGCAGATTCCGTCCCAGCCAGATGAGCGGTAGTCCCTGGATCGCCGTGGGGTCCTGACTATCGATACTCTCGAGGAGCAGGACTCCACGACGTTCGGCCTTGAAGCTGCCGGCGCAGTCCAGGGGCTGGTCCGCTGCGACATAGCTCTCCGCCTCTGGCCGGGTGAGGGGCCGGAAGCGCACTCGGGTCGTGTCGACATGGCTGACTCCGGCCGTGGCGCCGGGCCCCTCGACCCAAACTGCAGTATGGAACTCCACCAGTTGCCCCGAGCAGCGGAGTAACTGTTCTACGGCGCGCTCCGCGGTGCCAGGCTTTCCCAGGGTTTCATCGCCCAGGGCCGCCACCTGGTCGCTGCCGATGATCAGGGCCCGCGGGCGGTGAGTCTTTCCGGCAGACGCTTTCAGCCGGGCCAGACGCAGCGCCAGTGCCCTGGGCGGTTCCCCCGGCTGTCGCGACTCATCCGCGCGGGGTGCAAAGGTCTCAAAGTCCGCCAGCAGGCGGCTTAGAAGTTCCCGCCGATAGGGGGACTGGGAGGCCAGCAGGACGTGCGGGAGCGGAATCAAGGCCGACAGGCTCCGAAAGGTGCAGTGACTGAATTTTGACACACTCCCGCAGGGTACCTATCATGCGTACCGCGATGGAGGTGGAGCGCATCGGCTCGGCTGAACTTAAGGATCTGGTGGCCGGTGGGTCGACTCTGGATCTGGGCTTTTCGGTGTCCTCCCTCCCACGCCTGGCGGCTCTTTCTCCTTCGGCAGGTCACGCGACGAGCCTGCGGGCCAGCTTCACTTTCCAGTCGGGATCGGAAGGACATTCGCAACTTCACCTGAGGGTGGCTGGGGCGGTTCATCTGGCCTGTCAGCGCTGTCTTCAGGCGTTGGTTCTGCCGGTGGCAATAGATGTCCTGCTGACCATGGTCCGTAGCGAAGAGAAGGCAGCGGAGCTGGCCGATCCATTTGATGCGGTGCTGCTCGAAGATGGCGAGCTTGCGCCGGCCCAGGTGGTTGAAGACGAGGTCCTGGCTTGGCTGCCGTTGGCTCCCAAGCACTCGGACGAGACGCCCTGCAGCCGTGACGCGAGAATGATTTCAGGCGAGCTACATCGGCCACTGGCCGGGCTCGCCGACCTGCTTGGTCGCGGTGACCGGCAGGGTGATGAGTGATTTACCAGGAGATCTGCAATGGCAGTACAAAAGAGTCGTGTGACCCCTTCGCGCAAGGGCATGCGTCAATCGCACGACCGGCTGAAGAGCCCGCCAATTTCTGTCGAGCCGACGAGCGGCGAGACTCATCGGCGGCATCACATCAGCGCCGATGGCTATTATCGTGGCAAGAAAGTCCTGGAGACCCGCGACGACGGCGACGCCGAGTAGGCGCTTCCGCCGCCCGGTCACCGGGCGGGAGTCCATGCTCTCCTGGGCCCGTAAGTCTGGTGTCCGGGGTCGACGGGTCAACGACATCACGCACAAGGGGCCACTGATGGCAGAGGCCGTTACGATTGCCGTTGATGCCATGAGCGGGGATGCCGGAGCAAAGGTGTGCGTCCCCGCATCCATCGCGTTTGCGCGTGACCATCCTGGCGTGCGCATCCTCCTGGTTGGTCAGCGCGAGGTTCTGGAGCAGCTCGCCATGGCTGCTGGTGGTATCCCTCCGACAGTTGAGATTCGCGATGCTCGCCAGATTGTACTGATGGATGAGCCCCCGGCCGACGCCCTGCGGAAAAAGAAAGACTCATCCATGCGGGTGGCTATCGACCTGGTGAGGGAAGGTGCTGCTCACGCCTGCGTCAGCGCCGGGAACACGGGTGCTCTGATGGCGACCGGGCACTTCGTCCTCAAGATGCTGCCCGGTATTGAACGTCCCGCCATCATGGCCCGGCTACCGACCCGGCATGGCGCTATTTACATGCTGGACCTGGGTGCCAACGCAGACTGCACGGTCGAGCAGCTCTGTCAGTTCGCCATCATGGGCTCGGTAGTAGCCCGGGTTACGGAGGGTATTGAACGCCCGCGGATTGGCCTCCTCAACATCGGTGAGGAGGACATCAAGGGTAATGACACCGTCAAGCAGGCTGCCGTACGCCTGGCCGCGAGCCACCTTAACTACATTGGATTTGTCGAGGCGGACGCCATTCAGGATGACCGCGCTGATGTGGTTGTCTGCGATGGGTTCAGCGGCAACGTTGCCCTGAAGTCGATGGAGGGGACCGCCAAGCTGATCAGGCACTTCCTTGCGGCGGAGTTCGGCGGCAGCATCTATGGGCGACTGGCCGGCGTGGTGGCATGGCCGGTGCTGCGGTCCCTCGGCCGCCGTCTCGATCCACGACGCTACAATGGCGCGAGCCTGGTCGGGCTTAACGGCATCGTTATCAAGAGTCACGGTGGTGCCGATGCGCTGGCCTTTCAGCAGGCGATTTCAGTAGCGGAACTCGAAGCCGCGAAGCGTGTTCCCGATCAGATCAGGGAACTCATGAGCGAGCAGGTGGAATGATCTACTCGCGGATTTCCGGCACCGGACACTATTTGCCCGAGCGTGTTCTTTCGAACCGCGACCTGGAGTCGATGGTGGATACCACAGAGGAGTGGATCCGGACCCGAACCGGGATTGAACGTCGGCACATTGCGGCCGATAACCAGGCCACCAGCGACCTCGCTGAACAGGCGGCTCGCCAGGCGATGGATGCTGCTGGCGTTACCGCTGATGACATTGATTTCCTGGTGGTGGGCACCACGACCCCCGATCTGGTCTTTCCGAATGTTGGCTGTCTCGTCCAACGGAGGCTCGGTATTCGCGGCTGTCCGGCCTTCAGCCTCGAGGCGGCGTGCAGTGGCTTCATCTACGCGCTCACCATGGCTGACCGATTCGTGGTCAGTGGTGCGGCAAAGTGTGCGCTGGTGATTGGTGCTGAGACCCTCTCCCGGATTGTTGACTGGAGCGATCGCGCTACCTGCGTGCTGTTCGGTGACGGCGCCGGGGCCGTGGTGCTCAAACCGTCGGACGAACCGGGTCTGCTCTCCTGCCACCTGGGCGCCGACGGTCACTACGGGGATCTGCTCTACCACCCCTACGGCACGTCGCGGCCGCAGAAGCCCGAAGACACAGAGCGGCCCTTCATGCAGATGAAGGGCAACGAAGTCTTCAAGGTCGCGGTCAAGACGCTGGAGGGCATTGTCGACCAGGCCCTGAGCGCCAATCATCTTGAGCGCAGCGCCATCGACTGGCTGATTCCCCACCAAGCCAATATCCGCATCATTCAGGCGACTGCCAGGCGTCTCGACATGCCCATGGAAAAGGTCGTGCTGACGCTGCCGGACCACGGCAACACGTCCGCTGCATCAGTCCCGATCGCACTGGATGTTGCGGTACGTGACGGGCGGGTGAAGCGGGGCGATCTGTTGTTGCTTGAAGCCTTCGGTGGAGGCCTCACGTGGGGCTCCGCTCTGGTCCGCTACTGACCCTCGCAGCAGGGTTCCCCCCATGCTTGAAATGAGGTATCGGTGGCTGGCGATCCTGGCCGGACCCCTCCTTGCCGTCGTCGTGTACTTCCAGTTGCCGTCCGAGTATCTCTCGCCCCAAGGCGTCCAGCGCACCCTGGGGCCCGGCGCTCACGGGGCAGCGGCAGTTACCGCCTGGATGGCGCTCTGGTGGATCACGGATGTCATCCCGGTCTATGTCACCGCCCTGCTGCCACTGGCCCTCTTTCCGCTGTTGGGCACAGCGACAGTCGGCGAGGCAGCCGGGGCCTATGGCGACCCACTGATCTTTCTGTTTTTTGGCGGCTTCATTGTGGCGCTTGCGCTGGAGCGCTGGGGCCTGCATCGACGCGTCGCGCTGACTGTGCTGCCCTTCGTCGGTTCGCGTCCGGCGCACATCGTCGGCGCCTTCATGGGTATTACGGCATTTCTCAGTCTGTGGGTGACCAATACCGCCACGACCCTGATGATGTTGCCGGTTGCCGTCAGTGTGATCGACACTCTGGAGGAGGCCAGTCCTGCCGATCCACGCACGCAGAAGGTTGGCACGGCACTGATGCTCGGTGTCGCGTACGGAGCGTCGATCGGTGGCATGGGCACCATGATCGGCACGGCGCCAAATGTTTTTGTCGCGTCATTCATCAACGGCCAGTTGCAGCAGGAGATTACGTTTCTCGACTGGATGATCGTGGCAATGCCTCTCGTCGTTCTTCTCCTTCTCGGAGCCTGGTGGCTGCTGACGCGCGTCGTCTTTCGGCTGGGTCACGAGCCGCTGCCGGGAACCCGGCAGGTCCTCCAGGGGCTGACGAGTCAGCTGGGGCCAGTAACCCGCCCTGAGCGCCTGACGGCTGGCGTCTTTCTCCTCACGGCGTTCGCCTGGATTTTTCGTGCCCCGCTGACTGAAGTGACCGTTGCCGGAATGAGTCCCTTATCCGGGCTGACAGACGCCGGCATTGCGATCAGCGCCGCGATTCTGCTGTTCGTTCTGCCCGCTGGCACCCGCGGCTCTGATGATTCCCGGTACCTGATGGACTGGCCCACGACTGCTCGTGTCCCCTGGGGGCTGCTGCTCCTGTTTGGTGGCGGCCTGAGTCTGGCAGCCAGCTTTGAACAGACAGGCCTTGCTGAGTACGTGGCCGCTCAGGGCCAGGGCCTTGAGCGCCTCCCCACGTGGTTACTTATCGCCGGGGTCGCAGCGACCGTCGTCTATCTCTCGGAAATCGCCAGCAACGTGGCCACGGCCACCACCGTGGTGCCCGTCCTGGCGTCCCTGGCAGTCGGGGCGGGTCTTGCGCCCGTCCCGATCGTACTGGCTGCCTGCTTCGCCGCGAGCTGCGGTTTCATGCTCCCAGTGGCCACGCCGCCGAACGCGATCGCCTATGGCACTGGCCGCGTCACAGCAAGCCAGATGGCCAAGGCAGGTTTTTTTCTCAATATGCTCGGGATTTTGTTTATTACGGTAGTAACTTGCGGGATCATTATCCCGTTCATCGGAGCGAAGTGATGCGGCGACTGCCCCCCGAGTTATGGCCAGGTACCCTGGGAGCGCTGTTCCTGTCCTTGGGCATCCTCTTGCCTGGCAGCGCACGGGCCAGCGCAGACACCTTTCCCCTGTTGCCTGGCGTGCAGCTGGTCGGCGCAGCTACCACGGTACCGGCCAGCCACGCTGAGACACTGACCGATATTGCCCGGATCCACGGGCTCGGGTACGAAGAGATTGTGTGGGCGAATCCCAAGGTGGATGTGTGGCTGCCAGGGGATGGGACCCCGATTGTCTTGCCGACGAGTTTTGTGCTGCCGGGAACCACCCGGGATGGCATCGTCGTGAATATCGCGGAGTACCGCCTCTATCACTACTTCAAGCGCGCTGGCCAGTCCATGGTTTCGACCTACCCGATCAGTATCGGTCGGATGGATTGGGCGACCCCGATCGGTCGCTGGAGCGTTACTGCCAGGCAGAAGGACCCGGCCTGGTACCCGCCCGAGTCGATCCGCAAGGAGCATCTGGAAGACGGTCGCGGTCCTCTGCCTAAAGTGGTCCCGGCTGGTCCGGATAATCCGCTCGGTCAGTATGCACTGCGTCTCAGCGCCATCGGGTACCTGATTCACGGGACCAACAAGCCTGTCGGCGTTGGCATGCAGGTGACACACGGGTGTATCCGCATGTACCCCGAAGATATCGAGAAGTTGTTTCCCCAGATCCCCGTCAAGACGCCGGTGACCATCATGAACCAGCCCTACAAATTCGGCTGGTCCGGCAATGACCTCTATCTGGAAGTCCATCCCCCCCTGGAGGACGATCGCTCCACGCGGGAGCGGGAGATGACAGCGCTTACCGAGCAGTACGTCCTGCTAACCCGTGAGCGTCCTGCCCGGATCGACTGGCACGTAGTCGAAGAGGCTTATCGCCGTCGTGATGGACTTCCGGTGAAAGTCGGTTCCGGCCTTGCTGTTGGGCAGTCGGTAGCTGCTTTCTGAGAGGTACCGGGTTTGGCATCTGGCAACTTGGCCGCCAAGTTGCCAGATGCCAAACCCGGTACCTCTGAAGTCAGGCTAAAAAAAAGCCGCAGCAAACGCTGCGGCTTTTTCGTCAGGTCATACCTGGTATGACCCGAATCGGTGGCTAGGCCGTCTTACTTGGCTTGGCTGCGCTTGAACATCCGGTCCATCTTCTCGTTGGTGGCGTCGCAGCAGGACTGGGACTGGTTCGCAGCGTTCAGTGCCTGGTTGGCCGTGCTCTGGGCACCGGAAGCCGTCTGCTTGGCT
>Ga0105044_10013007_pt1 | contig 11311 bp, 10 predicted proteins | sample MAT01_FD_78092 | JGI IMG/M metagenome (GOLD analysis project Ga0105044, IMG submission 78092) | Freshwater microbial communities from Lake Fryxell liftoff mats and glacier meltwater in Antarctica - MAT-01 | ecosystem: Environmental > Aquatic > Freshwater > Ice > Liftoff microbial mat | place... | reverse complement strand
TGCTTGGCCGGCGGCGGTACCTACGGCGGCAACGGCACCGACTGCTCCTCCTTCTCCTCTAGCTTCAGCTCGACCGACGCCTTCCCCCTGGCCATCCCTGATGCCAGCTCGGTCGGCGTCTCTTCCACGATCGTGATCCCCGCCGGTTCGGGCACGGTCAGCAACCTCGCCGTTCGCGTCGGCATCAACCACACCTGGGTCGGTGACGTGGTCTTCGGCCTCGACAACGGCACCACCTTCGTGACCCTCGTCGCGTTCATCGGCGACAGCACCGGCACCTCTGTGGGTGACTCGAGCAACTTCCAGGGTCAGTACACCTTCCTCGATACCGGCGCGGACATTTGGGCCGCCGCCGCGACGGGCGACTCTACCTTTAATATCCCCCCGGGCACCTACCGCCCCGCTGACGAACTCACGGGCGCTCTGCCCAGCCCCTCGCTGGCCGCTTTCGACGGCGCCCCCCTCGAAGGTACCTGGACGCTCTTCGCCGCGGACTTCGGTGCGGCCGACTTGGGCACCATCACCAGCTTCACCCTCTTCAACGGCTTCGGCCAGGGCAGCCCTTGCGGCAGCACCTGCGTCGTCGACTTCAACGCCGACGGCTTCCTGAACCAGGAAGACCTCAGCGGCTACTTGGGCGCCTTCCTGGATGAGTCGGTTCCGCCCGGCCCCTCGGGCACTAGCGCTGCCCCCTGCGCCGGTCAGCCCGCTCCCTACGACACGCTCGGCTTCGCCGCCGACTTCAACCGTGACTGTGACTTCAACCAGGAAGATCTCAGCGGCTTCATCGTTGAGTACTTCTCCCAGACCGAGAATCCCGCTGGTTGCGTCCCCGGCTAAGTCCCGGTTCTGCTTCCAACTCCTGATCTGAACCCAGCCCCGGGCCACTTGGCCCGGGGCTTTTTGGTTGGCGTGCGCGGCCCTGCTGCCACTACGCTCTGGCCATGCCCGAGGCCGAGTTCACCCTGCGCACGCGGCTGACCGAGGTGCGTGGGATTGCGCCGCGCGTGGCCGCCGGGCTGGCGGCACTGGGCCCGCGGAATGTGGGCCAGTTGCTTGCGCACCTGCCGTTCAAGCACGAGCGTCAAGAGGCCGAGACGCCCATCGCCGAGTTGGTGGTGGGGCGGCTGGTGAGCACGCGGGGGACGGTGAGCGCGACGCGTGTGGCGGGCCGCCGCGGAGCCCGGCCGCGCTTCGAGGCGGTGCTCATCGACGACACCGGCCGGCTCGACCTGGTCTGGTTCAACGCGCCGTATCTCCAGGACGCGATCCATCCGGGCGTACGTCTGCGCGTGCAGGGCAAGGCCAAGACGCTCGGGCGGCAGGGCGGGCTGCAGATCCCGCAGCCGCGGCACGAGATCCTCAAGGACGACCGCGACGAACCCGCCGCGCGGGATAGCCGGCTCAGGCCGGTGTACCCGGCCAGCGAGGCCATCACGTCGAGCCAGATCGAGAAGGCCATCGCAAAGATTCTGCCGCGGGCGCTGACGCTGATCGAGGACCACCTCGCGGCGGAGTATCTGCGTTCGCGCGAGCTGTGCGACCTGGCCACGGCGTACCGCTGGCTGCACGCGCCCGAGGCCCCCGAGCAGGCCGAGGCGGGGCGGCGGCGTTTGGCGTATGACGAGCTCTTGTTCCTGCAAGTGGGCCTGGCTCGTCGCCGCTTCGCGCGGGAGCACGCCCAGTCGGCCCCCGCGTTGGCCGCGACGGAAGCGATTGATCGCCGCATCCGGGCGCGGTTCCCGTTCGCGCTCACGCCCGCGCAGGATGCCGTGGTCGCCGAGGTGGCCACGGACCTGGCCCGCGCGGTGCCCGCCAACCGCTTGATCCAGGGCGACGTGGGCTCGGGCAAGACGGCCGTGGCGCTCTACGCGATGCTGCTGGCGGTCGCGCACAAACAACAGGCGGCGTTGATGGCCCCGACCGAGCTGCTGGCCGAGCAGCACCACGCCTCGATCTCGCGGCTTCTGGCGGGCTCGGCGGTGCGCCCCGCGCTGCTCACCGGGTCGCTGACATCGGCCGCGCGGCGCGAGCTGGAGCGCGGGCTCGCCGACGGGTCGCAGCGGCTGGTGATCGGGACGCACGCGCTGCTCACGGGGTCGGTGAAGTTCGCGTCGCTGGGGGTGGTGGTGATCGACGAGCAGCACCGCTTCGGGGCCGCGCAGCGCGCCGGGCTGACGACCCGCGGCGGGACCACGCCCGCACTCGCCGGGGGCCCGCCCGTCCCCACGCCGCACACGCTGGTGATGACGGCGACGCCCATCCCGCGCTCGCTCGGGCTGACGCTGTTTGGCGAGCTGGACATCTCGACGATCACGGGGCTGCCGCCGGGGCGCAAGCCGGTGAAGACGCGCGTCGTCGCGCCGCAGCTCGCCGCAGAGGTGTACACGTGGGTCGCCGGGCGGCTGGCGCAGGGGGAGCAGGCGTATGTCGTGGCACCCGCGATCGACGCCGGCGACGAGCCGGGGGCGATGGCCAGCGTTAAAGAGCTGCACGCGCGGCTCTCGGCTGGACCGCTGGCCGGCCGCCGACTGGCCATGTTGCACGGACAGATGCCCCAAGCCGAGCGCGAGGGGGTCATGTCGGCGTTCCGGCGGGGGCAGATCGATGTGCTGATCGCCACCACGATCATCGAGGTCGGCGTGGATGTGCCCAACGCCACGGTCATGGTGATCGAGCACGCCGAGCGGTTCGGGCTGGCACAGCTGCACCAGCTGCGCGGGCGGGTGGGCCGCGGCAGCCGCGCGTCGGCGTGCATCCTCATTGCTGAGCCCCTAACAACAGACGCACAAGCCCGGTTGGAGGCCGTTTCTGCGACCACCGACGGCTTCAAACTGGCGGAGCATGACCTCCAGATCAGGGGGATCGGCGAGCTGCTTGGGCTCCGACAGTCAGGTGTACCGGACCTCAAATCAGCGGATTTGAGCCGGGATTTGGAGCTTTTGACCATGGCGCGTCGCGATGCGCAGGGCTTTGTCGACGCACCGGCGATCCCACGCTCAGGCGGATCTGCGCTCTTCGAGCGAAGATTAAAACTGACACACTTGTCGTCTATTTGGACGCCCCCTATGAATTGAGCACTGTGGCTCACTGAAAATGAGTATCGGGTGTGAAGGCCACATGGGGCCCGAACCGCTCGGCGGATAGGAACGATTCATGAACACACAGAGCATGGAAGTCGGGTCGGTTCACGAGCGAATACACCTGGCCGCGGGGGGCCGATCGTGCGGGCAGGTCGCCAAGTTGACAGGGACGCATGCGGAGACCACGCGGCGTTATCTGCGCGGGCAGATGCCCAGCGTGGAGTTCATCGCGGGCTTCGCCGACGGCGTGGGCGTGAACCTGGAATGGCTGATCACCGGACGCGGTCCGATGAACCGGCCCGAGAGCCAGCCGACCATGCCCGCGTCGATCCTCGAAGTGGTGGACCGGTCGATCTCGGCGCTGGAGGACATTCGTCGGCAGCTCAAGGGCGTGACGGTGGCGAGCTCGATGAACGGCCGGGCGGCTTGGCGGGCCACAGGCCAGCGGCTTTCGAGCTCGGGCGCGGCGATGAGCGGCGAGGCGATCTAGGCCATCTCCTTACTGATTATGGGAGGGCCGTGTTCGGGTATGCTCAGGTTCTGTGGACCTCACCCCTCTCCATGAACGCCTGCACGTCGTCGCCGGTCAGATGACGTTTCGCCAGTTGGGCGATCGGACCAAGATCCATCCGGAAACCGTTCGGCGTTACATGCAGGGGCAGGCCCCCAGCGTGGAGTTTTTGGCCGCGGTGTGCGTGGAGCTGGCGATCAGCGGGGAATGGATGCTCACGGGGCGGGGCCCGATGCGGGCGACGGACATAAAGGCGCACGCCCTGCGCGAAGCCAACGCGGCGGAGCTGCTGGGGGCGATGGCGACCACGCTGGAGCGGCTGCACGATCGGGTGGAGCGGCTGGAACTGTTTGTGAACACGATGGAAGCGAGGCTGCGCGGACAGGCGGCCAGCTTCACGGAGGCGAAGCCCGATGAATCAGCACGAACCGGCGACGGATCGGCCCGAGCACGGGGGATCGCCGACGCTGTTCCCGAGCGACCACGTCCGCATGATCGTGGAACTGCTGCGGCCGGCGGGGCCTGAACTGGGCCGACGCTGGCTGGCGGCGCTGCTCCTCGTGCCCGAGGCCGAGCGGGTGGCGGTGGTGGAGGCGATCGAAGCGAAGCTGGCGACGACGTATGGCCGGCCGCACGCGTCGAGCGGGGGCGAGCGGATGATCGTGGTGCGGTATCCGCCGGTGCAGCGCGAGGGATATGTGGAGGAGACGGAGCGGACGTACGCGGTGGAGCCGCAGAAGGCGGCGAGCAAGTCGAAGAGGCGGAAGGCGACGTAGAGGGCGTCGCTTTGGGCGGGCGTGCGCGGGTGTAGGCTGGTGGCATGAGCACCAATGCCGAGATCGCGGGGCGTTTAGGGCAGATCGCCGAGTTGCTGGAGCTGACGGGGGCGGACAAGTTTCGCGTGCTGGCGAATCAGAAGGCCGCGCGGGTGATCGAGTCGCTGACGGCCGAGCTGGGCCCGATCGCGCGCGGGCCCGATGCCAGGACGGGGCTGATGGCGCTAGAGGGGATCGGGCCGAAGATCGCCGACAAGATCATCGAGCTGTGCGCGACGGGGCGGATCAAGGAGCTTGAGGAACTGAAGGCGGCGGTGCCGGCGGGCTTGCCGGAGGTGATGTCGATCCCCGGGATGGGCCCGAAGACGGTGCGGCTGGTGTGGCAAGAGGCGGGCGTGACGGACCTGGCAGGGCTGAAGCGGATCATCGATGACGGGTCGATCCTGAATCTGCCGCGGATGGGGGCGAAGGCGGTGGAGAAGCTGAAGGCGTCGATCGCGATGCTGGCCGAGAGCCGCGGGCGGCTGGGGCTGGGCGTGGCGATGCCGGTGGCGGAGCGGGTGGTGGCGCTGATGAAGGACGTCAAGGGAGTGGAGCAGGCGGCGTTTGCCGGTTCGCTACGCCGCGGGAAGGAGAGCATCGGCGACATCGACATCCTCGTCGCGGCGAAGGGGGCGGCGGTCACGGCGGCGGCGGAGGCGTTCTGCACCATGCCGGGCGTGCGGCACGTTATCGCCAGGGGCGAGGCGAAGTGTTCGGTGCGGGTGAGCCTTGAGGAGGACGGCGGGCGCTTTAGCGGCGCGCCGACGGGCGACGCCGGGGAGGCGGCGAACGCAGCGCCAACCGACGCCGAGCGGGCGGGCGGCACCGTGCAGGTCGATCTGCGCGTCATTGAGCCCGCGCGCTGGGGCTCGGCCCTCATGTACTTCACCGGGTCAAAGGAACACAACGTGCGTCTGCGGCAGCGGGCGCTCGATCGCGGGCTGACGCTGAATGAATACGGCTTGTTCCCCGAGGACAAGTCGACGAGCGAGTCGCCGCAGAGCCGGGGTGTGAAGGCGGTGGCTTCGAAGACGGAGGAGGAGATCTTCAAGGCGTTGGAACTGCCCTGGGTGCCGCCGGAGCTGCGCGAGGATCGCGGGGAACTCAAGCTGGAATCAACGCCGGTGTTGATCGAGGTGGCGGATATCCGCGCGGAGCTGCACTCCCACACGACGGCGAGCGACGGGACGATGTCGATCGAGGAGCTGGCCGAGCGGGCCAAGGCGCGCGGGTTCCACACGATCGCCGTGACGGACCATTCCAAGTCGCAGGGGATCGCCAACGGCCTCTCGGCGGCGCGGCTGGAGGCGCACATCGAGGCCATCCACGCGGCGCGGGCCAAGGTGAAGGGGATCACGATCCTGGCGGGGAGCGAGGTGGACATCTTCGCCGACGGTTCGCTGGATTACGAGGACAAGCTCCTGGCGAAGCTGGACCTGGTGGTGGCGTCGCCGCACGCGGCGCTGTCGCAGGATCCCGAGCGTGCGACGGAGCGGCTGCTCAAGGCGATCGCGCATCCGCGGGTACACATCCTGAGCCACCCGACGGGCCGGCTGGTGCTGCGGCGGCGCGGGCTGGAGCCGGACATGGCGAAGGTGTTCGCCGCGGCGAAGGAACACGGCGTGGCGCTGGAGATCAACGCACACTGGATGCGGCTGGACCTTCGCGACACCCACGTTCACGCGGCGCTGGAGGCCGGGTGCGTGTTAGCGATCAACTGCGATGTTCACTCGCCTGGAGACTTCGACAATCTGCGCTTCGGCGTGCTGACAGGCCGGCGCGGCGGGCTGACGAAGGAGCGGTGCGTGAACTGCTGGGCAGCGGAGGAGCTGCGAGCGTGGATAAAAGGGAAGGGACACGGATGAACACGGATGGGCACGGATTCGGGCAGGGGAGGGATGCAGTGGGAGCGGTCCGCGATGAGATGGCGGTCGCGGAACGGAGACTCACGCGGCGGGCGGTTGGAGGGGGCTGGGTTGGGACAGGCGATCGAGGACAAGAGCGAGCGCAAGCGGAAGGGACGCTGTTGAACATCGATGAGCACGGATCCGGACAGGCGATGAGGCATGGCGAGATCACTGATCGGGTCATCCGTGTTTTCTACGACGTCTACAACGAACTGGGGCATGGGTTCTTGGAGGCCGTGTACTAGGCCGCGATGGCGATGGCTCTGACCGATGCGGGCATGGTGGTCGAACGGCAGAAAAGGTTGACGGTCTACTACCGGGGGCGACTGGCGGGCGAGTATCTCGCCGACGTGGTCGTGAACGGGCGGGTGCTGTTGGAACTTAAAGCGTCAAGAGAACTCGACCCATCGCACGAGGCACAAACATTGAACTAGCTCAAGGCCACGGATATCGAGGTCGCACTCTTGCTCAACTTCGGCCCAAAGCCGCAAATGAAGAGATTCACGTTCGAGAACCAACGCAAACGTCCGACGAACCAGCCTCGGCCCGATCCGCCAACCCTGCCTTGATCGAATCCGTGCCGATCCGTGTTCATCCGTGTCCCCGACCCCTGTTCCCATCCCTAAACTGTCCACATGCTCGACCGACTCTCCGAAGGCTTTTCCAATGTCCTCCGCAAGCTCTCCGGCAAGGGGGCGATCTCCGAGGCCAATATCACCGAGGCCATGGCCGACGTGCGGACGGCGTTGATCGAGGCGGACGTGGCGCTCGAAGTCGTTGACTCGTTCTGCAAAAAGGTGACCGACGACTCCGTCGGGCGGCAGGTCACCAACGCGCTGGAGCCCGGGCAGGAAATGATCGGGATCGTGTACGAGCGGCTGGTGGAACTGCTGGGCGAGATGCCGCAGATCCCGGCGGACGCGACGCAGGATGATGTGGCCAAGATCATGCTGGCCGATGGGCCGGGGATCATGCAGGTCTCGCCGGGGCCGACGGTGGTGATGCTCTGCGGGCTCCAGGGCTCGGGCAAGACCACGACGGCGGGCAAGCTGGCCGGTTGGCTCAAGAAGCGCGGGCGGAGCGTGATGCTGGTCGCGGCGGATTTGCAACGGCCCGCGGCGATCGATCAGTTGCAGACCGTGGCGCAGACCGTCGAACGCGACCTGCCGGGCGGGGCGCAGGTGAGCTTCTATGGCGAGCCGGATAAGGCGGCCGAGTATGGCAAGGCCGTGGGCGTGGCGGTGCAGGTGTGCCAGCGCGGGATCCAAGCGGCTCGTGCCAAGGGGATCGACACCGTGATCCTCGACACGGCGGGCCGGTTGCACGTCAACGACGCGCTGATGGGCGAGTTGCAGCAGGTGAAGGCCGTGATGAGGCCGCACCAGATCTTCCTGGTGGTGGACGCCATGACGGGCCAGGACGCGGCCCGCTCGTCGCGGAGCTTCCATGAGAAGCTGCATGTTGACGGGCTGGTGATGACCAAGTTCGACAGCGACACGCGCGGCGGGGCCGCGCTCTCCGTCAAGACCATCACCGGGGCGCCGATCCGGTTTGTGGGCGTGGGCGAGAAGCTCGACGCGATCGAGGAGTTCCACGCGCAGCGCTTCGCCGGGCGGATCCTGGGCATGGGCGATGTGGTGAGCCTGGTGCAGAAGGCCAAGGAGGAAGTGAGCGAGGAAGAGGCCAAGAGGCTCGAAGAGAAGATGGCCAAGGGCGAGATGACCATGGAGGACTTCCTATCGCAGCTCCGCTCGCTGCGGCGGATGGGCCCGCTGAAGCAACTGCTGGGCCTGCTGCCGGGCGTGGGCGGGATGCTCAAGGACGTTCACATCGACGACAAGCAGCTTGATAAGGTCGAGGGGATCGTGCACTCGATGACAACGCAAGAGCGACGCAAGCCGCAGATCCTCAACCACCCGCGTCGGCGTCGCATCGCGACGGGCTCGGCGAGCACGACGGAGGCCGTGGGGCAACTGGTGCGTCAGTTCGAGACGGTCGGGAAGCTGAGCCAACAACTGGCGGGGATGAACGCGGCCCAGAAGGTGAAGGCCGTGAAGGAACTCGGCTCGGGCGGGGCCGGGACGATGGTGCCTGGGATGAGCGGGATGCCGCAGTTTGCGCGGAAGGGCTCGACGCATACGCCGAGTGTGAAGGATCGGTTTAAGAAGCGGAAGTGAGCGTCTCGCCACGGGGCGTCGCATTCGGCCGCGGATCCTGCTCGCGGCCCTCGGCCCAGACTTTGAAGCGGGGCCAGAGGATCGCGGCCGTCGGGACGGATGAACGCGGGTGGTCGGTGCCACCCGCCGAATATCAAGTTCCCCGTCGCCAACCCGCACCAGGGCAAGCGGGGGGTTCCGCATCGAGGTCAGCCGCTTCCTCTCCAACGCCCTCTGCACCGGCAACTCGGCCATGTCTGCGAAGACGTGGTTCCATCGCGAGCACCGCTCGCATCTAAAACCCCCTACCATGAACTCGCGCCAGCGAACGCTCTGCAAGATCCTGCCGCGTTCATGATTCGCCGCGATCGAGACCGAGTCGCGCATATGGATGGTGCATTGCCGGTGCGGGTTCGTCCGATCGCTGTGGGAGGCGGGCGGCGTCCGCGGCAAGGCCGCGGACACAGCGCGTCGGCTCCCGCAATGCCTCCAGTGCGGCAATCGCTCCTGGCACACGAGCCCGCGCACGATCCCAACCGACCTGCCCCCGCACGGTGCGTGAGAGGGAGCGCGCGGGTGGTGGCGGTCTGTGGGGGTGCCGAACCCCCGTGTCGGCAGCCCACGATGCGCCGCTACTCCTCGTCTTCCTCATCAGACTCGTCGGGCATCGCTTCCAACGCTTCGCACATCATCCGCAACTGCCGCTGCATGATCCGTCGTAGTTCGTCCAGGGTGGCGTAGTAGTTGACAATGCGCGTCTGAATGTTCCCGAAGCGTGGGGTGCCCGTCCGTGCCATTAGGAGGATGAAGTCGCGATCAAACTCTCGGTCGCATAGCCCGATCTCGTGCGCGACGCTTGGCCGCTCATGGCTCAGATCGATCACTGCAAAGTCGCACTCATCAACGAGCTCTCTGATAACGTCGTCAATGTTGGGCGACCCGTGGACTTGGTTCTGATGCGCCCGCCTTGGGGTTAAGTTAAACGCTTTACAAGCCCTGCGGATGACCTTCCACGCCTCGTCGCTCCCCTCCTACCCGAAGGCCATGCTCACAAAGACATCGCGCGGGACCAATTCCTCGTCGTCATCTTCATCGTCCTCAAGTTCCTCATCTTCGATGTAGTCGTCGTTCATAGTCCAGATTGTACTGCTTTCGGCGGGGGTGCCGGGGGGGCGGCAGCCCCCGGCATCAGTGGTCCGCGAGACCTGACATGCGAACAATGCTAGCATGGGGCAGCGCAAACGTCATCATCTCGTGGCCCGGTTTCTTCTGAAGCGATTCGCAGCCAAAGCAGAGGGCGACAAGTCCTTCATTTGGAGGCTGTCGAAGGACGCGCCGCCGAAACTACTCAGCACGAAAGATGCAGCCGTGCAGTCGAACTACTACGGCACCGAAGAGGGCGGTTTGGAAGCCGCACTGTCCGACGTTGAAGGTCGCTGGGCCGCGATGCTGCGCAGGATCGACGCGGGGGAGCCCTTGGAACCCCTCGCGGAAGAAATCTGGCACATGGTCTATCTCACGGCATACCGCGCTAGCCCGATCCGCTCAGGGTTTCGCGCCATGGGCGAGCAGTTCATCGAGCACATGCACCACAACGCCGACGCACCGGAGATCAAGGACGGCCTTCACGCATACCTCGATGAGAACTCCGAGAAGGAACTCATGAACGTGCTCGAGAAGTTCCCGCCAGAGGTCCGGCAGTTGGTCTGGGACAACAGAGCATTGTTAAAGGATCACGTTTCGCGGGACTTGGACGGCATGGACGTCGGAGGGTTCATCCGCGGTGTCTTCGATCAGCTGAAGGAGCACGAGTCGTTCCAGAACGCCGCCAAACGCGGCCACAACAAAGGCGTCACGAAGTTGATCGAGCAAGGCGCGGCGCCGGTCGCCGTCAAGCCGTCGGAGTGGAAGCTCTTGCACGATCCGACAGGCTCGGTCGTCCTGGGTGACTGTCCAGTGGTCGCAGTGGGCGGACCCATCCGAGCGATCGGCGCACCGTGGAAGTTCGGGAAAGACTGTCGGACCTACTACATGCCGATTTCGCCCCGTGCGGTCATCGTCGGCATCCGTTATCCGGAAGACGACCTTCTCACGATCGACCAACTCAATGCCGCGAGCGCCGCACTGAGCGAGGCGTCGATCTTCGCTTCAGCAGACAACGAAAGTTCTCGCCGCTGGGCCCCTCGGATCGCTTCACAATGGATGCCGCTGGACGAGCAGGAGATGGATGCGATCATGCGATCGGTGGTGACGGACTTCGGCAAGGGGCATACGGACGGCGACTCCGAGTAGTTGGACCGCCGACAGCACAGTACGTTTAGTTGGGGACAGCACTTTATCTCGGCGGCCAGTGGCACCGATCATTGTTGGGATTCCCGGCCACCGACTTCGGTCTGGAAGTCGGGGCATGAGCCGTGCGTCAACGCTGGAACGCGGCGCCGCTCGTGCGGCGATCCGACGAACCGCGTGCGTGCGGAATGGCGGCGGGGGCGGTGCGCACGCCGTGGCGTGGGGCGCGATGGGTGGATGGGTGGGTGCAACCCTTTCAGGATTCGCGAGGTTGGGTGCTGGCCTTCCCGGGGGTGGCGTCGCCAAGCCGCCTCTACCCCCGACTGTCTCCTTGCAACCCGTCGGGCTGACCGAAGACCGTCAAACTCGCATTCGCGGGCTGGCGCGCAACCGGCACTATGGCCACCGGTGATCCATAAAAGCAGCCGGCCTCAGTTCCTCGAAATCGGCAGCGGGTCCCGCTCGCGGCCCTCGGCCCAGGCTTTGAAACGGGGCCAGAGGATTTCGCGGAGGAGGATCTTGATACATGCGGCGGCGGGGATGGCGA
>Ga0105044_10013004_pt1 | contig 11314 bp, 5 predicted proteins | sample MAT01_FD_78092 | JGI IMG/M metagenome (GOLD analysis project Ga0105044, IMG submission 78092) | Freshwater microbial communities from Lake Fryxell liftoff mats and glacier meltwater in Antarctica - MAT-01 | ecosystem: Environmental > Aquatic > Freshwater > Ice > Liftoff microbial mat | place... | reverse complement strand
TGGGCGAGTTTAAAACGGTTGCTACAACCATTCCTTTTTACTCTACAGTAGAAGGTAAAAAAGTGAATGGTGAAGACTTAAATCCAATGTATTGGTTTAGAAATGTGCGTGAACCTGTCTACTTTACTGCAGCAGTTGAAGCGCAAATTAACGATGGTTTCGACACTTTTATAGAACTTGGACCACATCCAATTCATGCAATTGGTGTAAACGATCTTATTACTAAGAAAAAGAAAAAAGGCTTGGTAATTCCATCGTTACGTAGAAAAGAGAACGAAAAAGCTACATTCTTAGCAAGTGTTGCTTCATTGCATACTTGGGGTTGTAAAATTGATTGGAAATCATTTTATGGAACCGATAATGCATTTATAAAACTTCCAAAATACCCTTGGCAAAAAGAGTCTTACTGGATTGAAACTGCTGAAGGAAAACAACAGCGTTTGGGTGTTTTTGAACATCCACATTTGACTAAAAAAGTAGTTTCAGCAAGAGAAAGTAGCAACGTACTTTGGGACATCACCTTAGACAAACGCACTTATCCATACATTGAAGACCATAAAGTTCAAGGCCCTATTATTTTCCCGGGTGCTGGTCATGTTGATTTATCTATTTCTGCAGGTTTACAAACGTTCGGAGAAAAATTCGGATTTTTAGAAGACCTAAACTTTGAACGTGCTTTGTTTTTACCAGATTCTGGTGAACCTCCTTATATTCAAATGGACATTTCTCACGATGGTGGTAATTATTTTATTTATACAAAACCAAAGGGGAAAGATGCGCAGTGGACAATGTGTTCCAATGGAAAAATGAATCATATTGGTGATGCATTTACTCCAATTCCTGTGAATTTAGAAGAGATTCGGAAACGCGTTACAATTCCAGTTCCAGTAAAAAGCATGCACGACGAATTGCTAGAAAGTGGTTTGTATTTAGGCCCATCTTTCCGTGCAATTAAGAAATTATACAGAAGCAATGGATTGTGGGAATCTATCAGTGAAATTGAAGTACACGAAAGCATTCGTTCAGAATTTTTCCAATTCAACCTTCACCCTGGAGTTTTAGATAGCTGTTTCCAAACAGTATTCGGAATTTTCAATGAACGGGAAGATGTTAATAAGAAAATGGGTGTGTACATTCCAGTGCATATCGATAGAATTAAGTTTTATACCAAGCCAAATTCATTCAAACTTATTGTTCATGGTCGCTTACGCGAATGGACAGATGAGTATGCATTAGGTGAGTTGTGGATATTTAACGATGATGGTAGCTTAGTTGCTGAATTTCATGGATTTAAGTCACAGTACTTAAAGGGTTCTAGAGGTGAAAATGGAGGTGATGAAGACAAATGGTTCTACGAATACAAGTGGAACATGAAGCCACGCACTGACCAAGAATTATTGCGCAATCCGGGTGAATATCTACCTTCTCCAAATTCTATTAAAACAGAAGTTGCAAAAACACTACAAGAAGTAAATGCTCGCCACGAGCAGAAAGAATATTACGATTTATATGAGCCAGAACAGTGGAAATTAACCATTGGTTATATTGCCAATTCATTGAAAGAACTCGGATTAAACTTCGAAGTTGGTAAAGTAATAAATGTAGAAGCAGCTGCTACTGATTTTAAAATTGTAAAAGAGCACAACCGTTTGTTTCACCACATGTTCCTGTTACTTAAAAATGCAGGATTTGTAAGTGGAGACAATGGAGTTTACACCATAATCAAAACTCCATCTTTCCGTGATACACGCGCTTGGATGGATGAGTTGGACGGAAAGTACCCACAGTTTCACCACGAGTCTACTTTGTTAGGCCGCTGCGGACCTGAAATTGCAGGCGTTTTGCAAGGAACAATCGACACTATTCAATTGATTTTTCCTGAAGATAAATGGGACGCAATTGTGAAGTATTATGTAGAAGGTTTCGCATTTAAGAAATACAACGATATTGCTGCAAAAGCAATCGGCGAACTCATTGCAAATTTACCAGCCGACCAAACACTTCGTGTATTAGAGATTGGTGCTGGAACTGGTGGTATGACACAAGCTATTTTGCCTATGTTACCAGCAGATAGAACAGAATATGTGTACACAGATTTATCGCACATGTTCTTGTTGAAAGCTCAGCAACGTTTTGCAAGATTCCCTTTTGTTCAATACCGCATCATGGATATTGAGAAAGATCCTGCAATGCAAGGAATTGACTTGAATTCTTTCGATTTAATTATTGCATCAGATGTAATTCACGCGACAAGAAATCTCTCCGTTTCATTAGGAAATGCTAAAAAGCTATTGGCTTCTGAAGGTATTTTAATGATGTTGGAAGTGACGAACTCTCCTGTTTACCTCGATTTTATTTTCGGGATGACAGAAGGTTGGTGGTTATTTGAAGATACAGACATTCGTCCGTTGCATGCCACAATGGCTCCAGAAACGTGGAAAACAGTTTTACAAGCTAATGGTTTTTCTGATGTTGCTATGTACAGCGATTTCGAAAAGAATGATGTTTCTTGTCAAAGTGTAATTTTAGCAAGAGCAGAAAAGTTAGAATTAAACGCAGCTAAGACTGAAAATGCAGCAAAGACAACTGTAGCTAATTGGTTAGTATTTGCTGACGATAAAGGCACTTCTGATAAAATCATTCAACAGTTAACATTGTTGAATAAAACCATTACAGTAGTTAAAAAGAGCAACGCTTTCAATAAAGTTTCAGAGCATGTTTTTGAGATAGATACATTGGATCAAGAAGGTGCTGATGCTGTTATAGAGCATGCTGCTACGAACGGAAATCTTCAAGGAATTGTATTTGCTTGGGGACTTGATGCTGTTGCAAATGAGCAACTTTCAGAAGCTACCATCATTGCTTCAGAAGAGCAATCTTCTATTATGTTGATGAATGTAATCCGCAAATTGAACACTACGAACTACAAAAATAAACCAAGTATTTGGTTGCTTTCTAGCGGTGCTCAATCTATTGGAGGTTCTCCTGCAATTGTAAATTTAGCACAAGAAGGCTTGCGTGGAGTGAGCAGAGTAGTGGTAAATGAGTTTCCATTGTTTAAATCGCGCATGGTAGATTTCAGCTCTGTTGTAGAACAAGTTGAGATTGATGCGTTAGTGGAAGAATTTTTTAGTGTTGATAGTGAAGATGAAATTGCTTTCAGAGGTAGAAAAAGATACTTTAATAAGTTAGAAAGAATCTCAAAAGATACTATTTCTCAGCAAGCCAAAAAGACGGTTTCTGCAGAAGGTACATCCTACACAGCAACGATTTCGGAATATGGTGTTCTCGACAACCTTGTGTTACGTGAAACAGAAAGAAAAGACCCAGCAGACAATGAAGTAGAAATAAGCATTAAAGCTTCCGCATTGAACTTCAGAGACATCATGATTGCAATGGGCTTGCTTTCAGATGCAGCCGTAGAAGGTGGTTTGTTTGGAAGAACGTTCGGTTTAGAATGTGCCGGAATCGTAACACGCATTGGTAAAAATGTGAGTAATGTAAAAATAGGCGATGAGGTAATGGCAACAGCACCTTCTTGCTTAGGCGGATTCGCTTATCCATTAGCCGTGCATTGTGTAAAAAAACCAGCAGGTATCAACTGGAACGAGGCAGCAAGCTTACCAGTTGTTTATACTACTGCTTATTTTTCTTTGATACACCATTGCAGATTAGAAAAAGGGGAAACCATTTTAATTCATGCAGCAGCAGGTGGAGTTGGTATTGCTGCCATTCACATTGCAAAAGCAATTGGAGCTGAGATTTTTGCAACAGTAAGTAGTGCAGACAAACGTGCATACATCGAATCAATCGGTGTAAAACCAGAAAACATCATGAGTTCACGTAACCTCGATTTTGCCGATCAAATTATGGCAAAAACAGGTGGAAAAGGTGTTGACGTTGTGTTGAATTCCCTTTCAGGTGAAGCTATTTACAAGAGTGTAAAATGTTTGGCAGCTTACGGCAGATTTGTTGAAATTGGTAAAACTGATATTTACCGCAACAGCAAGTTAGGCTTAGAGCCATTTGGAAATAACTTAACTTATTTTGGGGTAGACGTTGACCGATTATTCAAGCAAAAAGACATCTTCGGAGGTCGACTTTTCCAAGAATCTATCGATTACTTTGTAGCCAATAAATTCGCTCCGCATCCTGTAAAAGTATTCCCAGTTTCTAAATTGGCAGATGCGTTTCAATACATGGCTGGTGCGAGACATATCGGTAAAATTATAGTTGCAATGGAAGGTGAAGTTCAAATTGCACCGCCAGCAACCATTGCCTTTAAAGCTGATGCCACTTATCTATTAACGGGTGGAGCTTCTGGTTTCGGATTATCTGTTGCAGAATGGATGACCACCAAAGGCGCTAAGAACTTGGTGTTGATGAGCAGAAGCGGACCAAAAACTGATTTTGAAAAAGCAATTGTAGATAAAATGATTGCCCATGGAACGAATGTAATGATCGCAAAAGGTGACGTTTCTAACAAAGAAGATGTGAACCGCATATTTGCCGAAATAAAAGCTACAATGCCACCTTTAAAAGGTATTCAGCACGCTGCAATGGTTTTAGATGACGGTAGTATTCCTGAAATAGATTACAAACGGTATATGAACGTGTTTATTCCAAAAGCAGTTGGTTGCTGGCATTTGCATGAAGCTACCAAAGAAATGGATTTAGAACATTTTGTTTCTTATTCTTCCATATCAGCTATTTACGGAAATCCAGGACAGGTTAGTTATGTAGGAGCGAACAGTTTCTTAGATAATTTCTCTTCTTGGAGAAGAGCGCAAGGTTTACCAGCAATGACTATCAATTGGGGTGTTATTGGTGATGTAGGTTTTGTGGCACGTAGCGGAAATGTTGGTGGATTGTTGTACAAACAAGGTTGGAAAGCATTTAGTTTACAACAAGCTTTGGTGGTATTGGAGCAAATGCTCTTAAATAATCCTGTTCAACGTGTTGCTACAGATTCTGATTGGGAAATGATCGGAAGTTTCTTCCCGCATTCAGCAAAATCAAGTCGTTTCTCACATTTGATTCGTGAAAAAGAATTAAGCTCAGGAACATCTTCAAGTGCAGGAAATGGCTCATTGAAAATTACCTTGTTAGAAGCAAAACCAGGAGAACAAACAGAAATCTTGTTAACCCAATTAAAAGATACATTCGCAAGAGTTTTGGGTACAACTGCAGATAAAGTGAGTACATCGGAACCTGTTACAAAATACGGTTTAGATTCATTAATGGCGAATCAAATTAGAAACTGGATTCAAAGTAATGTAACAGTTGATTATTCTATGATGCGCATCATGCGTGGGCCTACCATGGAAGAAATGAGTGTTCAGATTATTGATGAATTAACAGGGCAGTCGAGTGGTGGAGAAGGTGTAATGGTAGAAAAAAGCGAGCTTGATAAATGGATTGTACGCAGCAAGAAAATTGAACATCCAAGATTAAGGTTGTTTTGTTTACCATATTTTGCTGGAGGTGCATCTATCTTCACATCATGGCACGAATTCTTGCCAGATGATATTGAAGTTTGTGCGGTACAATTACCAGGTCGTGAAGAGCGTGGTGACGAAAAACCATTTGATGACGTAGCTGAATTGGTGAAGAAAATGACGGAAGTTATTGAACCTTTATTAACCACTCCAATTGCATTTTATGCGCATAGTTCTGGTGCTGGAATCGCATTAGAATTGACACGCTATTTGAGAAAAGAGAAAGATGTAACTCCAACCATGTTTATAGTTGGTGGTTGGAGAGCTCCTCATTTAGTAAGTCCATTTAAATTCTTGGATGCCATTGCAGACGGTGAGGTTTACAAAGACAAAAACATTCCAAACATTAAGAATCACTTAAGAGCGCTCGATATTCCAGAATCGGTTATTGAGAACAATGAAGTGTTCAACGAAATGTTGCCGTCTTTGAGAGCAGATATTTTACTAGGTAAGCGTTATAAATACATGGATGCTGCTCCTTTAGATTGTCCACTTACGGCAATTGCAGGAACAGAAGATGTGGTATTCACTGAAGATCAACTAAGAGGTTGGAAACAACATACAACTTCTACGTTTAAATTCAGAAGTGTAAATGGTGGTCACTTGTTTTGTAGAGATAACAAAGAAGAACTACTTGAAATATTAACTACCGAATTGTCAGACAGTGTAATGGCTTAATTGACAATGACAGGAACATCAGGAATCGAAGGGTTGTTTGGAGCAGAATTCTCCAAGCAGCCCTTTCCTGTTTTGGCAAAAGGTGAAATTCATCTGTGGACTGCAAGCAGCGATGCTTCAGCAGAATTCCTCTCAAAATGCTATTCCGCCTTAACAGATGTAGAAAAAAGTAGAATTGATTACTATAAATTTAAGCCTTCTCAAGACAATTTTATGGTGAGTCAAGGTGGCTTAAGAATGTTACTTTCAGCTTATTTTAACATTGCTCCACAAGAGGTAAAAATTGGCAGGCATAACAAGGGGAAACCTTATTCGATAGACGATTACTCATTAACATTCAATATTTCTAACTCAGAAAACAGAGTGGTGTATGCCATTTCACGTGCAGGCGAAGTAGGAATTGACTTAGAATTTATAAGGCCTTTACCAGATTTAGAAGAGTTGATTGACAAGAACTACACGATAAAAGAAGCGGCTTACATTCGCAAAATTAAAAGCGAGCAATTGCAGCGATTCTTTAAATTCTGGACGGTGAAAGAAGCATATTTAAAAGCAATAGGCGAGGGCATGCGGCTCACACCCGACAGTCTTGAGTTTTCAGTAGAAAATGGAAACTTTAAATTGCTAGAAGCGAAAGGATTTTTCGAACAGGTTGATTGGAAAATAAAGAATATTTTTCCTGGTGACGGGTTTGTATGTACTTTGTTTTACGCGGACGAAAATGCACAAATTTCTGAGTTCAGAGGGTTTTAGCGGTTGAGATTTATTTAAAGACAGTTTAATTTTAAATCAGTCTTCCCTTCTGATGCTTACAAAATTCTTTACCTTTGACTTTATTCCTGTAAAATATGTCCATTATCAAAATTCCACTTCACTTCGAAGGAGCGCTTGGTGAAGCTACATTTTATTCCCTTTTCGACTCTGGTGCTTCCTTTTCTTGTATAACACCAGAATGCGCAAAGAAAGTCGCCAACTTAGAAAAACTATGGAAACCTATGGAGATTGCTACTGCTGCGGTAGGCCAATATCTAAAAATAAAAGAGGTTATCCGTGTCGATTTTTATTATAACGACATTCGAATGTCAGACGAATTCATGGTTATTCCTGGCCTTTCAGAAGAAGTCATCATTGGTGTTAATACTCTTCAAAAGTGGCGTATTAAGCTTGATTTTGAGCACGATACGGTGATTGTAGATCCTAAGGTAGCAAAAGCTATATTAAAATGAAATGGCTGATTATTCTTGCACCTCCGCTTTTTGCTTACCCTTTTGAGGCAATTGCTATTCTTATCTTATGGCAATTTAGCAACCCGCTTAAACAGCTTTTCGAATAAGGAAGTAATTCCAATATTATAACTCATCCAAGAACTCGTCGACAGTTTTCAACTTAAGCTTTCAAGCCTTTGCTAGATTTACCTCATCTACTGATTCTTTAAAATCTAAAAAGAATTGGGCACTAGCGGGTGTTAAGTTTTTGGTCTTTACAAATATGTTGAATCGCAAATCGCGTCTCATAACATTCCTTTGCTCCAAATCCCTTACCTTCCTCACTTTTTGATTGAATCCTAAACACAGACCCTATTTTATTATTTTCTTAAGTAAATTGCCCGTTTCTTTGCAATTCGTTTAAAATTCAATTTTAACAAAGACAGTGTCTATAAATTACCTCACCCATCAATGGAAATAAGCAGAACCTTCGATTTATTAGAAAGATATTCAACCAATTTTAAAGATAAAAATGATGCCTTAGTAAGCAAAGAAAAGGGTGAATGGATAACCTACAGTGCTCAGGATTATGTTGAAAAAGCCAATTACATTAGCTATGCCTTAATGAAATTAGGTTTTAAAAAAGGCGATAAAATTGCCAGCATTTCTAACAACAGACCTGAATGGAATTTTATAGATTTAGGTATGGCGCAATTGGGAATAATTCATGTTCCCTTATTTGCAACCTTAGATGGTGCAGCTTATACACATCTTTTAAATCATTCGGAAGCTAAAATGTTGGTGGTTTCAGACAAGCATCTTGCAAAAATTGCAAAGTCTATCGAACCCAACTTACAAACAGTAAAAAGCTTGTGCAGTTTCGATGAAATTGAGGGAATTGGAAATTGGAAAAACCTCGTTGAACTAGGGAAAGAAAATGCCAATTATTACAAAGATGAACTCCTCAAAATCAAAGAAACCATAAAGCCCAATGATTGCGCCACCTTAATTTACACCTCAGGAACAACGGGAACTTCTAAAGGAGTTTTATTGTCGCACCAAAATTTGGTAAGTAATGCTTTGGCTGCCGCTGCTGTATTTCAGTTAAAACCAGAGCACAGGTATTTAAGTATTTTACCCATTTGTCATGTTGGTGAGCGCATGGCAAATTACCAATTGCAATATTCAGGAGTAAGTATTTATTACGCAGAAAGTATTGCTTCTGTTGCCGCCGATTTAAAAGCTGTAAAACCTCACGGATTTGGAGCCGTACCAAGAATTTTAGAAAAGGTTTTCGATAAGATCATGGACAAAGGACATTCCTTAACCGGTGTTAAGAAAATGTTGTTTTTCTGGGCCTTAAATCTGGGTTATAAATATGAATTGAATGGGAAGAATGGAGCATTTTATGCCCTTCAATTGAAACTTGCTAATAAGCTAATTTTTAGCAAATGGCGAGAAGTTATGGGCAACGAAGTCTTGCATATTGGCGTTGGTGGCGCGGCGCTAAGTCCCAAAATGGAAAGAGTTTTCTGGGCAGCAGGCATCAAGCTCATCAACATGTATGGCCTTACAGAAACTTCACCCATCATTACTATTAATAGAAACAACGCTCCACTTTTAAAATTAGGAACCGTTGGCGCAGTAATAGATAATGTAACTTTGAAGCTCGACGAAGCGGGAGAAATTTTGTGCAAAGGGCCAAACGTCATGTTAGGTTATTACAAAGACGAGAAAGCCACTAAAGAAGCATTCGATGCGCAAGGTTTTTTCAAAACAGGCGATATTGGTGTGCTAGAAGAAGGTAAATTTTTGAGGATTACCGACCGCAAAAAAGAGATTTTTAAATTGTCAAATGGTAAATATGTGGCACCAGCAGCCATAGAAAATATTTACAAGCAGTCCATTTACATCGACCAAATGCTGGTCATTGGCGAAGGCGAAAAATATGCAAGCGCCTTGGTTTCTCCCAACTTCGAAGCACTTAAAAATTGGGCAAAAACGCAGCAAATTACCTCGGAGAATAAGGCAGATTTAATACGCGAGAAAAAAGTCCTTGATTTATACCATCGCATCGCGGCAGACTTTAATAAAACCTTAGGCAGCGACGAGAAAATAAAGCGTTTTAAACTCGTTCCCGATGAGTGGAACGTGGCCACAGGAGAACTATCGCCCACGCTTAAACTCAAAAGAAAAGTGCTGCTCGAGAACTATAAAAAAATGGTAGAAGACATTTTCAGAGGAGAATAGACGCCGTTTATTTCTAATATTTCAATCCATTTTTTATTTTGGGCACGCTCCAAGGAGCCGCGTCTTCGCCTGTGCACGGCACTTGGCTCAACCGCTCGTGCGGCAGCATTGATTTTTTGGAGCTTTTGGAGAATCAAAAGATTATTAGATACAAATCCAACTAAAATCGAAGTATAGATACTGTCTAGAACTGAATCGTTCGAACATAAATAGAATGACTTGTTGTTGAAAAAAGAATTAAAAGTAATAAAACCCCATACTAGTAGGGCATTCATGGCTTAGCGAAAGCACTTGTCAACAATAAACTAAAGCCGAAATTCTGCTGCGCTCCATTGCGGTTTAGTTCTTATATGTTCGCGGTAGTTTTATTGCGTCAACGTCAATTTTAATTCTTCTGCTCTTTTGCGTCCTGCTTTATAATTTTGGTCAAGACTAATTGCTTTGTCAAGGTAAATAATTGCTTGATTTCTATATTTATTTCCTTTATGTTGTTTTGCCCAAGCCCAATAAGTAAAGCTCATAATTTTCCAATTGGCATAATCGGTATTTTTCACTTGTTTGTTGATAATGGATTGAAAATCTTTTTTAGCAAACTTTCGTTTTGAAAAGAAAAACCACGGCAAATTTTCGGCAACACTTCCTCTTAAAAATTCAGGCAAATAACTAATGTCTGCATACTTATTCGCAGCATCACCAAACAAGGTAAATGCTTGTCCAAGTAGTTTTAGATTTTTTGTTTCAGCACTAACTAATGATAATGCTGATGCTCTGTAAGAAGCGATAAACGGCATTAATTCTTTGGTTGTTTTTGGCGAATTAAATAAATCACTTAATTGGTCAAAACTTTTCTTAGCATAGCCTTTGTATTCCGTTTTTGAAAAAAATGACAAGTTCAAAGCTGTTTCGTGGTAAATTATTCCAAGCCGTACTTTGTTAACTTCGTTAGGTTCTTGCTCAAATTGTTGTTCTACTTCGTTGAGTTTCACTTTCAATTCGGTTGTGTCTATAATTTCCATTACATCATCTAATTGATGTTCAAAAGTTTTGACTTTAGAAAAGTCTAATTGTTGGCCTGTTAAGCTGTTCGTAAATGCCAATGCTGCAATTACTAAAGTGAATAATTTGTATTTCATTTTTTTATTTGTTTAATGAGATACAAAGTTGCGATGACAAAGAACTAATTACGATGACTTAAGTTAAGACTTTTGTTTGTGAAAAATTCTGTTTCTAATACGGCTCAAACTTTCTGGGCTTATGCCTAAAAAATTGGCAATATATTTTTGTGGTACTCTTTGAAATAAGTCTGGTTGTTTTTTTATTAAATTCTGAAATCTTTCTTCGGGTTTGTCCGATGATAAAGACATTGCAATTTCAGTAGCTCTTTGTGCTACTTGTTCAGCCATAAGTCTGCCAAAGGTTTCATATTTACTACATTCTTCGTATAGTTTGAAAAGGTTTTGTTTCTTGATTGAAAAAACAATCGTGTCTTCCATTGTCTGTAAATTCATTTTCCCTAATGTATCGTAACTAAAACTTTGAAAGTCTGTGACCCAAGAATTTTCAAATGAAATGTCACAAGTTTTTTCGACTCCATCTTTTATATGGAAATGTCTGATAGAGCCTTCTGCAATAAAAGCAATGAAATTACAAACTTTATTGTCTTGCAGTAAAAACTCTTTTTTC
>Ga0105044_10013002_pt1 | contig 11314 bp, 9 predicted proteins | sample MAT01_FD_78092 | JGI IMG/M metagenome (GOLD analysis project Ga0105044, IMG submission 78092) | Freshwater microbial communities from Lake Fryxell liftoff mats and glacier meltwater in Antarctica - MAT-01 | ecosystem: Environmental > Aquatic > Freshwater > Ice > Liftoff microbial mat | place... | reverse complement strand
GTCCGCCTTGACGTAGTGGATCTCCTCGACGGTGTTCTGCCCGACGTCACCGATCCACATGTCACCCGTGCCGCGATCGAACGACCACCGCCACGGATTGCGGAACCCGCGCATGAAGATCTCCGGCGCACCACCACCGCGCGCGAACGGATTTCCCGCCGGGATGCCGTACTCCTTGCCGTTCGCCAGATGGTCGACATCGATGCGCAGCATCTTGCCGAGCAGCGCAACGGTGTTCGCGGCGGGATTGCCGTCGACGAGCGCCTGGCCATTGCCGGCCGGATCGTTCTGCGGACCGCCGTCACCGGTGCTGATGTAGAGGAGCCCGTCGCTGCCGAACTCGATCATGCCGCCGTTGTGATTGCTCGCTGGATCGGGGATCGACAGGATCTCGACGCACGTCGGCTCGGCCTTGTTCGGATCGTTCGCATCGCGCCGGCACCGCGCTACGACGTCGCGAAACGGGTTCGTCGCATCGGCCTGCTGCTTGGTGTAGAATACGTAGAACAGCCGATTCACGTGATACGCGGGATGGAACGCGAGCCCGAGCAGGCCGGCCTCCCCCGTCGACACCACCGGGCCGCTGTTGTTGTCCGAGAGATCGATGAATGGCGTGAGAAGCGTCGTCTCGGTCTCGTCCACAATCCGGATCGAGCCCCCCTTGTCGACCACGAACAGGCGAGGGTCACCCGCGGGTGCGGTCACCAGCACTGCCGTGCCGTGGTTGCGAGAGACCTCACGTGTAGTGATCGTGGTTCCCGTCACCGGGTTCGCGCATGGCGCGAGCATCGGTGCGTCTGGAGTCCCCGAGTCACCCAGCATGGTGTCGGCAACGACGGGAGGGCCATCCTCCTTCGCATTGTTGTCCTTGCCGCAGGCGATGAAAGTGAGGGCGAGAAATAGCCGGCGCATGAGTGGGCGCAGCATAGCCGTACCCACGGTCGCCGATAGCAATTCTCGCTATCCGGATGCGAGCACCGGGTCGCACTCGGACTCTTTGAAATCACACGGGTTCACGGCACGACGACGAGCTGAAACACATTCCCGGCGGTGTCGGTCTCGTAGAGCTCGCCGGTGCCGTCCTCGTGGATGCTCGCGCCGTTCGGTGGGAACGTCCCGGGGAGATCCACCGTCGTCACGGTGTCGTCGGCGTTGAGCTTCGCCGTCGAGAGGCGGCCGCGTTCGTCGTAGTCGGTGTAGTAGTACGTGCCCACGAGATCGGGGAAGCAGCTCCCTCGGTAGACCTGGCCGCCGGTGATCGAGGTCCAGCCCTCGCCATGCGTGCGTTCGATCTGCGGCGCGATCTGCGCGACCGTGCACGGCCCACCCTGGAAGCACTCGCTGCCCTCGAACTGGTTCCAGCCGAGGTTCGCGCCGTTCTGCTGCGCGGGGCGGAGCACGGTGACCTCCTCGATCCGGCCCTGACCGACATCGGCGATCCACATGTCGCCGGTGCCGCGATCGAACGTCCAGCGCCACGCATTGCGCAGGCCGATCATGAAGATCTCCGGCTTGCCGCCACCGTTCGCGAACGGGTTGTCGGCCGGGATCCCGTACTCGAGGCCGGGGGATTTCACGTCGACGTCGAGCCGCAGCATCTTCGCGAGCAGCGCCTTGGTGTTCGGCATCGGCACGCCGTCCTCGAGCGCCTGACCGTTGCGGTTCGGATCGTTCGCCTGCCCGCCGTCGCCGGTGTTCCAGTAGAGGAAGCCGTCGGCGCCGAACTCGATCATGCCGCCGTTGTGATTGCCGGCGAAGTCGGGGATCGCCAGCACATCGACGCACGACGCGCGGTCCGCCTTGTTGGGATCGGCGCTGACCTGACAGCGCGCGAGCACGTCGCGCTGCGCGTTCGCCGGGTCGCCGGTGTTGCGCGCGGTGTACGTGACGAAGAACGTGCCGGTGGTCGCGTACTGCGGATGGAACGCGAGCCCGAGCAGCCCGTTCTCGCCGCAGCAGAGCACCGGGCCACCGGCATCGGCGGAGAGATCGAGGAACGGCGCGGCGACCACCACGTTGTTCTCGACGATCCGGATCGCCCCGCGCTGCTCGACGACGAACAGCCGCCGATCGCCGCGCGGCGCGGTGACCAGCACGGCCGAACCGCTGACCTTCGCGACCAGTTGCATCTGCACGTTGGTGCCCGGGACCGGCGTGTCGCACCGCGTGATCGGGGCGGCATCAGGGGAGGCCTTGCTACCGCCGCAGGCGGCGAGGAGGGTCATCGCGATCGCGCGCTTCATCGCGCGATCATACCCGCTAGCGCGGCTTTGCCTTCGGCTTTCCCGCGGGGCGCAACGCCTTCAGATCCTCGGGCGGTGGCCCGATCGACTTGCCGAGCACCTCGGCCCAGCGACCGAAACCCCACAGCACGAGACCGACGATCCCGAACGGCAGGAGAAACACCCAGCCGGTGAAGCCGTCGTTGGCGCCGAAGTAGGCGAGGGCGAGCACCATCGCGATCAGCCACGAGACGAGCGCGACCAGGTAGCCCGAGAGCTGGAGCTTGCGCTTCTTGTACGCGACCTCGAGCTTGGCCACGTAGTACGCGGCGTCCTCGGGCGGCAGCTCCTTCAGGAGCGCGACGAGATCGACCTTCGAATTGGCATCGAAGGCCGACTTGACGACCGCGTCCTCAGTGTCCTTGGCCTTCGCCACCACGCGGTTGTAGCACGCGGTATATGTGGACGGTGCCGGCGATCAAGCTCACCGACGACCTCGGCCGAACCCTGGTCTTCGTGCATCCCCCACAACGAGTGGTGTCGCTAGTGCCGAGTGATACGCACTCGTTGATCGCGCTCGGCGCGGTCCACCGCATCGTCGGACGCACCCGCTACTGCGAGAGCTCCGAGGTCGCGCAGGTGCCGATCGTCGGCGGGACCAAGGACGTCGACGTCGACGCGGTGCTCGCGCTCGCTCCCCACCTGGTGGTCGCGAATCAGGAGGAGAACACGCGCCCGGCACTCGAGGCGCTCGCGGCTCGCGTACCGGTGCTGGTGTCGTTGCCACGGCGAGTCAACGAGGGCATCGCTCATCTCGCACGCCTCGCGCGGATCCTCGGCCTGGGCCGGGAAGATCCGGCGCGCGAGCTGATCCGGCGTGGCTACGCGTTGCGCGATCGCGCGGTGACGCCCGAGCTCGGCACCCCGCTCGAGGGCGTGCCGCTGGCCGAGCCGCGCCGCAGCAAGCGGGAGACCCTGCCGCCGTCCGACGGTCGGCTCCGCGCGTTCATCCCGATCTGGAATAACCCGCTGATGACGCTCAACGCCGACACCTTCGGCAGCGATGTGCTCGCGCAGTGCGGGATCTCGAACGTGTTCGGCCAGCGCCTGCGGCTATATCCGCTCGCCGCGGATCTTGGCAAGTCGGCGCCGCAAGATGCCTCGGGACGCGACGTGCGCTATCCCCGGATCTCGATGTTCGAGATCAAGGAGCGCGAGCCGGCGCTGATCATCCTGCCGGACGAGCCGTATAACTTCTCCGACGGGGAACTGCAGATGTTTCGCGATGCGCTGCCGCGCGCGCGGATCGTGCGGGTCTCGGGGAAAGACCTGTTCTGGTACGGTGCGTGGACGATCGACGCGATCGATCGCCTCGAGAAGGAGCTCGCGGCCGGATGAGGTGGCTGCTCTTCGCGCTCGTCGCGTGCAGCACACCGGCGGCGGCGCCCAGGCGACCTCCGCCGCCGGTGCTCGAGGTGCCGATGCTCGCCGCGCTGCCGAAGCCGGTGGCGACCTTCACCGACAAGTTCGCGAGCGTCGTGATCTGCGATCGCTGCCACACCCCTGGCGAGACGGCGATGCGCGATACCAAGGGGGTCGATATCTCGCCGGTCACCGAGGTGCAGGCCGGCATGATGAGCCTGGCCGCGCGCGATCCGTACTACCTCGCGGCGCTGCGGCGAGAGATCGATGCGAACCCCGGCGCGAAGACCGCGATCGAGGCGACGTGCACCCGCTGTCACGCACCGGTCGGCTTTGCGGAGAGCAACGGCGCGCTCTCCCTCGACGATCTCCTCACCGGGACCAGCGATGCTGCCGCGCTCGGTCGCGAAGGCGTCGGCTGCGCGGGGTGTCACGCGCTCGATCCCGCGGGGCTCGGCGAGGACAGCTCGTTCACCGGCGCACAGCCGCTGCGTGGCGAACGGATCGCGTTCGGCCTGTTGCCGCAGCCGCTCGGCGAGGTGATGAAGCAGATGTCGGGGACGACGCCCAAGCCGTCGGCGCACATGGCCGAGAGCCGGCTGTGCGCGAGCTGCCACACCGTGCTCGTGCATCGGCTCGATCCGACCGGGCAGCCGATCGGCGTCGAGATTCCCGAGCAGACGACGTTCCTCGAGTGGCGCGCGTCGTCCTACGTCTCGACGCGCACGTGCCAGGGCTGCCACATGCCGACCTCCGAGGACGAGCTCGGCCAAGGCCCGCCGATCGAGACGCCGTTCTCGACGCGGCCGCCCGATTCACCGCCGCGCAAGGGCTATCGCCGGCACACGCTGCGCGGTGGCAACTCGTATCTGCTGCGCCGGCTCGCCGAGGTGCCGACGTGGCTCAACGCGGCGACCAAGCCGGAGCTGTTGCGCGCGGCGGCGGATGCGACGGACGTGTTTCTCGGTTCGGCAGCGGAGCTCACCGTCGAGCGGATCGACAAGACCTCGGCGAAGATCGCGATCGTCAACCGCACCGGTCACAAGCTCCCGACGGGGTACCCGACGCGACGCGTCTGGCTGCACGTGACGGTGCGCGATGCGAAGGGCAAGATCATCGCCGAGTGGGGCGCGCACAAGGACGGTGCCTTGATCGATCGCGGCAAGCGGATCGATGGTCCTGGCGTGATCCTGCCGCACCGCTCGAAGCTCGACGGACCGGGGCAGGCGATCGTCTGGGAGTCCGTGCCGGTCGACGCACAGGGCAAGCGCACGCACCTGCTGCTCGGCACCGCCGCGATCATCAAGGACAACCGGATCCTGCCGGCGGGCTGGAAGCCGGCCCATCCCGATGCGGCACGCACGAAGCCGATCGGGGTCGTCGATCCCGATTTCGTCGCCGGTCAGGACACGATCGAGATCGGGTTTCCCGCCGGTGCGGCCACGCTCGAGCTCGAGTTGCTCTATCAGCCGATTCCGCCGGAGACCATCGAGTCGTACGCGAAGCAGGACAGCAAGGAGGCCGCACGGTTCCTCGCGATCGTCGCCGCTCCGCCGACCCCCGTGGTGCTCGCGAAGAAGCAGATCGCGATCAAGTAGGCCGGCGGCGCAGCAGCACCGAGGCTGTCGCGACGATCAGGATCTCGGCGACGAGCCAGATCCACGGCCGGCCATCGGGCGAGCCGTCGACGACGAATCCGAGCACGCGCGCCGAGCCGACGCCGACCATCGCCCACAGCACCAGGCCAAGGAGCGTGCGTCTCCAGGGCTTGAGTGCCGGCAGCCAGGCGACGTACCGAGCCCGAGCAGCGGACCGCCGAAGCTCGCGCGCAGGTTGATCAGCTGCGTCGGCTCGCCGACCGGACGACCAAGTGCGTCCGCGGTGACCAGCGGGAACAGCGCGAGATCCGCGCCGAGCGCCGCGAGGACGATTCCGATCGGCAGCGTCAAGGTCATCGTCCGGATCACGCGTCGACGCTAGCAGCCTGTAGGGCATGGACGCCAAGTGCGCGAAACCGGATCAACTGCCCGACGCTCGCCAGCAAGATCGATCACTTGCGGCGCTTCGGATCGCTACGAGCTCAGGCTCCTGGCAGACAGCCGACGCAGCAGGCCGGCGACCAACCGATCGGCAGCACCGGGCTTCTTCGCGAGGAACAGCGAGGGCTCGACGAGCTCGAGCTCCATCACGCACGGCTGGCCGGCGGCATCGCGGGCAACATCGACCCGCGCGTACAGCAGCGCTCCATACGGCGCGAGCGCGGCCAGGGCGATCGCGCGCTCGTCATCGGCGATCGGGTAGGGGCCCGACACCATCTCGGCCTGCCCGGCGAACCGCGGGCTCTTGCGGATCGCATGCGAGAGCTCGCCGTCGAGGTAGATCATCGAGCGCTCGCCGTAATCCTCGACGGACTCCAGGTACGGCTGGACCAGCGCGGCGCCCTTGGTCGTCAGCGCGGTGAGATGCGCCGCCGCATCGGCACCGATCTCGTCGAACACGCGCGCGCCGAGCGAGCCGGCGCCGACCTCGGGCTTGATCACGAAGCGCTTGCCGGCCAGGGGCAGGCTCGCGAGATCGCAGGTCGAGTCTCGCTCGACCAGCGTGGTCGGGACGATCGCCACGCCGCGTTGCTCGAGCGCGAGCAGGTACCGCTTGTGGAGGTTGTCGCGGATCACCGCGCGGGGGTTGAACAGCGGCCCTGCCGTGGCGACCTGATCGATCCACGCGAGGTAGCGCGCGACCTCGAGCGCGTAATTCCAGGTCGAGCGGATCAGCGTCGGCGCCGGGGTCGTCCAGTCGATCGCCGGGTCCTCCCACGCGAGCAGGTCGTAGGCGACGCCGGCACGGGTCAGCGCCTCGGCGAGCGGAACCGCGTCGGGGTCCAGCTCCGGGAGGGTCTGGCAGGTGGCGATCCGTAGCCGCACGGAAGACCGATAGGGCCACGCCCGCCGGCCGTCAAGCCCTTCAGGCGAGCGCGTTCGCGAGGTCGTCGAACAGATCGTCGGGATGCTCCAGCCCGACCGCGAGCCGAAGGAGATCGGGGGGCGTCGGGGTGTTGGCCCCCTCGACCGTGAACCGGTGCTCGACCAGGCTCTCGACGCCGCCGAGCGACGTGGCCGGGACCCAGATCCGGAGCTTGCGGACCACCTCGAGCGCACGCGCGGCCCCGCCGCCGGTCCGGATCGACAGCATGCTGCCGAACCCGCGCGTCATCTGCGCCTTCGCCACGACATGCTGTGGATGCGACGGCAGCCCCGGGTAGATCACGTGGCAGAGCGCCTCGAGCCGGGCGGCGATCACGGCGGCGGTGGCGCTCGAACGCTCGACGCGGACGAACAGCGTCCGCAGCCCACGCAACAGCAGATAGGCGTCGACCGGGCCGAGGCACGCGCCCTCGTCGTGACGGAGCGTGCGGATCGCGGCCCACGTGTCGTCGAGCTTCGCGGTGATCAGGGCGCCGGCGAGCACGTCGGAGTGACCGCCGAGGAACTTGGTCGCCGAGTGCATCACGAGGTCGGCGCCGAGCTCGAGCGGCCGCGTGTGGACCGGCGTCGCGCACGTCGAATCGACGACGAGCTTCGCACCCGCGGTCCTGGCGAGCGTGGCGACGGCGGCGAGATCCGTGACCTCCCACGTCGGGTTCGCTGGCGTCTCGACCCACACGATCCTGGTGCCAGGCACGATCGCGGCCCGCACGGCGCCCGTGTCCGTCATGTCGACCAGCGTCAGCTGCAGCGACCACTGCGCACAGAACCGCTCGAGCCAGCCGCGCAGGTTGTAGTAGCCGATCGTCGGCGCGACGATCCGGTCACCCGGCCGGCAGATCGCGCGAACCACGGCCGTCGCGGCGGCCATCCCCGACGCGAAGAGCGCTGCCTCGGCCCCGCCCTCGAGCGTCGCGATCACGCGCTCGGCATGCACCGGCGTGGGGTTCTCGTCTCGCGCGTAGCCCGGCCCGGTGAGCTGATACGCGGCATCTCGTGCGTACGTCGTCGACAGCTGGATCGCCGGGACGACGCCGCGGTCGGCGCCATGCCCGCCATCCTCGGGCTGATCGGAGCGTAGGGCCTTCGCGACGATGGTCTCGGGACGTAGTGTCATTTCTTCGCCGCCTCGCCGGGGAGCAGGAACCCGTAGCGCGTCATGATCTCGCGGCCCTCGCGCGACGCGATGAACTCGGCGAGCTGGCGCGCGGCATCGGCTTCCTCGCCGTTGCCACACACGACCATCTGCTGGTCGAGCGGATCGTGGAGGTCAGCCTCGATCTTGAGGAACGAGCCACCGTCGGTGACGACCGCGAGTGACAGCGCGACGATCGCGGCATCGACCTCGTTGCGGCGCGCGTACAGCATCGTGGTCTGGACATCGGGGCCGAGCTTGATCCGGCTCTCGATCGCAGACCACACGCCGGCCTTCTCGAGCGCCTGCCTGGCCGCGAGGCCATAGGGCGCGTGATCGGGGTTCGCGATCGCGATCCGAGCAAACCGGGCATCGGCGAGATCGGCGAGCTTGACCGGCGCGGCGACACCCGACGGCGTCCACACGACGATCCGGCCGCGCGCGTACAGCTTCGCGCTCGCACCGTCGCAGCGCCCAGCCTCGACGACTCTCTCGGTGAACGACTTGTTGGCGGCGGCGAACAGGAAGTAGGGAGCGCCTTGCTCGATCTGCTTGGAGAGCAAGCCACTCGAGCCGAAGTCGATCAGCGGCTTGATCTTGGTGCGCGCCTCGAACTCCTTGCCGATCTCCTCGAACGCCTTCGCGAGGTCCGACGCCGCCGCGACCCGGACCGTCCGCTCGCCCGACTTCGAAGAGCACGCGAGCAGCGCCAGCGCCATGACGACGGCTTTCATCGCCGGCAGCGTATCTCGCGATCCTCGTCTGGTCACCCTGTCTCGCCGATGTAACCGACCGAAACGAGCTATGCTCGAAGCGATGGAACGTCGGGTGGTGATCATCGAAGACGAGCACGACGTGGCGCGCTTGCTCGAGTTCAACCTCAAGAATGCGGGCTTCGTGGTCGTCATCGCCGGGCGTGGAGACGACGGGATCGCGGCGGTCGCCAAGCACAAGCCGGAGGTCGTGGTGCTCGATCTGATGCTGCCCGATCAATCGGGCTACGATGTCTGCAAGACGCTGCGCGCCGATCCTGCCGTCGGCGATCTCGGCGTGTTGATGCTGACCGCGAAGGGTGAGGCCGAAGATCGGATCCTCGGGCTCGAGGTCGGGGCTGACGATTACGTGGTCAAGCCGTTCGTCGTCCGCGAGGTCGTGCTCCGCGTGACCGCGCTCGCCAATCGCCTCGCCGAGCGCCGCGCGCGCCCCGCGACCAACGATACCGGCCACGTCCTCAAGGTCGGCCCGATCGAGCTCGATCCGGTGACCCACGACGTCAAGATCAACGGCGTGCTGACCCAGCTCCGGCCGCTCGAATACAAACTGTTACAGCTGCTGGTCAGTGATCCGGGCCGTGTGTTCTCGCGCGAGGAGCTGCTCGAGCAGGTATGGGAAATGCGTGGTGATATCAACACGCGCACCGTCGACGTCCACGTCCGCCGCCTGCGCGTCAGCCTCGGCGCGGCCGCCGATGTCGTCGAGACGGTGCACGGCTTCGGGTACCGCGCGAAACGCGATGCGGGCTAGCATGGCGGTCGGTTCGACCTCATGCGCAGCTCGCTTCGCAACAAGCTCCTGATCACGTTCCTCATCCTCGTCGTCATCGTCGGGGCGGGGACCCTGTTCGCGATCGAGCGCACGCTCGCCGACGATCTGGTGTCGTCGCTCGACGCGCGGATGTCGAAGCAGGGCGCCGCCGTCGCGAACTGGCTCGGCATGGCCGGGCACGTCGATCGTCTCGCGCCACGGCTCGCCGCCGTCACTGGCACGCGGATCACGATCGTCGGCGCCGATGGCCTGATCCAGGGCGACTCGTCCGAGCAGTCCACCGTCGGCAGACCGATCGGCGACGCGTTCGAGGTCGCGCGCGCACGTCGCGGCGAGGTCGGGCGCGCGATCCGGCAATTGCGATCCGATGAACCTCCTCAGTATCTGGTGGCGGTGCCCGCCGATCTCGGGCGCGTGATCCGGCTCGCCGTGCCCCTCGGCGACGTGCTCGAGACCCGCGCGCGCATGCGCAATCGCCTGCTCGTCGGTTTCGGGTTCGGATTCCTCGGCTGCTTGCTGCTGTCGTTCATCTTCATCCGCGCGATCACGCGGCCATTGCAGTCGATGACCCACACCGCCGAGCGGCTCGCGAAGGGCGACTACGACGTGCCGACGCCGGTCGACTCCGGCGGCGAGCTCGGCCTGCTCGCACGCGCGATGATGCACATGGCCGGCGAGGTCAAGGCGCGCGTCAGCGACCTGACGCAGCAGCGCAACTTGCTCGAGAGCGTGTTCGCCGGACTCGTCGAGGGCGTGGTCGTCGTCGATCGCGCCGGCAAGGTCGTGCTGGTCAACGACGCCGCAAAGCCGCTACTCGCATCGCCCACCGCGTTACCGATCGAGATCGAGCCGATGGTCCAGCGCGCGCTCGCGGGCGAACAGGCCGACGACGAGCTCGAGCTTCACGCGCGTCACGTTCGCTGCAGCGCGCGCCCGCTCGCGGATCAGGGCGCGATCGTCGTGCTCTACGACGTCACGCGGATGAAGGCCCTCGAGGCCGTGCGCCGCGAGTTCCTGTCGAACGCTGCCCACGAGCTGCGCACGCCGATCACCTCGATCTCCGGCTACGCCGAGACGCTGCTCGGTAGCCCCGTCGATGCCGAAACTTCAAAGGAGTTCCTGCAGACGATTCATCGCAACGCCGAGCGGATCGCCGGGCTGGTCAACGACCTCGTGTTGCTCGACAACCTCGGCTCGCGTTCCGCCGCGGTCTCCGCGCGGACGCAGGTCTCGCTCTCGCAGGTGATCGGCGATGCCGTGCGCACCGCGAAGGGCGTCATCCCGTCGGCGCAGATCGAGGTCGAGGTGCCGCCCGATCTCTCGGTGCTCGGCACGCGCGACGGCCTCGACCACGTGTTCCAGAATCTGATCGACAACGCGCTCAAGTACGGCGGCGACACCAAGGTCTCTGTCACCGTCGAGAAGCGGGATCACGAGCGCGTGCGGATCGTGGTCGCAGATCGTGGCAAGGGCATCCCGCCGGGTCACGAGGACCGGATCTTCGAGCGGTTCTATCGCATCGATGCCGGGCGCAGCCGCGATCGCGGTGGCTCGGGTCTCGGCCTCGCGATCGTGATGAGTCAGGTCGAGGCGATGGGCGGTCGCGTGTGGGTCGAGCAGGCGAACCCGGGGGCGCGGTTCGTCGTCGAGCTCGACCTCACGGCTTGAGGCGTTCAGCCTTGAAGCCCTTGGCCGTCAGCAGCTTGACGACGCCCTTCGCACCGCTCAGGTGGTCGGCACCGACGACGACAAACACGTTGCCGGCCGCGAACATCTTCTCGAGCTGCGGGATCCACCTGAGGTTGCGCTCGTCGAGCAGGCGCTCGTCCAGTTTCTTGATCTCGGCGTCGGTGTAGCCAGCGTCCTTCATCTGCTTGATCGCGGGCTCGTCCATCCCGGGTGAGGTGTCGGTGCCGGCGCAGTACTCCTTGAGGTCGTCGAACGAGTCCTTCTCGATCGTCTTGCGATCCGGCGTGCCCTCGATCGTCGCCTTGAGCAGGCGCCCG
>Ga0105044_10013001_pt1 | contig 11314 bp, 6 predicted proteins | sample MAT01_FD_78092 | JGI IMG/M metagenome (GOLD analysis project Ga0105044, IMG submission 78092) | Freshwater microbial communities from Lake Fryxell liftoff mats and glacier meltwater in Antarctica - MAT-01 | ecosystem: Environmental > Aquatic > Freshwater > Ice > Liftoff microbial mat | place... | reverse complement strand
GCGGTGCCCCCGGCGGGACTCGAACCTGCGCGGTGCCCCCGGCGGGACTCGAACCTGCGCGGTGCCCCCGGCGGGACTCGAACCTGCGCGGTGCCCCCGGCGGGACTCGAACCTGCGCGGTGCACCCAACTTGGCATTGTGCGAACCCGAATGTGCAGGTCAACGGGCCGTCGTTCGCTGTGGATGTGGTCCATGCCAAGGTCCGCCGCGACGGCTATCGCGGTGCAGGTCGTGCCGGCTAAATCTCTGCGGGTTCGCGGCTGGTCGGGTGGTCAGGCACCTGGTCGGTGGGCTGGAGGGGTGCGGGGCGGCTCCCGGCGGCATGCGGAATCGGTCGAGCAGCACGCGGGATGCCGGTGCCGGGCTCGCGGCGGCATCTCGTTGTCAGGGCGAGTCCTCGGGGTTCTGCTCGACCGGCTGCTCGCTGTTGGCCGTGGGGTCGCGGTAGTCGGGGTGATCGAGGTCGGCGTTGACCGCCAGGTGCAGGGGGCCAGGGTGGCGGGTGCGGTGGTCCCAAGCGATTGCTTGTTCGCAGAGTCGGGCGGTGAGTACTGCGACGTCGAAGGGTTCCCTCTGTTCGCCGTGCGGGCTCCCGCCGGTTCGGACGACGGTGATCTCGGTGGCGCGGTGGGAGTGCCAGTCGTCCTTGATGAGATGTGCGAGGTTGTCGGGGAGGGTCCAGCGGGTACGGCGGGCTCCGAGGTTGCCGCCCTTCGACTGGTAGGTGAGGGAGGTGCGGGGCAGGTACCAGGCCGCTGCGTCGCTGTCGGGGAACTGGTAGAGGCGTCGTTCCGGTGTTGCGGGGTGCAGAGGGTCGTGGGGAAGGCGGCCTTCGCCAGTGCGGTGGGTCGGTCGGGGTATCTCCGCGTTGTCGTTGCAGCGCACGACGGCCGTGCAGCTGCCGTCGGTGGCGGTCAGGGTGTCGCCGGGGAGTTCGCCGTCGTTGAAGCGGTCGTTCTGCAGGCCCGGCCAGATGGTCCTGGACTCCTGGGCGTCGACGAAGACGATGGCCGGCCGCGCGGACAGCCGGGGTGTCAGCTGGGCGAGTGCCTGCTCGACGTAGCGGCGGGTGTTGGCGGCCTTGTCCTCGGTGCGTCCGCGGGTCGAGTCGCCGATGGGTGAGGCGTGGAACCGGGCGGTGCCCTCGCCGTAGGGCAGCCAGCGTCCGTCGTGGAAGAAGTCGACACGCCATCCGGTGGTGGCGTCCGGGTCGGCGTGGACCGCCGTGAGACACAGAACGAGCGCAGGTGGCCTGTGGTCCTGCTGCTGCAGCCGGGCGTGGATGCCGATGAGGGTTGTCGGGCTGTCCAGAGGTGCAGGCATCGCTGTGGGTGCCGCGGCCCCGGCAAGACGGTGGTCGACGATGCCGGCGCCGCGCAGTAGGTCGCGCAGGCCCATCCGGGCGGCGTGTTCGCGGGTGGCCGGTTTCGGTTGTTGCCGGGTTGGGAGGTCGGCCGGGGCGGTGGCCAGGAACTGTGTCGGTACGCCGTGGCGACCGAGGAGTCGGCGCAGCGCTGGTTTCGCGTCGTGGCGTCGGTCGAGGGTCGTGGTCGAGGGCCATTCGGTCTCGATCCAGGCGGTGGTGATCGCGTCGAGATCGGGTTGCAGCTCGGGTACGGGCTTCTCGTGGAGCAGGCGGTCGCGGTCGATCGGGAGCGACGTGGCGGACTGCTCGCCGGGTTCGCGACGGTGGTCGTGGGCCAGCAGTTCGGGGCGGTGCCGGAACACGACAGTGGTGGTGTCGGTGAGCCGGTAGGTGGTGTCGTCCTGGTCGCCAATGTGTGCGGCGCCTGCCAGGGGGTCCAGCTGGGCGAGCATGCGGTGGCGCGCCGCGGAGGTCGCGTAGAGGCAGACGATGCGCAGGCGGCGCGAGTGTGTGGCGGCGACCGCGGATCGCAGGTGCTGGGGTGTCGGGGGACCGGCGACGTGCGGTGCGAAGACGCGGGAGGGCGTGCGGTGTGCGACGAGCGGCTGCAGCTGCGGGAGTGTCGCGGTGATGTGATCGTGCAGGTGGCGGAGCAGCCGCGCGCCGGGGCCCTTGCCGATCGGGTGGAATCGTGCGGTCGGGATCTGGGCCCGGACATCGCCGCTGGGTGGGACCACTCGTTGGGGAAGGTCGAGCGGGTCGAGACCGCATGCCGTGACGACGTCGACAGTGTAGTCGCGTGAGCGCTCGTGCCATTCTTCGTCGATCTTGACGGCGCGGACGCCGATGCGCAGCAGCGGGTCGGTGTCGTTGCGGCGTAGCCAGGCGTGCCGGACCTTGTTCCAGCGGTCGGTGAGGCGGGACAGTTGGGCGTCGAACACCGCGATGGGATCGGTGATTCCGGGCATTGTGGCGAGGCGGACGCTCACGCGCAGCATCGACCCGAACGCTCGCGGTTCGTCGTTGATGGCGCGCATCGCGACCAGGGTGTCGTCCCACGCCAGGAGTGAGCCGTCGGTGTCGGGGCGCAGTGCGAGCGGCCGGTGCGGGTGGTCGATGTGCAGGGGCGCGGCCGCGAGCCGGGTCATCAGATGCCACGCGACGGTGTCGAACACCCAACCGTGCGCCTGGGGCGTGCACCGGGGGCGGTAGGTGATGCTGGACGAGAGCGGGCGGGGCGGGCTGGGCGGCGGCAGGAGCGGGGCCAGTGCGTTGCGGTCCTCTCCGCCGCGGGCGGCGGCCTCCCAGGCCCGCACGGCGATGGAGAGCATGTCGGGGGCGAACGGCGAGGTCGTGGTCAACAACGCGCGGGTTCCGGCGCCGTACTCGTCGGGAGGCACCGAGCGGGGGCCGTGCAACAGCTTGACGGGTCTGCTGCCTACGGCGACCAGTGCGGTGGCCAGGGCGGCGTAGCGCGGCCCGGCGAACGACCTGCCGTCGTGGCTGGCCCTCGGGAGCAGCTGCCACTGATGGACGAAGTCCTCGGTAAGCGGATAGGTGACGACCGACCCGAGGAGTTCGTCGACGGCGTCTCGCGGGATGCGGAAGCCGAGGGTGTGCAGCATGGTCAGACCGTCCTCGGGTCGCGGGCGGCCGGGCGGGCCAGGTCGGCGTAGTCGAAGAAGGCCTGCAGGGTCGTGCCGTACAGCTCCTCGACGAGCGGCAGGTCCCCGGCGCGGCGCCACCGCTCGCGCAGCGCGTGCAGCAGGCGGGCGAAGTCGCTTCCTGTCGAGGTGTCGTGGAAGGCTCCGTCGACGAGGTGCAGCGTTGCCGGGGTGCCGCCTCTGCGGGCACGGCCGAGCAACTGCACCGCGCCGTTCAAGATCTGCGCAGCGACTGCCACCCGCACTTCCATGGGCATGCTGCGTAGGTACGGGGCGCTGGTGACGATGTCCTCGAAGTGTCGGCCGGCGGTGTGGCGGCGTCCGTCGAGCACCGCGACCGGGTCGTCCCCGGCAGGGTTCTCGCGCAGCGACTTGGCGTTCACGTGCGCGACCAGTTCCTCCGGTTCCTCCATCACCGGCACCGGGCGGACCATCAACCAGATGGAGCCGAGCGCTGACCGGTCGCTCTCCCCGAGGATGTTCACCCCGCGCTGGACACGCGCGAGCGGCGCGATGAGCACGTCGGCGCCGGCGAGGGAGGAGAACTCCTCGACCCGGTCGGCGGGCAGGTGGCGGAGGCGGCGAGCGCCGCCCGGCGCATCGACCTGGAGGTCGGCTGAGGGACCGCGGTGGTCGGTGGCGACACGCTCATTGCCGTCCGCGCGGGTGATCACGACGATCCGTTCGGCTGCCATACCTGCTTGTACGAGGCCTTCGGCGAGCAAACCGCAGGACTCGTAGGAGGTCGTGGCGAGCAGAACCCGGGCACGTTCGGGGGCATCGGCGCCGAGCTGGTCGAGCTCGGAGATCAGCCGTGGTGCGACGCCGTAGCCGATCTGGCGCAGCGCTTCTCGGCGGTCGTGGCCCTGCTGCCCGGATACGCGCACCAGTCGTCCGCGTTCCGACCTCGTCGACGAGGTCGCGGTCGTGGGTATCTCGACGGCGTGGACGGCGACGTCGCCGGACTGGTCGGGCATCCACCAGGTGGGCGTGACGTGGACGTGATGACGTGGGGCGAGCGGGAAGTACGCCGTCGCCGAGAGGCCCAGGACGACCCGCCGAGTACCGGCGTGGCAGAGCGCCGAGGTGTCACCGAGAGCGAGGACTCCGACGTGCGGATCGTCGCCGAACCCGACCGCGCGCAACCACACGTCACCCGATGCGGCCTCGTCGACGTACTCGGAGAAGGCGAATACCAACCGGCCCATTGGGCCGTTCGGGGTCACCCGCCAGCGCGCGTAGGGCCCCAGCTCCTCGGAGAAGGGCCGCACCGCGTCGACGCCGGCCGCGGCGAGCTGCGGGGTGTCGGTGACCATCCGGGTCAGGAACAGGCGCAGCCGCTCCAGTATCGCGCGCCGCAGCAGGCGGTCGATCACGAGATCGCGCTCGCCCTGCTCCGGGACGGTCGATCCGAGAACGTGGTTGAGTTCGATCCGGAGGTCGCCGAACTGTGCGGTGTCGGTGTCGGGGATCTCGGCGACGTCGCGGAGCGTGCGACGGACGGCGGCGAAGACGGCAGGCTCCGTCGGGGCGACGTCGGCTTCGCCGGGGAACAGTGAGCGCAGATGTTGCACCATGTCGCGGGTGAGTTCGGCGTCCTCGGCGATCCCGGCGAGTTTGGCCGCGAGCCAGCCGTCCCAGCGGCGAGGGACGTGCCAGCTGCGCGCCGCGGTGCCCGGGACGACCGCGCGGCGGGTCGGTTCGAGGCGTCCATAGCTCAGGTGTGAGACGTAGGTCTCGGCCAGGTAGCGCGATCGCGCCAGCCCGGAGCGCACCCGGGAGTCGACCTCAGGATCGACGCGACCGGTCGCGCGGCGGAACTCCTCGTCCAACGCGCCCAGTGGGGTGGCCGAACTGCCGCTGGCCGCGAGCACGACGCCTCGCGCAGCCTGGTCGAGTGCACCGGACTGGAAGGAATCGATCTCGTCGACCACGATCAGTTGGCTGCGTAGCATAACAAGTTCCTCGACCGACATCCGATCGGTCACGGTTCCGCCGTGCCGCAGCGGCGCATGCATCCGCCCCGTGTGCATGTTCCCGTGGGTGGTCACGATGACCTCGGCGGTCGCAGCGGCACGAGACAGGCGGAACTTGCCGCAGCTCGACCTCCACGGGCACGCGACGGTGCCGCGCGCACCGTCGCCGGACGTCGGCCGCAGACCGGCGCACGGCTCCGCCCCTGGCCGCCAGTCGTCCACATCCGCGTCCGACGACGACGCCGCGGCGACCGCGCAGCCGTAGCCGAGCCGCTCGGCGCTCCACATTCCGTCAGGATCCCAGTCCGGCCGGGTGCGCATGACCTCGTCCATCGTGCGCGCGATCGCGCTCGGGGACATCAAGGGTGTCGCACGGGCTCCATCGCGGAACAGGGGCAGTGCCTGCTCCAGCGCGCGGGCCGCGCGCAGCACCTCCACGTTGCGGGACAGGACCACCGTCATGGTGTGGCCGTGGGCAACCGCCCAGCACGCCAGGGCCTCCACCAGGATGTTCTTGCCGGTCCCGGTCGGCGCGTTGAGCACCTGCGTCGGGCCCGCCAGCAACTCGAACCGGTCGGCAGGGCCTGCGGCGGTGCGCAGGCGCGAGAGCATGATCTGCAGGCGGTGGGCTCGATAGGGCCTGCCGGGCAGCGCGGCGTCCAGGCGAGCAGCGATGGCGACGAGTTCGTCGTGCGTCGGATGCAGCCGCGACACCGGCTCGGCGGTGGCGACCTCTGGTGGCTCGGGCTGCGCAGCGGGGTCGTGGTCGGGGATCATCAGCGACAGCTCCGTGCTGCGCGACGGTCGGGTGTGGTCGCCACGCAGCCCGACCACGGCGGCGTGCAGGCCGGGCAACGCCGTCGTTCTCGGGCGTGTGTTCAGGGCGCGCACGGCGTCGAGTTCATCGAGAGCCGAGTCGACGAACGTCTCCAACGGCATCCCCGGAGCGAGGTGGATCGTCTCGTGGTCGCCGTCGATCGGCCGGCAGCCGGGTATGTCGTCGCTGAGAAGCAGCCTGCGCACGACCGCGGTCACCGCGCTGCCGGAGGCCAGGTCGGCGCGGCGGTGGCGCAGCAGCCGGCCCAGCCGCCGCGCGGCGCCATCGTCCAGCTCGGCCCAGCCCGTCCAAGCCTGTAGGTGCCCGTCGAGCAGGAACCGGACGTCGGCCATGGTCGCGAGCGTCGCCTCGCCGTAGTCGGGCCTGCGTGCCGCTCGTCCGCTCGGCCGGTACAGCGCGGCGGAGCCCACGGCTGCCTGCATCAACGCGGACAGGATTCGTGCCGGTTGCCGCGTGGTCGGCGTCCGGGTGGTCATGTCGACTCCTTCACCATGAGGGCGACCCGCCGCGAAAGTTGGGCGGGCAGCCAGACGTCGAGACCCGGCAGCGCATCGCGCAGGACGCGACACTGCTGGCGGTGGGTGTCGGGAACGACGAGCACGTCCGCGCGCGGCGGGCTGGTACGCAGCCGCTCGACCAGCTGATCGACCGAGGTGTACTCCTTGATCTCTATACGCAGGTGGCCTCCGGCCTGCGTCTCGACCAGTAGGTCGCAGCTATCGTGGTCGGGCCACTCGGTCACCGTCGCGCCGAGGCCGCGCAAGTGCTCTGCCAGGCGCAGTTCCGTCGAGCCCGGCACGGTGATGTAGCGCCACACCGATTCCTCCACGCGCTTGGTCATCTCCGTGACCGGCAGCACTGCCGGCGGCCGCGGTGCTCCTGCCCGCGACTGCAGGCGCGGTCGCGCCCTGGTGGCGTCGATGTCGTACACGGCTCTGTGCGGGCGGTAGACGCAGCGGCACTCGGTCCGCGACACCCGCATCGGCCAGCGGCATACCGGACACGGCCACCACCACAGCCGGTCGTCCGCTGCAAGGAACCGCTGGCCCGGGCCCAGCGGCACGAAGGGTGCCACGCGCTCGGCCCGGGACTCGTTGGCCGCCGCCACCAGCGCAGCGAACTCGCCCGCCGGGTGCTCCACCAGGAATCGGCGACTGGCCCGGTACTGCTCGTCGGTGCCGTCCACCAGCTTGCGGAAGATCGCCTGCTCGACCTGCTCCGCCCTCATCCACGACCACCGCGGCAACCACGCGGGCGCGGTCGCCATGTGCAGGACCTCGCCGACGAACTCGCACCCGGACTCCAGCGCAGCGTCGTGCAACTCGCCGAACTCGTCGAGCAGAACGAGGTCGTCCACGGCCGGGTCACCGGACACGCCCGCCAACACCAGCAGGTCGCCCAGCGGCCGGGTCATCGCAGTGATCAAGTCCATCGGTGTGACAGGACCGCGGCCAGGCCCGAGTGCGAGCATCACCACGCCGGCCATCCGCGCCACCTCGGCAACTAGATGCCGAAGCTCAACCTCCGCTTCGGCCCGCCGCGACCATGCGACGGCCGCGCGCACGCATGCTGTCACGACTCGATCCCGCTGCCGCGGACTGTCGATCCGATCCTCACTCACCAGAGGTGCCTATGATCGAGCGAAACGCCTCCCCATCCAGCCGAACGAGTTATGGCTGAGTGGAGATTATTGACGCCGACAGTCTCGGGGGAGACTGGGCTGAACCGCCGCCATCCAGGCACCGGCTTGAACTGATGCCGCCAGCCTTGTACTTTCGCGATCCCGTCACTCATCCACGTAGGTGACCCGGATAGGGTGATCATCTTGAACTTCTCAACGCGGTAGGTCGCATGAACGCATCCGGCTCGTGCGATAGTGCGCAGAGCCGGGTTCTCGCCAATTAGCGATCTATGCATTGCGGTCCTTCCGTGCCTTGGTGCTGCCGGTCTGGCAGTGCCACGATGGGGGATTCGTCAGGATGGTTCCGCCGTCGGTCGGCCGTGTTGTCCGTCCGGGATGTCGATAGCGAGTTGGCCGGTGCCGGTTGGCTGTCGGAGGATCTGAATGAACAGGTTGGTCAGCTTCCGAATATCATTTGGGGTATTCTGCAGGCCATTCCAGCGTCGTTCATCGCCAACTGAAAGTTCCCAAAACCCGTCGGTCCATGCAGTAAACGGTGCGATCTGCTTCAATCCGTCATCAATGATATCAACAAAGGACGAGTGGGATGCGGCGACATCTGCCGTCAATAGATCCATGATGTATCCAAGAGCCTGGACGCCGACACCGTGAGTCAGTCGAGATTTTCGTGGCGGTAGCGCCCAAGCTGCTGGCCACCTCTTGTGAACCTGCCAACTGCGCCGGTGCCCGGCGCCTGGCCGAGGTCCAGCGCCAGCGCCAGCGCCAGGCGGCCCGCGCGCTCGGCACATGGGAAGATTTGGGCCTCCGGGCTGGAACCGGTGGGCGCCCCGGGGCGCGTGCTGACGTAGCGATCCACCCGGCCGAGCCGCTGCTCGAGGACGTTGGGCGACCGTGGCAGGCGGCAGTGCACGACGAGATCGGCGATCTGCAGGTTCAGGCCGTCCTCCCCGCTGTCGTCCACCACGAGCACGCCGCGCCCTGTCGTCCAGTCCTGGATGGCTTGCTCGGCACTCTCACCCCCGACCGTCCTGGTGTGCTCGTGGACCCGCAGACCCTCAGGCAGGAGGCCCGGCAACTCGCGGGCCAACACCCCGGCGAGGCTGCCGGGGCCGCAAAAGACGATCGCGTGCCGCGCCCGGCGCAACACGGGGGCGAGGGACTCGGCAAGGTCGGCCGCACCGCCGCCGCTGGCGTCCTCGAGCGCGGCGAGTGCCTGGTGTTCGATGGCGGCAACGGCCGGCGCCTGCAACTCGGCCCGCTCGGTCCCGGTCAACCCGGCGCGGTCGGCGGCTTCCGCGTCGCCCCGGACCCGCCATGACAGCGCGGCGGCGAGATCATCGACAGGTCCGCCGGCCCGCGTGACCAGCACCGCCAGCACCTTTCCGTAGGCGGCCCGGTCGGTGGTCCGGCCCTCGTCAAACAGGTGGTCGGCGACGCCGCCCTGCCAGTCGAGCAACGCTTCCTGGGCCGAGTCGTGCTCATCACCGCGGATCCGGATCGTGGCGGGTCGACGGCGGCCGCGGATCTCGTAGGGGCTCGCCTCGTCGCTGTCGGTCAGCGCCGCAGACCGGCGGTGCCGGATCATCCGGCGGTGCAGTCGATAGGTTTCGCCGACGTGGGCGCGCAGCGCCCCGATGGCGTCATTGAGGGCGCCGCGGTTGGTGGGGTCGGCGAGTTCGCCGTCGTCACCGAGCAGGCCGAGAACGGCCGTGCTGCGGGTCTTGAGGAGCGGATCGTCGGGGACGATGTCGATGATCTGCTGCAGTGTGGGCTCCAGCAGGAAGGCGAAATCGCTGTCCAACGCGAAGAGTGCGTCGGCCAGTTGCTGGCGGGTCTCGAGGCGCCGAGCGAAGGCCGCGCGGTCGTCCCAGCGATAGATGCTCGGCGCGAGCAGGTGCAGCAGGCCCAAGTGCCTGTCGGGGTTCGCGGTCGCCGGGGTTGCGGAAAGCAGCAGGATCCGTGGGACGGAGCGCGCCAACTCGACCAGTTCCTGGTAGGGCGACGTGCCGGGCTGTCCGCCTTGCACGACCCTATGCGCTTCGTCGACCACCACCAGGTCGAAGCCGTGGTAATCCGACCATCGCTGCGGCGTCTCATGCGCTCCGATCCGGAGGGTCGCGCCGGAGAAGTCATCAACGAAGAACTTGTCCCTGAGTTCGCGCTGCCACTGCCGGCGCAGCAGGTCCGGCGCGACTACCGCGATGCGGGCGTCCGGGCGGTCCAGCATCGTCTGGCGAATGATCAGCCCGGCCTCAACGGTCTTGCCAAGACCGACCTCGTCGGCGAGCAGGTAGCGCTGCACCGGGTCCTGCAGGACCTTCATGACGGCGTGGACCTGGTGCGGGTAAATCTCCACCGCCGCCGACAGCATGGCTGTCATCCCGGCGCACGCCGCACGCTGCCGAACCAGATCACGCAGCAGGGGGATGCGGGCGTCGCGTAGGAACGGGCTCTCGTTAGCGGTCGAGGCAAGTACGTCCACCGGGTTGCGGATGGGCCGATCCCACCGGACCCGCAGTTCGGCCTCGTCAACCGGGAGATCAACGTTCGCGTTGGGGAAGCTGATGTAGTAGAGCGGCGACTGGCCACCGACGATTCGACCCGGCGACCACTCGCCTGTCTGATCGTTTAGCCGGAAGACCCGGGTCTGCCGCTCAAGGAGCGCCTGACGGCACCCGGCGAGCGGGAGCCACGCAGCGTCGGCGACGGGTTCAGCGACCGACTCGAAATGCTCCACCCTGACTTGATCGCCCTCGACAAGTGCAATGCGCCCGATTCCGGGGGAGTTGTCGTACTCGACCAGTGATCCCAAACGAACTGTCATCCGAGCGGCCAACTTGCGTCACTGCTGCGGCCGGCACGTGAGCGCCGTTCGTCTCGAGGTGCCATACGGCCGGTACGGACCCACCGTCGAGCGCAACTGCTTGGCGGCGACCGACCGGACCCCTACTCGCGTACGAGGCTGGCCCGAACGCTGTTCTGTGACCTGACCGGCCGCCACAGTGCCCCCTTGCTCGTCGGTGCAGGCCGAGAGTAGCCGAGTGGACGACACAGCGTTGCCGGGACACACGCGAGAGTGACTCTCGTTCGTGCCCCAGTCCCGGACGGCGGCGACGTCGGTCTCGGGCAGGGCGGTCCCGGGCAGCGACGTTGGCCCTCCGGCACGCATGCGCAGGGCGCCGGGTGCGCCGCCGGAGTGGTCGGACGACGGCGTACCGACAGAAGGCAGATGGCTGTCGCCGATACCGTGTGCGCCTGTGACCAGCCTGGAAGCGCTTCTGTCCGAACGGCTCGCTGCGGGTTTCGCCGCCGCCGGGGCGAAGGGCGCCGGACCGGCGGTGCGACGTTCCCCGCGCGCGGACTTCCAGGCCGACGGTGCGCTGGCTGCGGCGAAGCGGTTGGGTCGCATTCCGCGTGAACTCGCGGCCGAGGTCGTCGAGCGGTCGGAGCTCGACGATCTGTGCGAGACGGTGGAGATCGCCGGGCCGGGTTTCGTCAACCTGACCGTCCGGTCCGGTGTGCTGTCGCGGCTGGCCAACGAGATGGCGGCTGACGGCCGGCTGGGCGTTCCGCTGACGGCGCAGCCCGACCGGGTCGTGATCGACTACTCCGCGCCGAATGCGGCGAAGGAGATGCACGTCGGGCACCTGCGGTCGACGATCATCGGAGACGCTGCGGTCCGGTTGCTCGAGTGGTGCGGGCACTCAGTCGTCCGGCAGAACCACATCGGCGAGTGGGGCACGCCGTTCGGGATGCTCATCGAGCACCTGCTCGACATCGGCGAGACCGAGGCCGCGCACGAGTTGTCCGTCGGTGACCTCGGGACGT
>Ga0105044_10013000_pt1 | contig 11314 bp, 5 predicted proteins | sample MAT01_FD_78092 | JGI IMG/M metagenome (GOLD analysis project Ga0105044, IMG submission 78092) | Freshwater microbial communities from Lake Fryxell liftoff mats and glacier meltwater in Antarctica - MAT-01 | ecosystem: Environmental > Aquatic > Freshwater > Ice > Liftoff microbial mat | place... | reverse complement strand
TCAATTTTACCACTACCAAACATAAAGCTGCTGCTTGCCAATTGCAAGGTACCGCCTGTTTGAACAATTAATTCTGTGGCAGGCTTTACTTTGTACAAATTAAAAAATCCGCTTCCATTTATGTTTACTTTTCCAGTGGAGGTTATTACCACATCATCTATCTGCAATGGTTGATTCAGCCCAAGGTCATGGCGCACAGTGATCAAATCATCTCCTTTGTTGGGTAGTCTTGTAGCAGGTGCCCAGGCTGTTTCGGGCGCGGCAGGTAATTTACTTTGCCAGATGCCGGTGGCTACCCAGTTGCCATTACTAATGGTTCTAAATTGCAATCCCGTTTCGCAAGTGATGCCTGCCAGCCAACCGGAACTTTGCGAACTTCCTATAGAAAAATGCACTGTTAAAACGCCATCTGGATTAGAAGCAGTGTACTCTCTAAAAGTATTTCCATTGGAAGTATTGCTCAATGCCACTATTCTTGGGGCGTTGGCATCTGGTCCGTCATAAATAAATAAGGAGGCAAAGTTTGCCAGTTGTAAATTGTAAAAACTCAATTTCAGTTTAGACCCTGCTGTTTGCGGAGTAAAAGTGCGGGTAAAATTATTGCCCGTTGAGCCGGTTGGTCCACCAAAATCATAGAATGAACTATCGCACACAGTGAGTGCGGTATTATTATTTAACAAAACACCATTACCATAAGTAAATGAAACGGGTGCACTGTTGCTTACACAACCTGTTACCGGGTCGGTAGTTCTCACCGTAAATTGCGATGAAGGCGAATTATTAAATGAAACTGGGAAACTGTTGGTAGTATTTGCCTGCACGGTTCCATCCCGCACCCATGTGTAATTTAATCCAGCTTGCTGAGTATAGCTGAGCGTGCCTGCAAATGCATTCCGATGAGAAAGAACAGGGGCGGGATTAATGACCGGCGAGGTTGGTGCATTTACTACAATAGTTACCTGATCCGTTGCAGTATTGCCACAAAGATCGGTTACAGTTAAAGTATAAACAAAAGTGCCGGATGCTGTTGAAGTAAACTGAGGATTGGCATCATCGGCGTTGCTTAAATTGATAGCGGGGCTCCACTGGTACTTATACTCAGGATTGGCAAAGCTCAATGCATCAATGGCATTAAAAGGTTGGCCAATGCTACCTTTTAAAGTAGCTGCACCAGTTAACTTATCGAGTGTCCATAGTCCTTTACCCGAAAAATTGCCGCCGCCACTTCCCAACGGACTGGTGACGCCGAATTGATACAGGATATTTGTTAAGGGGTCTACATCTCCGCCTTGCGCAAAATTTGCCAAAAAGCCAGTGTTACCGATCAGCGTAGCAGCCCTACTGTTTTTATCAATGCTGTATAAAGTGGCGCTCACTGTGCTAGACAGGCTAAGGGCAAACATTTGTCCGCTGTTATCTGCACTCAGGCTTACCAATACGATAGAGGAAGGAATACCCGTGATATTTCCCGATAAAGTAGCAGCACCAGTGAGTCTGTTTATTTCGTACAATTGATTGCTTGTCCCAAATGTAGCTAATGCAAAAATCTTATCTGTTGTAGGATCATACGTCATTCCGTTAAAAGATACCGAACTAGCCGTGGCTACCCCGATAGGGATGGATGCACCGGTGGCAGTATCTATTTTTGTGAACATTCTATCTAAGCGGCCAATCATGAATAAACCATGCGGAGTGGCGGCTGCACCACCAAAGAAGTTTCCGCCAGAAAAATTAGGGATAAAATTATTGTTGATGATTTTATAGTTTAAACTTGGTTGAAGAGGATTAAAACGTAAGAGTGTATTGTTACTAAGATCTGAACCGAAGCCTCGCATGGGGTGTATAATTGCTGTGCCGCCCACACCGGAAGGCCCGCTGCCCAAGAAAAATTTTCCATTTAAACAAATTGCCGTGTCTCTGCCTGCATTGGCCAATAAAGCGCCCTGTGCTACGGAAACAATTACCGGTACGGCATAAGAAGTGTCTTTACAGCCAGTGCCTGTTGTTAAGATAACGTCATAATTACCACTCTGGTTGGCATTGATAGAACTGCCTGTATTAAAATTGCTGCCATCTCTGCGCCATTGGTAGCTGGCACCTCCGTCAACATTAGTTACCTGCAATAAAACGCTTGAACCACTACATACTTGCAGGTTTCCGGCGGCCGCAAATTCTACCCTGCAAAAGGCAGGATTTTGTGCAGCCAGCACCGCATTTTTGGCGTTTACCATGCCATGCCCTAACTCCGACGACCAGGATCCGTTGGGTTGACCAATGGCAGCGGCATAGTTGTAGCCGCCCGTTTTTTTGGTGCTTCTTTCCAATATTTCTCTCACCTGCACCTGTGTAAAGTTATTGTTGATACTTAGTACCAATGCCGCTACACCAGCCACCATAGGTGCTGCAGACGAAGTGCCATTAAAGCTGGGATTGTAATCCAGGTTAGGAGCGGTGCCTGTTGCGGTATTACGGGTAGTAGCAATGCGAACTCCGGGCGCCGAAATATCGAGGCCCGTTCCATAATTACCACCCCAAAAACTTTCTCCATCACAGGTAGAAGGCGATTTGCGCTGGTTGCACATACTCATTGCCCCTACGGCAATGGTTTCAGGAAAAATGGCTGGCGAGGCTACACCAGCATCGCTGTTGCCACTGGAAAAAATTACGATGGAACCTTTGCCACCACGACCCAGCGTAGTAGCTCTGTGTATGGCATCTCGAATTAAGGAAGAAGCCAAGCCGCCGCCCCATGAGTTGGACAAAATATCTGCTGCACCTTGGTTCCACGCCCAGTCCAGGCATTGCGCAATTTGTGCCGATGTTCCAAAAGTTCCGGCCGTGTTTACAATAATATTCACCGGGATAATTTTGCTAAGCGGCGCTACACCTGCTACGCCAATATTGTTGTTGGCTTCCGCAGCAATGATGCCAGCACAACTGGTTCCATGCGAACGAGTGCTGGCTAAAATATCACCAGTGGTTGCATTGCCTGCCGTTAATCCAAATCCAAGTGGGTCAATATTATTGATGAGATCGGGGTGTGTACGTTGTACCCCTTCGTCTAAAACGGCTACCCGAATAGTTGGACTTCCCATGGTAATACCCCAGGCTTCATCCACATCTATATCTGCTCCGGCAATACCACTTCCCTGATTAGCAGCCCCGGTATTTAAATGTGCCCACTGCAGGTTGTACAATGGATCGTTTGGCGGGGCATGCAAGCCATCCAGCAGTCTGAAATCAGGCTCTGCATACAAAAACAAGCCGCTTTCGAAAAAAAGGTTTGCCATCCGCATACCATCGTATCCGTTGATGGCGCCGGCTTTTAATAAAAAAGTTTTGTTGTCGTATTGATAGGCTTTCTCAATAGTACAATTCAACTGTGCGGCCAAAGCTGCAAACTGGATATAGGTAGCAGTAGGTTTAAGTTTTATATAGAATCCTTCATCAATTACAACATCCTTTCCATCGGCTGCTTTTAATGCCGCCCTTACCAATTCTGTTTTCCCGGAATTTTTTAAATAATTAAGGAGTTCATTCTGGCGACTGGTTTTATTATCTTCTTTTAAAGAGATGATCACAAATCGGCTATTATCTGTACTAGTGAAAGCTTTTTCTGAAAGCTGAAAAATAGTCCGGATGCTTTGTTGCAGCTGCTGCACTTCCGCAGCCTTGATGCGTACATACATCCGCTCATTGCTTTGCTGCAAGAAGATTTTTTGATTCCCAAAATAGTAGTATAAACCATTATTATTAGTTTGCTGGGCATTACCAGCAAAAAAAGTAATCAACAAAAAGATAGAAAGTAGTAATTGTTTCATTTAAAAAAACGTTTAGGCCATAAAAATCGGAAAACAATCGCTTTGTTGCAATACTAAGATTGGAGTATATTATTCTTTAAAAAATACCCTAATGGAGGTACTGATTCCTATCCTTATTGTTGTATTTTTCAAAAAATTGTTTACATGAGAAAGAGGCGTTACATTATTTACCTGCTGATGTTCACAATGTTTGGTTACAGCGATGTATTTTCACAGTTGAGTAAGCAAAAGCAATTAGATAGTCTATTGGAGATTGCATTCATGAAAAATCCGGATACAAATGCGGTAAAAGCATTTTCCGAACTGCAGCGTTTTCATTTTAATATGGGTCGGTACGATTCAGCTTTGTACTACTGTATTGTATCCTTACCGATAGCACAACAGGTAAACAATGCCAATAAACTCTCCCGCATTTATTACAACACGGGTTTAGTATATACCAATCTTACCCGGTACGACAGTGCAAAAAAATATATTGATGAAGCACAAAAGATGGCGAAAGAAAACCGGGATACCCCACTCCTGATCAATTCTTATAATAGCAATGCATTGTTGAGTAATTATCAGTCTGATTTTAAAACAGCGGTAGAATTTATGACCAGGGCGGCAACCCTGATTGAAAATTCAGGCAACCCTGAACTTTATGAATTTCTACCTCAAACGTATGGTAACATTGGCCACAACCTGATGGCTGAAAATCAATATGAAAAAGGAATTGAGTACGAGAAAAAAGCATTGCAGATAAAAAATTATCCGGATGAAACGCGGTATAGGGTGATGTTATACCTGGATATTGCCGATGCGTATATTAAACTAAGGAAGACTGCCGACGCAAAATTGTACCTGGACTCGGCGGTGTCGGGTAATAAGCTGCTCAACAATATCCAGGTAGCCACCTTGGTTTTAAATACGGAAGGCTATTATAATGACGCCATTTATAATTTACCGGCTTCATTGGCTGCTTATTTAAAAGCTTATCAAATAGCAGACAGTACACAAAGTGATTATTTAAAGGCAGAAGTAGCAGACAACGTTGCGAAGATTTATATTAAAATTAATAATTATGTGCAGGCAGAAAAATTTGCACTCATCAGTAATGATATTGCCAGGAGCTTACGCAATTTTAAAGTGGCCGCAAGCACTTTTGAAACTTTAAAAAAGGTAGCAGCCGCCAAGGGAGATTTTAAAAAAGCCTTGCTAATGGCAGAAAAGTATAAGTTGTATGAAGACAGTGCTACCAACATTGCAACACAAAAATCTACCGTTTATTTAGAAGCGTTGTATCAAAATGAAAAAAAAGAAAATGAAATAGCTGCTTTGACTATTTCAAATAATAACAAAGAACTCGCTGTAGTAAAAAGAAACAGGATGCTACTGTTTGGAGGAATTGCAGGATCATTATTACTGCTAGTGATGGGATTGTTATTTCGGTTTAACAGACAAAAAAGACTAATAGCAGAAAAGGATACCATGCTTCAGCAGGAACAAGTAAAATTTTTGCAAGGACAACAACAGGTAGTGTCTTTGCAATCGATGTTAAACGGACAAGAAACAGAGCGAACCAGAATTGCCAAAGACCTGCACGATGGATTAGGTGGGTTGTTCTCTACCATCAAAATGTATTTTAGCACCATCAAACATGAGTTACCTTCGGTAGGGCAACATGAACTGTTTGCCAAAAGTTACGAATTGGTGGATTCAGCATCGGAAGAAGTTAGAAGAATCGCACACAACATGATGCCGGAAGTGCTCATCAAACTGGGATTGATACACGCATTACAAGAAATGAGCAACGGCGTAACTGCGGGCAAACTAATCAAAGTTTCCATGCAAGCGTATGGTATGGAAAAAAGACTGCATCCTGCTACTGAAATCATGTTGTTTCGCATTGTGCAGGAGTTGATGAACAATATCATCAAACACGCCGAAGCATCAGAAGCGATCATTCAATTTAACCGGCAAGAAAATCGACTCACGGTTACAGTTGAAGACAATGGAAGAGGGTTTAAAGTAGAAGAGGAAACCAACGCTACCAAAGCAGGACTAGGCACCATACAAAGCAGGGTTCATTATTTAAATGGAAAATTGTCCATCGATTCAGGATTAGAAACAGGCACCACAGTGATGATGGATTTTTTATTGAACGATGTGCAGACTTAAATTTTTTAAAATGCTACTATGATTTCACTGTTAATTATCGATGATCATCCGCTGGTAAGTGATGGCGTAGCCGCCATGCTGAAAGGGGTAGAATATATTCAGATAGTGGGTGCTTGTAAAACAGCGGCAGAAGCATTGCAATTTTTAAAAAGTGCCGATCCGGATATTATTTTGCTGGATATTAGTTTGCCAGACATCGACGGATTGGAGCTTTGCACACTCATCAGAAAAAAGAACAAACGTTCTAAAATTATTGGACTCACTTCTACCAATGAAGCAGGCATCATCACCCAATTACTTTCCAAAGGTGCGAATGGGTACCTCTTAAAAAATATGGAAAGGGATGAACTGATTCTTGCCATCAACGAAGTACTGAACAATAAAATATTTTTAAGCAAAGCTGCCAATCAAAAAATTTTGGAACAGTATAACAATGTTGCCGATGCCCTCAACAGCGTTCCCGTACTCACCCGAAGAGAAAAGGAGATTCTTCAGCTTTTGTACGAAGGATTCACCGGTCCACAAATTGCCGAGCAATTGTTCCTGAGTCCTTATACCATAGAAACACACCGCAAAAACTTATTACAGAAATTAAATGTCAGCAGCACCCAGCTCATGATCCGGTATGCCACCGAAAACAAACTGTTATAAAACCATTGTTGGTTCCCGCTATTTTTTTCGCACTTATTTGTAATATTCTGTTGTAAATTGCACTACTAATTGCAGCAGTATGTTTTCAATCGATTCCAGTTTAAAACACGGGTTTGACCTCACGGTTCTTCGGGATGATAGCAACCAAACCTTTGTGGAAATCATTCCTGCTTGCGGAGCTATTTTGCACGGTTTTACAGTATTACACGAGGGACTTCCATTAAATATAGTAGCGCACTATCCCAACAAATCAATGTTCGACACGGCTGTTGAATCCGGTGGTTTTAAAAGTGCTAAATTATCACCCTTTGTTTGTAGAATGAAAAACGGTGTGTATCGTTTCGCAGAAAAAGAATACAAGAGTGCTGGTTTTTATTTGGGCGATCATGCGATTCATGGGTTGATTTATAAACAAGCATTTGACATCACCGAACAAGGAGCAGATGCCCATAAGGCTTTTGTGCAAATGACCTATCCCTATCGAAAATTAGATACAGGTTATCCTTTTGATTATGATTGTGTAGTAACCTACGAGTTACGCGCCAACAACCAGTTGCACATCAGTACTACCATCATCAATAAAGATGCAGGTCGTATTCCGGTGGCCGATGGCTGGCATCCTTATTTTACTTTTGGAGGATCCATCAACGATTGTATGTTGGAGTTTCAAAGTACAGCGCAGCTTGAATTTGATGCAGCATTGCTGCCAACGGGTGAACAACATCCTTATGAAACATTTGGTTCGCTCCGGAAAATCGGCGATCAATTTTTCGACAATTGTTTTGTGGTGAACTTTGCCGAATGCCAGCCCATGCTGGTATTCAGAGACCCGTCAAAAAAAGTACAACTCGAGATCAGGCCCGATAAAACTTATCCGTATCTACAAATTTACACGCCACCGCATCGCAACAGTATTGCTATCGAAAACCTCAGTGCTGCTCCCGATGCGTTTAACAATGGCATGGGTTTGATCACACTGGCAGCTGGCGAAAGTGCTCATTTTAGTACCCAATACAACATTCACTCTTTATAATCTATTCATGAATTTACTTGCAGCTGCTATCCGGAAAATATACAAGGAACGTTTTGCGGAAGACCCCGGATTGTTTTTCTCTCCGGGCAGAATCAACATCATTGGCGAACACATCGATTACAACGACGGTTTTGTAATGCCAGCTGCTATCAACAAAGGCATCTATTATGCCATTGCTTTGAACGGTTCTAACAATATTCAATTTTATGCAGCAGATGCAGATGAGTATTACCATACCACCATAGCTGCCATTCATAAAGAAAGTGGTTGGAAAAATTATGTATTGTCGGTGTTGAATCAATTTCAAAAAATCGGGGTTGAGCTCAAAGGATTCAATTGTGTGTTGGGAGGTGATATCCCTGTTGGCAGCGGTCTCAGCTCTTCTGCGGCAGTGGAAGGCGGATTGGCTTTTGCGATCAATGATTTGTTGGAAGTAGGGTTGAACAGAAAAGAATTGGCATTGCTTTGTCAGCGCGCCGAACACGATTATCCAGGTGTTCAATGTGGCATCATGGACCAGTTTGCCAATATGATGGGAAAAAAAGATGAAGTGATATTGTTGGATTGCCGTTCACTCGAACACCGCTATTTTCCGATTCGCCTCGGGGGATGGGAGATTGTATTGGTGAATACCAAAGTACATCATTCGCTGGCTGGAGGCGAATACAACAAACGTAGAAAGAACTGTGAAGATGGTTTGCAATTGCTGCAAAGCGATCCGGCCTTGCAATCATTTAGAGATATCCACCATGCTGATCAACTATTGCCATTCAGAAAACAAATGGGGGAAGAAGTGTATCAACGTTGTTTGTTTGTGGTACAAGAAATTTACAGAACGCAACAAGCTACGAGCTGTTTACAAGAACATGATATTGAAGGGTTGGGAAAGTTGATGTATGAAACACACGAAGGTCTCAGCAAATTATATGAAGTGAGTTGTGCCGAGTTAGATTGGTTGGTAACCTATGCCAGAAAAAACGAGGCCATTGCAGGATCCAGAATGATGGGTGGAGGATTTGGCGGCTGTACCATCAACCTTGTTCGAAGGGAAATGCTGGCCGATTTTACGGCATCCGTTTTGAGAGATTATGCCCATCAGTTTGGCCAGGAGCCGGAAGTGTATGTGGTAGAAACTGCGGATGGCGTATCCAAATTAGTTTAAAACGTAAACTTTTTATGCGTTCCATTATTTCTGATCTTTTAGGGGCTCCGTTGAGGATTTTTAGCATTACAGTAACTCTTTCCTGAATGGATATATTATTAAATGGTACGAAAATTCAATATCGATAGCCGCATACTTATACTTTAATGTAGATCTTCTTTTTATCCATCCACCAGGCTATCAACCACATGAGGGTAATGAAAAATAATGCATACAACAAAGAGCTATTTCTAGGGTCACTAAAAAGCGGGCTACATATTTTTTCATAGATCCAGTTGAAAGGCGCCAGGAATTTATTTTTTCCTGTTTCACTAACGCCGTTGGGTATACGAATGAGTGCAAGCAGTCGGGGCAATGCTCCACTCAATACAAAAATGAACAATGCATTTTTTCCGAACACGTCAAAAAAGCGGCTCCATGCACCCCTTTTATTTTTGAATTCTATCCAATAAATCATCATGCCCAGCACCAGTAAGGCCAGGCCTGTTGTGTACACCGTGTAACTGCTGGTCCAGATTTTTTTATTGATCGGAAACTGCATGTCCCACACAAATCCGGTAAAAACGAGAAGGGTGCCGGCTACAAAAAGGCCGTTTAGCATTTCCGGAGTTTTGCCTTTGGTTAAAATATAATGGCCAGCCATGTATCCAAATACTACTTGAACAATGGCGGCGAAACTGCTCATCAACCCTTCCGGATCAAATGGGATGCCTTCGCCTTTGTACAAATGTTTGCTGCCTAGCAAAGAAATATCGATGTTGGTCCCAAACCATCCAGCCAAACTATAAGGGTCTGAAGGGTTGCCTGCCATACAAATAAACCAATAGGCTACTAAAAGAAACGCACTTGCCATCAATGCGCCCTTTGCTTTAAGGTAATACAAAAGTACAGATGCTACAAAATAACAAATGGCAATACGTTGCAATACGCCCATGAAACGAATGTTGGCTAATTTTTTCATCACCAATTCGCCCGCTGCATTGTATTGCACAAATGGAAACAGATTCAATAGAAGGCCGATGAAAAAAATCAGGAAAGTCCTTTTTAAAATTTTTTGCCAGAAAACACCTGGTCCCGCAGCTTCCAGTCGTGGCAGAACAAATGCCATTGCATTGCCTACTGCAAATAAAAAGAAGGGGAACACCAGATCGGTGGGGGTACATCCATGCCATGATGCATGTTTCAAGGGATCGTAAATATGGCTCCAACTTCCGGGGTTGTTTACCATTATCATGAGTGCAACCGTGGCACCCCGAAACACATCGAGCGAATAAAAACGTTGGTTCATGTTGGAGGGTTGAATATTCAGCAAATCGACTCAATACCCATTGCGTGCACCTGGTATCTTTTTTCAAGATAAAAAAGAAATGCAAAAGACCCACACATTATATAAACAAACATCCGTTTACTAAAATAATTCAAATCGGTTTTTGATGCAATTCTCTTCGGTTGATGTACGAAAAGAACTGCATATTTCCGTATAAACAGCTCTTAGGATGGGGTAGTTTTATTGGAAAATTAAGCCATTTCACTGAGCTCCAGCCACCTCATTTCTTTTTCATCCAGGGCTGTTATGATTTTGCTTACTCTGTCTGCGGTTTTTTGCAACTCATCATAAGGAAGGTTGCCATTCATTTTTTCTTCCAGTAATTTTTTTTCCGCTTGCAGTTGTGGCATTTCTTTTTCCAAAGCTTCTAATTCAAATTTTTCTTTGAAAGAGCGTTTTTTCACAGCAGCAGCGGGCGCAGCAGTATTGGCTGAACTGTTTGTAATGCCTGATTTAACTGGTTCATCGGGAAACGACTTCATGATTTGCTGATCTTCTTTGCTGAGCAATCCTTTAGAAACCGCTTCTCTGTATTGCGTATAATTACCCGGAAAGTCTCTGATAACGCCATTGCCTTCAAAGGCAAACAGATGATCTACCATCCTGTCCATAAAGTAACGGTCATGGCTAACGATGAGTATACAACCGGGATAGTCGAGTAAAAATTCTTCTAGCGTACGGAGTGTTTGAAGGTCCAGGTCATTGGTAGGTTCATCCAACACCAAAAAATTTGGGTTTAGAAACAGCACACTCATCAGGTGCAGACGGCGTTTTTCGCCACCGCTGAGTTTGCTCAAAGGAGTATATTGCTGTTCTGCGGTAAATCCAAATTTCTCCATGAACATACTGGCAGAAAGTTTGGTGCCATCTGCCAATGGAAAATATTCTGCCATGTCTTTTACGTACTCAATGGCTCTTTTGTCTTCTTTGTATATCAATCCGTCCTGACTAAAATTTCCAAACACCACTGTATCTCCATGATTAATTTTGCCGCTGTCGGGTAATTCTTGTTGGAGTGCTATTTTGAGAAAAGTGGATTTGCCTACGCCGTTTTTACCCACCACGCCGATGCGTTCCCCTCTTTTAAAAGTGTAGTCGAACCCTTTCATAATTACCAGGTCGCCAAAAGCTTTGTTTACTTTTTTAAGCTCTAGTATTTT
>Ga0105044_10012999_pt1 | contig 11315 bp, 8 predicted proteins | sample MAT01_FD_78092 | JGI IMG/M metagenome (GOLD analysis project Ga0105044, IMG submission 78092) | Freshwater microbial communities from Lake Fryxell liftoff mats and glacier meltwater in Antarctica - MAT-01 | ecosystem: Environmental > Aquatic > Freshwater > Ice > Liftoff microbial mat | place... | reverse complement strand
CTGCACCATCCGCAGCGGCTCGGGCAGCACGCGCCCAAGCTCCTGATACGCCCCGAGCGCGACGAAACACCCGTAGGCATGGCCGTGCTCCGCGCCGGGATCGGCATCGTAGCCGCCGTCGCGGGAGCGGTGCGTCTCGATCCGGGCCAGCAGCGTCCCGGCCAGCTCGGTCGGCGCATGCTCCCCGCCGATCGCCGACCAGCAGCGCGCCAGCGCCCCGAGATGGACGAAGTCCAGCGTCGCACCGTCGCCGAAATCGCGCAGCCAGGCGCGGAGCTGGGCACGATCGGTGGGGTGCATGGAGCGGTCCTCCGTGAGCGCGTCCAGACCGGCGAGCGCGAAGATCGTGTAATAAAGATCGGGCCGGCCCGCGCGATCGGCCGCGCCCCCTGCGGCGGTGAATTGGCGCGCGAAGAATGCGCGGACGAGCGGCGCCGAGTCGCCGAGGGCCGCCGGCGCCAGCCGCGCGATCTGGAGCATTTGCAGACGAAGACTCATGTGGACGGGAAAGGGTGGTGGCGTTCGCCGAGGCGCCGCCGAGGGAGCGGACGCTATCGAGCGGAGCCCGGGCTCGCAAGGCCACACGCCCAGGCCTTCGCTCGACGCGGGTGCAAAACGCGCGCAGAAAGCTTTCCACCGTGAAAGCAATCCTGACCATTCACTGTGCTGGCGCTGGTCGCGGGCGGCCGCACCGCGGAGAAGCCCAAGGTTGCCAAAGGCAAACTCACGTCGATCCAGGGCATCGCCGAAGCGACCGAAAAGAAGCTCCGCGAGGCGGGCGTCGCATCGGTGGATGAGCTGCTGGAGAAAGGCGGCACGCCCAAAGGCCGCGAAGACGCTGACGAAGAAGGTGACTTACTGACCGACTCTGGCAGTTCCTTTTTCCGACCTGCTCTGCGCTCGGATCCCGGGGCGGTCGTAAATGCGGTGTTCGCTGCCGAACACCCCACAGCCCGTTGAAGGTCTAGCGCTCACGGATTGGATTACGCACTTCCCAGACCCGACCGGCGAGGACGGCAGTGCGCGGGCCCCCGTCCAAACGATCTTCTACCCGATTCCTTTCGGCAGCGCTGCGGTTCAGAGCCCTTCAGGATACGGCACGCGGCCCCTTGCCCGGCGACCTCGCGAGGCAATTTTGGGCGCCCGGCATTGTAAGTGTTCCCGCCATCCGCTTCAGCCAGCCCGGTTCTGAGCCACAAGGCCAATAGTTCATGGGCCGGCGTCACCGCCGCGAAGAAGATAAGGAGCAAGGCGACCTGCAACGCTGGGTTCCATCCTCCGATCTGCCACCAGCTAACCCCAGCATACAAAGCGAGGGTCGGGAGCAGCAGCGGCAACGCACCCCGGCGAATGCCAGTGAGTCCGGCAAGCCACGAGGACGCCGGAAACTCCATTTGCCGCAGGCTGTGCCACATCAGGAAATAAGCGCCCACGGCAAAGATGGGATCGAGGACCGCGAAAGCCACGCCCAGCGCCGCAAGTTCCACGACCTCCCGCAGTGCCGTCGCCTTTTCCCCCCGCAGGAACACGACAAGGGTGAGCAAACCGGCCGTAGTCAGCGAGAGCAGCGCAATAAACTCGGCAGTGAAGCAGATCATCGACCACGACGACCGACCTGGCGCAGGCTGGTGGAGAAGCGCCAACCAATCGTTGATAAGCCGGGAGACAGCCGCCGGATGCAACGCTATGGGGACGCTAAGAATGAATAGGCCACGCGCGATTCCGCGTGCCTTCCGATGCAGTGCGCCATGCCGGTCTTCCCGTCCGAAGTGCCACGCCGAAAGAAAGGCAAAGGCAACCAGCCCGGCTTGTGGAGCGAGCACAATGCCCACCGCCGAGAGCAACACGAAGCCTATGTAAGGCATGAACCGCGGCAGGGCGCGGCGAAGGCTCGGCGCCGCAATGGCCCCGGCAAAGCGTTCGAGGTCGGCCGCGCCGTGCGGCATGCCGAAGAAAAGGAGAGAGATCAGGAACGGCCACGCGAATAACTCCAGCGAAAAGGGCGCGATCCAGTGCTCGATCGCCGCCAGGAGACAAAGAAGGAGCGGCGAAACGATCCACCTCCAGTGCAGTTGATTCAGGGCGAAAGACATGGGCTCCGAACAAGCAGAGAGGGCGGATACCGATCCGCCCTCTTTTTTCAACTAAGTGTGCATGTGATCAGGTGTGAGCGGGCTTGAGGCCGGCCTCCGTCTCAATACTGCTTAGCGCCTTGATGCCGTAGTAGGCGACCAATCCAAACCCAACTTTGTTGATCACGTCCGCAACATTGTAGAAGATTTCCCGCAGATCTCCGCCGGCGGTTCCGCCGAGAGCCATCAAAAATCCGATTGGGTAAATGAGCCACCCGATCAGGATGAATCCGCGCATGAGCCGTAATGCCTCGGCAATGGGTGCCGGTGCGGCGTCAATCGACGTACTCATTTTCGCGAAGAGCTGATAGACGATGCCCAACTCGCAGATGCACGCGAAGATAAAAAACGCCCACCACATTCCGCCACCAAGCGGTGACACTTCAGCAACGTAAGCGGTGACGATCATCAGTACATCGAGCACAATGAGCGGGAGCAAAAAGCGCCGCGCACCTTTGCCGAGACCGAGCAGCAACGGGAACTTGATCAGCATCAGCGGCGTGGTGATGATCCAATCGATGTAACGATAGGCCGTTGGAAAATCACCCCCGGCGTAAATCGACGCCATGCGGAAGTAGTGGAAACACGCCACACCCGTCACGAGACCCGAGACGGTGAGCACGCTTCGATAACGGGCGGCGACGTTGCTTCTCTCCAGCCAAAAGAAAGCAGTGCCGCAGCCCATGGCGACCGTCCCGATCCAGAATAAGTATTGGGTGATCGCCGCGATTGTAAGACCTCCTTGGACGGAGGTAGCCAGTAACAGGTGGTTCATAGTTTGGTCCGGTTTTGACGACTTGTTGTTTTGCCGTCGCATGACCCTACGTGTCTCGGAATATTTTAGATTCCGACTTAAACTTTCTTAATCGCGTTTAACCGCGCCGCGCAGAAAACGGGCCGGGGGTCGGGCGGTTCCGGGGAGTGAGCAGGTCTGGCTTTGCTCCGCTCGCGACCCCTGGCGTGCCGCGCGAAATCGCAAAAACTTTTGTCGAGCCCGCCGGCTAGTGGGGCCCACAACGTTCCGAAGGGGGATCGCTCGCGCTCGAGTGCGAATTCGAATGCCAAACATCGTCAAAACGAGGGAACCCGTCGATACCGCTGACCGCATCTTTGCTCGTTCATTCTGACGGAGCTTCAGGCAACGGAGAGCCCTGCCGCGTGACGTGAAGCGCGGCACGCCCGTCCGCGCTTCCTTTCCACGTCGAACTCCGAAATACACTTTCCCCGGCATCGCCACCTCCCTGCCGTTCGTAGCGCTTCCCGTGGACACTCGGAATCAGATCTTAGAAGGTTACATCAACTACCTCCGCGAACATGGCGAGCCGCCACTCAGCACGTTCCGGTTTGCGCACAGCCTCGGACTCGACGAGCGAGGGTTCTTCTCCCAGTTTTCGCACTTGGACGCCGTGGAAAGCGCCATGTGGGCAGGAGTCGTCACGAAAGTTGCGAGCGCGCTCGAGTCGGATTGTGAAGGCGCAGAGTGGGCTTCCTTTTCTGCCAAACAGCGCATGCTCACCTTCCAACTCGCGTTTTGCGAAGAGGCGCTCTCGTGGCGCTCGCTCCTCCTTCAGCGAATCGGAAAAATCGGGTTCCTTGCCCGGCCCCCGTACCTGAAAGGTTTTGAAAACGAGTTCCACGCCTTTGCGTCGCGGGTCATGGCCCACGGCGGATCCACCGGCGAGATCGCCGAGCGAGGACAGGCCGCCGCCCTGTACCCGAAAATCTTCTACGCCCACTTTCGGAGCGTCATCGATTTCCACCTGAAGGATGAAAGCGAACGCTTCGAGCGCACCGACGCTTACATCGAAAAATCTGTGACGCTCGCTTTCGATCTCCTCGGGAGGCAGGCGATTGATTCAGCCTTCGACTTGGGAAAGTTTCTCCTCGCGCGCCCGTGACCCCGTCGCAGGATTCGATCCGCACGAGCCCCGTCTCCCGGATGGCTTCGCTGGCCGGGGCCGGGGCTCGCGTGGGCCTCAACTATCTCAAACACTACGGCAGTCGCGCGCTTGCGCTGAAGCCGAGCGTTACCGATCTGCACGAGCGAAATGCGGGCGAAGTTTACCGCACCTTTAGCGAGCTCAAAGGCGGCCCGCTCAAGCTCGCGCAGATGCTCAGCATCGATCAGAATCTCCTCCCGGCCGCTTACGCCCGCTTGTTTGCCCAAGCCCAGCACTCCGCTCCTCCCCTCTCGTATCCTCTCGTCGCGCGGACATTTCGTCGGGAGTTCGGGCGCGATCCGACGGAAATGTTCGACACTTTCTCTCGAGAAGCCGTCCACGGAGCCTCCATCGGGCAAGTCCACAAAGCGTCGAAAGACGGACGCACACTCGCCGTCAAAATCCAATACCCCGGCGTCGCCACCAGCCTGCGGAGCGATCTCCGCTTCGTGAAACCCATCGCGCTGCAAGTGCTCGGTCTCCGCGAGAGCGATATCACGGACTATTTCCGCGAGGTCGAATCCAAGCTCCTCGAAGAAACGGACTACGTCCGCGAACGCGAACGCTCGCAAGAACTCGCTGCCGACTGCGCTCATATTGAGGGACTCCGTTTCCCCGCATTTTATCCCGACCTCTGCTCCGCTCGCATTCTCACGATGGACTGGGTCGAGGGGGTCACGCTTGACCACTTCGCCGACGGCTCTGCCACGCAGGACGCACGCGACAAAGTCGGCCAGTCGCTCTGGGATTTCTACGACCATCAAGTCCACCGGCTTCTCAGGTTCCATGCCGATCCCCATCCGGGCAATTTTGTGATCCGCGATGGCGAAGTCTGGGTGCTCGACTTCGGCTGCACCAAGGAAATCAGCGCGGAGTTTCACAGGAAGATGTTCCGCTTCGTGGATCCCGTGTTGCTGGGCGACCGCACGGCGCTCCAAGCCGCCCTCTCCGATCTCGCCGTACTCCTGCCGACCGACAGCGACGCGGACATCGAGCATGTGGTTGTTTCGTGCCAAAAATGGCTTGCCCTCCTCGCCAGGCCGTTCCACTCGGGCACGTTCGATTTTGGCGACGAAAGTTTCCTCCGCGAAATCTACGAAATGGGTGAGCAAAACCGGCGCGACGACCTGCCCCGCACGATGCGCGGCCAACGCGGCTCAGCCGACACGATCTACGTGAACCGCACGTTTTTCGGACTTTACAGCCTCCTCACCCGACTCCGGGCCCGGGTGCAGATTCCGCCACCGGCGATGAGCCGTTGACCTGGCAAAGTGCCGACGGAAAAGCAGGTCGGCGAATGGATCGAAGCCGCACCGGTCGCGCGGACTTCCATTCACCCATCGCCGCCGCCTCAATCGATGCACCCCCTGGGTGCATTCTCTTCCACCCTCCAGCGATCGCGATGGTGAGATCGCTCCCTGTCGCGGCGTTTGCGGTCATGCTCCTGATGTCGATGTGGCTCGCCGACAAAGCTGGAGGAATTCCTGCGTGCCTCGAGAGAGTTTGCCTGTGGTTGGATCGGGCACTCCGACGGCAGCACCCTGGAGGAACTCGATGCCCTCGAGCGCGGCGGCACGCTCACCCTGCCACAAGGCGTCTATCGCGATTGGCTGCGGATGTTCGTTCGACTCGGGCCGGAGTTTGTCCCACCCACGGTGCAATAGCTCCCATCCTGCGCTCCTCGCGTGCGCGATCGCGCTCAGGTTTTCTCCCTCGATCTCGATCGCGGACGGAGAGGGCAGCCCCGTCGGCGCAGTGGCTCCAGCGGATTCGCGCGGCCCGAGCTGATTCCGTGATCGCCCTTACGCGGGCGTCGGCTGGGCTGGGCTGGCGAGGTTCTTTTCCTCGAACTCCTTGCACCAACCCTTGATCTCGGTGTCGTTGAAAATCTTGCCGATCACGCGGCGGAGCAGACCCTTGAGGTTCGCATTCTCGACGTCGCGCAAGGTGCGGATTGCCTGTTCCTTGTAGCTCTCGAGCAGAGTGCGGCAGCGCTCGTCGGCGTGGAGTTCGAGGTAGAGCGCTTCGATCTCGGCGGGGGTGGCGGTGGAAAGGCGGCGCCAGTGGGCTTCGAGCGCGGTGCGCGGTCCATCCTTGGCGCGTTCGTAGGCGACGGCGAGGAGCAGGCTCGGGCGGAGGCCGGCGATGTCATTGGTTTCGCCGCTCGCGCCGAGGTCGCTGAGGTCGTCGCGGATCTGGTAGGCGATGCCGAGGGCTTCGCTGTAGGCGGAGAGGACTTCTTCATGCTCCTCGTGCTGGCCGGCGTAGATCGCGCCGAGATGGAGCGCGACGGCAAAGGCGGGCGCGGTCTTTTTGCGGAAGATGTCGAGCACGTCGAGGGAGCCGAGCGGCGCGGGCTTCCGCGCCCAGACGAGTTCGGCGCCCTGGCCGCGACAGAGTTCGCGCTGGCCTTCGGCGGCGACGCGGAGCATCGCGACTCTTTGCTCAGCGGAGGCGCTGCATGCGGCGAGCAGGCGGTAGCCTTCCCCGATCAGCAGATCGCCGACATTGAGCGCGACGGGGATGCCGTGCTCCTCGTGCAAGGTCGGCTCGCCATAGCGCTGCGCATCGCCGTCTTCGATGTCGTCGTGGATGAGCGAGGCCTTGTGGAAACACTCGACGGCGACGGCGACTTTGCGCAGGTCGTCGGGCAGCGGCGCGGCGGGCGTGGCGCGCAGCGCCTGGTAGGCGGAGACGGTGAGGAAGGGCCGCCAGCGCTTGCCGGCGCGACCGAGCCACTCGCGCGCGATCTTTTCCGTCTCGCCCTGCGCGGAGCCCATGATGGCGTCGAGATTCAGCGGGGTGAACCAGAAGTCCACCTCCTCGCGCACCGCACTGAGATCGAGCCGGCGGGTCTGGTCGTCGCTGGTCAGGTGGATGTAATCCCACACCCAGTCGAGATCGACGTTGGTATCGATGCAGTCGTCCTGCAGCAGCGGCACGGCGACCCCGGGGATGGCCGCGGCTTCCATGTAGGGAAAGGCGCGCTCGAGCACGCTGATACAGCTCACGCCGACGATGGCCTCGATTTTCCCGGTCTGGATGAGCGCCATGACGATCGCGCTGCCTTCCGCCACCAGCACTGCGTAGCCGAGGCGCTCCGCTTCCGCCTGCAAATCCTGGATGGTGCAGAGGCCGCACTGTTTGCAGAGCAGGCCGAATTCATCGAAGGGCGCCGGACACTTGTCTTCGACGCGCAGGCATTTCGGCAAAAGGAGGAGGCGGCGCTCGAAGGGCACGGCGGCGAGCGGCTCGCGCCACATCTCGTTGTTCAGCAGCACGCCGATGTAGTCGCGATAGATCGGCTCGCACCCGAGCTGCGCGACGAGCCGGTCGGCGATCACTTTCAAATCGTCCGAAGGCATCGGCGGCACCGGACGATGCTCGGCCACGTAGGCCCGCACGGCCTGCAGGATGTGGGTCCGCTGGAGCAGCGTCTGCGGGATGTTTTTCTTCGGCGCGCGGATTCTCTGCGCCGGGACAGGACGGGGAAAGGAGATGGGGGCGACGGGAGCGGTCGGGGTCGGCGGCATGGCAGGTGAGTATTGGCGGAGGAAAAGAAACGGCAAGCGCCGTCGGTTCGCGGGACAACCCGCGAGCGCGCCCTTTGTTGTGCCCTGGCTCCGAAAGAAGCGGCGCGCGGGCTACCGCGGCAGGCCGGGGGTCGCGGTCGCCGCGCCGGGCGGCTTGACGGGAACCGGCCCGGGAGCCTTGGGGATCGCCGAAGGCCGCGGGGCTCCGCCGAGAGGGATGCCGGCGGAGAGGGCGAGCAGATCGTCGGCGTAGAGCGTGCGCCCGCCGGCCTGATCGACGAAGACCGCTTCGGTGAGGATCATGCGCTCGTAATTGAACTTGCCCTGGACCGTGACGACCGAGCGGCGCTCCAGAGCGGCGAGCCCGTCGCGAATCCGCAGCGCGTACCCGGCGGCGAGATTCACGGTCATGTGGACGCCGCCAAAGCGCTTGCTCTCTCCGGCGACCATTATCGAATCGGCGGCGACGCCATCCACCGCGCCGGTGAGGCGGATGAGTTTGCCGCTCAGCCGTTGGCGGGCGCGGAACTCATTGTCGTCGAAGCGCTGGCTCCAGAGGTCCACGAGAGTCACGTTGAGGTCGGGTTTGCCCGGGCTGACGCCTTCCTTTTCCTGGGTCTTTTCCGTTGCCTGCCGTTGCGTGAGGCGCTCGATCTCGGTGCGCAGGTAGGCATTTTCCCCGGCGAGCTTTTGGTACTCGGCCTCGGTACGCCGGCAGCCGGGCAGGGCGAGGAGCAGCGTCGCGGCGAGCAGCGCACGGGGCACACGGGCGGGTTTGAACATGGACATCGGATCAAGCACGGGCAGCACGGTTCCACCGCAGGGGGTGAGGCCCCCGGCGGGCGCGAAATCGCACGGCGCAAGCCCATCTGCAAGCAGCAATGCCGCCACCCTCCCGGGCAAATCGCGAGGTTCCCGGCTGCCAGGCCCATTGCCAGCTCTGGCGGGGTGGCGTATGCACTCGCCCGTGAAACCCATCCGCGCCTGGACTCGATCCCACCCACCGATCGGGGGGTGTCGGACGGTGGCCGCCTGAACTTCGATGCTGCCCTTTTTCACCAATCCCGAGAACCGCGCCCGGCTCTACTTCCTGTGGATCGCGGTGGGTTGCGTGGTGCTCGGCGGCGGCACCGCGCTGGGCCTGCGGATCTATCGGCCGTGGATCCAGGAGCGGCTGACCCAGGAGGCCCGCACCGCGTTGGCACGCGGGGATTTCCCCGTCGCCTCGCTGAATGCGCGCCGCGCCCTCCAGAACTCGCCGGACGACGCGCGCGTCCTCCGGCTCATGGCGGAGATCTTTGAGAAAGGGGGGAATCCCGATGCGGTGGGGTGGTGCGGTCGCGTCGCGGATCTCTCGCCGGGCTCGGGGGAGGCGCATCTGGAATGGGCGCGGGTGGCGGTGAAGTTTCAAAAGTTTGCCCTGGCCGAACGCGCGCTCGCCGGCGTGCCCGAGGACGACCGCCTGCGCATCGCCTATTCCACGACCGCGGGCCAGGTCGCGTTTGAAGCCGGTCGCCTGGCCGAGGCCGAGCGCCACTTTGCCGCCGCCGTGCAGCGCGCGCCGGAGAATCCGGCGCACCACCTCGCCCACGGTCGCGTGCAGGTACTCTCGAGCGATTTTTTCACCCGCGACGCCGGGCGCACCGAACTGCGCGAACTGGCGGAACAACCCGCGCACGCCGCGCCGGCGCTGCGCGCGCTCATCGCGAGCTATGAAGCCAGCCAGGAACTCGCCGCCGCCTTGCGCGAAGGGGAACGCCTCCTGACCCTGCCCGCGCATACTTTTTTCGATGCGCTCAACCGCCTGAAGCTGCTCCGCCAGACGCAAGACGAGCGCTTTCCCGCCGTGCTCGCCGCCTTGCAAGCGGAGGCGGTCAAGACGCCGATGAATGCCGGAGCCCTGATCGTCTGGATGGGCGGCGCGGGCCTGGCCCAGGAGGCCCTGGACTGGGCCACCCAGCGCGAACCGAAGCTCGGCCGCGTGGCGGAACTGCGGCAGGCGATCGCCGGGTGCCGTCTGACCCTCCGCGATTGGCCGGCGGTCATGAATCTTACCGCCGATCCGTGGCGCCAGGCCGAGTACGTGCGCCATGCCTACCGCTCCGAGGCGCTGCGGGCGCGGGGCGATCTGCAGCTCGCCCGCGCCGAGTGGAATCTCGCCACGACCGCCGCGCAGCACTCCCCGTCCGCCATCCAGTGGCTGGCCAAAGTGGCCGCGCAAGCCGACTGGACTGACGCCAGCGAGCAGACGCTGTGGATGGCCGTCGGCAACGTGCCCAACCCCGCGTGGGCGGTGGATCAACTCGGGCGGCGTTTCCACGAGCAGAAAAACAGCGAGAGCCTCCATCGCCTCGCCGCCAAATATCTCGCGACCGATCCGCAAAACGAAAACCTCCGCAACGATCACGCCTTCCTCTCCGTGCTCCTCGGCAAGGACGCCGAGCGCGCGCTGATCGTCGCCTCCGACCTGGCCCGGAAGCATCCGGAGAACGCCGCCTACACCTCCACCTATGCCGTCGCGCTGCACCTCGCCAGGCGCTCCGCCGAAGCGCTCGCGGTGCTCGAGAAACTGCCCCCCGAAGAACTCGTCAAACCACCCATCGCCGCGCATTACGGCGTGATCCTCGTCGCCAATGGCCGGCCCGAAGACGCCCGCCGCTATCTCCGCCTCGGCCGCCTCGCGCCGCTCCTCGCGGAAGAAGTCGCCCTCGTGGACCGGGCCGCGGCCAGCATCCCCGGCGACGACCCGCCCGGCCAGTAAACCCCTGGGAGCGCCGCCGTCCCGTGCGGCAGACCCACCCATGCGCGGAGCGCTCCATCGCCGGCCAGGGGGGCGGGGATGGGTGCTTCGCGAGCGCTTGGATCGCCGCGCGGGGACGGCGGCGCTTCCGGGGGGGGGGGCGCTCAGTCCCCGTACCCGCCGGGGTGCTTCAGATGCCAGGCCCAGGCGCTCTCGATGATCTTTCCGATCTCCTGAAAACGCGGCTTCCAGCCGAGTTCACGCTGGATCTTGTCGCTGCCGGCGATGAGCCGCGCGGGATCGCCAGCGCGGCGCGGTTGCTCGAGCACGGCGATCTTTTTTCCCGTCACCTGCTCACACGCGGCGATCACTTCGCGCACGCTCGTGCCGCCGCCGGTGCCGAGATTGAAGAGGGCGCTCGAGGGCGTGGTGAGCGCGAGCATGTGGGCCTGCGCGAGGTCGATGATGTGGATGTAATCGCGGATGCAGGTGCCATCCGGCGTCTCGTAGTCGGTGCCGAAGATGGAGACGTTTTCCTTCTGCCCGAGCGCGACCTTGAGGATGTTGGGGATGAGGTGGGTCTCGATGCGGTGATCCTCCCCAAAGCGGGCGCTCGCGCCGGCCGCATTGAAGTAGCGGAGGGCGACGTACTTCAGCCCGTGGATCTCGCCGTACCAGCGCAGCACCTTTTCAAACATGAGCTTGGATTCGCCGTAGGGATTGATCGGGCGCTGCGGCAGCGTCTCGTCGATCGGCACGCGTTCCGGCGAGCCGAAGGTCGCGCAAGTGGAGCTGAAGACGAAGCGCTTCACGCCTGCGGCGAGCATCGCGTCGAGGAGGTTCACCCCGGCGCCCACATTGTTGCGGAAATACTTTGAGGGGTTCTGCATGGATTCGCCGACGAGGGCATTGGCGGCGAAGTGCATGACGGCGTCGGGTTTCACTTCGCCGAATGCGTGGCGGACGACGG
>Ga0105044_10012996_pt1 | contig 11316 bp, 12 predicted proteins | sample MAT01_FD_78092 | JGI IMG/M metagenome (GOLD analysis project Ga0105044, IMG submission 78092) | Freshwater microbial communities from Lake Fryxell liftoff mats and glacier meltwater in Antarctica - MAT-01 | ecosystem: Environmental > Aquatic > Freshwater > Ice > Liftoff microbial mat | place... | reverse complement strand
GCTCCGCGAGCCGGTCGCCAACTGCTTGGGCATGGTTGTACACCGTTTGGCGGCTACATTCGGCCGCGGCGGCTCGCTCGGTCACCGCACCCCGGCGTCCCGCCAAAACCGCCGCAGCGTCGCCAAGCCAACTGGTAACCGGTATCGTGAACATGGGGACCGTCCGTGGTCAAGTGTGTCGGTTCGCACCCCCATTTGACACCGGCAACGGCCCCCGTTTCAACGCCAACTGTCCAACGCTTCCAAAGCACACTCCGGCTTTGTGCGACAGTGCCCGCGGCGACGCCTTGCGAAAGCTTGCAAAGCGATGTTCATTAAGGACTTGCAATCACAAACCGCTTTACGATAAGAGTTCTGAAAAGCGTGAACTCTAGGTTCGAATCCTAGGCGGGCAACTCGCTTTTGCCCTTCTCCATCGCGACCATTTGAACGTTTCGTGATCGTGGAATATCCCATTGTACCTAACGGGACCGACCGATCTTGCACCGACGGGAATCGTTGACTATACGTTTCTTTCGGAAATCGAACTATCGAGACGACGTCGTTCTGGACCGTGGAAAATACCATGAAAGTTGTGATCCTCGCGGGCGGGCTCGGCACTCGCCTCTCCGAAGAGACAGAATTGCGGCCCAAGCCGATGGTCGAAATCGGCGAGCACCCCATCCTCTGGCACATCCTCAAGCACTACGACGCGTTCGGGTTCAATGAGTTCTTCCTCGCGCTCGGGTACAAAGGCGACTTCATCAAACGGTACTTCCTCGATTATGCCCTCTTGAACGGAAGCCTTCGGCTTAACACGAGCCGCAACGCCGTCATGCCCCTGAACCGCGCCAGTGAAGATTGGGACTTGCACTTGATCGATACCGGTATCGCTACCAGTACGGGCGGACGCGTGCGACGCCTGGCCGAGTATCTGCGGGGCGAGACGTTCATGGTCACTTATGGCGACGGTGTCGCGAACATCGACTTGAAAGCCCTGCTCGAGTTCCACCGCAAGCAGGGTAAAATCGCCACGGTTACGGCCGTCCGCCCGCCCGCCCGCTTCGGCGGCCTCGTGTTCGACGGCGACCGCGTCGCGAAATTCACCGAGAAAGCGCAGGCCGGGGAGGGCTGGATCAACGGCGGCTACCTCGTCTTCGAGCCGGCGATTTTCGACTGGATCACGTCCGACCTCCAAAGCCTGGAAGCGGAAACGCTCGAAAAGCTCGCCGACGCGGGGGAGTTGGCCGCCTACAAGCACGATGGATTCTGGCAGTGCATGGACACCCTCCGCGATAAGCGCGTCCTCGAAGACCACTGGCAGAAGGGCCATCCGCCTTGGAAGGTGTGGGCGTGAGCGACTTCTGGACCGACCGCCCGACATTCGTTACCGGGGCCACTGGACTGGTCGGCGGATGGCTCGTCCGACGACTCCTGCAGGCCGGGGCGAACGTCGTCTGCCTCGTCCGCGACTGGGTGTCCGAATCGGACCTCGTTCGCGGGGGACTGATCGACCGCACCACGATCGTCCGCGGCGATCTCTGCGACCAGGCCACGCTCGAGAGAGCCCTCGGCGAATACGAAATCGACACCGTGCTCCATCTGGCCGCCCAGACCATCGTCGGGATCGCCAATCGCAATCCGGTCTCGACCTTCCAGTCGAACATCGCGGGCACGTGGTCGCTGCTTGAAGCCTGTCGGCGGAGTCCTTGCGTCAAGCAGATCGTGATCGCCTCGTCCGACAAGGCCTACGGCATTCACGACCGCCTGCCTTACGACGAAACGTCGGCCCTGCGGGGGACGCACCCCTACGACGTCTCGAAATCGTGCTCCGATTTGATCGCCCAGGCCTACGCCAAGACGTACGGCTCGCCCGTGGCGATCACTCGCTGCGGCAATTTCTACGGCGGCGGCGACCTGAACTGGAATCGCATCATCCCCGGCACCATCCGCTCCGTCGTCCGCGGCCAGCCCCCCGTCATCCGCTCGGACGGCACGTTCATCCGCGACTACTTTTACGTCGAAGACGGTGCGGCGGCGTACCTGCTCCTGGCCGAAAAGTTGGCTCGCGATCCGAGCCTCGTCGGCGAGGCCTTCAACTTCTCCAACGAGTTGCAACTGACGGCGATGGACGTCGTTCGTTCCGTCCTGCGGGAAATGGAGACGAGCCTCGAACCGACCGTCCTCAATCAAGCGCACAACGAGATCCAGCACCAGTATTTGTCCGCGGAGAAGGCTCGCCGCGTTTTGGATTGGAAACCGCTCTTCACCTTCGCTGAAGGGTTGCGGCGGACCGTCGACTGGTATCGCGAATACCTGAGGGCCGAAGCGTGAGCGAACGCATCCTCGGCTGCCGATCGTGTGGGCTCCGCGAGTTGCTCCCCGTCCTCGACCTCGGCCGCACGCCGCTGGCGAATCGGCTGTTGACCCATGCCCAACTCGGGGACGTCGAGCCGACTTTCCCGCTGGTCCTCGTGTTCTGCCCCGCGTGTACGCTGCTGCAAATCACGGAGACCGTTTCGCCCGAAGTCTTATTCGCCGACTACGTTTACTTCTCGTCGTTCTCCGATACGATGGTCGCCCACGCCAAGCGGTTGGCGGAATCGCTCGTCGAGGAGTTTTCCCTCGGGCCATCCCATCAGGTTATCGAGGCAGCCAGCAACGACGGCTATTTGCTCCAGCACTACCGATCGCTCGGCGTTTCGGTGCTGGGGATCGAGCCCGCGGCGAACGTCGCAAAGACGGCGATTGAACAGCGAAGCATCCCCACCGTCGTGGCGTTCTTCGGTGAAGCCACTGCCCGGCGGCTCGTCGCCGAGGGCTATCGGGCCGACGTGTTCCACGCCCACAACGTCCTCGCCCACGTCGCCGATCTGAACGATTTCGTCCGCGGCATTCACACCATCCTCTCGGAGGTCGGCGTCGCCGTTCTCGAAGTTCCCTACGCCCGCAGTTTCATCGACCACTGCGAGTTCGACACCGTCTACCACGAACATCTCTGTTACTTCTCGCTCACCGCCCTGGATACCCTCTTTCGACGGCACGGGCTGCTCATTCGCCGGGCGGAGGAGGTACCCATACACGGCGGGAGCCTGCGGATCCTCGCGTCGCGCGGTTCCTCGTCCGAGGACGGCGTTTCGAAACTCCTGGCTAGCGAGCGGGCCGCCGGGTTGGACCGCTACGATTACTACGAACGATTCGGCTCGCGAGTCGAACGGCTCAAGGGGACGCTCGTAGACCTCCTCGCGGCCTTGAAGGCCGCCGGCAAAACATTGGCCGCCTACGGTGCCTCCGCCAAGGGAAGCACTCTCCTCAATTACTTCCGCATCGGTCCCGAGCTGCTCGATTTCGTCGTCGACCGGAGCACATGCAAACAGGGACTCCACACGCCCGGCACTCGACTCCGCATCGAGCCCCCAGAGAACCTCGCGGCCCGCCGGCCCGACTATACTCTCCTCTTGACGTGGAACTTCGCCGACGAGATCCTCATTCAGCAGGCCGCGTACCGCGCCGCCGGCGGACGATTCATCGTTCCGATCCCCCAGGTGAAGGTGCTCTGAGGTGAAGTTCGCCGAGACCGCTATACAGGGAGTTTTCGCCGTGGACCCGGTGCCTCACTCCGACGATCGCGGTTCCTTCGCCCGCCTGTGGGACGCGGAAGAGTTCGCCGCGCTCGGGTTGAATCCGCGATTGGCCCAGGTGAGCGTCTCATCCAACCGCGTCGCCGGCACAATCCGGGGCATGCACTGGCAAGCGGACCCGCACGCCGAGGCGAAACTGGTTCGCGTCACCCGCGGGGCGATCTGGGATGTGGCCGTCGATCTTCGGGAAAGCTCGCCCAAGTATTGCCGGTGGGTTTCCCTGGAACTCAGTGCCGAGAATCGACGAATGCTTTACATCCCCGAGGGCTGCGCCCACGGCTTCCAAACGCTCGCGGACGATACGGAAGTGACGTATCACATTTCGCGCGCCTACGAACCGACCGCCGGCCGCGGGGCCAAGCACGACGACCCGGCGTTCGGGATTGTTTGGCCGCGGGCGGTCGCGAGCATTTCCGAACGCGATTTGAACTGGCCGAAGATTCACGACCGATCGGATGGCGACGAATGACACGGCCCGAAATTCGCGTGCTGATAGCCGGCATCGGTGGGGCCTCGTTGGGAACGGAGCTCCTGAAAGCTTTGACCCTGGCTGGTGACTATCGCATCTTCGCATGCGATATTTCGCCCCTGGCTTACGGACATTACGTAGAGCACCTCGAAGCTTCTCGCGTCGTTTCCCGCGACAATTACGTCTGCGATGTATTGGACCTCTGTCGAGAGTATGAAGCCCGGGCAGTGATTCCGGGCGGCGAAGAGCCCATGATCCTCTTGAGCTCTGCGGCGGACGAATTGAAAGCAGCCGGAGTTTTCCTGGCCAGCAATTCACCAGATGTCGTTCGAACTTGTGCCGACAAGTCCCGACTCTTCGAACAATTGCAACGGTTGAACGTCGACATTCCTCGAACGGTGCAGGTGATCGATGTCGATGATTTCGAGGACGTCGGCTATCCGTGCATCGTGAAAGCGGCCACGGGCACGGGCGGCAGCAATTTGGTTTTTTTGGCCGCGGACCGAACGGAAGCGACCCTTTACTTGTCGCATATCCTTCGAATTCGCCCGACGGCCGTTCTGCAGGAATACGTCCCGCTCGACGAAGGCGAGTTTACCATCGGCGTCCTTGCCACGCCGGACGGGTTGCTCCGAAGTTCGATCGCCTTGCAGCGCCTCTTCCACAGCAAGCTATCGTGGGCGTCGAAAACGGCGCACGGCTTAATCTCCAGCGGCTATAGCCAAGGCTTGATCGCCCCGTTCGAATCGATTTGCCGTCAAGCCGAGGGGATCGCTGCGGCGCTGCACAACCGCGGACCGATGAACATTCAAGCTCGAGTCCGCGAGGGCCGGCTACTCCCCTTTGAAATCAACCCTCGCTTTTCGGCCTCGAGCTACCTGCGAGCCATGGCAGGATGCAACGAGATCGACTCGTTTCTGCGGTCCGCTCTACTCGGTGAGACACCGGCTCCGGGAACTATTCGATCGGGATACTATCTGAGAAGCTTGTCGGAGGTCTACGTGCCTTGCGAGCGGGTGGTGTCATGATCCGATGGATCCGGCCGAGTTTGGGAACCGCGGCCTGGCGCGTCGGTGTTCGGGAGCCGGATATCCTGCTCGTCGACGTGCGCGATTTGATCGACGGAGAAGGCAATGGCGCCGCGACGCTGGCACCCAAGATCGAAAGCGCTTTGGCTGGACTAAAGGCGGATCGGAGAGTCGTGATCTGCTGCGATCACGGCATCTCTCGCAGCAATGCCGTTGCGGTCGGCGTTCTCGCGCGATGGGAGTCTCGTCCCTTCTTCGAGGCCCTCAGCCAAGTGACGCAAGCCGTTCGCGAAAGCGAAATCAAGATCGAAGTCTTGCGAGAAATCCGCGATCTCGTCGAACCCGTCCCCCCGTCGCGAACGGACTCGACGGCGCGTCGAATCCTCCTCACCGGAGGGAGCGGCCACCTCGGACGGGCCGTTCAACCGGAGCTCCGATCGGTTGGCACGGTCTTGGCCCCGATGCGTCGAGAACTGGATCTGTTGTCCGGCCCCACATCGCTCGAACTCTACGTTCACACCCACGGAATTACCGATATCGTGCATCTGGCCGCTCCTCGAATTCAGAATGTGAACTCGGCGGTCGGCGAATCGATCTCCATGCTGCGCAGCATCGCGAACGTTTGCAGTGAAAACGGCCTTTTTCTGATTTTTCCATCCAGCATCGACCTCTTCGGCGGCTACCGCTGCGAGAGCCTTTTGGCCGACGAAACTTTGCCCTATAAGCCGAAAGGCCATCGCGGAGAATCGAAGTACCTCTCCGAACTGCTGCTATTGCACTATCGCAATCACTACAATCTCGCATGCAGTATTTTGAGGATCGCCACGACGTACGGCGGACGCGATCCAAAGCCGTATTTTCTGAATAGTTTCATTCAGAAAGCACTAACTCACGAAGACATCGCAACTCACCGATTCGAGAACGGGCTCCCTAAGCTCGACTTGATTCACATCGACGACGTGGCGGTCGGCATCGCAAAAGTTTTGAACGCCCGCGAGCCGGAAGTGTTCCACCTCGGCTCGGGCCGAGCGATTGCCACCGCAGCGATCGCCGATCGGATCATCGAGTGGCTCCAATCTTCGAGTCGGCGGTCCGAAATTTCCGTTTCGGATTTTACGAGCAATCTGGTTATGGATACCAGCAAAGCCCAAAATCGACTCGACTGGCGGCCTCGGATTCAGCCCTTGGAAGGTCTGCAGGAATACGTTGCCCAACTGCCTTCGGTTCTACCCACCACCGACCGATCGAGAACGCCATGATCGACGCATCCCGAGACGAGAAGGCCCGCCAGGAGGAATTCCCTTGGTCGCGCTCGCAGTTTCACACCGATTATAATGCCGTTTTGGCCCACTACAAAGTCGCCTCGTGCCTCGAAAACTGTCGAGGAACTTCGGTCCTCGATCTGGCTTGCGGCGACGGCCTCATGACGGAAGCCTTCGCCGCGCACTTCCGACGGACCGTCGGAGTGGATGCGTCCGGTCGGCACCTCGCCCTCGCACGAGACCGAGTGCCAAAAGCGGAATTCGTCGAGAGCCTGATCGAAGAACTGGATCTCGCGGAAACGTTCGACTCGGTCTTCCTGCTCGACGTCCTCGAGCACGTCATCGATCCCGCGCTGCTCCTTCGGAAGGCGGCGAGTTTTTTGAACGACGAGGGCGTCATGATCGTCCACGTTCCGAATTCCAATGCCGTCAATCGCCACATCGCGGTACTGATGGGGACGTTGACGAGCCTCGATGAGTTGACCCCGTTCGACCTCACGATCGCCGGGCACCGCCGATCCTACACGCTGCAAACGCTCGAACGGGAAATTCGCTCGGCTGGACTCACGGTGCGCAAACTCGGCGGAATCTTTTACAAGATGCTCTCGACGGCCCAGATCGATTGGTTTTTGAAAAACGGGCTGTGGACGGACGGCTGCTTCGGGTGGGGACGAATCGGCGTCGAACCTCGAGATTGGAAAGCGGAGTTCTGTCGGGCGTGTTACGAATACGGCAAAACGCGACCGGAAGATTGCAACATCATTTATGCCGTGTTAGCAAAATAGAGCGTTTTAAGTAGTTTCAATAGATAGTGTCCGTTCGATTTTTATGCGAGATGATTATGTCGAGCGAGCCGGCCCGATTCGCCCAGGAAGTTGCTCAAAATACTGCGCGTCTGGCCAAAGATGCCGACGTGCAAGCCCTTTCCAGGATCTGGGTCCGAGAAACCGCTCCGTACAAGTACACCTATAACTTCACCTGGCTCGGCCGGCCGATCATCCAGTTTCCGCAAGACATGATCGCCCTCCAGGAAATCGTCTGGCGCGTTCGCCCCGACCTCATCGTGGAAACGGGCGTCGCCCACGGCGGATCGCTGATCTTCTCGGCTTCCCTCCTGCACCTTCTCGGCGGCACCGGGAAGGTGATCGGAGTCGATATCGACATCCGAGCGCACAATCGGACCGAAATCGAAGCGCACCCATTGGCCGAGCGAATCGTGCTCGTTCAGGGATCTTCGACCGACCCGGCCACGGTCCGAACGGTCTTCGACCACGCCCGCGAAAGTTCGCGAGTGCTCGTCATTCTCGATTCGAACCATACCCACGACCACGTCCTGCAAGAACTGCGGGCCTATTCGCCCCTCGTGAAGCGCGGGAGCTACTTGATCGTTTACGACACGCTGATCGAGGACATGCCGGCCGGCTCGTTTCCGGACCGACCCTGGGACAAGGGCAATAACCCGAAGACGGCCGTGTACGAATTCCTCGCGTCGAACGACCGCTTCCGCATCGATAAATCGATCGACACGAAACTCCTGATCACCGTCGCGCCGGACGGCTATTTGGAGTGCGTGAGGGACGAATCGTGACCCGCCGCATTCCCGTCTCGGGCCCGTGGATCACCGAAAAGGAAATTGCCTACGCTGCGGATGCGGCTCGCACCGGATGGTACGAAACGGCCAATGTCTATCCGCAGCGGTTCGAGAAAGCCTTTGCGGACTACATCGGCGTCCGCTACGCCGTCTCGGTCCCGCACTGCACGGCCGCGATCCATTTGTCCCTGGTCGCGCTCGGCGTTGCCCCCGGCGACGAAGTCATCGTCCCCGATGCTACGTGGATCGCTTCGGCCGCGCCGATTACCTACGTCGGTGCCACTCCCGTTTTTGCGGATGTCGATCCGCAGACCTGGTGCCTTGATGTGGATTCGCTGAAAGCTTGCATCACGCCGCGGACGAAAGCGATCATCCCGGTCGGGTTGTACGGTGGCATGCCGGATTGGGACGCGCTGGCGGAAGTCGCTCGCAACCACGGTCTCAGCGTCGTCGAAGATGCAGCCGAGGCTATCGGCTCCGAGTACCGCGGCCGCAATGCAGGTTCCTTCGGCGACACCGGCGTCTTCAGCTTTCACGGCTCGAAAACCTTGACGACCGGCGAAGGCGGCATGCTCGTCACCGATCGCGAAGACCTTTACCGACGGGTGCTAGTCCTCCGCGATCACGGCCGCGAGCCCGGCGACAAATTGTTCTTCAACTCGAAGATCGCGTTCAAGTACAAGATGTCTGCGCTCCAGGCCGCGCTCGGTTTGGCCCAACTCGAACGCATCGAAGAATTGATCGACAAGAAGCGACAAATTTTCGGGTGGTACCGCGACCGCCTCGCTCACTTGCCGCAACTGCAACTCAATGCCGAGCCGAGCGGGACCAAGAACAGTTATTGGATGGTCACGATCTTGATCGACGATCCGCAGGGGCAAACGAAGACCGATTGGATGCGGATGCTCGGCGAACGCGGCGTCGACACCCGGCCATTCTTTCACCCGCTCAGTTCTCTGCCCGCTTACGCTCAAAACCCGCACGCCAAGCAAGCGGCAGAACGCAACCGTCATTCCTATCGAGTCAGCCGGTGCGGAATCAACTTGCCGAGCGGATTGATGCTGACCGAAGTGGATGTCGATTACGTTTGCGAGGCCGTCCGCACGAATCTCGCGTGACATTTCGCAAGGAGTTCGAACGTGGCGTCGCCCCGATTCAGCATCGTCATCCCAACCCGGGAACGGGCCGAGACGTTTCGATGGACCCTTCGCAACTGTTGCGAACAGGACTTCGACAATTACGAAGTCATCGTCTCGGACAACCACAGCACTCCCGCCACGAAGCAAATCGTCGAGGAACTGGCTTCCCCTCGCGTCCGCTACATTCGAGCCCCCGAACCTCTGGCGATGAGTGCGAACTGGGAGCTCGGCGTCTCCCAGGCCCGCGGCGAATACGTGATCGTCGTCGGCGACGACGACGCGCTGATGCCCGGTGCGCTGGGACTCGCCGATCGACTCCTGCGAGAATCCGGGCTCTCGGTCATTCGCTGGGATTGGGTCTTTTACAATTGGCCCGATCACTTGTTTTCAAATCAGGCCAACCGTCTGGAAGTCCCGCTGGGCCGAAAGTTTTCTACCGCCAAGGGTCACGACGTTGCCGAATCGGTGCTGAATCAGGGTGCCTGGCATCCCGAATTGCCCATGCTGTACAACGCCGTCGTCCACCGCTCCATTCTCGAGACGATTAAAAATGCCACGGGTCGAGTCTTTGCGGCCCTCGCGCCAGACATTTTTTCCGGAATGGCCGTCGCGGCCGTGGCGGAGGAATTCGGCGTCCTCGAATCCCCGCTCTCCGTCTGCGGGTCATCGGGTTCGTCGACCGGCGGGAACGCGATGTTCAAGCCCGATTCGCCCATCGCCAAAGAGTTCTGGGCGTTGAACGCCCGCGTCGGCATCGATTGGCATCCGCTCGTCCCTCGCTTGTCCACGATGCCGAGTTGCTATGCCGACACCTTTTTACACGTGCTCGATCACGGCTTGCTGAAGGGGGCTTCGATCCAATTGGATCGGCTCAAGCTCTCGGTGAACTGTTTGCGCGACTACCGCATGCGCAGCGAGGCAGACCGCCAATTCGCGGTGGATGCCATTCTTGCCTCGTTGAACGACATTCCCGATCTCAAGGCCGAATTCCTGGCCCGCGTGCCCGAAACCCCGTGCAGCGAGTTTCGATCACCCGAGTCGTACCGGGGCGAAAAAATGTGGGTCGGCCTTCGGAGCGAAAAGTGGTTCTGCTTCAACGCGGCCGATTATGGGGTCTCGAACGTCTACGAGGCGGCGAAATTGAGCGGGCGGATACTCCATTCGCAGAAAGAACCCGACGCCTTGCAAAGCCTTCAAGCCCGCATCGTCGGGCTCGAAAGCGAGAACGCGGCCCTCCGCCGAGCCCACGCCGATCTTGAGCAAACGTTGAGCGATCAAAGGCAATCGTCGGACGAAGTTAAACGGACCCTTGAAGAATCGCTCTCATGCATGCCGCATCGTATCGTCCGCAATGCGCGGCGGGCTTTGAAAGACTTCTGATCTCGGAGCAGAGCCAACGCATCTAAATCACCATATTTACCCGCAGTAATCTTTCCAGGTATTCGAGCATTAGCGTCGAGCGGAACATTTTGCGGGGCTTGCGGATCTTGGACAGCTCCTGCTTCAGAAAGAAGGTCGCCGTGCGGCGGACCAGCCCGAGGTTAGGCATCGCGTTAGAATAAACTAACGAATTTTGGTTGATTCAGTTGGTCGGTAGTGATCATCTTACTGGGAAGCAGGATCAATACTGTTCGGCACGCCATTTTTCATTTCCCGAACCGTGAATTCTCGAACATTTCTCTCTTCGTGTCGTCCTTTGGCATGAAAGCAGATCCCATTTTCCCAGGACCCTGCCGGGCCGGCGACACACTCGGGGTTGCGTCATGGCGCCGCCACGTAAACGGCCCGTCGAGGCCAAGGCCATTCAGGGGTTGAAATACTTCCGGCAACTGCAGCCGCTGTTGGCTCGGCTTCACGAGGTCGGGACCGAGCGAGACCACGCTGGCAATCGCAAGCTGTTCTACGACCAGTATGCCGCGCTCATTCTGCTGTTTTTCTTCAACCCCACGCTGACCAGTTTGCGGGCCTTGCAGCAGGCCAGCGAACTGGCCAAGGTGCAGAAGAAACTCGGCTGCTGCGTTTCCCTGGGGTCGCTCAGAGCCTGTGAATCAATCGGTTGCGTTCGGCGGTCATCCTTTTTCCCGTCGCTCGTTGGCCCGACGGCTTCCTGATTGGGGCCGATTCGATGACGGCGGAGACCGTCGGGTTCCGGTTCGCCTCTCACGTCGCCATCGCGAGTCGTTCGGCGCGCAGCCGCGCCCCGCACG
>Ga0105044_10012995_pt1 | contig 11316 bp, 12 predicted proteins | sample MAT01_FD_78092 | JGI IMG/M metagenome (GOLD analysis project Ga0105044, IMG submission 78092) | Freshwater microbial communities from Lake Fryxell liftoff mats and glacier meltwater in Antarctica - MAT-01 | ecosystem: Environmental > Aquatic > Freshwater > Ice > Liftoff microbial mat | place... | reverse complement strand
ATATCGTAATGGAGCCAAATATCATAAAAACAATAGAGAGCCTAGGTATTAGCAACAAGGCCGCCAAGGTGTACCTTGCAAACCTTGCTTTAGGCGAAGCGACAGTTCTTGCACTATCAAAAAAATCCAAGGTCTCTAGAACTAGCATCTACTACACCTTAGAAGAACTAAAGAAGCGGGGAATGATTACTGAGGTAGAGCGGGGAAAGAAGAAATATATTATGTACGTAGAACCAGAGGTAGTTATTAGGGATACTCGCCAAAAATTTATAACCTTGAATGACGTTTTACCCCAACTCGAAGAAATTAAGTTTAGTGAGAAGCGAAAGCCGCGTATTGAATTCTATTTTGCTCCTGCAGGCTTTAAAGAAATATGGTTTAAGGTTCTTCATTCGGGATGCAAAGATTTTAACATTATTACTGACGCGCCTCATTTTTTAGGATACGTAAAAGAGCAATATATTGTTGATGAAATTATTGCTGAAAAGCGTAAAAAAGATATCAGAAGCAAGCAAATCATTGTTGACTCGAGAGCCGCGAGACTTATTGCAACAAAAGACAATACCGAAAACAGAGAGACAAAATTTTTAACCCCAGATAGCGCCATCCGTTACACCGAAATCATTACCGACACTTTAGTAGCATTTATTTCTCCGAGGTTTGATAACGTAATGTTTACAATAGATCAAAAAGAATTTGCTGCAACCAGAAGAAGCCTGTTTGAGACTTTGTGGAAAAAGCTCTAAGTGTGGTTTTTTCATTTAGGTTGACTTTACTAAAAATAGAAGCTTTTTAATAATTTCTAAAAATCACCATTTAGAATTTATAACATCTTTAAAAATAAGCGGTTCAGATATTTCTCCTTTAAAATTTTCATATTGACCACAGACAGGAGTAGGAGAATAAGCAGATGTAGACCCTATACAAACGGGTACATTCTTCTCTCCGTCTAACGTATTATAATAAACCGAAGGACTTATATGATTGCAATTCGAATAATCTAAAGAGAGCTTATCTACCGAGAAAGTACCGCAGGCACTAGGAGAATTGCTGCCCATTGGTCTGCCCACCACATCGGTCAGTGGACTTATAACCCCGTCAATATATATCATTAATTTTTTTTCAGAAGCATTAAATGTCGCTGTGATCAAATGCCATTTTCCATCAGCAAGTCCTCCTTTTTGTGTTCTGACATATATAGCACTCTCATTTGATGGAAGCTCACCCGCTTTCCCAATTCCCGCCACAGCATATAGATCACGATCGGACCCTGACCCAGCATTATCTGTCACTTGTAGAACAAATCCTTGACTCATATCAAAGTGTCCCGCACTAATAACCCTCATATGATCTTTCGTAGTAGTTCTAATCCACGCAGAAAGAGTGAAGCTGTCATCGGGACTAAAATTTAAAGAGGACTTATCAGTGGTTGGAATTGAAATATATCCACCTCTGTCAAATGCACAAGACCCCTTTCCCTTTTTATAACCATTATTATCACAACTTACCCCACCATTAACAGTGCCATTATTTCCATCGCTTTGCGACTGATCAATTACTACACTGCTAACAGCACTATCTAATTTCCAATTCCCCACTTGGAACTGCGACCCCTTTATATGCCCCAAAAAATATTCTGCTCCGGCTATCCTCGCTTTATCTTTAACATCAGACAGTGAAACCAAAACAATACTCGACAGCAGACTTATAATGGAGATCACCACTAAGAGCTCTATCAGAGTAAATCCCCTTTTTTTTGTTTTTTTTGAAAGATACATAATCAAATACATCTCAATTAAACTCTGTCATAGCTGAATATACGTCGGTAGAAATAATCTTTTCCACAGCATCGCTTACTTTCTTTGCCACTCTCAAGATTTCATCTAGTTCTGATTTTTTAAATTCTCCAACAATAAATGTATCGATCTTATCTCCCGCTGGTTTTTTTAGCTTTCCGGAAGGTGTGGTCGGCGAGATTCCGACGCGAATACGGATAAACTTTTCTGTCTTAATGTTTCTGATAATACTTTCTACTCCACGATGCCCGCCTGCCCCGCGATTTAATACTATTTTGATCCTGCCAAGCGCCAGATCGAGATCGTCGTGTATTACTATGAGCTTTTCCGCTTTCTTTTCACTTGTAATAAGAGATTTTAGAGCACTACCACTTTTATTCATAAATGTTTCTGGGGCAATAAGGGTCACTGAATCTTCCACTATTTTTCCCTTTGCGATAGATGAATGCAAAATTTTATCATTTTTCCATTTTTCTATATCATTTTTCTTACCGATGTATTCCAAAACAATCCGTCCTGTATTATGACGAGTATTTTTATATTCTTCTCCCGGATTTCCCAAACCTACGATAATGTATGCCATGAGCATATTATAAAGCACAAGGCACTAAATCCGAAATTTATATATTTAAATTTGGATACTATTTTAATTTCAAAAGTAGGATTTATTATTTCCGAGAAAATTTTATTAAAAAATTTTCTCGGCCTTGCGTCAATCGGCTTTGATATAATATCATTACTTTAAATGAAATAAAGTTGTAGAAAAATATCAAAGAAAAGTATACATACTTCCGTTAGTATAATACAAAAATTTTTATAAATAACACTTTAATAAAAAAATAATTTATCATTTTCTCATGAATGACGATAACCAAATAAATCCAATCATCCCGGAGAAAAAATCAAAAGGATTTTTTAGAGAGCTTTTGGAAATTATTGCTATCGTCGTCTTCATCCTCCTCCCTATTAGATTTTATATCGCTCAACCGTTTGTAGTTGTAGGGAGTTCTATGTCCCCCACTTTTACAGGGGGGGACTATCTTATCGTAGATGAAATAAGTTATCGTTTCAATGAACCAAAGCGTGGTGATGTTATTGTATTTGTACCACCTCTTGCAATAAAAGATCACTATATCAAGCGAATTATCGGACTTCCAGGTGACACTGTTTCAGTGGTTGGAAATGTTGTTAAGATTATAAACAAAGAAAACCCAAATGGTTTTACTCTGGAAGAACCTTATGTTCACTCGGAAAGAAGTGCAAACAAAGAAGTTACGCTCTCTACAGATCAGTATTTCGTTATGGGAGACAATAGAGCTGTGAGTTCTGATTCTCGAGTCTTTGGACCAATAACAAGGGATGAAATATCTGGACGTGTCTTTGTTCGACTTTACCCAGTAACCGCTATCGATTATTTACCCGGAAGTGTAGTAAGGGAGGATTAGTATCAGACATTATATGAATCCCGTAAAAATTTTGGCAGGAAACTTTGTGGGGTACATTAATATAAAAACATTGCGAAACATTAGTTATCAGAAATTGTTAATTTTTTTCTAACGGGATGAAAAATAAATTTAAAGTAAAGAAGCCGGTCAAAAATAAAGTGGTGAAGAGTCTGTTGGTAGAAGAGATACCGACACCATCAGCGAGAAAGATTTCTCCTGAAATAGAGAACGCAGCTTCAGTTGCAAAATACTACGGTTTCAACAGACTTCCCTGGGTAGAGGTAGATAAACAAGACATACTGCTCGCAAAAAAGTCTCACGAATCCCTCCTAAAATCAGTACACCCTTTCAAAGAAGACGGTGACCATTTTGGCGGATTTTTAGAAGAAAAGATTGCCATCCTACGGAACTTTACTGAGAAAAAGTTTATTTCGCTGTCTTCTCCAGTAATGGGTTTTTACGAAGCCCCACTAAAAGGAAACCCTCACATGAAAAAAAATAACAATGAGGAAACTTTCAACCTTGAGATAATCGGTTCAGGAAAAAGCATCACAGAAGCTACACTTCTCGAGACTTCGTTTATAATTCTTCGTGAGAGATATCCCGACCACGAGTTTACACTCGAGATAAACAGTATTGGAGACAAGGAGTCGGTCAACAGGTTCTCTCGGGAACTCAGCGCTTTTGTAAAGAGGGAGTACAAAAATTTCTCCAAGCCTTGTCGTGCATTAGTTAACAAAGATATTTTTGAGATATTCAATTGCGATCACAAAAACTGCATCGATGTCCTAGAAAATGCACCGAGGTCTATGAGTTTTTTATCCGAAAGTAGTAGCGTACACTTCACAGAAGTGTTGGAGTACCTAGAATCATTAAGTATTCCTTATAACATAAACTATTGCCTTCTCGGAAGTCGAAGTTACTGCACCGAAACTATATTTGAAATCAAAGGCACCAAAGGAAGCGAAACAAAGATATTTGGTATAGGTGAAAGATACAGCGCGCTAGCTAAGAAAATATGGGGGAAGAAGGATATTCCTGCGATAGGTATTGCCCTACTCATGCACCCTCACTTTGTGAAAAATAATAATGCAACCAAAGAAAAAGTAAAGGTTGGTAAGTATTTCTTTATTCAGTTTGGCTTTGATGCAAAGCTTAAAAGTCTGTCTCTTATTGAAATGCTCCGTCAGGCAAATGTCTCTGTAGAACAATCCCTTTCTAAAGACAAGCTTTCTGTCCAGCTAGCTTATGCAGAGAAAATAAACATCCCTTATGTGCTTATCATGGGTCAAAAGGAAGCGATGGAGGGATCTATAGTGGTACGCAATATGGAAACCCGGTCACAAGAAACCCTGCCGATGAAAGACTTGGTGCATTATATGAAGAAGTTGAAATAGACTTCAGAAAACTTCTTTCTAAAAGCACCCATAAATTTCTACTGAAAATTTGAGCCTCCTTCGGCACAATCCTGTGATTGTCTGTTCACGCCGATTGATTTTAGCATTTCAAAATCATGCCGAAAGCTTTCATATAGCGAAGTTATGAGAACGTTTTGGCCAGCCACTTCCAAGACTTTTAGAAAAGTGTTTTCTTCCAAGGAGCCTAAGACGCAGGCTTAAATAAAAATTAAACTTTATACCTCTTTCCTAAATAATTTTTATTTGCCTAAAATAGACCTCTATGCTATTATTTCTCTCACTATGTTAAACGTTGCAGTAGAAAAAACAGGAAATGAGAATAATACAAACGTCATCAGGCGTTTTACTAAACGTGTCCAAGAATCTGGTGTTCTTAGACGTGTTCGAGGACTTCGATATAAAGACCGAAATAAGTCTAAGTACGTGGCTAAGAAAAAAGCGCTAAAAAGCCTAAAAAAAAGAGAGGATCTGCAGGAGCTGATCAAACTCGGAAAAGCAGTTGAAATTGTTCGCAAGTAATTTTTGAAATGGAGGAAAACACTTTTTCCATCATAAATAAAGTTCGAAAACCGGTACCGATAAATGGTAACCGGTTTTTGGCTTTTAAAGACAAGGTTTTAGGAAACAAATATTCTCTGTCTGTTATATTTATCGGCATTAAAACATCTAGAAAACTAAACCGCGCTTACAGAAAGATCGATAGGCCAACCGATATTCTGAGCTTTCCTATAGATAAAAAAGAAGGTGAAATATATATAAATCCTAATGTTGCAAAAAAGAAATCTATGGTTTTTGACAGAAATTATTCAAATTATTTAGAATTTTTATTTATCCACGGTTTAGTCCATTTGAAAGGATTCGATCATGGTAGTAGAATGGAGAGTGAAGAGGAAAAAATCAGAAAAGTTTTTAATGTCTGATTTTCAAATCTCAAGCACGAAATCCTAATTCCTAAAAAATTTTAAGCCCTAAATCTTAAATTTTTAAACATTTGAATTTGGATATTATTTAGAAATTTGATATTAGAATTTATTTTTGTTAAACAATAAACATGGCTGAACGTATTTCCATCGGTATAGATGTAGGCACCCATAGCGTCAAAGTAATGGTCTGCGAAACATCTGCACCAGAACATAAGACTAAGCCAAAAATAGTTGGTATGGGTATTGCTCAAACCAAAGGACTTCGTCATGGTTATGTTGTAGATGTAGATGAGGCCGCAAAAAGTATAAAGACAGCTATAGCACTTGCAGAAAAAACATCGGGTTATAAGATCTCCAAAGCATATCTCTCCATAGGTGGTTTAGGTGTCAGTAGTGGCGTCTTTTCTGGCTCACTAAACCTAGGAGAAAAAGATGCCGAGGTCACGGAGAGCGACCTCAAATATGTCCTCGAAAATACTGAGAACGCACTTCCAGAGACCTTTATTTTAAACAAAAAAATCATTCATGCGATACCCCTTCAATACAAAGTAGATGGTAAAGTTGTGCTCGGTCGCCCTCAAGGAATGGAGGGTCAAAAGCTTGAGGTCAAAGTCCTTTTTGTAACTTGTCTAACCCAGCACCTCGACAACCTTGTTGATGCAGTAAACCTATGTGAAATAGAGATAGAAGACGTTGTCGCCTCTCCACTGGCATCAAGTCTCATAAACCTAAACAAAAGTCAGCAAATGGCGGGATGTATTTTAGTAGATATAGGTTCTCAAACAGTCTCGGCAACTGTATTTGAAAACGGTACACCTGTTTCTCTAGAGATTTTTTCAATAGGTTCTACAGATATAACTAACGATATTGCTCTCGGTCTAAAAATACCACTCGAAGACGCTGAAAAAGTAAAAATATCAAAACCAGAAAGTGTTCCTTATCCAAGAAAAAAAATAGAAGAGATTGTGAGCGCGAGACTATCAGATATTTTTGACCTGCTTATTGGTCATCTAAAAAAAATAGGGAGGAACGGGCTTCTGCCAGCAGGAATCATTATCACCGGTGGTGGTTCGTACGCACTGCACATCGAACTGCTCGCAAAAAATTATTTGAAAATTCCTGCAAAACGTTCTCAAGTAAAGCTCGAAATCGAAAGTAACCCTTTTCCAAATTCTAAGGAGATTTTAAAAGAAAATGTTTGGACTATAGCGTATGGTCTTTGTATTTTAGGAACAGGTTCTACTGAAAACAATTCCCCAGTCAAAAATCTTGGTCGTCGTTGGGTAAACAAGACAAGTAAAAATATCTGGGGTTGGATCAAGAGGCTTTTTCCGTAGAAAAATCCTCGAAGGTATAGCTCTTGTATTTTTTTCCGTATTTTACTAGACACTAACCACTAAAAACTAACCATTATTTTAGAGTTGCTTGCGATCCAAAACCTGTTATAATTCACCCGCGTATCAAGAAAGTAACATAATTACAAACATGCCCCAAATCAAACCCGAAGTAGAAACATTTGCTCGTATCAAGGTCATCGGAATAGGTGGTTCTGGAAAAAATGCTTTAAACCATATGATAAATTCTAAGGTTAAGGGTGTTGATTTTATTTCTATCAATACCGACGCCCAAGACCTGCACCACTCTCTTGCTCGAAAGAAAATCCATATAGGAAAAAACCTCACCAAAGGACTTGGTGCCGGTATGAATCCTGAGATAGGAAAACGAGCGTCGGAAGAAACAAAGGAAGAGATTCAAGAAGCGATCAAGGGTGCTGATATGGTCTTCATTGCTGGAGGAGAAGGTGGAGGTACTGGCACAGGTGCCGCACCAGTCGTCGCTAAAACTTCCAAGGAGCTTGGTATCCTTACTATTGCCGTAGTCACAAAGCCTTTTACATTCGAAGGCATGCAAAGATCAAGGCTTGCTGAAGCTGGTATTGAAGAATTGAAGAAAAACGTAGACGCTATCATTATTATCCCAAACGACAAACTAATGGGTGCGATCACCAAAGAAACTACTGCTCGTAGCGCCTTTATGATGTGTGACGAGATCCTAAAACAAGCTGTAGAGGGTATCTCAGACCTTATTACGACCCCTGGTACTATAGGCAACATCGACTTTGCCGATATTCGAGCTGTACTAGAAAACGCTGGTTCTGCTCTTATGGGTATAGGGACCGCAAGTGGTGAAAACCGTGCAAGCGAGGCAGCAAAAAACGCGATAAATTCCCCACTTCTTGATCTTTCTATTCATGGAGCAAAGGGAGTGCTCTTTTCTATCGCGGGCGGTGAAGACCTAACAATGTTTGAAATCCAAGATGCAGCTAAAATCATTACCGAATCCGTAGACCCAAATGCCAAAATCATTTTTGGTACTGTGACAGGTGAAAATATAAAAAAAGGAGAGGTTCGAGTGACAGTAGTAGCTGCTGGTTTTCCTGATCAAACTCAGAAAAAAAGTCTGTTTGAAAAAGAGTCACCAACTCCTGAGAGGCCTGCAATATTTAATTCTATATCAAAGCCGAAAGACGAGATACCTCCCCCAACCAACAGCACGACTACATCAAACATACAGAGGGATGAAAATGAGGATGATTGGGGTGCAATACCGGCGTTCTTAAGGAGAAGCAAACTCAAGTAGTTATAAAGTAGAAAGAATGCAAATTTTGTTCTATAATTAACTTTATGAACTTGGAACTTTATGAACTAATAATTATAGGCGGTGGACCTGCGGGAGTTTCTGCTGGAGTTTATGCTGCCCGAAAAAAAATGCGGACACTTTTTCTCACTTACGATTTTCAAAGTCAGAGTACAGTATCCGAAGACATTCAAAACTGGATAGGAACTGTTTCTATAAGTGGAGCTGATTTTGCCAGCAGTATGGAAACTCACCTTAGAACTTATGCCGGCGAGGCGGTTAGTATTATGAAGGGTGTCAAAGTATCTAACATTAAAAAAATAGAAGGTGGGTTTGAGGTATCTACAGATGATAACAAATCTTTCACATCAAAGGCGGTTTTAATAGCTACAGGTAGTGTAAGACGGAAACTCCCTATAAAAGGTGCCGATGTTTTTGAGCACAAAGGTCTGACCTATTGCGCAACTTGTGATGCACCACTATTTGGAGGGCAGGATGTGGTAGTGGTCGGTGGAGGAAACGCAGCATTTGAAACCGCCTCCCAGCTGTCTTCATACTGCAAATCCGTTACTATCATAAACCGAAGCGACAAGTATCGAGCAGACGAAGTGACGGTGGAAAAAGTCTTGGCAAAAGAAAATGTTAACTCAATTACTGGAGCGGATTTGAAAGAGGTTGTGGGAGACAGGTTCGTCTCGGGACTTGTTTATGAAAAAAATAGCGAGACTGTTACCCTTCCTGTAACCGGTATTTTCGTAGAGATAGGTCTCTTGCCTTCTACAGACTTTGCTAAAGATATAGTAGAGACAAACCAAATCGGACAAGTGGTTGTCGACCCTCGCACCCAAAAAACCAAAACTTCTGGCATCTGGGCTGCAGGCGACTGCACCGACGGCTTATACCACCAAAACAACATTTCTGCCGGGGACGCAGTCAAAGCTCTTGAGGATATTTATATAGAATTGCATACGAAGTAGTTGAACAAGTTTAGTCAATAAATAGTGTTACCACAATAGCTAAATGCAAAGAGATTATAAAAACCGACATCAGAAGAAGTTAAGAGTTTTTAATATCTTATCAAAAAAATTCAAGGATATTACCCCTTGAATTTTTTGTTTTATCCCTCCACCTGTGAAGATGGCGGTCGAGCCGAAGCGATTTGTAACTAAAATGAAATCAAAAACAACAAAAAAGTCAAATGGTGGTTCTGTAGATAAAAAAGTCCTAGTATTTGGCACGTTTGATGGAATACATACTGGGCATATACATTTTCTATATGAGGCAAAGAAGCTTACTGGAAATAGTGGGGGATTTTTTGTTTCTGTGTCCTCAGACCAAAGTACAATGTATAGAAAAGACCATTTGCCTAAAAAAAACGCTTCTGCTCGGGTCAAAGATATTAAAATTCTCAATATAGCGAATAAGGTTTCTGTTGGAGATAAAGTCCTAGGTGAGTGGACCGTAGTAAAGAAAGTAAAGCCTGATATTATAGCTGTAGGTTATGATCAAAACATTCTAAAAAAAGAGCTTACTTATTTTCAAAAACTGTCGAAAATCCCCTTTAGGATTGTGACAATATCATCCTTCAAGCCAAAAAAACTGCATTCTAGTATTATCAAAATTCGTAATTTGTAATTTATCATTTCTAATTGTCTTTATGTCACTTGATCCTCTCACCCTCATCCACTCGCTCGGACTCATCGGTATCTTTGCTATAATCTTTGCAGAAAGCGGGCTTTTCTTTGGTTTTTTTCTGCCGGGTGATTCCCTGCTTTTTACTGCAGGGATTTTAGCCTCACAAAATTATCTTAGTATCTGGTTCCTTGTTATTGGTGCGACACTTTGCGCCATACTAGGAGACAATGTCGGATACTGGTTTGGTAAAAAGATCGGGCCAAAATTATTTACAAATGAAGACTCTTTTTTCTGGAACAAAAAACATATTGAAAAATCACACATTTTTTTTCAAAAATACGGTAAAAAATCCATCATTCTTGCCCGCTTTATGCCAATAGTACGGACATTTACCCCGATCCTTGCAGGTGTTGGCAAAATGGAATATAAAACTTTTATTACTTGCAACATTATAGGTGGCGCCCTCTGGGTCTCTCTTATGTCACTCCTCGGCTTTTTCTTCGGTAAACTCATTCCCAATCCAGATCGTTACATCTTGCCAATAGTCCTTTTTATTATAGTATTATCATTATTACCAGCCATTGTAGAGTTTATTAAAAGTAAAAGATAAAGAAATGTTTAAGAGTTTCTTCAAGGAGTTTAAGGAGTTTGCTGTAAAGGGCAATGTGATGGATTTGGCAATCGGTGTCATTATTGGTGCAGCCTTCGGAAAGATCACGACCTCTCTAGTAAACGATATAATAAATCCGATTTTAGGAGTCATTATTGGTAAAATCGACTTTGCTAATCTATTTATCTCTCTCTCCACCAAACATTTTGATAGCTTGGCTGATGCAAGAGCATCTGGAATACCCGTCATAACCTACGGAATATTTTTAAATACTATTTTAGATTTTCTTATTGTGGCTATAGTAATGTTTTTTGTGGTCAAAGAAATGAATAGGCTCAGAAAGAAAGAGGCGGTTTCTCCAACTACCACATCCCCTACTACTAAAAAATGTGATTTCTGTTTTACCGAGATCCCAGTTAAAGCTACCCGTTGCCCAAATTGTACTAGCACCTTCTCTTAAGTAATAATAGATAAACAAACGACCGCCGCGCTCCTTTTCAGGTGCGTCGCGGAAGTGTTTTTGGTCTTGCGACTGTGGTTAATTATTAGACCTGAATGGGGAGGTTTAACCTTGCCAAAGGCCCAAGGATTATATAATAAAAAAGCCACAGAGTGTTCTGTGGCAACCCGACGATTTCTTATAATGAAAGGTGGTCGGAACACCTTATTTTTTCACACCGTAGCTGTGCCTTTGTCGAGCGCATCATTGAGCACTGAGTAGATCCAGTCACGGACTTCTTCTGCGTTACTGATACGACGATCTCCCCAAATTCCATCAATGGTGTATCTGCCGGAGAACCCATCGATCGATAATGTAACTTGCATTTTTTTGTCAACTTTGTCGATCAAGGT
>Ga0105044_10012994_pt1 | contig 11316 bp, 5 predicted proteins | sample MAT01_FD_78092 | JGI IMG/M metagenome (GOLD analysis project Ga0105044, IMG submission 78092) | Freshwater microbial communities from Lake Fryxell liftoff mats and glacier meltwater in Antarctica - MAT-01 | ecosystem: Environmental > Aquatic > Freshwater > Ice > Liftoff microbial mat | place... | reverse complement strand
GCACGTTCGCTGAGCGTGGCGGCGAGTGCGACTTCGCGCCGGAATAACGCGCGGTTTTCTGGCGTCGCGAGCAGCCATTGTGCCAACTCGCGAGCCTTGGTTTCGTCCAACTCGCCATCGAGGTAGTCATGGATGGTGTCCGCATCGATCATGGTGCGCCCGTTCCGGAGAGACGATGTTCGACGCATTCCCTTAGCAGCGTGCGGATGCGCGATAACGCGACCTTCACCGTGCCGACGCGCATCTCCAGACGCTGGGCGATGTCGTCGTGGGAACAATTGTCACCGTAGCGCAGCTCGATGAAACGCCGGTGCTGCTCGCTGAGCCGTTCTTGGCAGATCAGCAGCGCTTTTCGCCGTAACTCGTTGTGGTCCGCCAGGAGTTCTTGCGGATCGCTCAGCGCCACTTCGAGCTCAGGAAAATCCGCGAGCGGCAACAGCACCTGCCGGCGACGATGGGTGAATACTTCCAGCCGGGCGACGCCGATGGCCCAGGCGGTGAAATCACGACTGGGATCAAAAGTGGAGAGGCGACGCAGGCAGGTGAAAGCGACTTCCTGCACCACCTCGTCGGTAGCGCCGCGACGGCCAAGGAGCCCCAGGATATAATTGCGCACGATTGGCTGAGCCAGTGGCCAGTGCGTGTCGAATAGCGTCCTGGCATTTTGTCCAACCGGTTCCTGCATCAGCATGACCTCAACGATGATTGGACACCGTTGAGCTAGAGACTGACCTGTCGAGCGCAACGAACCCTCGCGCTGCCACCAAGCATCATACGCTGGCCGTGGATCGGAGGTCCAGGGCCCGGCGTGCGGGTCGCGATGGGCAATGATGGCCTGTTCGAACATAGGGACAGGTGAAGGTCTGGTTGGGGGAACGCCATGCCACGTCGTGGCGATCGGTGCGGCGCGGGAGCACCTACTGCCTAAGAGGCGGTTTCACGGCTCATTCCTACTGCGCCCGCCCCTCGTCGGCTGCGGCGGCGTCAGACGAACCGTTTGTGCTCAACATGGCCTACGGCCATGCCTCCGCTCCAAACGCTCCGTCTTCCTTGCCTCGCTCGACGATGGACGGGCTCGCTACGGAATGAGCCGAGTAACCACCTCTAATCGTCAGGTCGTGGGGGAAAGTTACGTAATTTTTTTTGTAACTACTCAGGCCGGGCCCTATCACTTCGCGATGGGACGGGCACCGATTGGCGATGGGCGGATAAGATGGCGAAGCCGTCCGCCCACGGGCGAGAAGGCGATGCCGACGAACCCGTGGGGGCAAGCTGCGGGAGCGAAGCCCAATGCTGTTACGCTAAGGCCCCGCCCACATCAAATCCGATTGAACCGCCACGACGCTACGACGCCACGGTGCGAATCCGCGGCCAAGAATGGACTATAACTCGGTTTTCTGCCTTCCCGTGGCGTCGTGGCGTCGTGGCGGTTCAATTCATTCGCCTTAGCTTAACAGCATTGGGCGAAGCTCCTGAGCAGTTACATTTTTTTTACGCGCGTTCAGCGGTTGGCCACTGTCTGAGACAGTCCGGCGGTGGCGAGGAAGCGATTTGGTAACTCATTGCACAGCGGGAGCGATCACCTGCGGAGGCTCCCATGGCCCTTGCTCACTTTGGTGCTCAACACGTGATTCGCTACCTGGCTCGCATCAGCCTGCTGATGTCCCTGGTCCTAGTTGCCGTCCAGGCTGGCGAGAGCGCGCTTCTGGTGGTGGGCAGTCCGACCTTGAGCGCGGGTGATACCGTGCTCCGAAACCGTCTGCAGACGCTCGGCTACACCGTCACTGCGGTCGATGACGACGTGGCCAGCTCCGGATCGGCGGCGGGCATGGCGCTCATCGTGGTGAGCGAGTCGGTCGAAACGGGCACCGGGATCGGCACGGTGTTCACCAACGTGGCGGTACCACTCATCACGGGAGAATCGGGAATCTATGCGCCACTGAAGATGACCGGCGCGACGCTCAATACCGATTACGGCACCGTGGCGGCTCAGACCCAGGTGACGATCGTGGATGCCACGCATCCGCTGGCGGCGGGTTTAAGCGGCACGGTTACCGTGGTGACATCGGCCGATTTGCTCGACTTTGGCGTACCGAGCGCCGCTGCGAATAAGGTGGCAACTCTGGTAGGTCAACCGGGCAAGTTCAGCATCTTCGGCTATGAGACCGGAGCGGCGATGGTGGGCATGAACGCGCCAGCCCGGCGCGTCGCTTGGTTCGCCGAGGACGTCGTGGCGACCAAGCTGACCGCCAGCGGCTTGGCGCTCTTCGACGCCGCGGTCGCGTGGGCGAAAGGTGGGACTACCGGCGTTCCACCCGGCGGGACTGACGGTCCAGGCGTGCCGAAGCAGACGTTCGCCGCCGGCGACGTGTACCTCGATAACAACGTCCGTGAACTGGCGCGCATCGCGGTGCCGCCGGCGAATGGAACGCCTGGGTATGGGCATGGTCGGGTATCGATGATCGGTGGTTATCTGTTCGTCCCGTTCTTCACCGAAGAAGGGGGGGCATCCGGCGGTGGCTTCGATATGTATCGGTTGACGACCGGAAGCGGTGGGACGATCCCGGCATCAGCAACGTCGAACGCGCCGACGCTGACACCGGCCCTGCGCCGCAACCGTCCAAGTTCGGGACCAGCAATCCGCGAGGCGCATGCCTATGGCTTGGCATGGGTGAATGGCAAGCGCATGCTGGTGATGCAGGCGACCAACGGCATTGAGATATGGGACTTCACCGCGCCGCTCAGCCCAATTCTGGTCCGCAACTTTTCCATCAGTGGCATGAACGGCAGTGGGGATACGTCTGGTTATGCCGGTGCTTGGTGGGTCTCGTTGCAGTGGCCATACGCGTACATCGGCGGCAACGCGGCAGGGTTGCGTATTGTCGACCTGAGCGATCCGGCGAATCCGGTGCTGCGCACCAGCATGCCGACCTCCAGTCTGGGTGGATTCACCGTCGGCTCGGTGCATGCCATGGGTAATCTGCTGATCGTGACCTCGAATGTGCAGAGCAACGCGACAGAATCGACCCTCGGTGGTGGTTACTCATTCTTCGACATCAGCAATCCGATCACGCCCGTGACGCTGGCAACGTACCCGACCAGTCCGGCGACGTGGCCGAAGGGGTATTCGAGCATGCTCAACGGTAACCGCCTGCTGATCGGCGGGGCCAATAGTTCATTCCAGATGATCGACGTGAACAACCCACTGAGCATCGTGAAATTCCCGGCGCTGAATGGGCCTGGGCCCGGCGGCTACATTAATTTCCAAGATGGTTTCGCGCACAGCGGTTACCAGACCCACGCCATCAAGGTGAACACGACGGGCGCCAATGCCACCACTGCACCGGTGCTGACGCGCAAGGGGACCATCGCGGTGGTCAGCACCGATACCGGTGACCTGAACTTTGCGATGCCGCTGGGCAACATGCTGTTCGCCGCGAACGACCGCCTGGGCAAAGGCAGCGCCCTGCTGGTCCATGATGCAGCGCCAGACAACAACGGTCCGGTGGTGAACATGGTCCAGCCCAAAGCCGGAGCGACGGGGCAGAGCCTGAGCACCCGCGTGGGCCTGACCTTCACCGACGAACTGGCGGACAACACCCTGACCACGGCCAACATCACCCTGCGCCAACAAGGAACGACAACCGCACTGGCTGGCACGCTGAGCTACCAGATGAACATGGTCAATTTCACGCCCGCCTCACCATTGGTGGCGGGGACTACCTATGAAATAGTTGTCCGCGCTAACGGCATTGCCGATGTGTCGGGCAATACCAGCGGCAGCAGCTTCAGCTCGACGTTCACGACCACGGGTGCGATTGTTACGCCGTTGAGCATTGCGATCGTAAAACCTAATCCGGTGACGCTCGGAACCGGTGCTAATTTCAGCGTGGCCACTGCCAGCGGCGTGGCACCGCTGCAATATGCGTGGAACTTTGGCAACGGTGTCACGACGGGATTCTCAAACACGTCGTCGGCAGCGCACACCTACAGCGGTCCTGGACACTATTCGGTCCGGGCGACGGTACGCGACAATACCGGAGCGACGGCGACCTCGCAGCTGGAGATCCAGGTGGTTTATGTGGCACCGACGGCATCAGCTCCGGCGTCGTCGGGTCCACTGGGTCTGCTGCCCAGTCTGAATCGTCTCTACGCCGTCAACCCGGATGCCGACACGGTGACGGTGATCGACACCAGCAACAACACCAAGGTCGCCGAGATCGCGGTGGGTAAACATCCGCGTGCCCTGGCGGTGCGTACGGCGGACAACACCGTGTGGGTGGCGAATCAGGACAGCGCGACCGTGAGCGTGATCAGCGCCAGTACCAACACCGTGGTGGCGACCGTGGCCATGCCGCGCGCTTCCCAGCCATCCGGCATCGCGGTGGCACCGAATCAGGCGGCGGTCTACGTCAGCCTCTCCGCCACCGGGCAGCTGGCCAAGGTAGATCCCGCCTCACGGTCCATCGTTGGCACTCCGGTCGCGGTTGGTCCAACTCCGCGCGCCGTGGCGGTGAGTCATGACTCGAACCGGATTCTGGTGACGCGATTCATTTCCAGCGATGCCCAGGGAGAGGTGGTTGAGGTCAATGCCAGCACCATGGCGCTGACTCGCACCTTCGCTCTACCGGTGGACACCACGACGGTGGACGACGAACGCCAAGCACGTGGCGTGGCAAACTACCTTTCGGGCGTGGCGATCAGCCCGGATGGTTCCGTCGCCTGGGTGCCGTCAAAGAAAGACAACATCAAGCGCGGAACCAATCGCGATGGACAGTCGCTCAACTTCCAGAATACCGTGCGGGCGATCATCTCGCACCTCAACCTGTCGACGGGTACGGCTGCCGAATTGATCGACATCAACGATATGGATTCACCCAGTGCGGTGGCCTTCACCCCGCGCGGTGATCTGGCGTTCGTTGCCACGCAGGGCACCAACACCGTGCACCTGGTGGACGTCTACAGCAACACCACCCAGTTCTTCCCGGTCGGCTTGGCGCCGCAGGGCTTGGCGGTAAATGCGGCGGGAACTCGGCTGTACGTGCAGAACTTCATGGCGCGCACGGTGGGGGTGTACGATATCACGGGCATGACTTCCTTCACCACCGGGCAGGCCACGTTGCTGGCGACCATCGCGACGGTGACGACGGAGAAACTGACACCGGCGGTGCTGGCCGGGAAACAGTTCTTCTATGACGCCAGCACGCGGCGGATGAACTCGGACGGCTACATCAGTTGTGCAACCTGCCATGTCGACGGCGGACATGATGGGCGGGTGTGGGACTTCAGCGATCGCGGCGAGGGCCTCCGCCGCACCGTCGACCTGCGCGGTCGCAGTGGCGTGGGCCACGGCCCAGCGCACTGGAGCGGAAACTTTGATGAGATCCAAGATTTCGAACATGACATCCGCGGTCCGTTCGCCGGCAGTGGTTTCATGAGCGACGCCGACTTCAACACTGGTACGCGCAATACCACACTTGGTCTCGCCAAGGCTGGAGTCTCGCCCGACCTCGATCGTTTGGCAGCGTATCTCTCGTCGTTATCAGCGGTGCCCGCCAGTCCGCTGCGCAATCAGGACGGCACGTTGACCGCTGCAGCGACGCGCGGTCAGGCACTGTTCATCGCCAATAACTGCGCGACCTGCCACAGTGGCCCACGGTTGACCGACAGCGCGCTGAATCGTTTCCACGATGTGGGTACCATCACCCAGCCGACCAGCGGCAAGCGCTTGGGTGCGACCTTGACCGGCATCGACACCCCAACCTTGAAGGGGCTGTGGAACACCGAGCGTTACCTGCATGATGGATCGCAGTCGACGCTCGCAGGAATATTCCAAGTGGATGATCCGACGACGGGCGTGGCGACGCACAAAGTAGTGTCAACCATGAGCGGCGCGGACCAGACGGATCTGTTCGCCTACTTGCGCCAGATCGATGAGGGGGAAACACCGGCCTATCTCCCGCAGGGTTCCGACAACGTGGTGGTGATCGAAGCTGAAGCGTTCACCGCGGTCCAGGCGCCGATTGGTCAAGCCCACAGTTGGATTCCAGTGATCAATGGGACGACGTATGCCAACACCATTGCGATTCAGGCGCTGCCCAACAGCGGCTCGGTACCGACCTCCAATCTGAACAGCACCAGTCCGCGGGCGGACTACCTGGTCCAATTCCCGGCGGCCGGCACGTATACGGTGTGGGTCTGCGGCTTCGGCTCTACCACCGCAGACAACTCGGTTTTCGTCGGTGCAAACGCCATCGCACCCGCATCGACAGCGGGAGTGATTCTGCCGGCAGCCAACGGCTGGGCCAAGAGTCCGGACACCATCACGGTCGCCGCGGGACGCCAGACCATCACGCTCTGGATGCGCGAGGACGGCGTGGTTGTCGATCGCATCCTTCTCACCACCAATGCTACCATGCCGGCGCCAACCGGGCTCGGGCCGAATGAGAGCGGCACGACCTTGTCAGGAAATGCACCCGCGTCAGCACCAGTGATCACCACCCAGCCAGCGAACCAGTCGGTGGCGGCTGGTCAGACCGCAACTTTCACCGTGGTTGCGACCGGCACCGGTCCGCTGACCTACGTTTGGAAGCGCGGCACGACGGTGGTGGGTGGGAACAGCGCGACGCTGAGTCTGAGCAATGTGCAAACTGCGGATGCGGGTTCGTACACCGGCACGGTCAGCAACAGCATTGGGACCGTGACTTCAGCCGCGGCGACCTTGACGGTGAACGCCAGCGTGGTGGCGCCTACCATAACCACTCAACCCGTCAGTCAGACGGTGACGGTTGGGCAGACTGCGACCTTCACCGTGGTTGCTGGTGGCACCGGTCCACTGACCTACGTCTGGAAGCGTGGCACGACGGTGGTGGGTGGGAACAGCGCGACGCTGAGCCTGAGCAATGTGCAGACTGCGGATGCCGGATCGTATACCTGCACGGTCAGCAATAGCGCCGGAACGGTGACCTCAGCCGCTGCGACCTTGACGGTGAACCCGCCAGTTGCTGACAGCTTTCAACAGGACAGTGGCAGCGATGGTCTGGTGGTGATCGAGGCCGAGACCACCCTGGCGACCAGGATCGCTGCTGGTGGCAAGAGTTGGCAAACCGTGACCACCCCAGCCGGCTTCAGCGGCAGTGGCGCGATCCAGGCACTGGCGAACACCGGCGTCACGGTCGCCCTCGCCAATCTCAGCAATAGCCCGCGAGTGGACTACCGGATCACCTTCACCAAGACCGGTACCCATTACGTGTGGATCCGCGGGCTGGGTGCGACCGGCGCGGACAATTCAGTGACGATCGGCATCGACGGTGTGGCAACGACGACGTCAGATAATCTCAGCCTGCCGACCACCTACGGATGGAACAATACTAACCTGACTCCTCCCGGAGGCACCATCCGTACCATCACCGTCGCCAGTGTCGGCCTGCACACGCTCAACGTGTGGATGCGCGAGGACGGCGTGGTGGTCGACAAGGTGCTGCTGACAGTGAATGCGGGCCTTATCCCAAGCGGCACCGGACCCGGTGAAAGTCCATTGGTGGGTGGCAACCCAACGCCGCCAGTGCTGCCCACTCCCTGGGTGACCACGGTCATTGGTGACGCCACTCCCGTCGGTTCAGCCAGCGCGGTCAATGAGGTGTTCACCATCAGCGGCTCCGGAGCCGATATCTGGGGCACCGTGGACGCCTTTCGCGCCGTGTCCCAGCCGGTCACGGGCAACTGCGATCTGATTGCCCGGGTCGATTCGCTCCAGAACACCAACCCGTGGGCGAAAGCGGGAGTCATGTTGCGCTCGTCGCTGCAAGACAATGCGGCCCATGCCATGACTGTGGCGACCGTGAGCAATGGTATATCGTTCCAGCACCGCATCGCTGCCGGTGCGGCAAGCAACTTTGTCGCAGGCCCCTTGGTGTCCGCACCGCGCTGGGTGAAGCTGTCACGTCGTGGCGAGGTGTTCAGCAGTTATGAATCCGCCAACGGGACGACCTGGACATTCATCGGCAGTCAGACGATCAGCATGCCATCAGTGATTCAGGCCTGTCTGGTGGTGACCAGCCACCAGCCGGGGGTCTTGTGCACGGCCGTGATCTCGCAAGTAAGCGTGGTCCCGGTGGTGTCGAACTGACCGCTCAACCATCCATTCATCCCGCCATTCATCCCGCCATTCATCCCGCCATCCATCCCTCAGTTATTTGGCAGGTGCCCTTATGAATATTCTACACGCAATGGCCTTCGGCTCCCTGTTGCTGCTGGTCGGCTGCGGCGGTGGAGGCGGCGGTGATAGCAATGGCAGCAGTGGAGGCGGTGGTGGCGGCGGTGTCACGCCGCCACCCAGCAGTGGAACGGTGCTGGGAACGCGATCAGTGCCCGGATATCAGTTGGAGGTGAGCACTGACTTACCACCGGTGGCAGGCGCGGCACGGCTAGTGACCCTGCGGGTGACACCAGATGCCGGGGCACCTGCGCTTGAGCAGATCACCGCGGCGATCGCTGACGATGCGGTGCAACCGACGCTGACGCCAGGCACGCCCGTGAGCGGAACCACCAACTCCTGGACGTGGCCGGTGACCATGCCCGCAGATCTGGTGGGCAAGCGCGTGGTGGTACGCCTGCAGGACGTTGACGGCAATGCCAGTCTAACGGGATTCGCAGACTTCGCCTTGGCTCCGTAATAACACGATGAATAACGAAAGATCCTGACGATGTGGAAACCATTCCTCTTTCTCGCCTGTGTTCTGTTTGTCCCGCCGGCCGTGAGCGGAGAGGCGTTGTCCACCGCGGTGCGGATCACGTTTGACGTCAAACTTCCGCCAGTGGCCTACGGCGCGGGCAAGCTCAAGGCCGCACTGGCGACAGCGGCGTACACGCTTGACGATAATGGCACGAACATCGTGCGTATCGAGGTGGAGAAGGGTGCGGGACTGACCAGCGAGGAGTCGTTTCGCATCGTGAGAGCGAATAAGACTACGCTGATCATTCGTGGCGCAGGGCCATCCGGCGCGATGTACGGTGCCCTGAGCGTGGCCGAAAACATCCGCAATGGCACCAAACTCACCGACATTGCGGCGCGCGTCGAACAAGCGCGCTTTCCCTTTCGCGCGATCAAATTCAACCTGCCGTGGATGTCCTATCGCAAAGGAGAGTCGCTCCAGGTCCATCAGGATACCTGTCGTGACCTGAAATTCTGGGAGGCGTTCCTGGACCAGATGGCGGACAACCGTTTCAACACTCTGTCGCTGTGGGGACTGCACCCCTTCACCCACATGATCCGGCCGACAAATTTTCCTGAAGCTTGTGGCTTCAACGATGAGGAACTCGCCGACTGGCAGCGTTTCTGGAAAGCGCTCTTCCGCATGGCCAAGGACCGCGGCATTGAGACCTACATGGTCAACTGGAACATCTTCGTCTCGCCCGAGTTTTCCAAAGCGCACAACGTCGCCACGTACAGCACGGACTGGAGCTACATCGGCGAAGGCGACACGTCTGACCTGATCAAACGCTACACCCGCGAGGTCGTCACCCAGGTCATCGATGAGTATGAAGACCTTGCCGGCTTGGGCATCACCCATGGCGAACGTATGGGCGGGATGACGCCTGAGCAGCGCCAACAGTGGTTTGTCGACACCTTCATCGCGGGGATGAAAGCGGCGAAACGTCCGGTTAAATTCATCCACCGGGCACCGCTCTCGGCAGATAAAGGATCAGGAGGATCAACCGGGGTGTCGGTCGAGAAAATGACCCGGGCGTCGATGGAACAACTGGCGCTGCCACAGCCGATCTGGGTCGAGATGAAATTCAACTGGTCGCACGCGCTGTCATCGCCGCATCTGGTCCACGTGCATGGCGGAGCGCTGTCTGACACTTACTGGAACCCACCGCCTAAGAATTACCGCATGGTGTGGATGGCGCGAAATGAAGACGTCTTCTGTCTGCGCTGGGGCGAGCCCGGCTTCATCCGCAAACACATCGAGTTGAATGGCCAAGATTACGTCGGTGGTTACTTCGTCGGTTCAGAGTGTTACATCCCGGCGTCAGATTACTTCACCAAGCCTGACGTGCCCAAGGACTGGCAGTACGCCTTCCAGCGGCAGTGGTTCTTCTACAAGGCGTGGGGCAGGCTGCTCTACGATCCGGCCACCACTGACGAGGTGTTCAAGGCTGATTTCGTCCGTCGTTACGGAGCGGATGGCGAGAAGATCCACGCGGCCATGGTGCTCGGCAGTCGCATGCCGCTGCGTTTGAATTCTTTCTATAAGGCGACCTGGGATTTCACCAGCTATGCGGAAGGATTTCTTGCCGCTGCCGGCTCAGGCGGCGCCTTCGACGGCTCACCCTTTATCTCGGTGGACGAGTTGATCGACCATGCGACGCTGGACCCTGACTACGTGTCGATCAAGGACTTCGTCGAGGCCCGTAAAGCCAACCGCACGCTCCCCGTTGGAAAAATATCGCCGCTGATGTTGGCGGACGCACTCGAACGCGATGGCCGTGAAGCCCTGCGCTTGGTGGACGGTCTCGACATCATCGGCAAGCCAGCCTTCAACGAAGTCACTGACTGTCGAGCGTGGGCATACTTGAGTCTGTATTTCGCCGACAAGCTGCGCGGCGGCGTAGCGCTGCACAGCTTCAGAAAAAGTGGCGTTGCGGAACTTCAACAGGAGTCGCTCAGGTACCTCGAACGTGCCGTTGGTCACTGGCAGGCACTGATCCAGGTCACCGAGCCGGTGTATCGTGACATGCCGCTCATCCACCTGGAGAAGCACCGGGATGGTCGCTTCCACTGGTCACGCTTCTTGTCTGATGTGAAACGCGATGTCGAAACGGCGAAGCAGGATCCAGGCTTGCGACCGAAACCCTAGGAAGTGCTAAGAAGTGCTAAGAGGTGACTACCAGTCATCAGTACACGGTGGTGGAAAATGGGCGGCCATGAAACTTTCTGGAAAGGCAGGACTGACATGGAGGACCGGAGGACCGGAGGAAGACCGAGCTGAGGATCATCGGATGCTCATCGACACGTCGTTTCTCGCTTCTCTCCGGTTCTCCGGTCCTCCATGTGAATTTCTGTCTTTCCAGACAGCTGCTCAGATCCGCCCAGCACCGCGGGATGCCACCAACCAACCAACCAACCAACCAATTCAGAAACTGTCTGGAAAGGCAGGACTGACATGGAGGACCGGAGGACCGGAGGAAGACCGAGCTGAGGATCATCGGATGTTCATCGACACGTCGTTTCTCGCTTCTCTCCGGTTCTCCGGTCCTCCATGTGAATGTCGGTCTTTCCAGACAGCTGCTCAGATCCGCCCCGCACCGCGG
>Ga0105044_10012991_pt1 | contig 11316 bp, 10 predicted proteins | sample MAT01_FD_78092 | JGI IMG/M metagenome (GOLD analysis project Ga0105044, IMG submission 78092) | Freshwater microbial communities from Lake Fryxell liftoff mats and glacier meltwater in Antarctica - MAT-01 | ecosystem: Environmental > Aquatic > Freshwater > Ice > Liftoff microbial mat | place... | reverse complement strand
CAACTGCTCTGGCATTTTTAAAAATGTATTGGGGCAACACCAGTTTTATTTATGCATTTATGATGCTGTATAATATAGTTTACACATTTGCCTGCATCGGCATTTTTGCCATTGCCATGCAATGTTGCTGGAAGAAAGTTTCTGCAAGCCAGTTTACCTTGTATATGACTATCGGCAACCTGGGGCGTATTGCTTTAGCAGCATTAATTGGCCCAATAACTTCAAATTTTAACTGGCAGGTTGCGCTGATGGCCTTTGCTGCAATGATTGCGCTGGCCTGGTTGCTGTTGCAGTTTTTAAACATAAATAAACAGGTAGAACGGGTGGTTAATTTAGAAAACAGCGATGCAGAAAAACAAAAGACAGCTTCGCTTAGTTTCGTGCACTCACGAACCGAAAAACAACAGTAATATGAACATGTTTCGTGGAGAGGCGATCCACGGCTGAAGGAATTAATACAAAATCAATTTTAAAAAACTTTAAAATTAATGAGCAATAATAAAACAACTGCAGCATCTCAAAAGTTTTACGGTTTAGATAATTTAAGAGCCTTCGCCATTATCATGGTTTTTCTTTTTCATTATCCCAGATGGTTTGAGCATCCTGCCTGGTTTCCTGATGTGCTAAAATTTGGATGGACAGGGGTTGATTTATTTTTTGTACTGAGTGGATTTTTAATTGCTTCGCAACTGTTTGCACAAATTAAGCATGAAGGCACTTTTTCAATGAAGGACTTTTACATCAAACGCTTTTTTAGAATTATTCCAATTTATTATTTTGTGCTTGCTATGTATTTCCTGTTCCCTGTTTTAAGTGGTAACCAGTTATTACCACCGATTTGGAAGTTTTTAACTTTTACTCATAATTTAGGATTTACCGATTTTGACACTCATCGTTCATTTGGTGTAGTGTGGTCTCTTTGTGTAGAAGAACATTTTTATTTGTTGCTGCCGGTTACATTATTGCTGCTTTTAAAAGAAGGATGGTTAAAAAAAGCTGGAGTGTTACTGCTTATTTTATTCATTGCTGGTTTTCTCATTCGGCTGTATAGCTGGTTCAATGTCTATATTCCTCAAAGTAACGGAATAGAAAACAGGGCACTTTGGATAGAGACTATATATTATCCAACGTATTGCCGATTAGATGGATTGTTGGTGGGTGTTGCCATTGCTGCACTATATAACAATTTACCTTCACCTTTTTCCCGATTATCAAAATATGCAAACGGAATTATTGCTTTTGGATTGCTGATTTTAACTATCTCTTATTTTCTATTTAATAACAGTATTGGCTTTGGTAGAAGCATTTTTAGCTTTCCAATGGTTTCCATTGGTTTTGGTTGTTTGGTTTTAGGTGCTATTATGCCAACAAGTTTTTTGTACAAATGGAAATCGGCAGTACTTACAAAAATTGCTGAACTTTCGTATGCACTTTATTTAATTCACATGGCTGTTATATTATTAACCCAAAAAATATTTTTTGAATTTGGTATTGCCAAAGACAGTAATTTAACGTTTGTATTATCCATTATATTTTGCATTTTAGTTTCCTTACTTCTGCATTATACCATTGAAAAACCATTTATGAAAATGCGGAATAGATTTTTAAAAAAATCTCCGCCTCCGTTCGTGTCTTCAAGAACCGAAATACAAGTAATATGAATATGTTTCATACAAACACAAACCACGGATGAGGATTCAGCGAACAAACCTCTCTTAAAATTAAATTTTAAAAACATGACAAAAATTATTTTATTAATAACAACCTTTTTTGTGAGTTCCTTTTTATTTGTTGGTTGCAATAATGCCGAAACAGCAAAAACTACTGCTACAGAAACTACAACCACAGAAGCTCCTGAGTATTTTAACCTTCGTCCTAAACTCGAAAAAGAATATGGCTACACTCATGCTGTAAGAATTGGCGATGATCTTAAAATTTCAGGAGCTGTAAGCATGAATGATTCGGGAATGATAGTGGCACCCGGCAATATGGAGCAACAGATGAAAAATTGCTACGCTGATTTGGAAAAGATCTTACAACATTATGGCTATACTGTTGATGATGTTACAGCAGAAAATATTTATACCACCAACATGGCGGAGTTTATCAAAGTATCGGGCTTTCGTAATTCAATTTATAAAAAACAATTCCCAACCGGTACCTGGCTGGAAGTAAAGGGGCTGGCTGTAGAAGGGCAGTTGATTGAGATAGATATGGAGGCGCATAAGACCAATTAAAAATCAGCCAATTCGATCAACTTAAGAATCTGCTCTGCAATGTCTTCGGACTTCGCAGCTTTAAACAAACAGTTTCTAAATTGTTTCATTCTTTATCCTGTGATAAACAGGATGCTTATTACTGCGCAATTGCTTTATAGTAGAACTTTAATGTTTGGAGATTTTGAAAAATGGAAAAAATTGCTGCTGAGTTATTTGTAACTCAACTTTAAAAATGTTCTTTATTATTAATCTAAAAATAAAACAAAATGAAAAAAACAATCCTTCTCGTTGCCTACGCTTCATGCGTATTACTATTTGCTTCCTGCCAGGAAGGTGAAAAAAAAGAAACCCCGGCAGCAGCTACTGTAACCGAACCGGCTAAACCTGATCTTACACAGATACGTTCCGAAATAGTTACCATGGAAAATGCATGGGCTGCTGCACAGAATGCCAAAGACATCAATGCGTTAATGGCCATGTATGCCGATGATGCAGTGAGCATGCCCGATGGCGAACCAATGCTTACAGGTAAAGCCGCTATCCAAAAAAAGCAGGAAGCCGATTTCGCTAAACCATCTAAGTATGCCAGCATTGCTTTTGAAACTTTGGATGTGTATGCACAGGGTAATGTGGTGACCGAAGTAGGAAAAACGATGTATAAAGATGCCACCGGTAAAACAACAGGAGGAGGAAAGTATATCGCTGTGTACGAAAAACGTGATGGCAAATATTTATGCATCCGGGAAATATATAACCAGGATTCAAAGTAAGTTTTATTATTGAGCAACTTGTAATGATTATCGCCATGGATTGTGAAGACACAGGCCATGGCGATGATATATGAACCATGGCAAAGAACTAAAAAATTAAAATGAGTCGTAAAATTAAATTGCTGGTTACAATACTATACATGCACACTGCTGTTCTTACTGCACAGGTGCAGGTAAGTAAAGAACCCTTTCATCAAAACGTTTTGGAAAATAAATACATCCGCCTGCTGGATGTATGGATAAAGCCGGGTGATACCAGTATGTTGCATATTCATTCCACACCATCGCTGTTTCTTCATTTTACCAGCACAGATGTTTGCGTTCAAACAAAAGGGAAAGCATGGGAAAAAAATAAAAATATAGCAGGGAATGCTTCCTACAGATCCTTCGTTAACGATACCGTAGTGCACCGGGTGAGTGATTGCGATACAGTGCCTTTTCATGTTACCGATATAGAAATTCTTTCATCCTATAAACCAACAACAGCACTTAAACCTTTACCATTCACTGTTTTGTTTGATAATGAAAAAGCAATTGCTTACCGTTTAAGCCGTACATCATTCAACAGTCAGCTTATCAATGGCCGTGGACCGATAGTGGCAGAACTGGTTGCAGGAAATGAAGTGATCTGTTATGACACAATAAATAAAAAATCAACCACAATAAGAACAGGAAAATATTTGTACCTGAAACCCGGCAGCTCTTTTTATTTTTCTGCTAAAGAAAATGAAAAAAATAATTTAGTACTGTTTGAAATTAAATGATTGTATCTTTTGATGTAATAATCTGATTTAATTTCTATTGATTCTCCTAAAATCAGCTATTTTTAAGTTTGCGCTTTTCTCACAAACGAGTCAATTCATTAATATGAAATATAGTCCTGTACAAAATTTTATCAACGGGAATTTTATTAGTCCCAAAACCGGGCGTAAGCTGGATGTTATTTCACCACTTAATGGTGAGCTTTTATCAACTGTGCCCATGTCTGCTTCCAGTGACCTGGATGATGCAGTAAAAGCGGCTAAATCTGCCTTTGACGGATGGAGCAAAACGCCTATTAAAGAAAGGGTACAGGTTTTCTTTCGATACAAAACTTTATTAGAAAAACATGTAAAAGAACTGGCCGAATTGTGCAGCGAAGAAAATGGTAAAACCTATGGTGAATCTGTTGCTGAAATTGAAAAGAGTATTGAGCTTACAGAGTTTGCCACTTCATTGCCTCAATTAATTACCGGCGAAATTCTTGAAGTAAGCAGGGGAGTTGAATGCAGAACTGAACATGTACCATTGGGTGTGGTTGCTTCTATTGTTCCGTTTAATTTTCCGAGCATGGTTCCTAACTGGACATTACCGAATGCCATTGCATTGGGAAACTGTATGATCATGAAACCATCGGAAAAAGTTCCGTTGAGTTGTGGACGTTTGGCAGAATTATTAAAAGAAGCAGGATTGCCTGATGGTGTTTTTAGCATTGTACATGGTGATGTTGAAATAGTTGAAGCTATTTGTGATCATCCAGGCATTGAAGCTGTTTCTTTTGTTGGTTCAACAAAAGTTGCAAAGATCGTTTACCAACGTGCAACATCAAATTATAAAAGATGCCTGGCATTAGGTGGTGCAAAAAATCACTTATTGGTATTGCCCGATGCTATACCGGGTATGACGGCACAGAATGTTGCCGCCAGCATGAGCGGCTGTGCAGGACAGCGTTGTATGGCAGCCAGTGCCATGATTGGCGTAGGAAATGTTGATGCCATCATTGATAAAATATGTGATGAAGCAAGAAAAATAATTCCTGGGGAAAACCTGGGAGCGGTTATTAATAAAGAAAGTAAAGAACGGATTGAAAGGTTTATCGGCGAGGCAGAAAGGGATGGTGCAAAAATTTTAGTTGACGGCCGAAATGCAAAAGTGAATGGTAAAGAAAATGGAACCTACGTTGGCCCAACAGTAATTGATTTTGTAACGCCACAAATGAGTGTTGCTACAGAAGAGATTTTTGGCCCGGTGATTTCCATCATGCGTACAAACACACTTGATGAAGCACTGGCTATTGAAAATGCAAATCCTTATGGCAATGCAGCAAGTGTGTTTACACAAAACGGAGCTATGGCCCGTTACATTATTGACCACGCCAGTGCAGGAATGATTGGTGTTAATGTTGGAGTGCCTGTACCAAGAGAGCCATTTAGTTTTGGCGGATGGAATGAAAGTAAATTTGGTGTAGGAGATATTACCGGAAAGAGTTCTATTGAATTCTGGACGAAGTTAAAGAAGAGTACAATCAAATGGAATGCAGAGGCTGGGGTGAATTGGATGAGTTAGATATCCAATCTTGAGGTCACAAATTGTGACCTCAAGATCAACAATATTATTTATGGTTAAAAAAGCGGGCACAAAGAATATTTTACCGGATGAAGTTATCATCAACAAAATTTATCTCATTAGGGAGCAAAAAGTTATGTTGGATAAAGACCTTGCAGAAATGTATGGTATTGATACAAAAGTTTTAAAACAGGCAGTAAAAAGAAATGCCGAAAGATTTCCTAAGGATTTTATGTTTACCCTTACTCAGAAAGAGTTTCAGAACTTGAGGTCACAATTTGTGACCTCAAGTTGGGGTGGTATTAGATATCTTCCCACAGCTTTTACAGAGCAGGGGGTTGCTATGCTTTCCGGCGTTTTAAACAGTCCGGTTGCTGTGCAGGTTCATATTCAGATTATCAGGATTTTTACCAAAATGAAAGAAATGCTTTTAACCAATAAAGACATTTTACTAAAACTGGAAAAAATGGAAAAAGATGTAAAAGAAAATAAAGAAGATATTGCCATGATATTTGAGGCGTTGAAACAACTGTTAAACACACCTCAACCAAAAAGAAGAACGATTGGGTTTAACAGGAAGGAAGATGAATGAAAGTAATTTTGGCGTGGGAGAAATTACCGGAAAGAGTTCGATTGAGTTTTGGACAAAATTGAAGAAGAGTGCAACCAAATGGAATGCGGAGGCGGGGGTGAACTGGATTTCTTAGAACACTGATGACACGGGTTGGACGGATGAAAAAGGATTTTTTTCTGCTTTGCAGAAATTAGATATTTTTAGTATGAAACATGAACAACTAACAGAAAAAATTATTCAGGCGTTTTATAAAGTATATAATACACTTGGGTATGGATTCCTGGAAAAGGTGTATGAGAATACCATGTTTATAGAATTAACAACAATGGGATATAAAGTTGAAAAGCAAAAAAAGATACTGGTCTATTATTTTGGAAGTATTGTAGGGGATTATAATGCGGATATGATTGTTGAGGATATAGTTACAGTTGAATTAAAAGCAAATGAATGCCTGGCTGAGGAAAATGAAAATCAGCTAATCAATTATTTAAAAGCAACAAATATAGAAGTAGGTTTACTGCTGAATTTTGGTAGAAAGCCCCAGATAAAAAGAAAAATATTTGATAATGATAAAAAGCCAATGCTAAAATAAAATTATTCAGAACATAGATAACATTACTTTACACGATTTATTACGTAAACTGATTTATCGAAATTCTACGAAGTAGAATCAATCCTTTTTTTATCCGTTAGACCTGTGTTATCCGTGTTCAAAAAAAATAAAATTATGAGTACAAAAACAATTTCTGAAGCAACCGAAATCATCCAAAACAATCTTGACTACACTTTATTTAGCTGGAGCAAACAAAAAGGCATTGCCCCAATCGCTATTAAACATGCCGAAGGTGTTTACCTGTATGATTATGATGATAACAGAATCATTGATTTTTCATCGGGTCTGATGAATGTAAATATTGGACATGGTAATCAACGGGTGACGGAAGCCGTAGTAAAGCAAATGCAGGAAGTAAGTTATGTTACGCCGGCATGTGTTACAAAAATAAGAGGAGAGTTAGGAAAAAAACTCGCTTCCATAACTCCCGAAGGATTGAATAAAACTTTATTTACAGTTTGTGGCGCAACAGCCATTGAAAATGCAATTAAACTGGCCCGATTATATACGGGCCGCCATAAGATTATTACTAAGTACCGGGCTTTTCATGGTGCCAGTTATGGAGCTATGACGGCGGGAGGAGATCCGAGAAAATTACCTGCTGACAGTCAGCAGGCGCCCAATTTTGTTCATGTGGAAGATCCATTTTGTTATCGTTGTCCTTTTGGTCAAACCTTTGGCAGTTGCCAATATGAATGTGCAAGTCATGTAGAACGTGTGATTCAATTTGAAGGGCCAGAAAATGTTGCCGCTATTTTAATAGAAGGCGAAAGCGGCAGCAGTGGCTGCATCAAATATCCGCCTGATTATTTTAAAAAGATAAGAGCCATCTGCGACCGGTATGGCATTTTATTAATTGTAGATGAAGTTATGAGTGGCTTTGGAAGAACCGGAAAATGGTTTGGTATTGATAACCATGGCGTAATACCGGATATGATTGCCACTGCAAAAGGATTAACCTCGGGATATATACCATTCGGCGCTTTAATTGTAAGCGATAAAATTGCAGCGGCATACGATGATAAACCTTTAATGCTGGGACTCACCTATTCGGCGCATGCAGTTGGCTGTGCCGCTGCTTTAGAAGTATTGAAAATTTATGAAGATGATAACCTGGTAGCAAATGCAGCAGCTATGGGAAAATACATTGAAAAAAAAGTTGAAGCCATGAAAGCCATTCACCCTTCCATCGGCGATTTTAGAAACACCGGTTTGCTGGGTTGTATTGAATTGGTAAAGAACAGAACCACCAAAGAACCCATGGCTCCATTTAATGCAAAGCCTGAGGAAATGGTAGTGATGAATAAAGTAGCTGCTAAATTGAAAGAACTTGGGCTATACACTTTCGTTAGGTGGAATTATATTTTTGTTGCACCACCTTTGTGTATTAATAAAGAACAGATTGATGAAGGATTAGCGATAATCAGTGAAGCGATAAAAATTGCTGATGAAAGCCTACCCAACCCCTCCACAGGAAGGGCTTAAGAACCCTAAACTTTGATATTTAAAATGAATAGCGAAAGTTCTAAATACCCAAGCTCTAAGAACCCTACTTTGGAGGGTAGGGAGGCTTCTCTTTACAACAAAGACCTTGCACCCATTCCGCAAAACAAGCGTACCTGGGGTACCTGGAACTATGCAGCTTTGTGGATAAGCATGAGTTTATGTATACCTACATACATGCTGGCAAGTTCACTGATCGAGGGCGGGATGAACTGGTGGCAATCTATCCTCACCATTTTTATTGGTAATACGGTTGTTTTAATTCCCATGATATTAAACGGACATGCTGGAGCAAAATATGGCATTCCTTTTCCTGTTTTTGCAAGAGCAAGTTTTGGAACAAAAGGAGCTAATATTCCGGCTATGTTAAGGGCCATCGTTGCCTGCGGTTGGTTTGGTATTCAAACCTGGATCGGTGGCTTTGCCATTTACCAGATGATGAAAATGTGGATTCCGGCTTTGGCAACCTTACCACAAATTTTTCCTGATTCATTCGGATTGCAGACCGGTCCGGCTATTTGTTTTTTTGTTTTCTGGCTCCTGAATATGTTTGTGGTTTATCTGGGTGTGGAAAGCATCAAAAAATTATTAGTCTTTAAAGCATTCTTTTTGCCATTGGCTGCCTTGGCTTTATTGTTTTGGGCAATTAATGCAGGTAATGGTTTGGGGCCAATATTATCACAGCCTTCCAAGTTATCCGGCCCTGCGTTTTGGTCATATTTTTTTCCGGCATTAACAGGAATGGTTGGCTTTTGGGCAACACTCTCTTTAAACATTCCTGATTTTACCCGTTATGCAAAAAATCAAAAAGCACAGATCAATGGACAAATAATCGGCCTTCCACCTTCCATGACTTTGTTTGCATTTATTGGTGTGGTGGTTACATCAGCTACCTTCATAATTTATGGTGAGAGCATCTGGGACCCAGTAGTTCTTGCCGGTAAATTTGAAAATAAATTACTGGTGAGTATTGCGATGATTGCTGTTTCAATATCTACACTGGCAACAAATATTGCAGCCAATATTGTTAGTCCGGCAAATGATTTTGCAAACCTTTCTCCTAAGAAAATAAATTTCAGAACAGGTGGATACGTAACTGGGGTTATTGGCATATTAATCTTTCCCTGGAAATTAATAGCAGACCCAAATGGCTATATTTTTACCTGGCTCATTGCATATTCCAGTTTGCTTGGCCCGGTGGGTGGCATCATGATCGCTGATTATTATTTTATAAGAAAACAACAATTAAATGTTGATGAGCTTTATCAGCATAAAGGTCAATATGGATTTGGAAATGGATTCAATTCAGCAGCTATCATTGCTTTACTGGTTGGTATCGTTCCAAATATTCCCGGTTTTTTATTGCAGATAAAATTAGTTTTTGCAACCACATTTCCGGTTTGGATATCGGACTTGTATCATTATGCCTGGTTTGTTGGGTTTTTTGTAAGCGGAATTGTATATTTAGTGTTGATGAAGAAAACTATTACTTATGCAACTGCAATTAATTCAGAACAGAATTTATGAAGTTAGAGGCGAAAAGGTAATGCTGGATTTTGATCTTGCCCAATTATACGAAGTTGAGACAAGAGTATTTAACCAGGCTATTAAAAGAAATGTGGAAAGCTTTCCTAAGGACTTTATGTTCAGGCTGACAACTAAGGAGTGGAGGGTGATTTCATCATCACAAATTGTGAACAAGGATACTACTGATAAATTGAACTCATCACAAATTGTGATGAGTTCGAAGAAACATCGGGGTGCAAAGTATTTGCCTTATGCTTTTACGGAACATGGTGTTACCATGTTGGCAAGTGTCTTAAAAAGTCCTAGGGCAAGAAAAATGAATATTGCCATTGTGAGAGCTTTCATAGCACTTAAGAAATTTGTTGATAGAAATAATAATGTATTAGAATTGGTTAAGGAACTGAAAGAAAGGATTGGCGAACACGATATTCAACTGAAAAGTATTTATGACGCCATAGAAAACCTGTTGGATGAAAAGGCAGAAGAGAAATCGAAAAAAATAAATTGGGAGGAAAGAGAAAGAATCGGATTCAAGAAATAAAATTAACTATGTCTATATTAATTAAGAACGCAAATATTATCGGTGCTGCCGAAAATTTTACCGGCGATATTTTTATCCATGGCGAAAGCATTGCCGCCATTGGGAAAAACCTCGACATCAACGCTGATAAAATAATTGACGCTACGGGCCTGCTTGCTTTCCCCGGCTGTATTGATCCGCATGTACATTTGGAGATGCCTTTTATGGGTACATTCAGCAGCGATAATTACGAAACCGGTACCCGTGCAGCTTTGCATGGCGGTACCACAACGGTAATAGATTTTATTTTGCAAACCCAGGGTCGCTCACTCTACGAAGCTTTCAATGCGTGGAGTAGCCGTGCTAATGGAAATGCAGTGGGTGATTACAGTTTTCACATGGCTGTTACCGATTTTAATGAAAATACCTGTAAAGAAATTGTAGATATTGTTGAAAAAGAAGGCATCACTTCTTTTAAAGTTTTTATGGCTTACAAAGGCGCCCTCATGATTGACGACCGGCAAATGCTGGAGCTGATGGCAGAAGTAAAGAACCGTGGGGGAATGGTTATTGTTCATGCTACAAATGGTGATGTGATTGATGGCTTGATTGCAAAGAACCGTGCTGCCGGAAATATGGCACCACTGTATCATTATTTATCACAGCCCGAAATTACAGAAGCGGAAGCATCGGATCGATTTGCAACCATTGCAGGCTACGCCGGTTGCCCGGGCTATATTGTACACATGACCTGCGAAGGTGCTTTGAATGCAGTACGGGATAACAACCGAAAAAATGAAAAGGTTTTTGCCGAAACCTGTATTCAATATTTGTTATTGGATGCATCTTTATACGAACAGAATTTTGAAGGAGCTAAGTGGGTAATGAGTCCACCACTTAGGCAGAAGAAAGACCAGGAAGCTTTGTGGGCGGGCATTAACCAGGGATTGGTACAGGTGGTGGCAACCGATCATTGCCCTTTTAAATGGGAACAGAAACTGATGGGTAAGGATGATTTTTCAAAAATACCCAATGGCCATCCGGCAATTGAGCATCGTGTTGAACTATTATTCAGCGAAGGTGTACGCAAGGGGAAAATCACTATCAATAAATTTGTGGAAGTATTGTCAACTAATCCTGCAAAGATATTTGGTATGTTTCCACAAAAAGGTTGCATAGCGCCAGGTAGTGATGCAGATATCGTTTTGTTCGATCCGAATGAAGAGCATACCATCAGCTCATCAACCCATCACATGAATACTGAT
>Ga0105044_10012990_pt1 | contig 11317 bp, 10 predicted proteins | sample MAT01_FD_78092 | JGI IMG/M metagenome (GOLD analysis project Ga0105044, IMG submission 78092) | Freshwater microbial communities from Lake Fryxell liftoff mats and glacier meltwater in Antarctica - MAT-01 | ecosystem: Environmental > Aquatic > Freshwater > Ice > Liftoff microbial mat | place... | reverse complement strand
GGTATCTAAAGCGGTAACCTTACTTTTTTCTTTTGATTCGCTGCAAGAAAAAAGAGTAGTGGCCAACACAAACAGGCAAATAATAAATTTCATAGTTGATGATGTTGTTCGTTCCAAAGTTAAACCAATTACTTTATAACAAAAGGGGAACCTTTTACAGTAACGGTTTACTAAACATTAAAAAAGCACCTGAATTCAGGTGCTTTTTTAAAAGAATACATACAATTACTTTTTATCGAGTTTATCCAATTGCTTTTTTGCATCTTCCAATGCATCGGCACCTTCCTGCAAACCCTTTTTCAAAGAATCAAGATCAGTACTTTTGATTTGATCCAGCGCATTCGTAAGACTGTCGCCGATGTTAACACCTTCTTCTTTCATCTTATCCATACCCATCGACATAATGGATGATTTATCGAACGCCACTTTCCAGGCACCATCTTCTTTCTTCAAAGTATAATTCATGGTTTCCCCGCTTGCTTTGTCTTTTACTGGAACGGTGGCTTTATCGCCATCAATTTTTGCTTCTCCAAATTCCATTTTCGTAGCATCGTACTTTTCAGAATCATTGTCTTTTTCTGATTTCATACCCATTTCCATCATGTCTAGCATTTGTTTACTGTCTGCTGTTGCTAACTTTCTGGCCGCTGTCATATCTTTTTTAGAAAGTGCTTCAAAAAATTGACCGATCACAGCTTTAGGATCACCTCCACCACTTTTACAGCTAAAAAATAATGTGGTCGTAGCAATAAACGCGATAAATAAAATCTTTTTCATGGTTGTTGGTTTTAATTTTGAAATCAAAAGTAAAGGTTTACTGAGTATTTCATTCATTATTTATACATAATTTCTATCCTGCTTTCAAAAACAGGATGTAAAAAAATATCATCTACTCCAATAAACTCGAATTCACCGATTTTACTGCGCGGGAATTTTACTTTTTGTTGACTGGCTTCTACAAAAACTTTGTAAATAAATTCTGCACAGTACATTCTGTCATCCGTGCTAAGATCGAATTTCATGTCGAACATCAATCCAGATTGATGATAAGCTTTCGTGATGCGTACAAGAGATTTTTTATCTGTACCAGACAATTTTGTCTGAAAAATACCTACAGCTCTGTTACTAAAGGGCTCTGCAAATATTTTCCAGCTGTCTCTTCGTAATTTTTCATCCGGGTTCCATTCTCCACCCAGAGCATGATAAATAAATAGACTATCATTTTCAATGCTGGCAATTCCACAATGCGAATAGGTTTTGTTCCGTTGGTTCAATGATCGAAGGCTTTCACTGGTAAAATCATTTCCTGTTCTGGTAACTAAGTCGCCCGTTTGGATATACTTTTTTAGGTGCTCGATATCTTTAAATGCTCGTTTATACAACATCTGCTGATTCAATGAATCTTGTTTTGTCACAACTAACGGGGCGAGCGTTGGTGATGGCTTGCATCCTGTGTATAACACGATACAAACATTTAATAAAATAAGGCAACCCCAAAAGGATTGCCTTATCAATTTAATTTTAAAGCCAGTCATAGATGAGCCCTATTTTCTGTCTGATTGATTGGTTCTAATTTCATCATCTTTGTTGTAAGCCTTGATGATCGATTTTACCAGGCGGTGTCTTACCACGTCTTCTTCATCCAGTTCGACGTGAGCAATACCGTCGATATTTTTCAAAATTCTGCTAGCCTTGAACAAACCACTTTGTTGATTTTTTGGAAGATCGATCTGAGTTGGATCGCCTGTAATGATGGCTTTTGCACTTGGCCCGATACGCGTTAAAAACATTTTGATCTGTAAATCATTCGTGTTTTGCGCCTCATCCAAAATGATGAATGCATTGTCTAATGTGCGACCGCGCATGTAAGCCAACGGTGCAATTTCAATTGTTCTGGTACTCATGTAATAACCCAACTTATCTGCCGGGATCATGTCATCCAATGCGTCATACAAAGGACGTAAGTAAGGATCAATTTTTTCTTTTAAATCGCCGGGTAAAAAACCAAGGCTTTCACCTGCTTCAACCGCTGGCCTTGTCAAAATGATCTTTTTAACCAGTTTATTTTTTAATGCCCTTACTGCCAATGCAACAGCAGTGTAGGTTTTACCTGTACCTGCTGGCCCGATGGCGAATAAGATATCATTTTTATCGCAGGCCTGCACCATCAGTTTTTGGTTCTGCGTTCGGGCTCTCACCGTTTTCCCATTTGGTCCAAACACCAATACATCATTCGGATTTCGATCGAGAAAATTGTCTACCGCTTTTTCATCGTCGCCTCCAAGAATTTGTTCGAAATAATTTTCGCTCATGTGACCATTGCGCTGAAGGTACTGAACGAGCAGGTTGATTTTTTCTCTGGCCTCTTCAATCTGTTCCGGGGCTCCACTTAATTTTAACTGTGTGCCGCGACTTAAAATTTTTAACAGAGGGAATTTTTTTTTCAGAATGTCGAGTTTGCCATTGTTGACGCCAAAGAACTCAATCGGGTTTACGGTTTCAAGGTTAATGATTGTGTCTGTCAATGCATTTCCGTTTTAAATACTTTTCTGCGTGGCAGTAAAAGTATGGTTGGTAAAAGAATGTTGTTTAGATGGATAGGATGAATTCATTCTTATCAAATTTATATTTCAACTTTTTAGAATGCTAATTTAATTATACACATTTAACAAGATGCAGTGGAAAAGGTTAAAAAATGCTGCTTGTTGATTTCTTAACATTTTAGCAAATCAACTGCATATTTTATTTGAAAAAATTTACTAGAATCTCGCCAGCAGCTTGAGGTTCAGCAGCCGGGGCGTTAGCCGGTTTGGAATGGCAAAGCTGTTGTTGGCAAAATCTTGGATCAGTTGATAAGAGATAGTATTGGCCCGGTCTATGAGGTTGAAAACTTCTACGCTCGCCCAGATATTGTCTAGTCCCCGGAAAGGATTATGGCTCCTGCGGGCCGATTTTTCTGAAAGTAGTAATGCACTAAACCCAATATCCACCCTGATATAAGGATCTACAATGAGCCCATTTCTATACCGAACGCTATTGGGAATATTATAGGGCATGTTAGATCCATAGATCATATTGAAATGGACTTTAAAATTTTTGTTGGTAGAAAGGTAATCTTCCAGGTACAATCCCACGGTAATCAACCGGTCTGACGGCCTGCGCAACCAATCAACAAATGTTTGTACACTGTCTGCTATCACTTGGTCTGGTGTGCCTGCATTGATGATCTCTCCTGCTGCGTTTTTGTATTGATAATAAAAATCATTGTCAAGGTTTTCTCTGGTTCGCATAAAACCTATACTCAGCCAACTTTCTGCGTCTTTTACCAACTCTCCAAACAGTCTGAACTCCAAACCAGTGGCGTATGCTCTGGCATTGTTTTCGCCCAGGTACCTGATTTTTACATTGTCTATGTCGTAAGGCACCACATTGGTCATTTGTTTGTAGTAAGCTTCTGTGGTAAGCCTGAAAGGCCTGCTGCCGGGCCCCTTGAAACTATAATCCATGCCTGCCACCACTTGCGTACTGCGTTGTGCTTTAATGTTGGTATTTAAACTGCCATCATATCTTCTGAGCTCGCGGTAAAACGGCGGCTGGTGATACAGCCCTGCGGCAAATTTAAACAACACATCTTTTTTCCACCCTGGCTTCAGGCTGGCTTGCACTCTGGGACTCACAAGCAATTCTTTGTTCAATGAATTGTAGTTGTACCTAATTCCTCCTTGCAGCGTAATGTCGTTATTGCCTTTGCTAATATTGATGTTATCCTGCAAATAGCCACTCAATTTTTGGATGCTCAAATCGGCGGTGCTATTTTGCGCGCTGTATAAAACAAGGTTTGTTGGAGTGTAGGGGAGTGAATATCCAGCAGAATCTCGGTATTCAAACTGTCTTAGTCGGTCAATGATATTGGTTTGCTCTATACTACTGCCCCATTGCAAATAATGTTTGCCACTGCTGTAGCTACCTTTGTGTGATGCATTGAACACTTCAATATTCAATTCGTTTCTTGCATAATTCTGGGAATATCCTGCTCCCAACGGATTTATAATTTCTCCGAAAGTACTGCTGGTATTGTCAAAATCACGATCACCAAAAATATATGCACCCGCTATATCGAAGTTTTCGATTTCTTTGTTTTTGAAGCGGCTGATCATCCATTTTAATTGAAGATTTTTATTAGGGGAATGTACCACACTAGCGCCTAACAAACTGGTGTTGTAGCGGTCTCTTTCCTGGCCCTCAAAAAAAATATCCAGACCAAGGTTGGCGGTGTACAACGGCGAGAAAACAGAAGAAGTTTTTTTAACCGATTCTGGAAAAAAATTAAATGAAGAAGTGGAGTAGATACCTAATAATTCAAGTTGCCATTTTTGATGAATCTGATAAGTAATATACCCTTGTGCATCAGAAGCAGACGGGATGTAAGCTCCTAATGTTGGCTGACTGCTTAAAAGATTTCGGTTGTTTTTATTGCGAACGCCTACCTGCCAGGTAACCGCACCTTTTTTTGCAGCACCTTCCAGTTGAAGTCCCTGTTCTAACAAACTCATATAAGCGCTTCCTGAAAATGATGTTGGTTTTTTATACTGTATGTCTAGCACGCTGCTCATTTTATCTCCATACTTTGCAGCAAAACCACCAGTGTAAAAATTGACGTTCTTTGCAAGTTCCGGGTTGATCAAACTGAGCCCTTCTTGTTGGCCATTGCTCACCAAGTAGGGACGAAACACTTCAAAATCATTGATGTAAATTAGGTTCTCATCATAGTTGCCCCCACGCACATTGTATTGCGAGCTGAGTTCATTGTTGCTGCCTACCAGTACTTTGATCATCGCTTCTACACCACCCGTAGTGCTGGGCATTCTAATCGCATTTTTTGGATTTATTTTTATCAATCCAGGTTCGGTTCTATTCTTATCGTCCGAAATGATCACTTCTTCTAATGTGGCACCTTTGAGTAAAAGGCGGATGGTTATATTCTCCATTTCTTCTGCACTGAGGTAAAAATTTTTTTGCTGACTGATATAGCCAGTAGCGCTGAATACAAGTGCGAAAGCTTTTTGAGCGGGAACTTTTACGCTAAAACGGCCGCTGTCAGAACTCACTATTCCGGTATTCTTGCCCAGCATCACTACAGAGATGTTGGGTAAGGGCTGGTCGTTTTCATCTACAATCAAGCCGTTTACTGTGGCTGTTTTGCTTTGTGAAAAGCCAGTAACCATCCATAAACAGAAAAGGAGCGTACCGCAATATCTCATGAGTTGAAGATAACTATTTTATGATTGCAAGCTTTCTGCAACCAGTTATTATAAAATCAGTTAGGAAGGTTCCACAATTATTTAATAGATTTTAACGCTTTGATCATCGCTTCAGGATCTGCGGCTTTGAAAACCGTGTTTCCTGCAACCAGCACATCCGCTCCCGCTTCTACAATGGATGCGGCGTTTTCAAGGGTCACTCCTCCATCAACTTCAATTAGAACATCCAGTTTTTTTTCAGTGATCATTTGCTTCAAGGCCTTTATTTTTTGAAGCGTATGCGGAATAAAAGATTGGCCGCCGAATCCTGGGTTTACACTCATCACACAAACCAAGTCTACATGATGTAAAATATCTTGCAATGAAGTAACTGCCGTATGCGGGTTGATGGCAACACCGGCTTTCATCCCCAATGCTTTTATTTGTTGAATATTTCTATGCAGGTGATGGCAGGCTTCTATGTGAACCGTGAGAATATCGGCACCGGCTTTTTTAAAAGCTTCTGCATATTGTTCTGGTTGTTCAATCATCAGGTGAACATCAAATTTTTTTTTGGTTGTTTTTCTGATAAACTCAATGATCATGGGGCCATAGCTGATATTGGGTACAAACCTTCCGTCCATTACGTCGAGGTGAAACCAATCGGCTTCGCTGCGATTCAGCATGTCGCAATCCCTTTGAAGCTGGAGAAAATCTGCCGCCAGTAAAGAAGGTGCAATGATCGACATATTGGTTGGTTTAATTGAATGAAATAATGAGTTATGATTTTACGCCTAATTTAGCCAAGGCATTTTTTGCTTCTATATAGTTCGGGTCGTACAGCAAAGCGCGTTCATACATTTGGATGGCTTCTACGGGTTTGTTCAGCTTCTCTAAGCAACGCCCCATAAAATAATATCCTTCGTCAAAATTATTTTGAATCGTCACTGCTTTGTCAAGTGCTTTATAGGCTTCTTCATATTTTTCTGCTTCATACAATGCCACTCCTTTTTCGCGATGTGCTTCCATAAAAGTATAATTCAAGGCAATACATTGGTCAAAAAGTGTGACCGCTTTGCTTTTATCACCGATATAGCTGTAGTACAATCCTTTGATGAACAGTGCTTCTTTTTCGGCAGCAGCTTTACTGGCCTGCATCAATCCATCGGCGATGCCAAGGGCGAGCGGGTTGCGGGTTTGAGCATAGAGCACGCCCAGTGATATAACCACTTCAGGTAATGGATTCAAATCAATTGATTTTTCAAACGACCGCACAGCCGCAACGGTATCCCCATTTTCTAACTGCAAGGTTGCTTTGATATCCCAAAACCTGGCATTGCCGCTATCTTTCGCCAGTACGTCACTTACCACTGAAATGGCCAAGCCGTATTTGTTATTTTCCCGATAATATTGTGCCAGGTTTTCTTTCAGCAAGGAAGAATCAGGATACGTTTTAATGGCATCCGTCATCTGTTGATCAGGCGTTTTTACAACGCTTATTTCTGCCGCCTTTTCATTGGGTTGGCACGCAGCTATCCATAACAAAGGGAGATATATTATTTTTTTCATACGATTGATGTCACAAAAGTAGCAATATGCCAACGAATGACAATTTTATTACAGTAAAAAATTGAACTAAACTTAGCTTTGCAAAATTATTAAAACTTACCATGTTGGTAAAGGATCATCTAATTACAAATTTTATGAAATTGCTTTTTTTCTTACCTCTTGCTGCGTTGTTCAGTTTTTTAAATTATTCCGCAACAAATACCCTATCTGTTGAAACTGTTGCTTACAATGATACCATTCATTTTGCCAATGAAGATCATTTCACCAACGTGCGCCAATTAACCTTTGGCGGCGACAATGCAGAAGCTTATTTTAGTTTTGATGGGAAGTACCTGATCTACCAACGTACCGATGTAAAAAATGGTATTCCATGCGATCAGATTTGGATGGGCAAAATTCCTGAGAAAGCTGATGAGGCATTTGTACCTAAACTCGTGAGCACTGGAACGGGCAGAACTACCTGCGCTTATTTTTATCCGGATGGAAAACACGTCGTATATGGCTCTACTCATTTAGGTAGCGTTGAGTGTCCACCAGTACCAGATAGAGCCAGGTATGGCAACAAATACATTTGGCCAATTTATGAAAGCTTTGATATTTTTAAAGCGGATACCAGTGGTAAAATTATTAAGCAACTTACCAACACCAGGGGTTATGATGCAGAAGCCACCATTTCTCCAAAAGGAAATAAAATGGTATTTACGTCTATGCGTGATGGTGACCTTGAATTATATACTATGGATCTCAACGGGAAAAATGTGAAAAGAATTACCCATCAGCTCGGATATGATGGTGGAGCCTGGTTTAACACAGATGGAACTAAAATCATTTGGCGTGCTTCTCGCCCACGAACAGCGGATGAAATAAAAGAATACAAAGAGTTATTAGCAGAAAATTTGGTGGCACCTACCAACATGGAAGTTTGGACGGCTAATGTGGATGGTTCTGATGCAAAACAAATAACCAACTTAGGCCAGGCCAATTGGGCTCCGAATTTTACACCCGGGGGTAAAATTATTTTTTGCAGTAATCATGAATACAAAAGAGGTTTTCCTTTTAATATGTACCTTATAAATGCAGATGGAACCGGGATGGAAAAAATTTCCCGCGATAAAGGTTTTGATGCTTTTCCTATGTTTAGTCCGAACGGTAAAAAAATTGTATTCTCTAGCAACCGTAACAATAAAGGGACTCGCGATACCAATGTTTTTATTGCAGATTGGGTAGGGGGGAAATAATAAATCACCTTCAAGGAAGTAATTCCATTAATGAGTTTATAAGTATTGGTTGTAAAAGAAACATTTTTTTTGGATCAATACACTAGCAATAAAAACTTTCTTCCTCATTATTCTTTTTACTGAGGTTGGTTTAGTAGTTTTGGTGCAAATAAACATCATATCATGGAATCAGGATTATTACATCTACACAATTTACTGCGCTGGATTATATTAATTCTTTTATTGTTGGCCTTGCTTCAGGCGTTTGGCAAAAAACCTGCACTAAAGAAAACCAGTTTGTTTTTGTTGATCGCCGCACACATCACCTTGCTAATTGGGTTATACCAATATTTTACAAAAGGCCCGGGCTTCAATTTAATACAGCAATATGGTTTTGGAGAAGTAATGAAAGATTCAGTCATGAGGTTTTGGGCAGTAGAACATATTACCACCATGATCATTGCAATTATACTGATCACCATAGCAAGAGGGAAGTCGAAAAAAGGCGTTTACTCAGCGGCTGCTTGGTTGTATCTTATTGCACTGGTACTTATTTTGGCAGGAGTACCTTGGCCATTTAGAGAAGGAATTGGTCGTCCATGGTTTCCGGGTATGTAAAATTAATTTTTAAGGATACTTTGTAATCCCTCGTTTTGCTGTGAATGATTTATTCGAAATAACCGTCAAAAGGCATTTCTGCCATTTTAACTGGCATAGCAGTTGGTGCAATCGGCATTTGAATTTTCCGCCTATGCGTACAACAGCCATACGTGAAGACTAACGCGACCTGCAATTTAAAAAAGAGGCAGATGTAAAAGTGACGTAATGAAGTTTGTAGTGTCTGGTATAGGGAAGGAGAAGGCTGATAAAATGACTTTGATTCTGAAATATAAAATTAGCCAAAAGGTTTTATAGCACGATTCCTTTACTTTTTACAAGTATTGCCATGTGTGTTCGGCTTTTTACTTCGAATCTTTCAAACAACATTACTCTAATGTATTCTAGTTTTCGCAGCGTTAAACCCATTTCTGTTGCAATTTCTTTATAGGTTTTTTCAGAGCAACAATGGCGCAAAAAGCTGAGTTCAATATCTGAATAATGATTTTCTTTAGGTATGCTGCCAGTATGAGCAGCTCTCTTAATAAAGTTAGCTGCCGTTTGGTCAGAAAAGTAGCTGCCTGAATGTAATACTTGAACAATTGCATATTTTAATTCCGGTAAATCCCCCGTCTTGGCAACAAATCCATTAGCCCCGGAGGCAATAGTTTTCCATATTACTTCATTGCTGGAGTAAAGAGACAAAACGATAATCCTGATATTGGCGCAGCGTTTCCTTATAGCTGTTATGGTATCATACCCGTTCATTTCCGGCATGGCAAGATCCAATAGCAACATATCCGGCATTTCGCTTTGGCCCATCAATTCCAACAGTTGCCTGCCATTAGATGCCTGAACAATCACTTTGCAATTATCCCAACGGTCTATTTCCCGGCTCAGGGCTTCCCGGTACATGACATGATCTTCAGCTACAGCAATTCTTATCAGTTTCGCAGGATAATTAACAGGCATGGGAACTGCATTTTAAAGTAACTATAATATGGATAATTAATACAACTGCAATTTTTGCGGGGGGAGGGTACTAAACGTGGTTAAAATTAAATTTACCAAAATCAAAAAAATAAAGCGGGAAAAACAACAAACATCTTGAGATTATATTCCTGTCTGAAATTGTGAATTTTCACAATTTTGTTTGGTAGTAAATCACCATCTTTATTAAACAAGTTCTTTGATAGATAAGATGATGGGGAAAATTTACAAAGCGTGTTGCTATTAAAAGCCTTGCAGCTTGTGGTTTCACCTTTTTATTGACTACGCCGCCAGGTAACTTTCGGTGTATCATTTACCAGCCAGCCGGCGGCAGGCAAAATGAGACGGGTATGCCGAAAACCGGAATTATAAAACGATTGAAGAAAAAGCTCAAAAGGGATACGTTCCATATCTACGTATTACAGGCGGTATTGAAATACTTAAAAAGATCGGAAAACAGCATTTCCTTGGCATAAGCCCATTTGTTACCTGGGCGGGTTTACAATCAGAAAATAACCAACTGACCGTATTGCCAGATGATCCTTCCTATATTTCAACGGGCAGCTTTAAACGTACCAGGAGCGGTATGGGGTAAGACTTATTTTTTCAAGATAGTCAGCCATTCGTTTTAGTTGTTTCAAATTTCTTGCTAACGGCTTTTAGTTTCACCAAGTTTCTACGAATGAAATACAATGAAATTTTTTTTCTCCATATTGATATGGCTCTGGCCACTGCCTGCTCTTACGCAAATTAAAGACAGTCTGCCCAATGCTGGTTTGCGGGCAACTACCGCACAACCTGTTCGAAAAATAGTAGACCCGAAAGACTATAAACCAGAAATATTTACCAGCGGCTTTATAGATATTATTAACAACGGTCAGTTAAATGCTTCCGCCCGTTTTATTCGCTTATACATTGGTGAGCCGGGAAAATTTGCTGTGCCCCTTTCTTTATATTCAGGGGTCTCTTCAAATAATTTTAAAAATGGCCAATCGGTTTTGCAGCGCAGCAATGATGAATTGGTTGCCAACTTCATAAATCCGCTGAGTGGATTGGCCAATATATCAGTAGATGGTGTGATGATGTTTAATCAGAAAACAGAAAAGGTTACCAAAGCAGGTTTTTTATATCATTTCGGGGAACGCATACTTACAGGCATCAGAACAGGGCCGGCTTCTAATGCCACAACCGGAAAACCAGTGAATTTTTTAAACTCTTTTGCCTCGGCGGGGTTGTATTTTCAAACTGGTGCATGGGAGAAAAGCAATACTAAAAATGTGGGTGTATCATGGTTTGCTTTTCGCCTTATGGGATGCTATACCAATGCCGGCCAGTTAAAAGAAATAATGCCGGATCTAAAAACAAATGGATTCTACACTGGCTACTCCGTTGCATGCGGCGTAGAGATCACCAAACTCGTAAACATAAAAGCGGTGTATTACAAATATTTAAAAAAGCCGGAGATAGATTACTCCCTGCCAATCTACCAATTTTCATTTAACTATACGATGAAGTAATTACCTGCTACCCAGCTCTATCACTTCACAATTTTTCATTTCTTTTCCGTCAATCACCAGTCTGATCAACGTTTTGGTGGTATGCCATCCCTGGTTGCCTGCCGCCCCAGGATTAATGTGCAGACAATTCAGCTGATCGTCGAACATCACTTTTAAAATGTGTGAATGTCCACTGATGAAAAGATTG